>Ga0137394_10001526_pt1 | contig 16930 bp, 24 predicted proteins | sample czobulk116metaG_FD_108278 | JGI IMG/M metagenome (GOLD analysis project Ga0137394, IMG submission 108278) | Vadose zone soil microbial communities from Angelo Coast Range Reserve, California, USA - czobulk1.16 metaG | ecosystem: Environmental > Terrestrial > Soil > Vadose zone | place: USA...
GATAGTGTGAATGAGTTTGAGTGTGAGATTAGCTGGTCAAAGATGATGTACAATTTTATTTTCCGTTTCCCTACAGTTCCCATCCTCGGTTTATCCCGAAGTCTTTGAAACTCCGCGCCATGGGTGCTCATCGCAAACCTGTGACGAACCCCTACTTCACCCCAATGAAATAGTCGTCCATGTTCCAGTCCTTTGGTCACTCGACGAGAAATCCCCGCCCTGATTTGGCTGGTATGACCCTTCGGCTCGGCTGAACTTGAAATCATGTGGCAGCACTGCAAGCTCGTCGATTTGACCGACTCGGATGACACAAGACTCGTACGAGGGTCAAGCATTACTGTGCCCAAGTTGTTACTAATTAATAATTCCGCTGGTCTTGATGGGCTTGTTAACACTGTACTGGCTACTACATGCCTACCACACCCGCAGGCGATCGAAAGGCTGTTCGGAACTTGATACACTTGATACCCTCTGATCCTAAGCAGCAGCTACGGCCTTAAGGTGGACATTCCAGGGCGCCGTTTGAGAGTCAATCGGGTGTGTTTCCCATGCCTTGCACCTGACCGTCTTGCAACCGCTTACAGTGCATCGTTTGATTCTCGCGTAGTGGGTGTGTGAATTAACGCTGGCCACTGTACCATCTGTGCTCTCCACTCGTCATCATCATGTAGCCACACTCCCAACACTTCGAGTGCAATCCGGTGCCGTAGCATGGCGAGAGAACGGGCAGGCATGAGTTATTAACGGCGTTCTCCGCCTACGAGAGCACGCTTGACACGACGATCGACTTGCGAGGATGCAAAGCCCTTGCGGTAGCTTGTGATGATAGGAGTGGACAGCACATGCGACGCAACGACCAAACGAGTAACATATGGCATAGGGTTTCACCCCTGCTTGATAAGAATGTCACCGCATGGAGGCTTCATTGGAGCCATGATGTGCCGAGCATGAAGGTGGTACGTCGCGAGTTGCACAGATAAGCGCCCATCTCCCGGATCTCAATTACGGGGATGTTGATAGAATGTCCTGGGACCTAACAACTCCTCTGGCGACAGGTCACGTCTTGTAAGTGATATTGCATTAACCCCACGCGGAAAGAGATCCGTGCTAGCAGCGCCATCAGCTTTGACACGATCATCCATCTTGATGTGCCATCGGCACCTCGATTCCTCTCAATCTTGGGCGCGGCGCGATCCTTGGCCCATTGCTGTCGCACACGTGGCAGTCGACACGGTAGACGTTGTAAGACTACCTCGAACACTTTGTGCTGCCCCCCTGCCCGTACATGAAGAGACCGGTGTTTCCTTTTACTCGTCCTGTCCGTTTCATTCCCCCAGCCTGTCATGTGTGTGCGATTGCGGTCATCAGAGTGCGTCAGGTGGACCGTCTCGACTTGTTCGGAGCAAGTCGACACAACGTGCGTTCCGCCACTGGCACCATGGACATGCATCCTCTTATTTCCTCCGACTCGGATGATCTTCTTTGGCCCTACTTCGCAGCGATAAACGCCCACCGTACAACCCACTACACCCTCACCCCTAAATCTCGCGACAGCTAGGCAAATAGCCCCTAAACACACAGTGTATCACAGCTGGATAGTTCGATTATTATGGTACCAAAACGAGTGCCCTTGTCTTGTGGCTAGGAATCGGTAGCAATTGGTGTCCAGTTGTGTTCGGTCTACAGTACTAGTATCTGTCGAGACACTGACGTTCTGCGTTCCGGCCATGGTCCCGAATACCTCAGATAAAAAAGCACTTGAGTAGCTTCCTGCACCTTCCACGGCTTACTCATCAATCCGTCAGGCCGCGTCAGGTCGAGATTATCCCCAGAGCTTTCTTAGCGCATACTGTATGGTCCTGTGTTTGTGTTGTGGGGGCGCAGGATCGTTATCAGCGTCAGTCCCAGTTCCATTCTCGGTCCAATACGCCACTATCGATAGGACAATGTCCTGGCGTTGAATCGTGTTCCCGTTTGATGTCGTTCTGCAGAGTGTGTGTTGTACACGCTTCGATCGAAGTTCCCTCGTCCAAATCAGTCACGAGATCAGGACCATCAGCTAGGCATCCCTATGATTCCTCCGAAGCAGAACTGCGCCAGAGCGGTGACATTAGCGACGGTATGATAACAGTCAGGCTCAGCGGATGGGGGAAAGGATTCACAGAGTAACAAAGGCTGCAACTATTATACTAGCCATGGTAAAGTAATAAAGCGTCTTAGAACTTGAAATCTCGCCCACCCCTGTCCCTCTTTCCGCGGTCGCGATCAGCCTCCATCTTCTGGCGCTTCTTCGCCATCTCCTTCGCGACCATGTCCGAGAAGTCTTCGCGTCCAGGGCCCTGACCAGGTACTCCCGCGCTCCCGCGTGAATGTGAATCGTACCGCTTCTGCAGCTCTTCTTCCGACAGACCCTCGAGCTCGCTCGCATCAAGCGAAACGTCCACGCCACCTGCCTTGCGCTGGACCGAAATGACTTAGGGTCAGTGGGCAACGCGTCTGTGGTAGACTCTTACCTTGGTCCCACGCTCATCCCCAAGCACTGGTACGGACGCGCCGACAACACCGCTGATATCGTACCCTCTCTCGGAGCCCATAAGACCACGTACGCTCGCCTGTTTCTCCTGAAGCACTGAATAGAGTTGCCGGCTGCCGCCTTCGTCTCGCACTGCGACGGCAGATGTCTTCCGAAGCTCGAGGAAATCAGGGGTCTCCAGCCCTGCGGCAACGGTCGAGACAACGGATGCCATACCCGATGGGGTGGCAAGACCTGATGGTGTCTGAAGACCGTCAGCAGGAGCAGCTTCCGAAGATTCCTCCTCCTCTTCGTCCTCTTCCTCGTCGGATTCTTCCTCTTCCTCGTCTACGGAGCATCGTCAGATACCCCACTAATCAAAATTCAACAAACTTGCGCACCTTCTTCGGGCTCCAGTTCGCCCCACAAATTTTTATCGACTGGCTCTCCCATCTAGTAGAGCATGAGCATACGCGTAAAGAGATCGAAATTTACACACTGCCGTGTCGTTCGTCCTTGGTAATACACCGAATACATCACCATATAACGGGCGATTGTATTCGTCTAGCGGAGGTTTGCCCCATCCACCGGGGTGAAAACCCCACTGTGCGCTGTAGTGGGTGGGTAAGTGAACGAAGTTTCTAGAATCCTGATCATAGATCCGCACCCCTCGGGAATGGGCGCATTCAATCCTGGTATCCGAAGTGTAGGATAGCTTGGGGGAGGACCAAAGCGCTGCATGCTAATGAGCCATGGCGGTGGGGCAAGTGGTGGAATAGAAAGGGCCTCGACGAGCTCTGGCGAAAGATCCCCGGGCCGTTTCTCTTTGAGAGAAGTTTCAAACTCTTTGCCCTCGTAATACATCTCACCAAAGCTCGTCAAGGGGGGCTTTGTTTGGAATTTGAAGAATGCATCGTGGAGCTTCTGATAATCGATGTCAATTTTGCCCATCTTGGGTTGGACACGCTCGCGGGTTTTGGCTTTGAGAGACATGTTTGCTTCCTTTTCTTTGATGGCATCACGTTGAGTCGCAATGCCTGTGTCGGCGATGTAGGAAGGGAGTTGAAAGGGTGGCTTCTCAATACCGCGCTTTCCCTGCAGATAGTCACGCTTGGCGCTCCAATGTGCGGGAATGGGAATGGTGTTGCGATAGCACTTGAGGTGAAGAAGAATTCGCGGATCTGCGGCGGAGACGTCTGTCCATTCTACCACTTCAGGCTTTGCGACTAGCTGCTTGAGCTCGGCAACCGTAAGACGATTGAGCTTGCGCTGTTTTTTTTTGGAAAGGGGTTTCTTCTCTGCTTCGGCTTCAGAGTCTGTCTCGCCAGCTATTTCGTCATCTGAATAGATGACTTCGCCTTTGGACGGGTCTTCGGATTTTACCTTTGGACAAAAAGGATAAGGTGGAGAGGAAGGGCTTCATGAAGGTCCACGCACTGGTCTGTCTTCGGGATCGTACTGAAAGCGGGCAAATACGTCGGAGAAGGCCTCGAGGGCAGCTCCCTTTAAATCCAACTGCTCAGACACGTACTCGACGTTTTCATATTCTTGGTGGTCATCATCCTCCTTCTTGAGCTTAAAGTCCGGCGTCGCCTTTACGTCGCGTGGGTAATGAGCCGGAGTCGATGGGTTGAATAACAACCGTACCTGTGTGGCAGCCTTCTTCTGTTTGGCCTTTTGGCGTCTGAGTTGATTCCTTGATTTCGCCTTCTTTGACTCGGATGACGTACCATTGAGACCATTAAGTGTCGGCATATGTTGGACGGCGACGGACATGTTTGTAGGGTAGACGGGTGATTCGAGTCGCAATGGCGGGGCGGTGAGTGAGAGGCGTGTGAAAAAAGTGCGGCCGGAGTACGGCACGGCCATTTTCCGCATTGGGAACCTGAGCCTTGGCATTGGCTGCCTCCTATTTACTGTGCGGGACCATGATGGGTATGAACAGCCCCTTTAGTTCTCGCAATGTCCCATAGATCTCAAGTCATTCAATAGTCATAGGTCTCACAGGCGGTATCGCAACGGGAAAGTCCACAGTTTCCAAGCAACTAGCTGCACGTGGGTTCCCTGTTATCGACGCTGACGTTCTCGCTCGAGACGTCGTCCGTCCTGGCACCCGGGCACTCGACCAGATCGTATCCACATTCGGTCCTGGTGTCTTGAAAGAAGATGGGACACTCGACCGCTCCAAACTCGGTGCTATTGTGTTTCAAGATGAAGAGCAGCGGCGAAAACTCAATGCGATTATCCATCCTGCGGTGCGTCGGGCGATGGCCCTTGGCGTCCTCAAATGTTGGTTACGTGGAGAGAGGTTTTGCGTATTGGATGTTCCGCTACTTATAGAGGCGAAAATTTACCAATGGGTTGGGAGAGTCGTCGTCGTTTACTGGTTCGCTTCCTCGAGTCGTACACGGGGTGCCAGTGCCACTGACGAGTTGTTTCGAGCAGCTCAGCCGAAATACAGCTACAACGGCTCATGCGGCGGGATGGATCGACGTGCGACGATGCACGAGCGCGATTGCTATCGCAACTTCCCATCAAAGATAAGCTCGAGTATGCTGATGTTGTTCTTGATAATTCAGGGACACAGGCAGAGCTTGAGGTCCAAGTGGATGGGTTTGCACGGCGACTGTATCTCAAAGGAGGATGGTCTTGGCGGCTCAAGTGGTTGATACCACCCCTCGGGCTGCTTTCTGCAATATGGACGTTGATTTGGAGACGTGTGAAGTTTGCTCGGAGATTGAAGCGAAAGGCAGAGCAAGGCCGCGAATAGTAGTAGATTAATTGTGTCCTGTGCAGCCTGTATTGATGCATTGATGAGTCAAACGTTTGCGTCACCCCTCTCCTTTACTCCCAATGGCGACTTCATCAGAAAGCCAGGCTTTAATGAGAACCTACCGACCTTCTCCAGTTCTGAGCAAGACAACCCGCCAAATGGTCCCGCCCTTTGTGCAAAAGTTATACGAGTTCGTCCGGATCGATTACCTTTCCCCCTCCATGTCACATTCATCCTCTATCTCCCTTAGGTTGGTGAACGCTTCAGGAACTGACGAACTCATACGATGGTCGGACACTGGAGACTCCTTCTTTGGTCAGTCGCGGATTGCCACTCAATCTCCTCCCTTCTCATGGTCCAACGTACTTTCCTAGTCTTCGAGCACGAGCGCTTTGCAAATGATCTCCTTCCCCGATTTTTCAAGCACCGGAATTTCTCTTCCTTTGTTCGACAATTGAACATGTACGGATTCCATAAGATACCCCACCTCCAACAAGGCGTCTTGAAGAGTGATACTGAAACCGAGTTTTGGAACTTTGAGCACCCTAGCTTTCACCGAGGACAGCCTGACCTTCTCTGTCTCGTCACTCGGAAAAATAATAAAGGTGGTAGCCAACAGAATGCCGATCTCGCCGGCGGCGATGTTCCCCTTCCAGCTCAAGGCAGTACCCAGCTCCTTGACGTCAATTCAATCGTCAATGGTATCACTGCCATCAAACGCCACCAGCAAGCTATCTCTTCTGATCTCAACGAATTAAAGACCTCCAATCAACAACTCTGGCAGGAGGCTTTGGTTGCCCGCGAGAGGTACAAGAGTCAGCAGGATACTATCAACCGGATCCTCAAATTCTTGGCCAGTGTCTTTGGGCGCGCAACTGATCATGACGGGAAGGACATAGACGGTCATGGCGCATCGACACCCCTTGTCGTCCGCCGAGGTCAGCGCCTGCTTATCGGCAACGGTACTGAGAACAACAAGCACAAGGGTGTGGAGGTCGTGGAGGTGGAGGATGACGAGGTTAAGAGCATGCAAGATGCAATACTCACCGACGAACAACAGGAGAGACCACGTGAGTGGAGTCTCTGTTTCATATCACCGCTTACCCTTCGCTATCAGTCCCTTTCGCTCAGATTGTCGCTTCTTCTGTCAAATCACCGAGTGTTACATCATCTCCATTATTTGGTCCCTCTCCTCCGCCTTCGTCCTCGGGGACAAACTTTCACGACCGCGCATCGGGAACTCTTACGGCCCCTACGTGGTCGCACGGCCCCCCAAATTCCACTATCCCAACGCCTAAACCTGCTTTGTCCTCGACTACCAATCATTCTGCACTTGAGTTGCACCGACTACAATCCGCTCACAATACATCTTCGCCACCACCACCGACCCAGGACCAAATCATGCAAGTCGCCTTCCAGCAGTTGTTGCAGTCTCCCGGCCAGGTGCAACGTCTTTTGCAACTCCTCTCTTCTAGTTCCACAAACGGATCCGCACCGATATCAACACCCATCACCGGCACTGCACAGTCTGGTCCATGGACACCGCCCGCGTCCTTGGACTTCCCCCAACTTGCACAACTCGCGTTATACGACAATAGCATTAGCGGGGCCTGCACTAATGCGCTCACATTCGACAGCAAGGACACCGTCGGCCCCAGCACGACCCAGCTAGCAGACGACCAGGCACGACTCGCGCGCTCATATCACGATGCAAGTGACATTGATGCAGATGTGGACGTGCTGCAGGATAATATCAACGCTCTGATCGAGAACATGGGTCTCGACCCCGCGCTCACTAACACCTCGACCGCCTCTACACACTCTCCACCAGTTCCGTCGTCGGAAGGGATCCCCCCTGCGCAGACAGCAGCAGACTTTGACTTTGAAGCGTTCTTGACGGCCTTTGCGAACGTGCAGGAGGGCGAGGGCGGAGCCCCAGACGCTAACGACAAAATATCCGTGTCGGGATCAGCCGCGCCTGGGTCTGGTTCGGCACCAGGGACAGGGGCAGGTGCGACGAATGTGTTCTCGGAACAGCCGGTTGTCGTAGGACGCAAGAGGACGTCGGACGTTGCGGAGCTCGCGCTTCCGCTGCCGGAACTATCGAAGGCTGCTACGACAGCTGGTGAGCCACCACGCGTGAAGCGGAACAAAAAATAGGGCGGTCCCGTCATGGTGAAGCGGTGTCTTCTCTTCTCTCGGCTCCTACGTCCTTGCACATCAAGATTCATCAGCGTTGGCTTTATTGGCGCTATCGTGGTCCGACTGGTCAGGCATTGTTGTCACTTCTGGCACCCGCATCAACGTCTCAAACCCCGTATAGGTATCTATCGATGCGGCAGTCGCGCCATTAGTGAATACGTCCATCACTATATCGCAAGTCTATTTCATCGAAACAAGTCCTAGGAGTGCCAAAAAGTCGATTTTTTTGCGGAGCAGACCTCAATAGCAGTTCCTGTTGTATCTGTATCTTGCCGTGTATCTTGGTCAGACATACAAGTAATGGTCACCAAAAGTGACAGATTCTATGCAGCTTCGGTCATGCATGCACTGCCGTGATGGTGCTCAAAGGCGTCACAACAATTGGTTGTCACCTGTCCGAGGAGTAAAGATAGGAGGGGGCAGGTATCCGTGCAGTAGATAAGGCAGAATTAGATGAAGAAAGGGGAAACTTTGGGAAAAAAGGAGACAAAGTTAGAAAGAGGGGTAGGGTGTGTACGAATCGTATATTCAATTTCAATAAGTGCGAACACATGTGAAAGCCAAAGGGGAAAAATTGGGAGCAGAAGCCAAGTCGAAGTAATGAAAACCGGGAAAAGGCAAAAAGTAAATAAAGTTATTCAAATAACGAGCGTGTTTCCGCAGATACAAACAAGCAGAGAGATAACGGAAAGAGACTAGGAGATAAACCTGTCAATGACTCAGAGGAACTTTCGGCGGAAGTGGGGGTGGAGACAATGGTGAAGACGACCCATGGCCATTCGTGCGTGCATCGACGCCTGCACCTGCAGTGCGGCCCGGGGTCAATTCCCAACCGGCCATGAACGGCGACGTTGGGCGCAACAACTCAAAAGTGTCATCATCACCGAGTGCGAATACGTCTGCTCCGGCAGTAGTCACAGAGGGCAGGACTGAGGCTGTCGCAATCGTCGTCTTATCTGCGCTCGCTGATAATTGGCCATTTGCCAGCTCGTCCTGTAACCGCGCGTTTTCCTCTGCCGTTTCTTGGATGTATGATGCTGGCGGGCGGGGTAAAAGTGGTGGAGGTGTAGGGGAAAGCTCTCCTGGAGATGGGGTAGCTCTCGGGGATGAATGGTATTCCTGTTGACTCTGTGGAGAAACGGGAGGCGATGATACTGACCGCCCCTCAGCCTCGTATTTCGCCTTCAGTAGCGCCTTCTCCTCTACTGCACTCAGCATGCGAGGCAGGCTAGGCAGTGCAGGATTAGAAGGGGGCACAGGAGGGGAGCGTGCACGTAGATGTGGCGATAGTCCAGATTGCGCGGCTGGCGGTGTGGGTTGCCACGGTGGTGGCAGTCCACTGCCCGTGGTTGAGCCCAGCGGACCAGAGCCGTTGATGCCTGGGTGTGGTGTTCCCGTCGCAGTGTAGTAGTCTGCTGGTGAGCTGGTGGTAGGACTCGCCGGTGGAGGCGGCGCTGCCGACTGTTGCCCGGCAGCGGCACGTTCACGCGCCTCAGAGGCGATGCGGTACCGCTCTTTCTCTGATATCTCTTCTGGTTGGGAAAACTCCGGGTTCGGGACCCACGGGGGCGGGAGTTCGTCAGGAGCAGGCCCCGAGGGGTTTTTAAGGTCACGGCTGGAGTATGGCTCTATGGTTGAGTCATGTTGCAAGCCAGATGACGTAGAAGACATCATTTCGTTCGAGGGACCAAAATTGGCCTCTTGATGTCGTTGGACAGCTCTCGTTGCGTCGTGGTAACGTCTCAGCATCTCCTTCTCCTCTGCCGCTGTTAGCAGACGAGAGGGCGTGGGCGTCTGTGATCCTGGGGATGGCGCAGATGGAGATGTGGTGACGGTCGCTTGCCAGCTGGGCTTGTTGACAGAGGCCATTGCGTGGGAGTACAGGGCAGCGCCAGCTGATATGACAGGCGGACGTCCCGTGCTAACTCCGCTGCGGGATGAGTCACGTGAGGCCATGCGACCGTGGGTGGCACCGGTATTATCATTCAAGTCTTGCGTCGCGTAGCGCTGTACAATGCGAGCGTTGTTCTGCGCTTGTGTAAATAGGCGGATTTTCTCCTCTTCTGCGGTAGCCCATCGCGTAGTATCTATCTGTGGTGCAGCTGAAGGGATGGACGATTGCTGGCTACCCTGAGTCGGACGTCCGTTCGCTGACTGCAACGAGGGTCAGCTCGTCCAGCGATCGACTGGCTTTAGAGACGCACTCGAACACTCTCAGCACGATCCGGACCACCCTGAACGCGCTCCACTCTTGCTTTGGCGTCTTGATATAATATGGCCTTCTCCTCTTCTGCAGTCGGCCATGCTCTCTGTTGCGGGGCCTGGGTCTGCGAAGGTGTCTCTGTGAGACCAGGCGTATTGGTGTGCGGAACGTCCTCAGGAATTTCATTATCCGTCATATTGGTGACAGTAAAGCGGTTGGATGCGGGTACCGTGCTACCCGTTCGAGAGCGCCGCCTGTGTGAGGAGCTATTGGGTTCGGACTGCGATTGAGCTTGCTGGTCCTCGCCCTCTGAACTTGGCCGTGCAATGAAGCCCATCTCGTCCGGAGGGGCTGGAGGACTTGTGCTACCGGGCATAGTACTCGTCAGTCGGGAATCCTTGACATGATTTTGCGATGGTGTGTATGGGTAGCCAGTAGCAGTAACAGTGGCCGCTTGGCTGGCACCTGGGGCCGAACGTGGGTGAGTACTCGTGGTTGTCATGGGGCTCACGGGTATCACGGGCTGCTGAAGACTCAAGCTTGGAGCAATACCGATACGACTGGGTGAACGGGATCAGGGCCTAGGCGAGTGAATGGGTGCTCGAAGGCTACTTACCGAACCGCTTCTGCGGAAACGTATCTAGGCGCCTTAAGTGAGCGGGAGAATGGGCAGCAATGACTCGCGCGGGCTCACCGTGGCCAGTTGGACACGATCACTGGAAGCTCCATGATCAGGGGTTTACCGGTACCCATCAACGCCTTGACAACAAGTACATATGTAATATCAATATGGCGTGCAGATGTGAGCGTTGTCGTGGTGTGAGTCTGCGGCACCATCACCGTGAGCTCCGAACGATGGACCTGACCGCTGTGCATCGTCATGTTGACGAGAACTTTCTGCTCGCCGATGATGTTGATTTTGACCTGAGGCGCGCCACTTTTCCCAGTAATGTGTGGACCAGCACGGAAAATGGTAGTTTCCTTGAGCGTAAACTCGAAGCCGCGTAAAATGGTAGTTTGAACACTGTCAGAGCGGATTGCCGCGTGCACCACGACGCGATCACCCGGGCCATGGCAGTTTTGTGATCGGTCAACGGTGAGCGTTACCGCATCCTGAGTGAGGTGGCGCGACTCGTGCTGTTGGAAGACTGGCCAAGTGGAGTGAAGTTCATGTTTGTCGATGACGATTGGGGTAGTGGAAGACAGAATGATGGGCTTGTTGCGCCGGAAGAATCCGCTAAACGAGAGTAAAGCCGGAAAAGAGGTGAGGGTTCAAAGGCCGGTTATGGGCACCGAAGGGGATACGTACGACTTGCCTTGGATGCAAACTCGGCCCACGAGTTCATACTTGATACCCGCTTGAGAGAACCATAAATCAGGGGAGCTCCAAAAGGGTCCAGTGATGGGACGTACCACCGTTTTCGAGCGCGAGAGTTGGGGGAATAGACTCCGGTATTCGAATGTAAAAAGGAATATCTTGCTGATTGGGGTGTGTGTATGTGTTAAGCCGTGGCGAGAAGAGAGCGGCAATAAGGGGGCGTACGCTGTGCAGCATACTGTACTCTTCGCTAGACTGGAAGAGATTGATGGGGCTCTGGCCGACAAAGTCGTAGTACGCATTTGGAGGGGAACCAGGGAGGGTCTCAATCTTTCGAAGTTCGATGCGAACGTACTTAGCCTTAACGCCTTGAGGGCCCAAACGGACCTCGATGGCCTAATTGAGGAGCGGAGAGCTGAGACGGGAAGACAAGATGACACCAGGCGAAACTGACCCCTTTGACAGCGGCTTGAGGTCGATCGGGAGCCCCTGGAGGAATACCGGGGTAACCTATGATGGAAGAAATATGTAAGGGAGATGGGGACCGTCAAAGATGAGCTGACCTTGGACAAAATCGATGTTTGGCGGAGGGCGAAGTGTTCTGTGGAGTGAGATGAGCTCGGTAAAGTGGAAAAATATAAGAGATACAAACAGTTTCGCCTGAGACATGGGATGGGATATGGGAAGGCGAGTGAGATAGTTGGAAGAGAGATAAAGCTCGATAAAGGCTAAAGGCCAAGGGAAGGGAAAGGAAAGGAAAGGAACCACTGATGAGCCACGCTACGGGCCCGGGCGTGACGCTGAGCAAGCAGGCACGCTGCCGGCCCGGTCTATCCGTAGCGCAGGACATCGAAAAATGAACAAGGCCAGCGGTATCAAGTTAATCTATTGTTAATCTAGGTTGGTCTAGGTAATAGAGTCGAAGGTATGTGAAGTTGAGCTCTGGACAGCGACTCATACGTATTTTGAAAACCATGGAATCAGAGACTGCGCAATCGTATAACTGAACACGAGCTTCGGCCCCACAATCAAGATCTGGGTGACCAGTCAGCGCTGAACTATACATAACATGACTGGGCCATGATTCCATACTTTAGGCGTGAGTCCCTTGAAGAGTGCCATGGCACCCTCATCACGCAGTAGGTCGCGCACGATAGTCACTCCGCGTGTCCTTTGCTCAAAATTCGCATTCTGAATGCGCGTTTTGATAGTATCGAGGGGTGCTGCGACAGTGATAGACGCGACAGCACCCGCTACGGAAGCGACAAAGTTCTGCATCCATGTTGCCTTGCTGTAGTCTGAGACGCCGAGGACATAATCCTTCGTGGCTGCGCTGGCGCCAAAAAGCTGCCCACTCGCTCGTCAGTGCCAGGTAAAGCAGCAGGTGAGGGGGAGGGGGGGGAAGAGGACAACGTACCGCGAAGGAGCCTGGAGCGTTGCGCGCGACCGTCCAACCCCAGCCCCGGTACAGCGTTGTCCCCTCCTCCATGAAGATGCGGATGGCCCCACGGCCGCGGAATGCGTCAGGATTGACCTGGCGCTTAATCTTGAGCGCGTCGAGTGGGAGGAGAACTACCTCGCCGATACCCGTCAGGCTGCCGGCAGTCGCCTGCATCATCATCTTTCCCTTCCGTTCGCCGAATGCGTTCGTGTAACTCGTCTTGTAGTTCCGCGTAAGCAGATCATTGAACCATGGCTGGCCACCAAACTTGTAGATCCGTTGTGAGACTTTGTAGCCCGCGGCATACCCGAGACCAGGGAAGAGCGAGAATAGCTTGCGCCCCAAGGGAGCTGTGGAGTACTCACGGAAAATGGTCGAGGAGAGCGTGGAGAGTGAGACCTACCAAGTCAAGTCATCGACATCTGGACGAATAGTAAGAAAGTAGATACCTTGGCTTTGCTACTCATAAGACGTTTCGCAATCGTGTCGACCGGGTGGAAGATGAGTAGCTCCGCGATGCCTACAATTGCCCGAACATAGTGGCTCGTCAGCCCCCGCTCTAGTGATTGCCTTGGCCGTGAAGTTTGCGACGGAACACATACCGGAGGTGCCAGATCCAAGGATGCGCGCCGTTCCTGATTCTTTTCCCTTGACGGCAAATGTGGGGGACATCCTGGTCGGCTTTTGGGGGGCGGACGTGGCTGACGCTGAATTAGAACCAGACTAAGACTAAGAGCACACATATTTTTCGGCTGGATAGTCTGCCTTATATAAGCAGTCTCCGCCTCACGCGCTTGCAATTTCCGCGACAGCATTACTGTACGTAGAGTACTCCTAGAGTACACTGAACCTCAAACACCGCAGACAGCACACATACACATCCAACAATTCCCATAGGTATTTCCCTAATACTCCACTAAAGGGATGACCTTTCCTGTAATCAGACGGATTAGCCTGGTTCTCCAAGCTTTCCATCGTCCGACGGAAGACTTACCCACGGTGTACGGGTCTTGTCGCTTACGGGTTTTTCCAAGGAGTTCGACATCATAGCTGTCAAAGAAAGAATACGTGGCTGTGGAAAATAGGTCATCCCGTTTCGGTAAGGGGAGGAATGACGCACGCATACTATCTGCCTCTTCCTCCTCGTCGCTCACTGGCACATTCCCATCAATCCTCCGTCCGGTCTTTGAGTCCCGGAGAACGCCTGCATGATCTACGAATGGTTCTGGTCGCTCATTCGCAGCACGAACGAGTGCAACGAGTACACGTTGCACCTCTTCGAGGTATCCCTGGAGTGTGCCCAAGAAGCGGCGCGTCTGCAGGTGCTTCGATGCCGCACATACGGATAACCCATCGTCCTTGATGATATACCCTAGACCGTACCCATCTGCAGTGACTGGACCGAATCCGAACAGGCGCAGCGCAGGGTTACCGCAGTTTGACGTGGAGAGAATTGACGTGCCGAGGGTCGACCAACCGCTGTCGCGGAATAGCTCTGGAAGCGCCGACGCACCCAACGAGTTGACGCTCGCATCCGCGCTCGTCTCGAGTTCACGGCGAAGGAGACAGTAGAGGGCATAGAGATGTCTGGCGCAGAAAATCGAGGCGATGAACTAAAAGTCGCAGGAGTGCAGGGAGCGCCGCACCGGTCCTGGCCGAGGCCCTTCGAGCACTCTTTCGTGAGCTTTACATGCCCCTCACACGCGCGGCGGAGCGCATCGATCTTTTCCCGTGGAGATACCTCTGAGAAGAACGTCTGCAAGTAACAGTAACGACACGGCACATTACGATCAGTTAGCCAGCGTCGAGTTCGTGCGATAACGGCCGGGGCGTGAGCAAAGGAAGTTGCACCTTGACAAAGTGGATGCTCTCTGCTTGTACAGTCCTGATGGCCTCCGTGCGACCATGTAGGAATGCTTTGGTCATCGCCGGTTCATACGTGCATTCGGTCCTGCCTGATACCCAAATGGGAGGTACGGATCCCACTGGCATGGGTAAGACACCACGTACCATATAGCCCAAAATACGCAGCCTGGAATGCCATCTGGACGAACGCGTCCGGGCTGAAGCCGTGAGAAGTGATAAACATTTTCCCGTACCCGCGGAATTCCATCGCCGCACAGTCGTTCTGGCAGATCAGGTCACTGAGCCGTGTCTCGGCGAACCGGATGCCAACCCGCAATTCTGGCGTGCTCTCGAAAACCCACTCGAGCTTCTTTGGAGCCGCTTGGGCAACGTGGGATGACCGTCGGGCAGAAGGTTTTATGGTTGGCACGTGGAAAAGAGTGGGGGCGGTCGGGTTAATAGAACGTGCGAGAAGCATGAGTCCCTCCGTAAACACGTCCGCTGCAAAACTACACACACTTCAAATAGCACAGCAGAGAATGGAAGGCCACGTCAAAGGCGTACATACCGGAGAACGGTGTGTCCGTCGACGCCAGTGTGCTCGAAGTTTATACCTGCTGCACCATCGGCGGTTACAATTATTTGTAGCTGTGGGTAAAATCAATTGTATGTCAAGGTTCCACTCGACGACGGACTATTATCTCGGGTAATATGCCTTTACCTTGTCATACCATCGGTTCGTACACGTCCCCACCTGCACGCCCCCGACAAGACGATAAGTACCACACAAGAAGTTTCCGCAAAGTTCCGCCAAACCATCTGGCGCAGCGTCATCCAGGCACACGACGAACAATGCCTGGTCGACGACGCGGAGGCATGCAGCGTTACGACGTTCCCGCGAGAGGGTGGAGCGCAAGCCGGACCACACCTTGCGATTCTCTGTGGTGAGAACACCAAGCGCATTTCTAGCGACCTCGGATGTTGGCAATATATCCGCATCGGCAACAATCGCTTGCAGGTTCCGAAGGACCTCACGTTCGGTAAGAAGTGGACGGTTGTGCTCATCCAGGACGTCAAACCAATCTGGGTGGTCGTTAGTGGTGATGTCGATTGGATACAAACAAGGGACCGCACAAAATTGGCCGCGCCGGAGTACAATGATATGCTTAGAGTCTGGGGCAGTCTCCATCCTACACCCGTGGTCTGTCGGAATACGTGCGGTGCCGAATAGTCGGCTGTACTGGTCCATGTCGAGGGGTGTGCCGCGGACTGTGTCTGGCTCCAGCGTTCCCGTGTGGAGGTCATGAATAAAGCCAAGCGACGAAATGATGAGCGAAGCCGCTCGGGGCAATTGCGCGCTACGAGAGGGCATTGGATCATTCCTGACAGAAATGTTTCAGTCATGTGAAGCTGGATTAGAGTGGGATTGTATAACGTACTCAAGGACAAAGAAGGGGTTCAGTGCGAGTACTACCGGATCGGAATGCTGAAGATAGGACTCATACCTGAATGAGGAGGCGTCAAGACCGTATGATGTAGGGTGATGGCAGACCAGTCGTACCAAAACTCTTCGATGTAACTGGGCCAGGTCCAAAGCCGATTCAGCATATAGCCGTCGCCTCACGACGCTCACGTCAGAGGCATGAAGATGACGCACCTGTCCTTGTTCTTGGCATACTCGATTAGCATTTCTTGAGCACGGGGGCCATCACCATGCAGGAAGGCTTTGACCGCCCTTTTAGTCTTTTCGTGTTCCCTCTCATCTTGTAGTCCTCGGAGTGCGGTAAGGTAACGTCGACAAGCGTCCTCTAGGGGTGGAATCGGTAACTTAGGTAGCTGGCTTTGATATGACCAAGTAACTGTAGAACGTGTAGGCGGAATTGCATCAATATTGTCTTTGAAAGTTGCCGTAGACATGGGTAGATATAGTAATTGCGAGAACTTTGTTTCGGCGAGTATAAAAGCGTTACTTGTGATCCACTGCAGCCATGGGCGTGTGCGGAACAAACACGGAGAAGTGCCATCTTGTGATTCTTCGCTGCGGCTTTGACCGTTTATCGCCGCCCATCTTTTCTCCGCATTTACGGGAACATCGTCTGACCAACGCGACCAATCCGCTGGACCCCCTGGGCACTTTCGGAACGGAACTTGTTTTCGGCGCAATCCCCTTGGAATGTAGTCTCGTACCCAGCAGGGTACGAGACTATGACTTTTAGTCGGAGATTGAAACCGGCTGGGTACGAGAACAATTATGAGACTACAGTACTGTACTTCACCTAGTGATGATACAGCTGACATAAGTGCCCTAGTACTGATACAGTCACAGAATGTCACAAGAAAGTTTAGCATATTTTCAAGTACCAATGTAAACTTTAAATGTTTTTCTAGAAAGTTATGGTAATATATTTGGTTTGAGTTGAGTAAAAGTCATCAGTAAAAAAAAACTTGTCTTATTCCTACTTATTCCCTTCTTACCCCTAAAATAAGAGGAATAAGATGTAGTAAGATTGAATAAGATGGAATAAGAAATGTTGATTTTTGCTGATGACTCAAGTGTGCGCATGGGCAGATACTGTAAGGTATCAGAGCCTATCTGAGGCAAGTAAGTACAGGGAATAGTCTACAAGACAAGATCA
>Ga0137394_10001527_pt1 | contig 16924 bp, 17 predicted proteins | sample czobulk116metaG_FD_108278 | JGI IMG/M metagenome (GOLD analysis project Ga0137394, IMG submission 108278) | Vadose zone soil microbial communities from Angelo Coast Range Reserve, California, USA - czobulk1.16 metaG | ecosystem: Environmental > Terrestrial > Soil > Vadose zone | place: USA...
CCAGACCCACGGCGGCATCGCGCAGGGAGTCGGCCAGGCGCTCTGGGAGCTCTCCGACTACGACCCGGAGTCGGGCCAGCTCCGCTCCGCCACCTTCATGGAATACGCGATGCCGCGCGCCGACCTGCTGCCGTCGTTCGCCACCGAGATCAGCGAGGTCGAGTCGACCTCGAACCCGCTCGGGCTCCGCGGCGGCGGCGAGGGCGGCACCACCCCGGCGCTCGGCGCGGTCGTCAACGCGGTGGTCGACGCCCTCGCCCACCTGGGCGTGGAGCACCTCGAGATGCCGGTGACCCCGGAGCGCGTGTGGCGCGCGATCCGCGCCGCCGCGCGCTGACGAGAGCGCGGCCTCAGCGCGGCCGGTCGCGCAGCCAGTCGGGGAGCGGCGGCACCCGCGCGTCGACCTGGCGCAGGTTGTAGTACGGGATCGCGGGGCGGTAGGCGTCGAACACGCGGCGCAGCTCGCCCACCGGCTCGGGGTGCACGTCCACGCGCAGGTCGACGTGCGCGAAGGAGCGGTCCTCGTAGACGAGCAGGGCCGCGGACTGCTGGCCCCCGTGCTGGCCCCCCGCGTCGCGTCCCGCCTCGATGCCGCGCAGCAGGCGCTCTTCCAGGTCCTCGTCCGGCTGCGCGGTGAACGCGCGCTCCATCGCCTCGAGGATGTGCTCGCCGGTCAGGTAGTTGCCCAGCACGATGTAGTCGTCGCGCGCGCGCTGGCCGGCCCACTCGCGGTTCTTCTGCCCGGTGCGCGCGGCCGCGAAGCCGTCGCCGTCGATGACCCCGAGCTGGCGGTACTCCGCATAGGGATCGGCGCGCACCAGCTCTTCGACCACCGCGGGCGCCTTGTAGCCCAGCTCGAGGAGCCGGAGCGCCATCTGGCCCAGGCGCGCGTCGGCGATGGCCATGATCGCGACCGCGCCGAGACCGGCCCGCACATGCGGCACGCGGGCCCCGACCGCGAGCGAGCGGGTCGCGGTCCCCACGCCGAGGCGCCCGGTGCGGCGACAGCGGCCGATCACCGTGAAGGTGTGGAACTCGACGCCGGGCGGCCGTCCGTCGGCCGCGCCGGCCATCACGCGCGGCCGGCCGCGGCCGGATCGACGTGGTCGGCCCGCACCGCGTACGGGTACGGCGTCTCCACCGTCCGGCCGGCCGCGAAGCGCGCGAGCCCGAAGGGCTCGATGTCGACGGTCTTGGCCCGGCCATCCGTGATCAGCTCGGCCATGCACGCGCCCACCGCGGGCGCGATCTTGAAGCCGGAGCCGCTGAAGGCGGTGGCAAGGTAGAGCCCATCGATCCCGTCGACTCCACCCAGGATGGCGTGACGGTCCGGGCTGTAGCCGTCGAAGGCGCGATAGCCGCGGGCCAGGGTGGCGCGCTCCATCGCCGGGATGCGATGCGTGAGCAGCGAGGCGCCGAGCCCGGCCGCCTCGGGCGGCAGTCCGGTGCCGAGCGTGTCCGGATCGATGTCCCACTCCTGGCACGGCACCCCGACCAGGGTGAGGCCGCCCGCCTCCGGCCGGAAGTAGTTGCCCAGCACGTTGTCGATGTAGACCATGTGCGGGTCGCGCAGCTCGGCGGGCCGGCTCACCGCCACCGTGTCGATGGCCTTGGGCCGTGCGGGAAGGGCCAGTCCCATCTCCTGGCAGAGCCGCCGCGACCAGGCGCCCGCGGCCACCACCACGCTCCCGGCCTCGATGCGCCCGGCGGAGGTCTCGACCCCGCGCACGCGGCTCTCCCCGCGGTCGATGCGGGTCACCGCGGTCCACGGCAGGATCCGCGCCCCCAGTAGGGTGGCCCGGCGGCGGAAACCCTCGACGGTCTCGGCGGGATCGGCGTAGCCGCTCTCCGGCTCGTAGGCCGCCGCGCCCACGTCGTCGACGCGGGCGAAGGGCTGCAGCGCGCGCAGCTCGTCGGGGGTGATCGCGCGCGTCGGCACCCCGATGCCCTGGAGCATCGCCACGTTGCGCCGCAGGTTCTCCGCGTGGGCTGGGCCCACCACGTTGACGAAGCCGGTGTGGGTGAAGACGGGCGGCCCGCCCATCAGCTCGGGCCAGTTCCGGAAGACCGGGAAGCTCGCCCAGGCCAGGCGCGCGTCCCACGCGTTCGTGTAGTGCATGCGCACGAGCGCGCTCGACCGTCCCGAGGCCCCGCCGGCCAGCGCGCCCTTCTCCACCAGCACGACGCGCACCCCGCGCCCGGCCAGCGCATACGCGATGCTCACGCCGTTGACGCCGCCGCCGATCACCACCACGTCCGCAGTTTGCGTCATGGGGACGGCTCAGCGCAGGAGGGTCCGCGCGGCGGCGAGCCCCGCCTCGGTCGGCGTCTTGAGCACCAGGATGGCGTCGTCGAAGCCCAGGTCGCGCACCTGCTGCAGGCGCCGGGCCGCCGCGTCGGGGGCGCAGCGCAGGTGGAACGGCGCGGTGTCCGGGAGCGGCTCGGTGGCCACGGAGAGATCCACCGCGATGTTGGTCACGATCGCGCGCTTGCCGCCCGCGGCGCGGTAGCGCCCGATCCCTTCGGTGAGCGCCTGCAGGCTGGTCTTGGCCCCCGAGGCGATCCAGCCGTCGAACTCGCGGGCCGCCCGCGGGATCCAGCGCTCGCCCTTCCAGCTGCCGATCAGCACCGAGGGCCCGCCCAGCGCGGCCGGCCACGGGGTGAGATCGACCGCGCCGACCTTCTCTCCCCGCCACAACCTGCGCATCAGGGCGAGCGACTCCTCGAGCGTGCGCATGCGCTGGGTGAAGTCGAGGCCGAGCGCCTCGAAGTCGCCCGGCGTGGAGCCCGCGCCCACCCCCAGCAGGAGCCGCCCCCGGCAGACGAGGTGCGCGGTGAGGATGCGGTGCGCCAGCTCCACCGGGTTGCGCAGCGGAACCTGCAGCACCCCGGTGCCGATCTCGATGCGCGTGGTCACCGCGGCCGCGACCGCGGCGCCGATGAGGGGGTCGGGCAGCATGAAGCCGCGCCCGATCGCGTCGAAGAACCAGGCGCTGTCGAAACCGGCCTGCTCGATCCCGCGCGCGCTGCCGACCAGCGAATCCCCGGTGAGCGGGGAGCCGTCCGGGCGGGACGTCGGGACGCTGACCCCGAGCCTCACGCGATCACTCCTGCACCCGGTAGCCGCGCGCGTCGCTCGGGCCGCCGTCCTTGTACTTGACGATCCGGGTCGGCGAGGTGTGGGTCCCGAGCAGGCGCAGCTCCTGGTCCCCCACCACCCGGAAGGCGTGCGGGGTGTCGGGCGGCAGCGCGATCGTGTCGCCCTTCCGGAGCAGCACCGCGCGGTCCTCCTGCCCGTCGATCCAGGCCTCCGCGGTCCCGTCGAGGATGTGCAGGATCTCGAGGTAGGGATGCGCGTGCACCGGCGCCACGTAGCCCGGCTGCGCGGTCTGGATGCCGGTGCGCACCGGCGTCGTGCCCTGGTCGTCGCCGATGATGGGCTGGTAGTGGGACAGCGGGCCGAAGCTCACGCGCTCGGTCTCGTCGAGCCGGACTATCCGAGGGTCATTCATGGGCCGGGGGTCGCTCATGTGGGTCGCCTCCTCGGGGCGGATTCTAGCCCAGGCGGCGGAGCACCGCCCGGCTCATCGCAGGAGCCCGTAGACGAGGCCCACCGCGGCCAGGACGCCCGCCACCCACCCGAGCAGCCCGGCCAGCAGCCCGAGCCCGTAGAGCCCGGTGCGCGTGCCGATGCGCCGGGCCGCACCCTGCACGGCCAGGCTCGCCGCGACCATCGGCAGCCCGAGGGTGAGCCCGTGGAGGAGAAGGCTCCCCGGCGCGGTGTAGCCGTAGCCGTGGGTCGCGACCAGCGCGTTGCCGCCGGCCGCGCTCGCCGCGAACGCGGCGAAGAGCAGGACGAGCCCGACCGCGTCGCCGGCGAGAACCCAGAGCCGGCGGGCACCTCCCGCGCGCCAGGCCCACACCGCGAGCGCGGGGAACAGCAGGAGGCACACCACCCGCAGAAGCAGCTCGACCCAGACGATGGTCCGCGTCACGCGGTGCGGGGGCGCTCCTCGATCGTGTCCACCCGGTCGGTGTAGAACGCGAGGTGGCCCTTGATGGGGGCCATCGCCTCGTACGGTGCCTCGTAGCTCCACACCGCATTCGGGAGCTCGCGCCCCTTTCCGCGGATGGTCCAGTAGGAGGCGTCGCCCTTGTACGGGCAGTGGGTGGCGTGGGTCGTGCGCGAGAGCTGGGCCATGTCGACGTCCTCGCGCGGGATGTACTGCTGGTCGGGCGTGCCGGGCGCGCGCATCACGAGCGCGCGGGTGGAGTCGGCGATGACCGCCCCGTCCAGCCGGACGATCACCCGGTTCGGGTTGGGCTCGATGGTGATCTGTGGATTGGCGATGGGGCCTCTGGCCATGGCGATGGTTCCTCCGAGGTCGAGCCTACCACCGCGCGCCAGCCCGCCACGCGGTCGGCTCAGGCGCGCCGCGCGGCGGTCGCGGCGCGGAACACGCGCACGTAGTTGCCGCCGAGCAGCTTGCCCGCGTCCTCCGGGCTGAAGCCCTGGCGGAGCAGGAGGTCGGCGACCGCGGGCAGGTCCGCGTAGTCGTCCCACACCTCGTTGACGCCGCCCTCCATGTCGGTGCCGATGCCGACGTGATCCACCCCCGCCACGTCGACCATGCGGGCAATGCCGGCGGCCACCCAGTCGCGCGCGTCCACGAACGAGGAGCCGCTCGGCCACACCCCGATCACCCCGCCCACCTGGGCCATGAGCCGCGCGTGCTCCCTCGAGATGAGCCGCGTGTGCGCGCTGAGCGGGCCGCGGGCGAGCGAGGTGTGCGAGAGCACGAAGGGCACGGTGGTCACCGCGGCGGCCTGCTGCACCAGCTCGAAGGTGGCGTGGGCCACGTCGACCACGATGCCGAGCCGGTTGCACTCGCGGATGACGTCGGCGCCGAGCGGGCTCAGGCCGCCCCACCGCGGGTCCTCGGTCTGCTGGTCGCCCAGATCGCTCGGCATGTAGTGCACGAGCTGGAGGTGGCGGATCCCGCGGTCGTACACCTCGCCCACCCGCTCGAGGCGCCCGTCCATGAACTGGCAGCCCTCGATGTTGCCGATGAGCGCGGGGCGGCCGGCCACGCGGGCCGCCTCCAGATCGTCCGGGGTCAGCACGCGCGCCATCCCGTGCTGGGCCACCAGCGCGTCCATGAACGCGAGCCGCCGCTCGGTGTGCGCCTGCAGCTCGCCCGCCAGCGGGTCGCGGTACTGGCGAATGCGCCCGCCGCCGACCGGACGGCGGATCACCGGCCCGTCCGCCGAGTGGCAGAGGCAGACCGCGGTGAGGTGGCCGCGCCGCATGTGATCGGCCAGGTCGAAGCGCGGCGCGCGCGCGTTCCCGGCCCCGGCGGCGTGGGTGTGGAAGTCCACCGAGGTGGTGGCGGCCAGGAGGGCGGGCACCCGCGGGTCCAGCTCGTCGAGCCGCCGGCCGTGGATCCCCGCGCACCCGGCGAGCCCCCACGCGCCGAGCGCGGCGGCGGCCCCGCCCAGGAGCTGCCGGCGCGTCAAACCCGCCTCCTCCCACGATCCGCACATCGGATGCTCTCCCGTCCTCAGGCCATGTAGGCCCCGCCGTTGACGTGAATCAGCTCGCCGGTGATCCAGCCCGAGTCCTCGGAGGCGAGGAACACCGCGACCCGCGCGATCTCCTCCGGCTGCGCGATGCGCCCGAGCGGGATCTCGCGCGCCCGCTCCGCGATCTGCTCCTCGGTGTTGCCGTAGCGGGGTTGCGCGGTGTCGGTGAGGCCGGGCGCGATCGCGTTGACCCGGATGCGGTGGGGGGCCAGGGCCAGCGCCATCGCGCGGGTCATGCCGAGCACGCCCGCCTTGCTCGCCGAGTAGTGCACGCCCCGGGCGTCGCCGCGGATCGCGGAGGACGAGATGTTGACGATGGCGCCCGGCCGGCCCGCCGCCACCATCGCGCGCGCCACCGCCTGGGCGCAGAGGAACCCACCCTTGAGATTCACCCCCAGCACGTGGTCCCACTCGCGCTCGGTCAGCTCGAGGAACGCGGCGCGCGGGAAGACCCCCGCGTTGTTGACCAGGATGTCGGGCGGCCCGAGCCCGCCGGTGACCGCGGCGACCAGGGCCTGCACGTCGCGGGCCTGCGCCACGTCGCCCTTGACGGTGAGGACCTTGCGCCCGCGGCCCCGGATCTCGCCGGCCACCCGCTCGGCCGCCCCCGGATCGTCGAGGAAGTTCAGGCCGACGTCGGCGCCCTCCCCCGCCATCGCCAGCGCGATGGCTCGTCCGATTCCCTGCTGCGCGCCCGTGACCAGCGCCACCTTGCCCGCGAGTCGCATCGGTTCCCTCCGGTATTCAATTCGTCGCCCGCTTATTATAGGGGGGTCGAGCGCCATGAACCGCAAGCCTGGGAGCGTCCAGACCCGCACCTTCCGCGCCGGCGAGGTGATCTTTCGCGAGGGCGACATTCCCCGCGACGAGGCCTTCCTGGTCCACGCCGGCCGGGTCGAGGTCCGCAAGAAGGTCGGCGACGAGGAGCGGCTGCTACGGACCTTCGTCAAGGGCGAGCTGCTGGGGGAGCTGGGGCTCTTCACGGGCGGCTCACCCCGCTCCGCCACCGCGTTGGCCGCCGAGCCGGTCACCCTCGTGATCATCCCCGCGAGGCGGCTCGATCACCTGGTTCGCACGAACCCCACCCTGGCGGTGGCCATCATTCGCGATCTCTCGGCCAAGCTGCTCGCCACCAACCGGCTGCTCGCCGCCGAGGGCGAGCGCCGGGCGGTCCGGCCCGGCGTCACTTCTTGAGCCGCACGTCCTCCAGGGGCGCCGACCACGGGTAGGGATCGATCAGCATCAGGGCGGGCTCGGCCACCCGCGTGCTCACCCCGCTCGGCCAGATGTAGTCCATGATCGGCGCGAAGCGGACCCGCTCGTGGAGCGTCCGCTGGATCTGGTGCAGCAGGGCCTCCCGCTTGCGGGGGTCGGTCTCCCGGCTCTGCTGCTTGTAGAGCGCGTCGATGTCGGCCTCGCCCGCGTACGAGAAGGCGCCATCGCTCGGCACCGTCTCCGCCATCCGGGACGCCGCGTTGCCGTAGACCGCGTTGATGCACACGCAGAGCCCGTGGATCTTCTTCGAGGCCAGCGCCGAGTAGAAGGCGGCCCGCTCCATCGTCCGCAGGCGCACCTTGATCCCCACCGCGCCCAGGTAGCCGCCGACCGCCTCGCCCATCGTGGTGTAGGGCGGCCACGGGTAGAGATCGCCCGCGTCGAAGCCGTTGGGGTACCCCGCCTCGGCCAGGAGCTGCTTGGCGCGGGCCGGATTGTAGGGATGAGGCTCGAGCGGCAGCGCGAACTCGAACTTGGGCGGGATCATGCTGCCGGTGGGCCGGGAGGCCCCGAGGGTCTCGGCCTCGCTCAGCGCCTTGCGGTCGAGCGCGTGGCTGGCCGCGAGCCGGACCCGGCGGTCGTGCCACGGCGACTTGGGGTCGGCCTGGTCGAGGTAGTCCAGGTAGAACGTCCCGATGCCGCCGGAGAAGGCGAGCTTGAAGTTCGGATCGCGCTTCAGCTCGAGGGCCTGCGGGGCGTCCAGCAGGTACGCGAGGTCGACCTCGCCTCGCTTGAGCATCGCCACGCGCGTCGTCGCCTCCACCACGCTCTTGTAGACCAGCCGCTTCACCGAGGGCACCTTGCGCCAGTAGCTCTCGTTGGCCTCCATCACGAGCTCCACGCCCGGGGTGTGGCTGACGAACTTGTAGGGCCCGAGCCCGACCGGGTTCTTCTTGAAGCCGTCGGGTCCCACCTGCTCCATGTACTTCTTGGGGACGATCCAGCCCGCGCCGGTGGCGAAGGTGCCGTAGAAGGTCATAAAGTCGGGCCAGGGCTCGTGCAGGTGGAAGCGCACCCGGTATGGCCCCGCGATCTCGATATCCTTCACCTTCTCCTGGAGGATCCGCGCGCCCTTGGCGCGCAGGAAGCTGTACTTCACGTCCTCCGCGGTGAACGGGTCGCCGTTGTGGAACCGGAGACCCTCCCGCAGCTTGAACTCGTACACGCGATTGTCCGCGCTCAGCTTCCACGACTCGGCGAGGCTCGGGGTGAGCATGCCGCCCGGCATCGGCTTCACCAGCGCGTCGTGCATCGCGGTGAGCACCCAGAACGGAGTGAGCACACCCACCACCTCGCCGGGATCGAACCAGGCCGGCGAGAGCGTCACGTAGAGCGCCCAGCGCATCTCCCCTTCCGGGCGGGCCTGGGCGGTGACCCCGCCCGGCGCCGAGACGGCCAGGACCAACGAGAGCAGCGGCACGGCGAGCGAGCGGCGAGAGGGAGCGGTCATCGGGCTAGCCCCGTAGCTTCGGATCCCACGCGTCCCGCAGCGTGTCGCCAAAGAGGTTGAATGCGAGCACGGCCAGGCTGATGGCGAGTCCGGGGAACAGGGCCAGCCACGGCGCCTGCTCCATGAACGCGCGGCCGGTGCTGCTGAGCATCAAGCCCCAGGAGGGCGTGGGCGGCTGGGTGCCGACCCCGAGGAACGACAGCGTGGCCTCGATGAGGATCGCGTTGCCGAGCCAGATCGAGGCGATCACCAGGATCGGTGCGGTCACGTTGGGCAGGATGTGGCTCAGGATGATCCGCGGGTGGCGGCAGCCGATGGCCTGCGCGGCCTCCACGTAGCGGTTCTGCTTGGCCGAGAGCACCGCCCCGCGCACGATGCGGGAGTTGCCCGGGATGATGACCATCGCGATCGCGATCATCGCATTGGTGGTGCTCGGCCGCAGCACCGACACGATGGCCAGGGCCAGCACCAGGCCCGGGATGGCCTGGATGCCGTCCATCAATCGCTGCAGGAGCAGATCCGTCCGGCCCTCGCAGTAGCCGCACAGCAGGCCGATGATCATGCCCGCCACCGTCCCGATACCCACCGCGAGCAGCCCCACCCAGAGCGAGATGCGGCAGCCGTGGATGACCCGGCTCAGCACGTCGCGGCCGATGTCGTCGGTGCCGAACGGGTGCTCCCAGCTGGGCGCGGCGAGGCGGATCTCGGGCTGGGCCGCGAGCGGATCGTAGGGGGCGACCACGTCGGCCAAGAGCGCGGTCAGCACGAGGATCGCGATGAGGGCGGCGGAGGCGGCGCCGAGCGGCTTGCGGCGGATCGTGGTCCAGAGGGACCGGAGCCGACCGATCTCGACGTCGGACTCGGCCTCGACGTGAGCGGGGGCGCGCGCGGTCACGGTCGCCATCGGTGCTCCTGCCTCGTCATTGATAGCGGATCCGCGGGTCCAGCCACGCGTAGGTGAGGTCCACCAGCAGATTCAGCGACACCAGGGTGCCGGCCACCAGCATGACGTTGGTCTGCACCACCGGGTAGTCGCGGAAGAGGATCGCCTCCACGGTGAGCCGGCCCATGCCGGGCAGCGCGAAGATCGTCTCCACCACCACCGTGCCGGCCAGGAGCACGCCGAGCTGGCCGCCCACGATGGTCACCACCGGGATCAGCGCGTTCTTGAGCGCGTGCTTGTAGACCACGATGCGCCCCTCGAGCCCCTTGGCCCAGGCGGTGCGCACGTAGTCCTCGCGCAGGACTTCCAGCACCGTCGAGCGGGTCATCCGCATGGTCGCGGCGGAGAGGCGGAAGCCGAGCACCGCGGCGGGCAGCAGGAATTGCTGGAGGTTGCGCAGCGGCGATTCCCAGAAGCTCACGTAGCCGATGGCGGGGATCCAATGGAACCAGATCGCCGCGAACGTGATCACGAGGGTGCCCAGCCAGAAGTCGGGAAACGACAGCCCGGAGACCGCCACCACCCGGCCCACGTAGTCCGCCGCGCTGTCCTGCCGCGTGGCCGAGAGCACGCCGATCGGGACCGCGATGACGAGGCCCAGGATCATGGCGAGCGTGGCGAGCTCGAGGGTGACCGGGACCGCCTTGGCCAGGCTGACCGCGATCGGCTCGCCGGTGAAGATCGAGTCGCCGGGGTGGAAGCTCACCATCTGCCAGACCCACAGCAGATATTGCTCGTGGTACGGCAGATCCAGGCGCAGGTCCTTTCGGATCTTGGCGAGCTCCCGCTCCCCGATGTTGCCGGACTCTCCCATGAGGGCGGTGAGCGCGTCGCCGGGCATCACCCGCATCAGCCCGAAGACGATCAGCGAGGACAGCAGGAGGACCGGGACCGCGAGGAGGAGCCGGCGGACCGCGTACTTGTACATGGCGCGCCGGGCTCCCCCGCCGCTCCTACTTATCCAGCCACACCCGGGCGATGGCGGAGGAGCCGTAGCCGTCCGTGCGCCGGAGGGCGGCCGCCCCGGCGTTGCGCACGTGCGGCTGGAAGACCATGAACCCGTTGTCGTAGGGCATCCACATCCGCAACACCTGGTCGAACTCGCGGTCGACGATCTTCTTGGTGATCGCCCGCTGATCGGCCACCGAGGGGGTCTGGCGCAGCTTGGTGGTGAGGTCGTCGATCACCGGATCGTTGACCCGGAAGAAGTTCTTGGTCGACCGCGAGTGCATGTACTGGTACGTCCGCTCGTCGAGCCCCACCGCGTGCCCGGACTGGAAGCCCCACGACATCCCGTCCCACTTGCTCTCGACGTACCGGCCGTAGTAGGTCGTGTAGTCGAGCTTGGTGATCTTGACGTTGATGTTGAGGTTGCGCTTGAGATCCTGCTGCACGATCTGCACCTGCGAGGTCATCTGGGGGAAGTACTCGTAGTAGAACAGCGTGGTCTCGAAGCCGTTCGGGTGCCCGGCCTCGGCCAGGAGCTTCTTGGCCTCCGCGGGGCGGTACTGCCACCAGGGCCCGAAGCTGGCCGCGGTGAGCGGCTTGTCCTGGTAGTAGATGTAGGGGACGCCCCAGCCCAGGATCCCGTGGCCCTCGAAGACGGTGTCCACCTGCTTCTGGCGGTCGATCGCCATCGACAGCGCGCGGCGCACCCGCACGTCGTTGAAGGGCGGCTTGTCCTGCGCGAGCGCCACCCCGAAGGGGGTCAGGGTGTTGTGGTAGGACTGCACGGTCGCGTTGGCGTTCGTCTTCTTGATCGTCTCCACCTCGGACGGGCTCGCGAGCCAGATGATGTCGCTCTGCCCGGTGCGGAAGGCGGCCATGCGAGTCGCCGCGTCGGGGGTCGAGAGGATCACGTACTCGTCCACGTACGGCCGGCCCTTGTCGAAGTAGTCCGGGTTGCGCTGCAGCACCACCTTGACCTTGCGCGTGTGCTCCTTGAGGATGTACGGCCCGGTCCCGATCATACGCTTCTTGAGATCGCCGTCCTCCTCCAGGACCTCGCGGGAGAAGAGGACGGTGATCGGCTCGGCCACGTTCTGCGGGAAGAGCACGTTGGGCGTCTTGAGGTGGATCCGGACCGTGTACTTGTCCGGCGTCTCGATGGCCTCGATCTCCTGGAAGGTGAAGGACTGCGCGCCTTCCTTGGCGTAGGCCTCGAAGCAGTACTTGACGTCGGCGGCCACGAGCTCGCGCCCGTTGAGCGGCGGCACGTTGTGCCACTTCACGCCCTGGCGCAGCTTGAACGTCCACACCCGGTGATCCGGGCTCGCCTGCCACGACTCGGCGAGATCGCCCTTGAGGGTGAGGTCGTTGGGACCGCTCACCTCGTCGGGGAACCCGTAGCGGACGAGGCGGCTGCCCACCAGCCCGGCGAACTGATAGAGACCCACCGACTGGGTCAGTCGCGGGTCGATCACCGGCGGGTCCCACGAGGAGGCCCGGGTGAGGACGCCGCCCCGCTTGGGCGGGTTCGTGCTGGCCGGGATCCAGTCCGGGTACACGGGCCGGGCCTGGGCGAGCGCCCGGCTCCGTCCGGGGCCGGCCACCACGGCGCCGGCGGCGAGACCGGTCCATCCGGCACGCGCGAGGAATTGACGGCGATCGAGCCGTGAAGAAAGCGGGGCGAGGAGGTCGTCGTGCATCGCGGCTCTCCTTCTCACGTCGGCGTGAAGGAAAGGACCTCGAGCGAATTCGAGCCGATGCGTCATTACACCGGCGGGAGTGCGGGGACTATGCCGCAGCGCCGCCGGCAAAGTCAAGCGGCGAGCCAGAGCGTATAGTAGCCGGCCATGGGGAAGGCGCTCGGGCTGCTCGCCGCGGTCGCGCTGGTCGCCGGCCCGGCCCACGCCGAGACCCTCGGGGAGGTGCTGGCCGCGCAGCGTGTGGGGCCACCGCCCTCCCGGCTGGTCCTCGACCAGCCCCTCGAGACGTACCAGGTCCTCGACGACGACCGCGATCTGCTCGTGGTCTACGTCGGGCAGCCCGCCGCGGCGCCGCGGCTCCAGGCCGCGCGGTTCGAGCGCGCCACCCGGCGGTGGACGGTCACGCGGCTCGACTGGAGCGTGGCCGCGGACGGAAGCGGGGCCAGGGCGCTCGAGCCGGAATGGTGCCGGTCCGGCCTCGCGATCGAGCGATTCCCGGCCGGCTTCCTCGTCCGCTCGCACCTCAACCCGTCCGCCGAGTGCACGGTGGTGCTGGCCCCGGACCTCTCGGTGCGCGCCGTCCTCGCCGGGTGGCCGGTGGCCACCCTCGCGGATGGCCGCCTCGTCTATCAGCGGAACCAGGTCCACTTCGCCTCGGTCCACCCGGTGGCCCTCGCGCTCCTCGATGCCCGCCGGCCGGGGGAGATCGCGCTCTACCCGCCGCGGCCGCTGCGCGAGATCCGGCGCGCCCACGTGGACCGGCTGCGTGGCGTGTACACCGCGGCCTGGTGCAACGCCCGCAATCATCCCTGCGATCCCGAGCGGTTCGACGAGTACGTGAGCGGCCGCGTGGCGGCCGACGCGAGCGGCGACGCGCTCGCCTTCGTGACCGCGTGGGACAACACGGTGGGCTGGAGCGACGCGGAGCGCTGGGGACGTCTCGAGCCCTTCCGCGAGCTGCGCGCCGCGCTTCCCACGTGGGACGGCGCGAGCCCGCCGCCCGACCCGCTCTTCCGCGGGCTCGCCGCCGGGCTCGCGCGGGCGCGCAACCTCGCGCACCGGGAGCACGTGGCCGCCGCGCTCGCGCGCGAGCCCGCCCTGCGCGAGCTGGTCGACGCCGCGCTCGCGGCCTCGCGCGCGGGGGGCCAGGACGAGCGCGCCTGGCTGCTGGCCCTCGACCCGCGCTGGGGCGAGACCACCACGTGGCTGGATCTCGCCCGCGCGGTGGCGGTGCCCGACGAGCACACCGAGGTTGTCTACGTGTACTCGGGGCTGCGGCGCCCCGGGACCGCGCAGTACCGGGAGCTGCGCCGCTCCGACTTCGAGACCCGCTTCGGCCCCGGCCTGCCCGATCGGGCGCTGGACCCGGACGTCCTGCGCGCGATCTTTAGCCCGGATGTGAACTGACCCCAGGAGGATCCATGGACTTCGGACTGTTCTTCCTCATGCAGCGCGACGAGCAGTGGAGCGAGCAGGCGGTCTACCACTCCGGCCTCGAGCAGATGCTGGCCGCCGAGGCGCTCGGCTACCACTCGGTCTGGATCGCGGAGCACCACTTCAACGACTACGGCCTCTGCCCCGCGCCGCCGGTCCTGGCTTCCTTCGTGGCCGCGCGCACCACCACCCTGCGCCTCGGCATGGGGGTGAGCCTGCTGCCGCTCCACCACCCGGTCGACCTGGCCGAGTCGCTCGCGGTCCTCGACGTGGTGAGCGGCGGCCGGCTCGACGTGGGGATCGGCCGCGGCGGCACGCTGCAGGACTATCAGACCTTCCAGTCCGACCGCGACGACAGCCGGGCGCGGGTCGAGGAGGGTGTCGCGCTCATGCGCCGATCCTGGAGCGGCGCGCCGTTCGACTTCCCGGGCCGCTTCCACACCGCGGAGCAGCTCCACGTGCGCCCGCAGCCGGTGCAGCGACCGCACCCGCCGCTGTTCATCGCCTCCAACAGCGAGGAGAGCGTGCTGTCCGCCGCGCGTCTCGGGCTGCCCACGCTCTCGTCGTTCTTCGTGCCGGTCCCGGAGCTGCAGCGGCGCCGTCGGCTCTATCGCGAGGCCTCGCTCGCGGCCGGACGCTCGCTCCCCGAGATCGAGGCGCTCGAGGCCCGCTCCTGGGGGATGCGGGTGGTGCACGTGGCCCCCGATCACGACGAGGCGCTCCACGCGACCGAGGGCCCGTTCATGGGCTACCAGCGGCGCATGGCGGTGCTGCGCTCCGACGCCACCGGGGGCTCGGTGCCGGGATCATTCGACCGCTCCCTGCTCCGCCTGCGCGCCTTCCGCGAGTACCTGGACGACGGCTGGGCCCTGATCGGCACGCCCGCCGAGGTGACCCGAGGCCTCCAGCAGTTCTGCGAGGCCACCGGCTACGAGCGCGTGCTCCTGCTGATGGCCCTGCCCGGGCTGCGCACCGACCTGGCGCTCCGGTCGATGCGCCTGTTCGCGGACGAGGTCGTGCCCGCGCTCGCGCCGCCGGACCGCGCCGCTACAAGCCCCGCAGGAACTCGATCATCGCCGCGTTGACCTCCTGCGGGCGCTCCTGCTGCGTCCAGTGGCCGCAGCCGGGGAGCATGATCGTCCGGCGGAGGGTGGGCACGAACTTGACGAGATTCGGGATGAGCTGGTCCATCCCGCGGAAGGCCACCACCAGGTCGCGATCGCCCGCCACGTAGAGCGCGGGGACGGTAACCCGCGCGCCCGCGAACGGAGCCAGCAGCTCCCAGCTCCGGTCGATGTTGCGGTACCAGTTGAGGCCGCCGCGAAAGCCCGCGCGGGAGAACTCGCCCGCGAAGAAGTCGACGTCCGCCTCGGTCAGCCACGGAGGCAGGACCTTCGCGTCGGCGGTGTGGCTCAGGAAGCCGCCGCGGCGCGGCACCATGCCCACCGCCTCGGGATTGCCCAGGCCCGCCTGCGCGCGCCCCCCGTCGCCCGATGCCGAGTAGAGGATGCGCCGGATGGTGGTCCGCACGTCACGCTCGAGCTCCGCCTCCGCGACGCCCGGCTCCTGGAAGTAGAGCTGGTAGAAGACGGTGTCCGCGGTCTGCGGCATCTGGGTGGTGGGGCGCGTCGAGCCGCGGGGCCGGAACGGCACGCTCAGCCCGATCACCGCGCGGAACCGGTCGGGGCGCAACAGCGCCGCGTGCCACGCCACCGGCGCGCCCCAGTCGTGCCCCGCGATCACCGCGGTCGGAGCGCCCAGCGCGTCGAGCAGCCCCACCATGTCGCCCACCAGGTGCAGCAGCGTGTAGCGCTCGATCTCGGTGGGCGCCTCGCTCTGGCCGTAGCCGCGCATGTCCGGCGCCACCGCGTGGAAGCCGGCTTCGGCCAGCGCTCGGAGCTGGTGCCGCCAGGAGTACCACGACTCCGGGAACCCGTGACAGAGCAGGACCAGCGGCCCCTCGCCCTGCTCCGCCACGTGCAGCCGGATCCCGTTCGTCTCGACGACCCGGTGCTGGACCTCGCTCATCGCCCGGCCGGCCTCATCGGCCGACCGTAACGCCGCGCGGTCCCGCGCCGCCGTTCGCGCCCGCGGCCGCCCGCGCCACCGCCGCGTCCGCCTTCTCGAAATCGGCGTCCTTGAATCCGTAGAGGTGCGCGCCGCCCACCAGGATCTGCGCCGCGGTCTCGCGCGAGCAGTGCTTGAGCACGTTGTCCGACACGTTCGGGAAGTTGGAGTCGAAGTGCGGGTAGTCGGTGGAGACGCACATCCGGTCGCCCCCGATCAGCCCCGCGGTGGCCTCGATCTCCGGCTCGCTCCCCTCCACCGCGGCCCAGCAGTTGCGGCGGAAGTACTCGCGCGGGGTCAGGGAGAGGTAGGGCGCGTGGGAGTCGCGGTACTGCGGGTAGTCCCACTCGATGCGCGAGAGTAGTCCGGGCACCCACGAGTTCTGCGCCTCCAGGAAGCCCACCCGCAGCTTCGGGTGGAACTCGAACACCCCGCCCACGATCATCGCGATCAGGGCCTGCTGCATCTCGATCCAGTGGCTCGCCACGTGGCGGTAGAAGCGGTTCTCGCCGTAGAGCACGTTCATGTGCGAGTTCCAGGCCCCGGTGCCCTCGTGGAAGCCCCACGTCACGTCGAGCTCCTCGTGCAGGCTGTAGAGCGGGTCCCAGTAGTTGGAGTGCCAGTAGTGCCCGTTGACCAGGTTGGGACGGATGAACGACCCGACCGCGCCCAGCTCGCGCACCCCGCGCACCAGCTCGCGGCAGGCGAGGTGCACGTCGTGCACCGGCAGCATCACCACGAACTTGAGGCGCTCCGGGCTGTGGCGGCAGAACTCCGCGATCCAGTCGTTGTAGGCCCGGCACAGGGCGAGCGACAGCTGCGGGTCCAGGTTGTCGCGCGCGATCAGGCTGAGGCCGGTGGTCGGGTAGAGCACCGCGATGTCGACCCCCTCGATGGCCATCGCCATCACCTGCGCCTCGGGGTCGTAGTTGCGCTCGATCGCGAAGTCGAGCCGGTTGGTGGATTGCAGGCGCGAGCCGGAGAGCGGCTGGGTGCTGTGGGTGCCGGCGCCGCCCGCGCGGCTGCGCTTGCGGTACTGCTGCATCTCCGCGTCCATCGTGGTCGGCAGCCCGTCGATGACGATGGTGCCGCGCTTGGGGCGCCCGTCCGCGCCGATCGGCAGAACCACCCGGTCGCGGAACCGCGGGTCGAGATACCGCTCGAACAGATCGGGCGGCTCCATGATGTGCATGTCCGAGTCGACGAAGCGGAGGTTGTCTTTCATCAGACCCTCTCGTAGGACAGGCGCTTGACCTTGTCCATGTTGGTGCCCTCGATGCGGATGAGCCGCGTGGGGCCGTCGCGCCGCGGGGAGTGGAGGTCGCCCTCGTTGTAGACGTGGGCCATGCCGGGCTTCAGCGGGTAGGTCCGGACGTGGCGCACCTTGCCGGGCCGCGCCTCGCTCGCGGGCTCCACGAGCGCCCAGTCGTTCATCATGGTCTCGCCCCGGGCCTGGCCGTAGATGGCCCAGGACGGCCCGTGGTCGTGGGGCTTGCTCTCCCGCGCGCCCTGGTAGACGTGGGC
>Ga0137394_10001528_pt1 | contig 16921 bp, 22 predicted proteins | sample czobulk116metaG_FD_108278 | JGI IMG/M metagenome (GOLD analysis project Ga0137394, IMG submission 108278) | Vadose zone soil microbial communities from Angelo Coast Range Reserve, California, USA - czobulk1.16 metaG | ecosystem: Environmental > Terrestrial > Soil > Vadose zone | place: USA...
GGCAACATCAGAGTAACCTTACTCCAATTATCCGTTGGTTTCAATGCCACATCAGCAATGCGTGTGCCAGTCTTTGTAAATACCTGTACCACATCAGGCTTACATGGCATCACTAAACAGATACCAGTATCAATCATGACAAGATCATAACCCTTGTCAAGAATCAGATACATAGTACTGTTAAATGCGCCAGCACTACCAAAGGATACAACCTGACCGGGGACATAAGAAACGACATCAGCGCATGCCAATGTCGTAACTAATGCCAGCAACAGAATGAAGAGATTCATTACAGTTTGTATTATTCCTTGGACTCTTCCAACTTGATCATGGTCTCCACCATTTCATTGATGACAGACATGCCACCCACTTCAGGTGCCATCTTGATCAAATAGGCTTTCACCTTGTCAAGGGAGGGCGTAGCCTTGCGGCCGCGCTTGCTCATTGATGCGGCATTCGATTGCAGGAACGTGCGGGCCATGCCGACAGCATAATGGAATGCCCACGTCGTCTGGGGGATTACTAAGCCAGCATCCAAAGCTTTTGAGATTGTCACGAACTCAGACAGACGAACCTTTGCAGACCGTTGCGCAGTCTTCTCGGCATCATTCAACTCAATGCCCTTTTCATTCTTGACAGATGCAGCAATCTCAGAACGGAATGCCTTGCGACCTTCCACTTCAAGACTGAGCATGTCTTGAAGGTAGCGGCCCCAGGTGGAGCCTTGACCCTTGCATTCTGCCAGCAGAGTGGCAGCAAGAGCTTTACCCCGGGCTTGATACCCAGGCGTCAGAGAAGCTACCGTATTACGGGCAGCCTGAACAGCCGACATACCTTGATCGGCAATTTGTTGCATTGCATGTTGACTCATAATTCACTTTCGAACAGTGAAGCCGATTACAGAATTATAATCTCTAAGCCCACTAGACTGCATCCTTATCACAGACGCAGTGTGGAAAGCTCAGTTAGAAACCTGAGGTGACAGGTCGTACAATCTTGTGTTGTGCAGGAACAACACTGAAAGAGTAATCAGGCACCTTGACAGTGCCTACATTCTTTTCCAGCTTGGACACCACAATTGGTGCAACCGGATGTTTGATGTTCTTGGAAACAGCATTAAAGAACGCCAGGGAGAGGGAGGTGTGTCGAATCATGATAACTCCTAATGATGTATTTTCCCACACATTTATGACTACAGAATGGACCATCTGTGTGCCTAATGGTCCTATTCCATTCATGGAGGGATTGTCTTCGCGTGAAATGATTCCACAACATTTACAAACCAGTTCCAGAATTTTAGCATGCTCCACAGATTTTCTGGCATTCTCAACGAGCAGTATAGCATGACTGCTAGCATGTCCTAGATGACCCGCTAGACCGGGTTATTTGGGGCAGATACTAGATTGAATCCCCTGATTCACTGAGCGGCGCGCACTCCGCATTAACAGTATCACAGTCCCATTGCAGGCTATATTACTTCACTTCACGGGTACGGATGAATGTGCAGCATTCGGGTACGCGCCTAGGACGCAACCTACCTTGATACATCATCCAAACCTAATCAACCCATGTCTGAACTATAGCAGGTATTGTGTTGTTTGGGTACAACAAATGGTAATAAAGTGTAACGCTTTCCATGTGATAACTACTATGAATGTATCCACTCTGTCAACAAGGTTTTTATGATACAGACTGTATTAAGGACTAGGCGGATAGATCGGTGTGTATTTGATAAAGAAACGTTTATCAATACCACTTATCATACCAATTCTAAATGAGAATGATTCCTATTTACATTACAGAATTGTAGGTCCTAACTCAATTTAATGTTGTATTTATACCACAGAATGATTGAATGAGAATCATTTTCAAGTGGGGGGAGGGGGAAAATGTTCGTGTATGGGAAATGCCGTAACCCATCTTGTAAAATTTCTAGTAGTAAAATTAGAAAAGGGGTATCTTCGTTTAAACGCCCTTAGAGGCGTTATTTTAACCCAGTTGATACCTGGGTAACCATCAGCATGAATAAAGGCCCCTGAGGGCCTTCTAATAGCCTTCCTGAGGCTTAGGTCGCTAGATCGCTCCCACCATGTTTATAGACAGATCAATTTCTAATATTTTCCTATTAATTAAATAATTTATATATATATAATAAAGAATTCTCTCTGAAAGAAAGAGAATTCTTATATTTAATAAAAGAAATACATTAAAAAGACTTCTTAAGAAGTCTTTTATTAAAAGAGACTCTTAAGAGTCTCTTTATATTATATATATATTAGTGTATCATAAAAATACAATTCTGTCAAGTACATTCTGTACTTTCCAGTAAATATTTCTGTTAAATGAAAAAGTACTTGACTTTTTCTATAAAGTATGGTATAATAGATGTTGTATTAAATTGTGTCTGCTATTTTCAATAGCATCCACCTGAATAGAAAATCTTTAAGAAAGGTCTTATGTCTGTTAGTAAGTATGCTGGTCGTGGTGGTTACCCCGACGAAATTAAGATGACTGTCGTCCAGCAATGGCTGGCCTTAGGAAATCTTAAGTTAGTTGCTGCTAACACTGATGTGCCTATCGCCACCATCAAGTACTGGCGTGGTGAACCTTGGTGGAAAGATTATGAAAACGAACTCCGTGCTGGACGGAGGTTCGAGGTTGACAAGAAACTTTCTAATGTAATTGATAAAGCATTTGCTATCATGGAAGATCGCTTGGATCATGGAGACTGGATTTTTGACCAAACCAAAGGTGAAATTGTTAGACGACCTGTAGGATTCAAGGATGCTAACAATGCTGCCACCTCTCTTCTTCAGCGTCAACAAGTTCTAGAACAACAATCCTCAGAAGAATATAACAAGGATGCCACCAAAAGCATTCAGGATCAATTAGCGATGTTGGCTAATGAGTTTGCCAAGTTTAATGGGCGTTCAAAGGCATCTGCCGAAACAATCGAATTCAAGGAGATGTCTGGTGCCAAGTTCGAAGGAATGGTTGAGCAAACCCGAGAATCAAGAGAAGATGAGAATCTCCAGAGCGAAATGGAGAATGAATAATCCTTCTTATCAGAAGGAATACACACAAACTCATAGAGAACAATATAAGCAATATTCTAAAATACATTATTTAAAAAATAGAGAAAAATTAATTCCTTATATTAATGCTCATCGCAAAGGTAGAATTAAAGATGCTACTCCTATTTGGGCAAATAAAAGAGACATTAGATTATTTTATGTAAATTGTCCAGATGGTTTTCATGTGGACCATATAATTCCATTAAGAGGTAAAATTGTTTCTGGATTACATGTCTTAGAGAATTTACAATATCTTCCTGCTACTGAGAATCTTAATAAAAGCAATAAATTTATTGCAGGAGGATTATAAAATTCCTTACATGAAAAATGGAAAACGCGATTATAAAGCTGAAGTGGCGAAGTACACTTCGAGACCGGACGTAGTGAAGAAGAGGGAAGAACAGAACAAAGCTCGGAAGATCATGGAGAAGAAGGGTTTAGTTCATAAAGGTGATGGAAAAGATGTTGACCATAAAACCCCTTTATCTAAAGGTGGTAAAACAACTCCTGGTAATCTGAGAGTAGTACCTGCTTCAAAAAACCGATCCTTTTCTCGTAACCCAGATGGAAGCCTTAAACATCAAAATATTGGAAGAAAAAAATGACCATTGTGAAGACACCGAAGGGTTACAAGGTTGAATCTGAATCAGGAAAGAAGAATCTTTCTAAACCTAATCTTTCAAAGAAACAAGCAATTAAACGTTTGAGACAAGTAGAATTTTTCAAAAATCAAGGTAAGAAATGAATAAGAAGAAAGTTCCTAATGTTCCAAAGTTACCCAAACTTCCAATGAAAGTTCCAAAGCCAAAGAAGGGTAGTGTTTAAATTCTCTCTGCTGACACGATTGCTGGATTTACTGGTTCTCTCCTTCAAAAGGGATTTGATGAAGCTGTAGCCAGTCCCCCCTGCCATATGGAATGGTGGGATTTGATGTGTTCTAAATATCCATTCGTAGCAATTGCTGCTCCTCGGGGACATGGTAAAACTACTGCTGTAAGTGGTTCATATGTCCTGGCAAATGTCTTGTTTCGTGAACGTAGTTATGTTTTAATTGTATCTGATACTGTTTCCCAGGCTGTACAGTTCTTAGGTGATCTTAAGAATCAGATTATGGGAAATGAACAACTCAAGAGTCTTTTCAAGATCAAAGAGTTTGTCAAGGATGCTGAGGATGATTTGATTGTGGCTACTGAAGATGGTCATTTCTTTCGTATCCAGGCTAAAGGTTCAGAACAAAAGGTTCGTGGTTTAAAATGGAATGGTAAACGTCCTGATCTAATTGTCTGTGATGACTTAGAGAATGACGAAATTGTCATGAATAAGGAACGTCGTGAGAAGTTTCGTAATTGGTTCAGTAAAGCCTTACTTCCATGCCGTAGTGCTTCTGGGATTGTGCGTTATGTTGGTACCATTCTTCATACGGACAGTATGCTTGAGCGGCTTATGCCCAAACAGTATGATAAAAGAACTGTGGTTGAGCCTCTTAAGACTTGGACAACCAAAAGAGATACCTGGAAAGCAGTAAAGTACCGAGCACATTCGGATGATTTCAAACATATCTTATGGCCTGAACGTTGGCCTAGGGAGAAACTTCAACTTGAACGACAATTCAATATCGAGCAAGGACACCCGGAAAACTACTCTCAAGAATATCTTAACATTCCTATCGACGAGACTTTTTCTTATTTTAGACGCTCTGATTTCTTAGCAAGTAATAAGGAAGATGAAGAGAAAAAGCTAAATTACTATATTACTGTAGATTTAGCTATCTCAAAAGAGGATACTGCAGACTACTCCGTCTTTCTTATTTCTGGAATTGATGAAAATCGTCGAATTCATGTGGTAGATGTGATCAGACAGCGATTAGATGGTGCAGAAATTGTAGATTGTATCCTGGATTTAGAGAAAAACTTCAAACCTGAGGTGATTGGGATTGAAGAAATGCAAGTTTCCAAGGCAATTGGTCCTTTCTTGCGTGAAGAAATGGTTAGACAGAACTTATATCCTAACATTGTACCACTAAAGCATGGTGGTAAAGATAAAATAGCTCGTGCTCGATCCATTCAAGGGCGTTTACGTACCCATAATGTGAGATTCAATAAGGCAGGAGAATGGTATCAAGACTTTGAGGATGAAGTTTGTACGTTTCCTCGCGGGAAACATGATGACCAAGTTGATGCTTTCGCTTATTTGGGTATGCTACTGGATAAGGTTCTAGAAGCTCCTACTGAACAAGAAATAGAAGAGGATGAATATCTAGATGAACTCAGAACCTATGAATCAGATGGAGGATCAGTCAATGGACGCTCCAACTACACCGGATACTGATAAAAGTAAATTAGGTTCATTGATTAATGACGTAAATATTGCTGAATCATTAGATGAAGAAGAATTAATCAAGATTGGGCAAGAGTGCAAGCAAGGTTTTGATGTTGATATCCGCAGTCGTGATATGTGGGAAAAGGATATTGATGAATGGACTAAACTTGCTATGCAAATTCGTGAGCCTAAGTCTTTTCCTTGGCCTAATGCTTCTAATGTCAAGTATCCTATTCTCAGTACTGCTTCTATGCAGTTTAATGCTCGGGCTTATCCTTCATTAATTCCCAGTGATGGGAAGGTAGTCAAAGGTAAAGTCATGGGTAAAGACCCAGATGGCAAAAAGGGTGAGAAAGCTGATCGAGTAGCTACTTATATGTCCTATCAATTCATGCATGAATTTGAGGGATGGGATGAAGACATGGATCGGCTCTTAATGATGCTTCCTATTGTAGGAACCATGTTCAAAAAGACTTATTGGTGTGGTCCAGAAAAGAGTATCAAGTCTGAACTAGTTTTACCTAAGAATTTGATTGTCAATAATTGGGCAAAATCCTTAGAGGCTGCAGAACGTACTTCTGAAATTATTGAAATGTCCCAACGTGTTCTAAAGGAACATCAACTCAGCGGACAATACCTAGATATCGATTTAGGTGAGCCAACTCATGAAGGTAAGGATGACTCAATCTCAATGATTGATGATACCACTCCTTATAAATTGATTGAACAACATACTTATCTTGAATTAGATGATGATGATTATAAAGAACCCTACATCGTAACCTTCCATAAGGAAACAGGTAAAGTTCTTAGAATCTGTGCTAGATTCACTGATAAAGATATTACTTTAGATGACAAGAATAAAGTAATTAGAATCACTCCAGTTCAGTATTATACAAAGTTTTCATTTGTTCCTAATCCTGATGGCTCTTTCTATGACATTGGTTTTGGAGTTTTACTTGGTCCCCTTAATGAGGCAGTCAATACTCTTCTTAACCAGATGGTTGATGCCGGTACCCTTAGTAATATGCAGGGTGGATTCATTGGTAAGGGATTGCGTCTTCGTGCTGGTCAAGAACGATTCCAACCAGGTGAATGGAAACCAGTTCCTAGTACAGGTGATGATCTAAAGAAACAGATTGTACCTCTTCCAGTAAAAGAACCTTCTAATGTTCTTTTAACATTAATGGGTAATTTAGTTACTGCAACTAAAGAATTAGCTTCTGTAGCTGAGATTTTCGTAGGTAAGATGCCAGGACAGAATACTCCTGCTACTACGACCATGGCTACAATCGAACAAGGTATGAAGGTATTTACTGCTGTTTATAAGCGTATTTATCGTGCCTTGGATAAAGAATTCAAGAAGGTTTATAAGTTAAATGGGGATTATCTTAATCCTCAGACATATGCCTCAGTCTTGGATGTTCCTGTAGGGCCGGATGATTTTGATTCCCAAAACTATGATGTGTGTCCTGGTGCAGACCCCACTGCTGTTTCTCAAACGGAGAAATTATTAAAGGCTCAGGGCTTAATGGAATTATTGCCATCCGGTGCTCTTGATCCAGTTGAAGTTATCAAGCGGATTCTTCAAGCTCAAGAACAACCTAATTGGGAAGCATTATTTAATAAGGAAGTCCAGCAGTCTGGTCAACTTCCACAAAAACAAGACCCAAAGATGCAAGAACTTCAAATGAAGTCGCAGATGGATCAACAGAAATTTGCTGCTGAACAACAAAAGAATGTACAGGACCAAGCTCTCAATGAACGAGATCAACAGTTCAAGCATATGATGGAAGCGCAAAAACAGAATCAAGATGCACGTCATGCACAGGTCATGACTGCCATTGAGGCAGCATCCAAACTTCATGCTGACCAAGCATCAGTGCAAGGTGAAGCGATGAAAGCAGCACAAAAAGCTGCCCAAGATGCCCAAGCACATGGGCAAAAAATGGCTATGAATGAACAAACTCATAGCCAGAAAATTCAACAACTTCGGGAGACCGCAAAATTACAATCTCAGAAAACGACATCCAAGCCTGGAAAGTAGACGACGTTACCAAGACCTTTTTCGCTGCTGTTAAAGAACGCATTGAAGAAATCAAGGAAGAGTTAGTTAGCACTCCAGAACATGAACGAGTAGTCTTTAGGCAAGGTTATATTCAAGCCATGAAAGATTTACTTGAAATCCGAGTGGAGGATTCTCAGTGAAACCAGTAACTCCAGGACATCGAGTCCTAGTTAAACCAGATTCTTTAGTAACAGTTGATCCAGTATTTGCTTCTGCTAAAAAGGCAGGATTAGAATTATTAGAAAAAACTGATCGCCAAGAAAGTACCATTATTGATACAGGAACTGTAATTCAATTAGGTGGTACAGCATTTGATGCTTTTGGTGGACGAGAATTCTGGTGCAAAGTCGGAGATAGGGTATCTTATACACGTCATGGTGGTAAGTTTATATCAAATCCAGATGATGCTGAAGAGAAGTGGCTCGTTTTAAACGACGAAGACATTATCATGGTTTGGGAGAATTGAATGACAGAAGAAGTCAAGGTAGAAGATACTGAACAAGTACAAGAAGTTCAATTAACTCCTGTTGAACAGGAAGCTATTGAACATGGTTGGGTTCCTAAAGATGAATTCCAAGGTGATGAACACAAATGGGTAGAAGCTGGTGAATTCATTCGAAGAGGTGAACTCTTTAAGAAGATTGAAGACCAGAATCGTGAGCTAAAGCAAGTTCGTCAAGCCCTGAATGGTTTCAAGGAACATTATACAAAGGTTGAAGAAGCTAGTTATCAACGTGCTCTCACCGCTCTTAAGCAAGAGTTTAAAACTGCTAATCGAGAAGGAGACTTCGATAAAGCGGATCGTTTAGAGACTCAGATTGAGTCTGTTGAACAAGAAGCTGCTGCTTTACGTAAAAATGCTGCATCACAACCACAACAAGCGGAAGCCAATCCTGACTTCGTAGCCTGGGTTGCCAAGAATGACTGGTATCATTCCCAAGTACATATGAAAGCTTATGCTGATCAAGTTGGTATCAAGTTTGCAAATCTTGGAATGAGTCCACGAGAAGTTTTACAGAAAGTAGATGCCGAGGTTCGAAAAGAATTTCCCACTAAGTTCACTAATCCGAACCGGGAAAAGGGCAGTGCGGTAGCAGACCCTACTTCACGTGCATCATCCCGTAAGTCCGATACATATGAACTTACTGATCAAGAACGTCGGGTTATGAATAGCCTGGTAGCGAGCAAAGTGCTCACAAAAGAGGAATATATCGCTGACCTCAAAAAATCTAAAGGAGTAGCATAATGGCTAGAGAACCAAAAGCCGTTGCCCTAAGTGGGCGGGTTCGGAGAACACCGTTGAACATGCGTAATAAACTTACCGTTAAAGACCGTGATCCAAATTACCATTACCGAATTGTAAACGTCAAAGAAGACCGTGTAGAGCAGTTCCAAGAACAAGGATATGAAGTCGTATTAACTACTCCAGTGGGTGATAAGTTAATTGATGCTCCAAGTTCATTAGGTTCAGCATCGGAAATCTCGGTAGGGGGTGGATTGAAAGCTGTGGTCATGAGGATTCCTAAGGAATTCTATGAAGAAGATCAAGCTATGAAACAAGCCCAAATTGACGAATTGGAAGCTACTATGGGGTCCAACGCCAAAAAAGGTTCTTAACCTTGATGGCCTGAGCCTCCGACTTTAAATAAATTGAAAGGATAGCTCATGGCTAATACTTCCCGCATTAACGGCTTTCGTGTCGTTAAACGATTAGGCGGTGAAAATGATTCATTACTCAATGTGTATTATGTTCCCAATGCTGCCGACGAAATGCTCGTTGGTGATATTGTGAAACTTAGTGGCACTGCTGATGTTAACGGTATTGCTACTGTTGATTTGGCTGCTGCTGGTGATGTACCTGTTGGTGTTATTGTTGCCGTTCTTCACTCCAAATTTGATCCTGTTGGTAAAATGACTACTGGATCAACTGCTCTTGATGTTCCTGCAGTCACTCAGATTGCAGCCGCAGGTGCAGGTTATGTTCTTGTGAATGATTCTCCTGATGTTCTCTTGGAAGGTGAAACTTCTAATGGTACTCCTGCTGCTGTTGATATTGGTCAGAACGTAAGTCATGCAAATGCTGCACGTACTGCTGCAACTACAACTTCTCCTGCAACAATTGATATGGGTACTAAGAATACCACATCTACACTCAATTTCCAACTAGTTGGCTTTGTTCAGCGTGTTGGTAATGAGATTGGTGCTAGTGCGAAGATGTTAGTACGCTTTAACGTCCATCAGTATAATTCTGTCGGCACTGTCGGCGTATAAGGAGCAAACATGAGTGCAATTACCACTACCTCGTTTGCCAAGGCCTTATGGCCCGGTGTAAACAAATGGTACGGAGATAAATATACAGAGTTCCCAGTTGAATGGACAAAACTCTTTGACCAGTTTACTTCAAAGCGTAACTTTGAAGAAGATGTTGGTGTTTCAGGTCTAGGTCTTCTCAGCACTAAAGCTGAAGGTTCTGGTATCACATATGATTCAAGCCGTCAAGGTTTCACAACCCGTTTCCAGCACGTAGTTTATGCGTCTGGTTTCATCGTAACTCGTGAAGCATATGAGGATGATCTTTATGACGTGGTTGGTAAGCAAAAGGCTCAGTCCTTAGCTTTCTCAGTACGTCAGACAAAGGAAATCCTTGCTGCCAACGTTTACAATCGTGCTTTCAACACCTCATATACAGGTGGTGATGCTTCCACACTAGTCGCTTCTGCGGGTGGTGGTGGTTCTGCTAGCCATCCTAATATTGCTGGTGGCACCTGGACTAATGGTCCTTCTGTAGCTGTCGATCTTTCTGAAGCTGCTCTTGAGCAAGCTCATATTGATATCGCTCAGTTCCAAAATGACCGTGGTCTGAAGATCGCAGTTCGTCCTCAATCACTAATCATCCCAGTTCAGACAATGTTCGAGGCAACTCGTATCCTGAAAGGTGATTGGCAGGTTAACAATGCCGAGCGCAACGTTAATGCAATGAAGATGATGGGTCTTGTCCCTGAAATCGTTGTCAACCATTATCTAACTGATACTGATGCATGGTTCTTACGTACTGATACCCAAGATGGTATGAAGTACTTCGAGCGCCGTGCGGATGAATTCACAACTGATGATGACTTCGATACAGAAAATGCCAAGTACAAAGCAACCTTCCGTTGCTCATTTGGTTGGACTGATCCCCGCGGTATCTACGGCTCACCTGGAGCTTAATAGATACAAGTTATAAATAATCTAAGAAATTAGATCAAGAGGGGTGTAAAGCCCCTCTTTAATATAGAGGTAATTAATGGCAATCAATCCATCGAGTCTCATTAATTATCCGTTAGGAATGGATTGGCGAACGGCTGCCAGTTCAGGATTAATTTCTGATTGTATACGTGTTGCTCCTCTTGGAACAAATTTAGATGTAGATACTCTTACTGATCCAGAAGATGTTTGGTCAGGAGCATCATTAGGGATTTTAAATGGAGTTGATCACAAATTAATTCCTATTCCATCAGTAGCAGTTGCTACTGAAATTGTTTCAGATAGTGCAAATGATACGGCTGCTGGAACTGGTTGTAGAACAGTTTTAATTGTTTATTTAGATTCAACATATACATCTAAAACAATTACACTTTCAATGAATGGAACAACTCCAGTAGCTCTTCCTGAAAATATCATAGCTGTAAATACTCTAGTTAGAAGTACATGTGGTATTTTTAGAGGAAGTAATATCGGAAACATCTCATTAAGAGATGTAGGTGGTTTAGGTTCCACTTATAGTTATATGGTTGCTGGACAAGGTTTCTCCAGAACGAGTCTATATACTGTTCCAAATGGCTATACTTTATTTGTTTATAGTTTATTATTTTCCATTCTTCAGAGTGATAAAATAAATAAGTGGGCAAGTTTCTCTTTCCCGATCTTGAATTCGACAGGATCAATTGCTAGAGCTTTACAGATTTCAGTTAGTTCTCAATCTCCATACAGACATGAAGCAGATGGACTTCCTATAAATACAGTATCACAAAAGAATTCCACATGGGTTACTTGTGATACAACTACTGAAGATAATACCCAAGTAACTTGTGGTTTTGTAGGATTTATTGTTAAAAATACACGTTTAATTATTGGAAACTAAATGCAAACAGTTTCAATTAAATGTGGAAAAGTTATGGATTTACTACAGAATGCTATTACTACAGTAACTGGTGATTGGAAATACAAAGATGGTACTGAAGCATCTTATCAAGCTGTAGTAAGTGGTACAGGTAGTGTATCTGCTACAGTAATCATTGAAGTTTCTAATGATGGTATTAATGCAATAAGTACACCATTAGGAACAATTGTTCTATCAGGAACAACTACTGATAGTGATGGATTTACTAGCAATGCTCCATGGAAATTTGTGAGAGCTAGAGTTAGTGCAATTAGTGGTACCGGTGCCACTGTATCTATTAACACCGGAGTTTAATTGTTGTTGGGAACTTTAGCCGGTTTACCACTTCTTCCACTCTTTTAAGGAGACATAATGGCTGCGCCATCAAATTACCCTTCTGGTTTTCCCTCTGGTATCGCTATTCGTGGCGTATCTATTCTTCAAACACATCCTGGTAAAGTTTTCTATGTAGATAACTCAGTTCCAGGTAATGGTGATCTATTCGTTAATGGTTCTAATGGTAATAAGGGTACATTCAAAGACCCATATGCCACTATTGCTTACGCAGTAACTCAAGCTCGTGCCAATAAGGGTGATATCATCATCGTTAAGGCTGGACACGCTGAGACAATCTCTGCTGCTGCTGGACTAGTTCTTTCTACTGCTGGTATTGCAATCATTGGTCTTGGTGTTGGTTCTAACCGTCCCACCATTACATTAGGTACTGCTAATACAGCATCGATTACTGTGACTGCGAACAATGTCTCAGTTCAGAACATTCTATTCGTCGCTAACTTCCTCAACATTGCTACTGTCTTTAGTATTGCTAATGCACAGGTTGCTACTGATTTTACTGTTGATCGATGCGAGTTCCGTGATGGTTCAACTATTCTTAATTTTGTGGCTGCTGTCACTGTTGGTACTACAGCAAATATTGCTGATGGCTTAACCTTTACTAATAACAAGGTTCTTGGTTTAGCTTCATCTCCTGCTGCTGCCACCACAGCAGTTGTAGTTGCTTCTGATACCAAGCGTATGACTCTTTCAGGTAATTTCATTAACCATGAAGTTGCATTGACTGATACTGCTTGTCTATTAGCTGGTGGTGCTTTAAATCATACACAACTTGTTGTGGATGGTAACGAAGTCTTCCGTCCTTCTACTTCAACCACGGGTCATCTGATTACTTCTAGCTCTACTGCATGCTCTGGTATTGTTTCCAATAACCTAGTAGCTCACCTTGATGCTACTGGTGGTCTAATGATTCCTACTGGCACTAAACTGGCCTTCTTCCGTAACTTCTGTATGATTACAGGTGCAGCCGATAAATCTGCCCTTGAGAATCCAGCCGCTGTTTAATCAAAGGGGCTTCGGCCCCTTCTTCAAGGAGACATAATGGCTAATACAGGTGCCTTTAGGACCTCGGATGCTACAGTGGCAGCCCATGGCGCTATTGCAGTAGTTAAAAGTGATTCTACTACTTTTCCAGTTACGCGTGGTCTTTATATTGGTGGAACTGGTGATGTTGCAGTATTAACAGCAGATGGTCAAACTATTACATTCTCTGCTGTCCCAGTAGGGATTTTCCCCATTCAAGTTACTCAAGTACTTAGTACTGGAACTACAGCAACTAATATTATCGCATTGTACTAATATGTGGATAGGAATCGGGGAACCTCTTAATCAACAGGTAGGGAGTCCTGGGACTAATGGAGCTAGTACGACTATTACCGTTCCCTCAGGATTTACTTACACTACATATCCATTCAATATCAAGCGTACATGGAATGGTGGGATTACCCATGACTTTGATATTACTACAATTATTCCAGCAATTACTAACACCTGGTATGTTGATCCAGTAAGTGGTAATGATGGTACAGCAGTAGTTAATGACCGCACACATCCATTACTTAATCTTGCCACTGCCCTCGCTAAGAATCCATGTGATCAAGTCAGGATCATCAATTTAACTTCAAACTTTCTTGGACGTACAACCAAAAGTTGGAATAACGTGCAACCTGCAGTCTCCATGAGTGTGGTTGTTGAAGGTAATTTCAGATATATTTCTGGTAAGTTTGCATCTGCTACAGTTCCTACCTGGATTGTAAACGGATCATTTGCCAATGTGTATCAAACCACTATTGCTAGTGCTTCTGCTGCCAAGGTAATTGATACAAGTATCCAAGCATTTGTTCCTTATAGCGATAAGAATAATGCAACTCAATTAGCTGATCTTGCTGCTCCAATTTATAGTAGTTATACCAATGTAGGCTCAGCGGCTGCAGTATCTGCATTAGCGGGTTCATGGTTCCATGATGGAACTAATCTACATGTTAGAGCATTGGATGATAGAAGTCTGATTGGTGATGCTGCTCTAGTTTTATCTACAACAGGTAATAATGGTCGTTATGGTGCAGTAACCAATAACTTAACTCTATATGTACAAGGGATTGATTTCGTCGGAGGTAATGCTCCGTTCCTTGCATTAACAGCATTAACTGGTAATACTGGAACTATAGCATTTAATAAATGCTCCTTCCAAGGAGCACAAACAGCTTCCAATGGATTATCTATCCAAGGTAAACTTACAGTTTATGGTTATCGTAATGGGGCTTATTATAATCAAGCAGATGGATTCAATTATCACAGTTTTGAAGCTGATGGTGTAACTACTGGATCATCTCCTACTTTCGTTGAAATAGATTGTGTTTCAGTTGGTAATGGAACCACTGGTTCTGCTGGTACTAGTGATAATGCATCAACTTGCCATGATTTTGTCAATGGTATTCGTATTAATGGTATTTATGTCAATAGTGATGACCGTGTATTAGCGGAAACTAATTCTGCACAAACATGGAATTTAGGATGCTATGTTGGACAGGCTATTCAAACAGCCGCCGGTCGAGAATCTATTGCGGCTTTATTAACATCACATGTATGGATTGATTCCGTCTACACTAAAGGAGGGGCTAATCCACAATGGATTGCTGCACAATCCTCCACTTTAAATTATTTTAAAAGTGGAAATGTAGTAAACGCAGGTACTGGTGAAGCTACTGGCACGGTCGCGGTATATGTCCCGTAATATGACAACAGATATTAAACAAGAAATTCTAACTCAAACGGTGCACGCAGTACCTTCGGGAGCATTATTGGGAACAGTATTAGCTAATGTCACAATTAATCAATGGCAGGCGGGTATAGCTATTGCATTCATTCTTTTACAAGCAGTCTACTTAATCTGGAAATGGATTAAAGAAGTACGGAAAGATAGACAATGACTTTCAATCCTGGATGGAGATCAGGCAGGTGGCAGGCAATCTGCGACGTATGTGGATTCAAATTCCATTCAGATCGAATGCGCAAGCGTTGGGATGGTTTATTTGTCTGTGAAAAAGATTGGGAAACACGTAATCCACAGGACTTCCTAAAACTCCATTCCGAAAGAATTACCCCTCCATGGACTCTTCCAGAAGCTGGAGATACTTTTGTCAATGTCTGTTATATCTGGGAACGTGCTGCTTATGCTGATCTTGGTACAGCAGATTGTATGGTTGTAGGAAATACTTCTCAACCTTATCTCTTTTTATTAGGGTTAAGAGACCCTGCAGCGGCGGAGTAAATATGTTAGAACTTCTTCTTCCTTTATTTGGGAAAATCTTTGATAGGATTATCCCTGATCCTATTGCTGCTGCCAATTCTAAACTCGAATTAATGAAGTTAGTTCAGAGTGGTGAACTAGCTCAATTAACTTCTGATACTAGTATTGCTTTAGCTCAACTTGATGTGAATAAGGCTGAAGCCACTAATCCAAGTCTCTTGGTATCTGGCGGCCGGCCTTTTATTATTTGGGTCTGTGGAGTTGCATTTGCTATTCAATATGTAGTTGGACCTATGGCTTCCTGGATTGCTGCTTTAGCCGGGCATCCTGTTCAATTTCCTACTCTAGATTTCACTGTGATGATGGCCCCTTTAATGGGACTACTTGGACTAGGTGGATACAGAACTATGGAAAAGATTAAGGGAGTAGCTGCAATATGACAACTTCTGGCACTACCACTACTCAGATGAGTCGTGATACTATTATCAAATCAGCAATGCGTAAGATTGGTGCATTGGCACAAGGTCAAACTCCATCCACTGAAGATTTTACTAATGGTACAGAAGCCCTTAATAATCTTGTAGCTGAATTCCAGACTCTTGGTATGCCTTTGTGGTCCAAGAAAGAATTAAATATTACATTAATTGCTTCTCAGAAGAGTTATACAATTGGTATAAGTCAGGCAATTAATACTCCATTTCCTTTAAAAGTATTGCAAGCATGGACTGCACTAACTTCAGGAACTGGTTCCCGTCAGCAGTTAGAAGAGCGGGGTATTTATGATTACAATATTCTTCCTAGTGATTCTGGCACTTCTGGTAGTCCCAGTTCGTATGAGTATCAGCCATTCATTAATTATGGAGTCCTTCGGATATGGCCTGCTCCTGATACTTCTTCTGCGGCACTCAAAACACTTACCATCTCCTATATGGCACCTTTTGAAGATTTCATATCTTCTGCTGATACTCCTTATTTTCCCAAGGAATGGAATAATGCTTTAGTCTATGGATTAGCCGCATTACTAGCCCCTGAATGGGGAATGCCTATCCAGGATCGAGGAATGCTTATTAAAGAAGCAGAACAACATAAAGATGTTGCCCTGGACTTTGGTCTTGAACAATCTTCCATGTTCCTTCAACCAACTGAAAATTGGAACCGAGTTAAGTAATGCCATTCAGCAAATCTCCATCTCAATCAACATATCAAACCAAAGTCATTAAATTGATGAAGGAGGTAGATACACGTAATGCTACCCCAAATTTAAATGACGAAGATTATGTGAATGTTTATTTTGAGACAGTAAAGAATAGGCTGACTGGAGAAAATGATCAGTATATAATCAAGCGGGCTGGGACATCTACTTATAGTACTCCAGGGATTTATACTAATATTCGTGGAATGTACTTTTGGGAAGACCAACAAAGAGTATATATAGCCCTTGGTAGAGATTTACTTTACTATGATCTAACGACAGATACTATTGGCGCAACTTATACTAATTTCTTTGCAGGTTCTGTCACTCAAGTTGGGTTTACTGAATTTTTATATGACACTAATATGGTAACTTTAATCACTTTAGATGGAACTACTTTAAAAGAAATTACATCTGCTGGTGTAATCACAACCTGTGTGGATGCTGATTTTCCTACACCACACGACCCCAATCCAGTATTTTTAGATGGATATATCTTTATATTAAAGACAGGGACAGCAGA
>Ga0137394_10001529_pt1 | contig 16918 bp, 12 predicted proteins | sample czobulk116metaG_FD_108278 | JGI IMG/M metagenome (GOLD analysis project Ga0137394, IMG submission 108278) | Vadose zone soil microbial communities from Angelo Coast Range Reserve, California, USA - czobulk1.16 metaG | ecosystem: Environmental > Terrestrial > Soil > Vadose zone | place: USA...
CATCGACATACGCGCTCCATGAGCTGTGTTTACACTGAATCAGGCGGACATGCTTTCCCTTAACCGCAATAACGTCAGCTTTATCGTCACCCCCGCGAGGGGTCAAAATAACCTTCGCCCCACGCTTTTCTTCCAGCAAAGCGATGAGTGCCTCAAAGCGATCCCAAGGAAGCAGTCGAACATCGTCTGGTGACAGGTTCTTTATCGGCTCCGTTGTTCCCGGTGTTTCAACTACTCTCTCAAAAATCTCGCGTTGGATTTCATCTTCGCTCGGCATCGGGGCCAGAAATTCAGAAGCAAGATCACGCCTTCGTCGGATCACTGCATCTAATTTTTGATCGAAAGTGTCAAATAGTCCTTGCGGATCTTTCGCAATTGGGTAGTAAATATGCACATCCCTAGACTGACCCATTCTGTGGACGCGATCCGTTGCCTGAGCCTCTTTCGCCGGATTCCACCATCGTCCGTAGTGGATGACGTGATTGGCTTGGGTCAAGTTGAGCCCCACTCCCGCAACATCTGGAGAAAGAACTATTGCGTTGAATCCCTTGGATTCTTTGAATCGATCCACAACGTCCTTACGAGTATTCTTAAGGCCCTTCGTGCTACCCCTACGCGTCACCTGACCATTCAGGATGTCCACGTCAATCCCGAATTCGGATTCGATCACCCTCTTCAGAAGGTCTTGCATGTTCAGGCTTCTCGCGAACAGGAGGACTTTTTCGCCTAACTTGCGAATGCGGCGTAAGAGCGCCACGGTTTCAGCCAACTTTGGGCAATCCCGAACTGCCTGATCGGGCGAAGGAGGATCGTAGTGTGGGACTAGAGAAGGGTGCTGATACACCAGCATCAATTGCTGCAGCAATCCGAAGGGATGGTTGTGTGGGCCACCCTCTGTCGCACGCTGGATGATGTCTAGGTGCCAATCGCGCTGGCTTGGAGATAGGAAACAATCCACAGTGTGCTCATGCTTCGCGGGAAGTCCCTTCAAGCTGCTCTTGTCTCGTCTTAGGACGAAAGCATTGCGGCTACCGTAACCGAGTCGCGATCGAAGGGACGACAAAGATTCATTTGGCCCGGAGTTCTTGTTCTCTTGGATAGGTTTTTCATATCTATCTGTAAACTGCTTTGCGCTGCCCAGCAATTGTCCGGGCTGGAGGTAGTCGAATATATTCCAAACGTCGAGTAGGCGTGTTTCAACAGGAGTCCCCGTGCATGCGACTCGGAATCGAGGGCTAAGACTCTTCAAGGCATGCGAGATTTTCGTGCTCGGGGTCTTGTACTCTTGCGCCTCATCGGTGACGACGATTGAAAGTCGATCCTTCATTTTCGCAAACGAGTGTTGATAGTTCACGATAGTTTCGTAGTTGGTGAAGATCACTCTATTCTGGCGAAGTTTTTCTAGATCCAATTTGGGTTGCCCAATCTCAGTTTCGCGCCCGCCGACATCCTTTCGGAAATACTCCCGCAAGCGTGCGCCATGAAGAGTTAGGTAAGGCTGGAAAACGCTTCCCTTTCCTGCGAAGAACTTTTGTATGTCGTCTATCCACGTTTCGTTTTCAAGCAAAGTGACGGGCATCACGATGAGAATCGGGTCCCACGGGGCAGCATCCTTGTTGCTGCTTCCCTTTGATAGTTCTCCATGCTCGATTGCCCACGCAAGAAAAGTCAAAACCTGTAGGGTCTTTCCTAAACCCATTTCATCAGCCAACAAACAGCCGTTTCTTTGTAGGCAGAAATTTCGCTGTAGCCACTCCAGCCCGAATAGCTGATGCTCTTTTAATTTTTCGTGCTGAATTGATTGGGGCAGTACGACCTTGAAGTCTTTTAGTTCGACCTCGCCGGGGACCTCGAATCCAAGTTCGTTCTCGTTCGTAATGATCAGTAGGTATTTTCTACCAGACTTTTCTGGTGCACTAGAAGCAGCATGCTTTGGAGAGAGATGATTGACCTGTTCCTTCATTGACGCAACAAACTGATCGTCTAGAGGTACCGATTTCCCCCTAAAATCAACGAACCCACGTCCACGCTCCCAATTTGATTTCATATCATTGAAGAATCGCAACAACTCGTCACGTGAGGTGAATCGGACATCTTCTTCTGTGCCGTTGGCGTATCGGAGCTTCAGTCCAGCGTCCAGTTTTCTTGGCTGCGCGTGCTCACGGGTTTCAGGGTCGTCGAAGACGCCGCTGGAACTGCCCTGTAGGAACGGTCGAGCCACAAAAGGAAAATCCCCCACGCCTTGGACTCGCGGTCCAAACGCAATGCTCACAGACCCAGCAACTCCGTCAAACACACTTGCGGGATCGCGCAAAACCTCCAATTTTTCCGCCCCGCTTAGGTGTCTGACCCGCTGCATCCGTTTGAGGACTTCGCGCTGCGGCTCATCGAGAATGACTCGGATACGTCCGCCCGATTCGTCGTCCATCGAGTAGACTTCCGCGATGTCATCAGCAGCCATAAAGGCTTCGCGGAACGCCTCTTGCGGAACGCCATCAATTTTGGGGGCGAACGAAATCCGATTATTCGGCTCAGCCACTAGATCAAGTCCTATTGAAGACGGCACTATGACCCGCTCGCGGGAAAGAAACTCGTCTAGCTGCGCTCCAACACCTTCTGCTAAATCCTTGATTTGAGAAAAGCTGATGAACGCGTCTTTTCCCGATTTCTTTTCAGGCGGAAGCGCATTGAAGGAATTAATGACCTCCACGAGGCTGAAGGTCTGTAGGTCAAGACGGTGGACGGCTTCTTTGTGTAAGACAAAACTGCCAATTCTAACTGGATCGACAACTTGCCTTCCCGCATAAAACTTTATGAAGTAGCGAAAAGACTCATCGCCGGGCCAACGTGTCGTTTCGATCTCAACAGTGAACGGTGCCCAAGGGACGATGCCATCAAATGCGTCAATCTTGTGGAACTGTTCTAGTCGAGCAAATTCCTGATGGCTAATTCTCAAACCACCTTTTTCAAGACTGGCTACGCCTATGTCGAGCAACTGAAGCACTACCGTAGGCAGGAGCCTTCCAAGGCGAGTTCTGGCGGGATGGGATCTTAGCTGATGTGGGTCTGTAATTCGTCCCGAAAGTCGTCGGACCCAAACACCGCTATATTCAACTTCTACGATTAGTCCTTCGTTGGGTTCAGCAATTTTCCACTTCATATCCGACATCAAGAGACGGCTCGGACGCCGTACCTCGCCAGAATTCTCTCCATCTCATTCTTCCACCGATTCTGTCGATCATGCGTAATAGGCTGACTCGTCGCAATTTTTGACTTCCGTTTCAACTCAGTCTTGCTAAACGGCAAGGAAGTCCAAATGTCAGGCACGATCTCGGCTGCAGCCTGCTTTTCATACAAGTAACAGGCGTTGCCCACCGCACTAAACTCAATCGCCATAATGGGACCGAAGTCGAGGATAAAAGCACTCGTGTCTTCGTCCAAAAGCCTTCCAAAATCTGATGCTTTTGCTCCCTTCTTCCAAAGGACATCACGCAAGCGAAACTTGTCGGAATTGCTCAGGAGAGGACGCGACCTCAGTCCACGACAGCCAACATATCGCAACCAGAATGCCTTCCTCCCGTGGGGATCTGTTCCTTTGGGTAGGACAGTTTCAAAAAAGAATGTAATATCAGCAGCGGAGAGCCACTCCTGCATCCGTCGCGAGGCTTCATCCATGCCAATCCAATTGTTGCCGTTGTGGGGCAACCGAGGGTCTCCGAATCTCGGTTCGCTTCGGACGAGATTGATAATCGCGTCGATCAGGTCAGCGTTGTCTCTGGACGGAAAAAGTATCACTCGACTCATCACATTCTTTAGAACGTTGGGGGACCACCCCGACCATGGCATAAGCTCTTTGAAAAGAAATCCACGGCATTCAGGAATTCGGTCAATCTGCTCTAGGCAAAATGCAGAGGCAACCTCCGCCGCTGATTGAAAGAGCTGTGATGATTCGATTGAAATGCCCCAGCGGTTGCAAAATCCAGAAATCCCATCGGCGCTCTTGACCAATTCACCAGCCATGATGTCGTGCGCCTTTGGCCCAATGATCATGTTGGCCGACGATTTCCACTTGTTCAGGAGCCGATTTCGCCCGGAATATCGATTCAGATAATCTCTAATTTTTCCAACGGCTTCACTCAGAGCAAGTTCCCTAGACCATCGCGCATGGCAGGAACAAATCATGCCTTGAAGTGATTGTGCATTCGGAACGTACTGGGTTCGGACTAGAAACGATTGGAAAGCCTTATCGGTGGCAATGACAGGATTCCAAGAAAGGGAACGAATTGCTCTTGACTCCATGTTCGAGCGTCGCCCGGCCAGAACCTCGTTCCAGTGGTTGACGTACTCAATTGCAACCGGAACAGGCCTTACGCGTTTAGGTTGATCGAGTTCGTTTACTATCGCGGACAGTTTTCGCAATCTGCCCTCGACAGAGACTGCCGGGTGGGACAGTTCGGCCCTAATCATGTGAAGGGCCGCCTGAAGACTGGCCAAGGATTCAGTTAAAGCAGCACCGGTTCCGGCGTCAGACATATCTCAGTGCGAAGCTGGCTCCCTATCATCGAGACCCGCTTTCGCCACTATTACCTTTCTCTCTTCGAATGATTTAATCCGAATCTTAAAGACCACCCGCCTGCTGTGAGGTCTGTCTTCTACTCCGTCAGCGTAAATAGGCTCCGCACTCCCACGCCCAGTCGCAGAAATCAATGAAACGTAGCATTTATGGTTTTCTGGCGCATCTGGGAGACTGGAACCGTCCAGAACGACCAAACTCTGCTGAATTACTGCCATAGACCGACGCTGACTAAGACTTAAATTGTCGCTCTCCTTTCCTTCAGAACTTGCATGGCCCTCGACCACAATTGAACTAATGCCGTCTCGAATTTCTGATGAACACGCCGTAGAAACGAACTTGGGCGCAAAAGTCCGAAGAAAATCAAAACCCGCGATCGGAATCTCGGATTTACCTTTCTCAAATTTGAGAAGGTCTTCTGGGACGATCACCAGCAGTACGAGCGGGTCTTTCGGGTCGCTTTTGACTTCAACTCCTTGTTGCTTGAATTTCTCAAGGGCAGCCTGCAATCTTGATAAGACAAGGCTCTTGGTCCCTTCGGCCTGCTGCCTTTGGTTGTTCAACATCGCCACTAGTAGCAGAATAAAGATCACCGCGAGTGAGGTCATGAGGTCTGTGAGCGAACTGGCGAGACCCGATCCTTCATGTTCTGCCGCCATTTGCACCTCCCCGTGCCTTCTCAAGAGTTTCGGTCAAATCTTGCAAGTACTCGTCCAGTTCGTTGACTGAAGCACCCAATTTCTTAGCGGCTTGGCTAAAGTGTTCGTCCGCGACCTTCACAACCTCCTCGTACCCTTTCTTCGTGACTTCCAGATATGAAGTTGTGTGCCCCGAAATCTGGTTTAGCAATTGCGCGGCGGCTCGTTCCGTCTGGCCGAACATTGTCTGGAACTGCTTCATGCTTTCTTGGATTCCGGTCCACACAGACTGCTGACGCTGATTTGCTTCGGCGAGCCTTTCCAATTGAGAAGCTGTTTGGAGTGAGATCTGTTGCAGGCTTTTTTGACTTTCCGTGGCCGAGTGTGCCGCGCCTGCCGCAGCGGAGGCCATTGCGTTGACTTCATTTGCTATTTTGTTCAAGCCCGAATTAAGGGAAGCATACTGAGATAACGAATTATTGAAAAGACCTAACGCAGCCATTAACGTATTTTCGATTTCCTTTGTATTTTTTGAGTGGCTTTCAAGCTGACCAATTAGGTGCTCCAATTGTTGCGCACTCTGCGACGACCACTTGTCCGCCCTCTCAACCACAGCTGTAGCAGTGTGGGAAGCCTGTTCGGCGTTCTTGTGAAGAGTCTCAGCCATTTTGATCCCAAGTTCACTGACCTTATTTGACAGATCATGGACAACACCCGTAAGCGTGGCAGCCATCTGGTTCACAGAAGTGCCAGCAGACTCGCTCATGTGGACCATGAACTGTCGCAGAACATTTGTAAGGTCTTCTACCTGTGATTTACCGAGGGCAAGCTGCTCTGCAGTGGAATTCTTGGCGAGATTCACCAATTCTGTCATCGCAGTCTGTGTGCTCATAAACTGAGCATTCATGTTCTGCAGTAGTTGAGCGGTGCCACCTAGCGATTCGGTTACTTTTGTGAATTCGTCTGTGGCAGTGCCCGAGAGCGACTCTTTGAATCTGTCTCCCATGTTTTGAAGCGATGAAGTAATGGATTGTTGAAGACCTTGAATTAAGCCGCTAACTGATCCAGTGATTGACTCTTGCTTTTGGCCTTCTGCCGCACGCAAATAGGTGTTTAACTCTTCTACGCTCTCCACCATTCGTTGCAGGGTTGGGCCGACTCCTTCGCTAAAACCTTGCTTGAGTTTAGTGGAGAGATCCGCATTGAACGAACGGAACGCAACTGATTGCTCTGAAATGTCCCGCTGCAACTCCGCAAGTAGCCGAGCAGAAGTTAGCTTGGGCATGAACGCATCCAGATTTCCTATCAAAGATAAGCGTGCACGCGCTAGCCGATGCAGAAGGACCCTCTCAAACAGGAGAAATACGGTGGCAGAAAGCAGAGCTGCAATGGACGATACGAACTTCCCGGACAAGCCTTGAATTAGAAGGTCGAGTCCGGTAATTTGCTGAGATTCAGTGATCTTGACATCCAACAGAGCGACGAGAATGGCGAGAAAAGTGAAAAGCAGTCCGCTACCCGTCACAATTCCCGGCAGCGAAGAATAGAAGCCAAGATTTATCCGACCACCATAGAGGGCTTCAGCCGAAAAGGGACGCTCCGCGCTCTCAGATGTCCAGTATTGTTCCTCACCAGAAGCTTGCCGACGACTCACTACGTCTGCAGCAAAACTATTCCACGCCTGATGCAGAGGTGAGGATTTTGGAAAAACTTCCGCTAGTTGATTGAAGCTTGCAACTGATAGACCTCTTCTGGGATCGAATGGCACCCGCGCCCTTAGTTGGGAGAGACGCTTGCTGGCTTCTTCAATTGGTTTGGACTCGGTTCGGACTTTCCACCAAAGCCTAACAAGCGCGAGCAGTGGCAGCGCAAGGAGGATCACCGCCGCAATCCAAGCAAACCATGGAGCGGTCAGTCCCCATAGAGTTTTGGTTGCCTTCAATAAGTCTAGAGGTCTCATTCTGGGATGCCTTCTGCCGGGTAAGCTGACAGTCCCATTCTATTTTCGGCGCAACAGTGTGATTAGTTTCGCAAGCATGATGAGTTTATATGCGTAAAGTGCGAGATTTATATCATATTATTCTGCAGGGAAGCGCTAACCATGAATAGTACCTCGGCATCTCATGCTTTCTCTCCCCTCTTCTAGCGAGCCATTTCAAGATAGCGGCATAGCGCGTTGGCAAGCTGGATTTGCCGGGGAGTCTTGCATTCCACCTGGAACAGTGCGGGACTCGCTACGATTACAGCGACACACTGTGCTCGCGAGACGGCAACATTCAGCCGATTCAAACTGTATAGAAACTCCATGCCTCGCGGAGCGTCTTCCGGCGTCGAGGTGGTCATCGAGTAAATGACAATGGGGGCCTGCTGTCCTTGAAATTTATCGACTGTGCCGACCCGAGCACCGACGGGAAGGGCCTTCGCTAGGGCGGAAACTTGTGCGTTATAAGGAGCAACGACCAGAATATCTTCCAGCTTCAGCGGGGCTTGCTCCCTTGTTTTGTCTGTCCAGGTCGCTCCACTGGCGAACAAATCATTTACAAGCTCCCTGACCTTCGTTACCTCTTCCGGTGATTCACTTTGGTTTCCATTGTGTTGAACAGGAATATAACGCAGTCCGGTACCGTCGAGAGGTCCATTCGTGTTCAGTCGCTGATTCTGATTTTCAGGCCGAGCGGTGAGTCGGCCATCATAGAAAAGCTCTGACGTGAAACCGCATATGTCAGGATGTAACCGCCAAGTCTCCTTGAGGAACAATCCCTTCTCGGCTTCAATGGTCGCTCGCCCGTTGAGGAGGTGAGCTAAAGCGGATACATCCACACCAGGCGGGTGAACTCCCTGCTGAGGTTGGTTTAGTTGCTGCGGGTCACCCAGAAGCACTACGCTCTTTGCGGCTCGGGAAATTGCGAGCACGTCGGCAAGCGACATTTGCCCTGCTTCGTCAACGAAGAGTACATCGACCGAGTTAGCCATATCGCCCCGTGCCCAAAGCCAGGGGGTTCCAGCGACGACCCGAACGGTCCTCGACCGAAGTGCGTCCAATATGTCCTTGTTCTCGCCGACTTGTTCCACCATTCGGTCCTCGCAGCTATCTGAATCGTTTGCCTTTTGCACGGCGCTTAGCTGAATGTTGTCCGCTCTGGCGGAAGAGCACGCATATTGCAACAGATTGCTGATGACCTTGTGACTGACAGCGGTGATTCCGATGCGGTTGCTGTTTCGCACGAGTTCCGCAATCATTCTGGCTCCGGTGTAGCTCTTTCCAGACCCAGGCGGCCCCTGTAACGGAAGAATTGACGGTTGAGCGCAAAGTGAGTGCAATGTTTGCCGGGCTGTTTCCGTCATTTCCCCCTTTCGGTCGTACATGTTTTCCAAGTTGGCGAGCAATACTCGAGGCGGCTGTCGTAGCAAGAGGTCTCGTGCGGCCTGGAAAGAGCCGGGATCGGAGATTCCGTTTTCCGCGACCCATTGACCTAAGCGCATGAGACTGTCGTGCTGTGCCTCCGAACCGAGAACATTCTGTTGAACGAGGGCTGTCGGGTGCGGGACTTGCGAATTGATGCCCCTCTTGATGTCGATGGTTCCGTTGAGGTCATCTATAGCAACGACTGCTCCAGCACTGGCTTTTGTTTTCGGGTCATGGACTTGGAAGGCCCGGTCAATCGAATGGTCCTGAGGGGGGAAGCTGTACCTGTGGACAATTGACCTCTTGACCTGCCCAACTTGCCCGACATATTTCAGTCCTCCCAGAGCATTCTTGTCTTCCACTAACTCATCATCGGTCAGCTCGCACTGCCGGAAGTACTCCCACCAGGCGGATTTGTCCTCCCGACGGTGGTATTCCAACATCTGGGCAAGCAACCATCTGGCTCGTTGTTCAGAACTCCATTCTGTTTCATCGGCAGGCAGGCCAGATGTCAGGCGTTCCATGAGGGCGCGGACCTGCTGGGTTTGCGGCGATAACTCCTCTTCTTTGGCTTGCTCGAATATTGGTCGCTGTAATGCTGCGCCCGTCTTTGCCTCTAGCTCAAGCCTCCGGTCTTCGAGCCATTTCCGCAGATGCCACGCCGAAAGACAATCGTCTCGGTTGTAAGCCTCAATGGCGTTAAGAATATTGCCGGGAACCTCGTGCGGATCGCCCAAAGCGAGTGTGGCCGCAAAAGTCTCTAGCGCCAGAACCGAATCTCTTGCTGGCACTGCTCGCTTGAACTCGTAAAGTCCCTCGATCTTCTTAATGGAATAGCTTTCGACAGATGCCCTTACGCCTTGCCTGACCACCCTGTAGAGGTCAACAAAAATGCGTGCCCTCAGCAGTTGGTCAACTTCATCGATACAGACTCCGTGCTGCCCGGCCATGCGTTTGATTTGTGTAGGCTCGTAGGGAGCGTAATGGTAGACGTGCATCCCCGGATGCTTTCGCCACCTTTCCATCACCACCGCGATGAACTTGCTGAATGCTTCCTTTTCCTCTGTCCCGTCGAATGACCACAATGCTTGGTAACAGGGTTCTCCGCCTGCTTGTTCCGATACGATGAGAACTCCCATCAAATATTCGAGGCCAATTTGGAACGCGAATGGGTCTCCTTCCAGGTCAAGGAAAACATCGCCCGACGACGGCGCTGGCAGCGCGGCCAGCCCTGTATTTGGTTCCTTTGGTTCCAGCAATTCATAAACGAGATGCCCCCGCCTTCGTCCCTCGACCTGTACACGCGCCTGATTGTGAATCCGCACAAGTGCGGCGCTTCCAAGACCGTCTGGCTTCGGTTTGGGTCCCATATTAAGCGCCGCCAAACTCGCAACCGTACTGACGCCGTTCGCAACAAAGATCTTGCGTTGGTTGCGTGTCGTTCCAGGCACAAGTGATAGGTGGTCATCGTCGTGGCGGCGCTTATCGCAGAGTGTGAACCACGAACACACGTCACAATGTTCGACGGGTTCAGGGTAGCTATTTGGCTCCTGGCGGTACGCTGTCTCGAAATCCCGCTTCACCCTTCGGAAGTACGCGATGTACTGCTCTAAATGATATTTCTCCGCCTCTGTCGCATTACCTAGAACCGTGTGTACCCATTCGGGTTGGACACCTTGGATTTGGGAGAGCAGGTCCGCATAAAAACACAGTTGAACCAGTGCGCCCGCCTTTGTTGACCGCGCCAGTTTCGTTTCCAGCGGTTCATACGACCACGCGCCAAGTTGGCTGGGCTTTGGAACCCGAATGAGAAAATCAGACCGCCCATGCCAAGGTCCGTTTTGAAATGTCGCTTGATAGATGACGCTCGCGCCACGGCGAAGCGCATCGATGGTCTGGGCCGTACCTTCCGCCCATGAGACGGTCGTGGGAATAATCGCGACATCGAGGCCTTGGTCAGCGGTGAGGTGACGGAGATATGTCTGTTCGTGCCGAGCGCCGAGTTCCCGAAGAAGTTCGACGCTGAGATCGTGGAAATAAGGTCTCTCGATTTGTCCCGCTGCTTGAGCACGATCGAGCGTTATTAGATGATGGCAAGCCAGAAAATTCGCGACGTCGGAAGCGGAGAACATCAAACGACTCCTGGCAAAACTAGAATTTCTGAAGGAAGTGACTCATGATGCGCCGTCGTGCAGCTCCAATCAAATAACCCCACCAGTCACTCGGAAACCATCAGACGAAGTCTGAAAGCGGCCCGTCGTTACCCTCTGGCTTCCAAACGGAGCACCTTGTCGGCTGCCGCTGGCTTCTTAATGATGACTCTGATTTGGGAATCAACCTCTCGACGGCGAGAGTCAATTTTGTCGTACAAGCTTGATTCCTCATGCCATGCGTTTTCGTGCCAATCTCTGGCCTTCTGCTGGCGTTCGCGTAGGGCGTCGAGGCTCTCTGCCATTTCGCGAAAGCGAGTAACGAATTTATCGCTCACGATGTAATCGAACAGCAGACTGGCCTTGTCGTTGCGTCCCACCCTTGTTGCCCGTGCGTGCCCGATTTCACAAATCCCTTCGCGCATTATCGAGGCGAGACACACGGCCATGCGCGGGTCGACAATCGGGATATTCTTGAGAATGCACAACCCTTTCTTCTTTTGTGGAAAGCTCCTGCTAACAACGATGACATTGGGGGTGTCGTACTGAGTCTGATATCGTTTAGCTTGAGTGATGAAATTGTTGTTCCAGTTAGAGACGTTCTTGCTTTCATAGACGATTCGCCCGACGCGTTTTGAATCAACCATGATGTCGTGAATGATGTCGGCCCCCTTCACCCCCCGACGAACTGGCTCGATGTGGTCGGTTGGAAAAGTTCTATTAAGTTCCCCGAGAAGATCAACCTCGGCCTCCTTGCCAAGTTGATCGGCTACCTGCTTATCTAATTTTCGAGATAGTTGATCGAGTTGGCTTTGCAAGCGTGCGCGATCGCCTTCGTATCGCGCACGGTCTCTCTCGCGAGTCGCTTGTAGCTTCTCAATCTCAGCTTGATTCTGTGTTGCTACAGACTTCGCAGCCATCGCGGCGCGTCGGTCCGCCGTTCGTTCTGCGTCTCTACGTATCTTCTGAATCTCATGAGCCTTATCGCGTTCGGCCCTATCTGCACGCCTTTTTGCCGCAGTTAGTTCCTGCTTAACTGCACGCTCCGCCGAGCGCTGTGCGCGTTCTCGCTCCGCTTCGAGCAATTGAGGTAAACGCTTATTGAAAGCTCGTTCGAGTTCTTTCTCTGCTTGAGTACGCGCTCGAGCAGCAATTCCTTCGAGACGTGCCTGCAATTCGTCTGCGTCTATCGCCTTAGGCAGGGGCTGAAGGCAAACTGGGCATTTCTCCATTTGCAATCTCCTTACGTTCTAACAGTAGCAACACCGTTTTCTCGCCGTCTAATAATCCGTGACGGGGTATTTCATAACAGTAAGGAGGCCTGGTCTATGCACACGCACGGCCTGGTACATTCCCCGTTCCGTGCTGTCTATCCTAGCTCGGCAGGAATCAACTCGAGATTTGAGCCCGGTTCTTTTCTTTCACCCGCCTTCGTTTCAATCACATGCCAATACTCCCCGAGCGGCCCCACCTCATCCGAACCCTGTTTAACAACACCATTAATACCAGGCACCAGGATACGGACCTTTGCTCCGACCTTGAATCGCTTTCTATTTTTCATGGCAGGAGACCCGTGATCCGAAGAATCGCACCGCACTGTGGGCAGCGCCTGCTGACTTCCTGGTCTATGTAGTGCCCAACGATCAACCCGGCCATTACGCAAACGGCGGCGATCAAAGGATTCTTTACAGCTCGCGTGCCCAGCGCAGCGGCGGCCAAACCAAAAGTGATCTTGCCTCCGATTTGCTGAGCGACCGTCCGCTCTATGAGACCGCAATTTGGACACAGTATTTGCATAAGTTTTCTCCAACTGACACCTTCGCCGACAGCTCTATTTCACGTCGGCCCTGAATCTCAGGTGAACGGGCACCTTCGTTTTCTTGGAAGCGATAAAGTCAACCTCCTTTCCTTCCCTGGTTGTGAACTCGACCTCCGTCGGCTTCTTAACGTCTTGTGTGCTTCAAATTCGACTCTCTTCTTCATTACTTATCCTCCGTTTCCGTTGAGCTGGATTGCTAACGGGGAAAGTCTTCAAATCACGAGGCACTTGGCACTCGCAACCGGGGTTGCAGGTCATGTCCAAGGCCCTGGAACGACCTGATGCAAAACTATGCTGAAAGTGCAGAGAGTGAGGGTATCGGTGGCCCATCAGCCACTTCATGGTTTCGGCCGCGCCCCTAATACCAGAGAAAGCAGTCACAAACGGAACAGCCGGAGCAAAATCCGTGTCATACCCTTCCATCTCTAGGCTCTGACGGTTAATGTGTCCGCAACGCGGTTTTCCTACTGCCTCTTGAAGTTCAGCCTTTTTGTCAGCGGGTGCGGCATCAACCTCAGCCTGAGTTATCGCTCCCGTCGGGTCGCTGGCGATGATTGCGGGATCTAATCCCGTTGCTGCGGCAAGGCCTTCGGCCCAATCCTTTTCGTCGGGCGGAATAGTGAGCGCATTCAAGAGGCATAGCCCGTCGTTGTTTTTGCGCTTTACGATTACCTGACTTTGCAGACCACCCGCGCCCATATCGATCAATGTCTCGGGCCAGAGCCGCTGCACTGAGTGCCGCGTTGTCACGTTATCCAGTCCCGTGATAATCAGGGGCGGAACCTCAAGCCCATGGTCAAGCCAAATCTTGAACAACTCCCACTGGTCTGATCTCGCTGCGACATCGATGGCTGGTGGCAATAGTTCCTTTATGACGGCGGCTTTTGGCTTGCCGACAGATTCGCGGCCAACCGCCACATAAGACCAAATATTCTCTAAACGAAGTGACTGGTTATCAATCGCCTGGAGCCTACCCACAATGGGAAGCCGATTCACCGCGTATGCCCAACCGTTCGTGACGGCCCCACAACCTACAAGAAACGCGTCGAGCCAAAGGGGGGACGCAGGCAACGGAGGTCCCGTTTCCAGTTCTCCGAGGGGAGCAACTTCATGGTTGAAAAGACAAGTCTCCGTGGACAACGTCAGAGGTTTGCCGAGAATGGCGAAGAATGCCGCGCCGGCACCGAGGGAAGCGGCGCACAATGCACCCAAGGCGTTTGGGGTCCCAGGTATCCAGCACAGTTCTCGGGTCATCGAGCCAGACGTGGCTACTCGAGCAACCCATCCGCTCGAATTAATCGTCGCCGACGGAAAATCTTGGAAAACTTCTCTCCCCACATTTATGACTGCGTCGAAGCTACGGCTCGTTAGCTTCTCCACAACTTCTACAGTGGCAGCAGGCCCGTGTATTCGCGCCGCGAGCGAATCACAGGCTCGAGTTAGCTCGCCCGGCCCTGGCGCGACCAAAACGCCGATGTTTGAACAAAAGCGAAGGCACTGGTTAACAGCGAAGAGGAAAGTCTCACGGGCGTCGGCGACCTCGAGAAATTGAGCTTCAAGCCGCACCAGAATCCTCTTTTCGGTGAAAAGATGAACGATGGACTCCTCAGAGTCGCCAGTGATTAACGCCCCGAGCCTCGCAGGGCGGCTGAATATCTCTTTTCCCATTACACCCTCAGTTGCTGGACACCACTCGCATCTGCGGTCCAGGAATCAAACTCGCCATTCTGGTCGATTCTGATTCGCTCACCAACCTCATGCGGCGAAAGTGACCTGTAGTCGCCATCTTCAAAAACATACCAACCCCATTGCAGATGGTCGGAATCATCGCCGCCGTTGCCGATCACTACGGCAAGCATGCCAGGAACCCGCACGCCGAGGTTCCGATCACTCCATGAGAGAACGGGGGGCACACCGCGAACATGAGTGTGTGCCACGGCCAAGAGGGACAGGCTTCGAGGCTTTGCCCATCTCGTGATGGCGCCAAAAACCTCAGGTGACACGGCCCATCTGCCACGATGCTCCTCCACTCCGATTCCGTGCGGAAGCACGGCAGAGCAGATGCGCGTCATTGCTTCACGCCTCCCAAGCCAGAAGGCTCCGGCCTCTCTTCCGGATTGACCTATGGGTCGAATGCCATCAAGGGTCCGGCGAAGGACGCCTGCGGAGACAACCCACTGGTCAATTGAGGGGTAGTTTTCGGCCATTCGAATCACCGCCTTGAGTCACTCGCTCAATCAAATTGAAACGCGCACTGCGGTGATGAGGCCCCAGAAGTTGTTCCAGCGTCTCCGACGTGTTCTCGATGACGCGACCTTCAAACTCCAAGAAGAACTTATGAATATTCCGGTCCTGAAAATCTTTGACACCGAAAAAATTCATCGCGTCAATGCGCACAGTCTCAATCACAGTCTTGTCCTGGTATTTTTGATGGAACCGATTAGGGGATGGGAGGTAATCGACCGAAACCTCGACCACGTCACGGTCGATTGCCAGATGGCCCCCGGCGTGTAGTGCATCCGCACCACCTTGGCCCGGTTCACCCATTTGTTGTTCGCTCATTTCGAGATTCTCCTTGCCCGGCGCGTTTGCTTGCGTTCTACGTCCGGGTACGGCAACCCGTTGCTGTTGCCGTAACAGAAGGATAGAATAGGTCAGGGGGTCGTGTCAAGAAATTCCGGATGGGTTGTATTTAACGAACAGGAGGCGCGATGAATGGAGATTGACCTCAAGATGCTGGGGGAAAACATCAGATACCTTCGTCAGGGGAAAAACTTATCGCTGGCAGATTTAACCAAGAAGAGCGGCGTTTCGAAGACGTATATTTCAGACCTGGAAAACGGATTGGGTGGCAGACCCAATGTTCAATACCTCTACAAGATCGCAACGGCGCTCGACACAACAATCGATGCGTTAATCAACCTCAGCCTAAAAAGAAAGGCGATTCCGGCGGTCTCCCGAGAACCATTGCCGCCCGGTCTTGAAGAATTCGCCAAACAAGAAAGCCTTGAACCACAACAAATTGACATGCTCGCGAGGCTCAATTTTCGCGGCAATCGGCCAAAGGATGCTGATGCGTGGAAGTTAATCTACGACACCATAAAAATGGCGAGTCGAAGTTGAGGTTGAAAGTATGTGGTCTCGAACCGTGGGTAATCGAAAGTATGTAGACCCCGATGTGGCGTCGATAATCGACAGCAGCGGTGGCTCAACCGATCCGTATGCAGTAGTCCGCATATGCGTAACTTCCTTGCTTCAAAGTCTTGACGAGTTTGAAGCCAGTTTCGACAGCGCGTTCGAGAGAATCTGCATCCTTGCGTCCTTAGCCGGTTTTGAAGTGAAGCCCTTTCGTGGTGATCGCCGGGGCCTACGAGGACACGAAGCACTTATAATGCCCTCAGCCGGAGGCAGCACGAAGGGAACCATCTTCTATAATCCTGACTTGCCAATCTCGCGCATCATTTTCTCAATAGCGCACGAAATCACGCACTCCTTCTTCCCGGCGAGCAAGACCGGGGCGCGATTTCGTAGCCTGTCCCGAGAGGGTTCCAAAGGTGCCCGGGAGCTAGAAATGCTGTGCCATTCCGGAGCTTCGGAACTGACCATGCCATTGCCAGCGTTCAGCGCGGCACTGAGCCGCCACGGTTTTGGTTTCAACTCGGTGGATTTCATTCGTGAGCAATTCGAAACATCATTCGAAGCCTGCATATATCGGATGGCGCAAACCGCTCCCTTCCCGGCAGCCGCTGGCCTCTTTCAATTCAGACATCGGGTGAGTGAGGAGGAGGGTCTTGGTAGTCGCAACTTAAACCTTTTTGCGAACAATGACCCAGACGCGGAGATTCCGCCCAAGAAATATCGTAGACAATCGTTTCATTATTCGGCCTCTTTCCCGCGTGAACTAGTGATCCCGTGGAACAAGTCTGTCCCAGAGACTTCTCACATCTATCGTGCTGCGGAGGCTCGATCACTACAATCTGGATACGAGCGGATCGCAACTGGTGGCCGGGGGAAGGAAATCCGCTGTTACTTGGAGGCGCTTCTCGCGCCGTATCAGCCCGAAGACGTTGATGCTGAACACCCAGACATTCTCTTCCTCCTCACGATGAACTCATGAGGCTGGTTCGGAGAGTAGTCCTCCGGCATCCCGCTGCAATCCGTCGGCTTGGAAGGAGCGGGTGCCTTTGCGTGTTGCCTCGCTCTCCTTCCAGTCATTGTCCAGGCTACGGATGTAGTTCATCTCCGCCTGGTGCTCTTCGCAGAACGGATGGCCGGGTCTGCCGCAGAGACGTTGATTCGGATTCTGTTTGTCCGGCAGATGAACCCAGTTAC
>Ga0137394_10001531_pt1 | contig 16905 bp, 16 predicted proteins | sample czobulk116metaG_FD_108278 | JGI IMG/M metagenome (GOLD analysis project Ga0137394, IMG submission 108278) | Vadose zone soil microbial communities from Angelo Coast Range Reserve, California, USA - czobulk1.16 metaG | ecosystem: Environmental > Terrestrial > Soil > Vadose zone | place: USA...
GCGCGCGCTGCCGTGGAATCTAGTCCCTTCCTTTGGCACGCTCGCCGGAGACACGGTGTTCGTGGGCGCGGTCGACGCCGAAGGCAACGCAGCCGCGCTGATCCAGAGCCTCTACTTCACCTTCGGCTCGGGCGTGGTCGCGGGCGACACCGGCATCGTGCTGCAGAACCGCTCGGCCTATTTCTCGCTCGATCCCGGGCACCCCAACCGCCTCGAGCCGGGCAAGCGCCCGATGCACACGCTGATCGCGTCGATGGCGCTCAAGGGCGGCCGGCCCTGGCAGGTGCTCGGCTGCATGGGCGCGGACGGCCAGCCGCAGATCCACCTGCAGAGCTATGTGGGCCTGGTCGATTTCGGTTTCGACATCCAGCAGGCGCTCGAGATGCCGCGCTGGCTCTCGGGGCGCTTCAATATCGGCGACTCGCGCGACCTGCTCAACATCGAGGGGCGTTTTCCCGAGACGACCGTCGGCGAGCTCGAGCGGCTGGGGCACACGGTGAACCGCTGGCCGGACTGGTGCGAGCTCGCCGGCCACGCGCACGGCATTACGATCGACCCGGCGTCGGGCGTGCGCGGAGGCGGCGCCGACCCGAGGAGCGACGGCGCCGCGATCGGTTATTGACAGACGCCCGCTAGATCTTGTCCGGAAAGCGGATGATGAATCCAATCTATTCCCTATGACGATTGGGGCGCCCTAACTGCGCCCTCGCATTTTCAGAGCACTACCTAATTCTTCTTTGCCTTTGGCGGTTCCTGATGATACGGTAATTGCCTTCACCAGTGCCTACACGGGCGGGGCCATGCCGAAGCTTGGGAGCAAACTCACCGATACGACCGCCGCCCGTTACCCTGCGCCGAGCAAGGGTTACACTATTTTTTGGTGTTCTACAACGCTGGGATTCGGCGTGCGTGTCACGCATGGGGGCGCACGCGCATGGATACTCGAGCGCAGGCTCAACGGGCGCACCATACGCCGCACTCTCGGCCGCGTTTCAGGTAGCGGACGCAGCGCTATTTCGGCCGAGGACGCGCGCGCCCTGGCCGTAGAACGAAGTGGCGAGCTAGTACGGGGCAAGGACATATCGGCAGAGCTGCGCGCCTCGGCGAAGCTGGAAAAGGTTGCCGGAATCACGTTTGTTGATGCGCTTCAGCGATACGTCGCTGACGACAGCGCGCGCGAAAAACCTCTCAAGGAGCGCACGCGTTCCGACTATCTCAACATGGTACGGCCCGAAGCACCGAAAGCCCCCGGGCGTCGATTTCGGGCTGCGGGCGAGCTCGCGAGTATCGCCGACAAGCGGTTAGACAGACTGACGGGCGCAGCGATCAAGACGTTCTATCGGTCGTTGCAACAAGAGCGCGGAGCGACGCGCGCGGCCTACGCCATGCGTGTGCTGCGCGGGGTTCTAAACTATGAAGGGGTGCAGTTGCAGGACGATCCCTTCGACCGGAAGCAGGCAGGGCGGGACCGTATCAGGCTTCCGCGCGCCAACAGACGAGAACGCACTATCCCTCAAGAACGGCTAGCGACTTGGTGGAGCGCCGCTGGCTCGGCTGAAGATGGTGACTATTTCCAGCTACTGCTTCTCACAGGTATGCGGCCTGGGGAATTGAAAGCCGTAAAGAATGCTGACGTAGACGTGATCGGCTGGCGCGTTGTGCTCCCGGATACGAAGAACCGCCGCCCACACACCGTGCTGCTCTCATCACAGGCACAGAATATTGTCGAGAGGCGAATCAGGACGGGAGCGCCGCGGGATCTGCTTTTCGAGCACGGCGCCGGGTCTCGCGGGTCTTTGGCGGCGATCGTCCGGCAATCGGGAGTGCCACTCAGTGCTCATGACTGCCGGCGCACATTCGCGTCGATCGCCGCGAGCCGGCTGCCGGGCTACGTCGTAAAGAAGTTGTTGAACCACGCCAGCGGCAACGATGTGACTGCGGGGCATTACATCCACTTGGACGAGACGACGCTACGCACCGCCTGGCAGACCGTTGCCGACTTCATTACCTCGCGGCCCACGCTGGCAGTGGTGCGCAAAGTCGCCTGAACCAGACGCACGTGCGCTTGAACATACCATCACATGCGAAGCTCTCGGAAACCAACCGGCGGCTATCTCAGGTGGGTGTGTCCTTATAGGAAATAACACATGAGATAGTTTTGCCGGAAACCAACCCGGCGGAACTATTCTCATGACGAATACTCAATCTTCCCCCGAGCTGCGGCTCGCGGTCAACGAATTCGACGTGGCTGAAGCGCTCGGCGTCAGCGTTCATTTTCTTCGCAAGGATCGCCGCACTCGGCGAATCATTCCGTTCTCCAAAGTAGGCGACAGGGTTCTTTACAACCTTGAGCGCGTACGCGCGGCCGTGCTCGCTCTGGAAGAGGGCGGGCAACGTCGCAAGTCGCGATCTGCGGCAGCGTAGTCGGCCGCAGGAGGGCGAGCATGGAAAATCAAGAGCAGTCTTCGCTACCGCAAGGCGCGCCGGTCGTGGCGGCTCGCCCCCACACGCCGACGCACCTTGCGACTGGCGAAGATCCGCGCCTTCAGGCTCTCACCGTTCTAGCAAAGCACTGCCGGAGAGATGTTCATTGCGAATACGGCGCGGACGGCCCGAGATTGGTGTCCAAGCAGCTGATGATGGGTAACTTGGAGCGGCATCTCTCGGGCGGCGCGGCAATCGGCCTCTACCCGATGCTCCCCGGCTCCAATACAACCCGTGTAGCGGTGCTCGACCTAGACGACCACGAGGGTGCGGTCGGCTTCGAGAAAATGAGCGCCACGGCGAAGGTGCTGTACGAGGAGCTGCTCGGACACGGCATCAACGCGACTCCGGTGCGAAGCAAGAACGGGCGCGGCGTCCATCTAATTGTTCTTTGGCCGACTGAGCAAGATAGTTACAGCGTCAGGGAGTGTCTTCGGATCTGTTTGGCACAGTGCGGCTTGAAAACCGGCACCCGGGGGGTAAGGCACGGGGAAATCGAAGCGTTTCCCAAGCAAAATGAAATTGCTCCCGACAAGTTCGGGTCGATGTTCTGCCTGCCTTGGGCTGGGCAATCCGTGCTGCTCGACGTGGGTGACTTTCAACCGCAGGTTCGGCCACTCACGAGTTTCAAGTGGCCGATGTCCGCGCCGGTCGAAGTCCTCGAGCATCCGCTACCTCCAGTGAAGAGGGCTCCGGCCGAACTCGCGCCCAACCTCGCACGTCTTCGCGAGGATCTGGAGAAGATCCCCAACGAGGGCATCGAAAGTCTTTCGTACGAAGAGTGGCGTAACGTAATTTTTGGATTGCACCATGCCACAGGCGGCTCGGATGAAGGTCTTGCGCTCGCGCACGAGTTCAGCGCGCGAAGCCACAAGTATGATTCCGACGTACTAGATTCGAGAGTCTGGCCGTACATCGACGCCAATCGCCCGAACGCCATCACCGAGCGGACGATTGCTCACATGGCGCGCCAGAACGAAGACCCTGCGGATGACTTCGACGTTTTGCCGGCCCAGGACAACCAGGCGTCGCCCGACTCTCCTGCGGGCGCGCCTGATTCTCCTGTGGCTGGCATCCGTTTCCCCGGTTGCTCAGCGCCGGAATTTGCTGAACGCCCCGCGCCTGAATGGATCGTACGCGACGTGCTGCCTCGAGCGGAGCTCGGGATGATCTATGGTGAATCCGGTAGCGGTAAGTCCTTCCTGGCGTTGGATCTCGTCGCGGCGGTGGTGCGGGGCGAGGCTTGGTGCGGTCACAAGACGAAACAGGGGCCGGTGTTCTACATCGCGGCAGAAGGCGCCGGAGGGTTTCGGAACCGACTGCTCGCTTACTCGAAGCATCACAGCGCGACGCTCGATCAGCTCATCGTCTTTCCGCACGCGCCGAACCTCATGCAGCCGAACGACGTGAAAGCGCTCCTCGAGGCGTTCAAACCGCACGGTAGGCCGCGCGTGATCGTTATCGACACGGTAGCGACAACCACGCCGGGAGAGGACGAGAACAGCTCGGCGATGGGCAAAGCACTTGCGCACTGCCGGGCGCTGCATCGGGCGACGGGCGCAACCGTGGTGCTCATACATCACAGCGGCAAGGACGCGACAAAGGGCGCCCGCGGCTGGTCAGGGCTCCGGGCCGCCGTAGATTGCGAGATAGAGATCACGCGGCGGGGGGACGAGCGCCTGGCGCGTATCACCAAGCAGAAGGACGGCCAGGACGGCGGTGTGTACCCGTTCAAGTTGATCGTGGTCCCGATCGGCGAGGATGCCGACGGTGAGGCGATCGACAGTTGCGTCGTGGAGCACATAGAGGCCACGCCGACCGTGCGCAAGCGCCCGGAACCCCGCGGGCCGAAGGAGCGCGTGGTGTGGACCGCCGTACACGACATCGCCGAGCTGTGCGGCGAGGTGACGGTCGAGGCGGTAATCAAAGAGGCCATTTCCAAGCTGACCAAGACCGAAGGCCCAAAGGACCGGCGGCGCTATGTGGTTCGCCGCGCGCTCGAGGGACTCGCTGATCGGGGCTTGCTTGCGATCCGTAACGACCTAGTGATTGTCGGCCATGAGTAAGGAACCGCAGATTGCCCGGGTCGCACACGGGACACAAGGGGCACGCCGTGCGCCTCGTGTGCGCTGTGTGATACCAAGTTGCACAGCCGGTTCTCAAGTGAAAAAAGGGGCAACCGAGGGCGCACACGGGACACAAGGAGGACACACGGGGCCACGCCGTGCGCCCAATAGGGGGCACACGGCGCACACGGGTATAGGAGATACCCGTGTGCGTGTGCCCTTGGGGTGGTTTTCAAGACAGAGCCGAAGAAAGGTGACAAATCGTGACCTTTCCGAACACCACGCCGCAGGGATGCAACATTCTGCAACACTCCGGCGCTGCCAATATCTGCCAATCCGCCGAGGCCGGCTGTTAAGTTTTGTAGTGCGCCGATGACCGGCCAGCGTTATCCCGGGTTGATCGTCGTCCTGCCGCGCACCGGCCGTGCGTGGACCTGGCTCGGCTTCATCGTCGTCATGAACAAGGCGGGAGAAGAAGTCCGCGTCGAACGCTGGGAGGGGTCTTGCCGCTACTGTTCCGGGCCAATTACCGCGACGCAGAAGATTCCTAAGGGAATCGCCAAGCGCTACCTCGCGCATTGCGTGAAGGCGGGCGCCGATACGGTCGAGGTGCGCATGAGCCTGCCAGGCGACCGGAAATTTGGGAACCTCGAGCGGGTGAATTGCTCGCGCCACCTCTGGAATTCCGCACCCGAAGCGGAGCTCGTATGAAGCGCCCAATGCTGCGCGTGCAGCAAAGCGCGCCCGCGCTTGACATAACGCTCGTATGCCAAAAGAGCACCGTCCCGGTGCGGGTTTCCGGCCGAAAATCGGCTGATTTCCCGCGGCGCAACGAGCCCGGGAAATTTCATCCGTGGCGCCGAACGGCGGACACACGTAAGCCCGAGCCCAAGTGACCGAGGCCGGGATCATTGCGAAGTTGCGGGACATGGCCGAGGAACAAGTCATGAGTAAGGACGTGATGCGTTGGCTCAGTGACGCGGCCCGGCGTACGCAGCGCCTCGTGTTTCGCGCTATCAAGCACTCGTTCGCGGCAGAGATTCCGGTCTACGCGATCGGGCCGGCCGATGCGCCGGCAATGTTCACCCCGAGCTTGCAGCAGCTCGAGCCCGCCGCGTACTTGCATCTCGTCGCCAAGAGCCGCGGCTGGGTATCCGTTGACCTGGGCAGTGCGGGGCACCCGCGCCGGCTCGATATGGCCCGCCACCGTCTGAATAACACCATCGCCGTAATCGGTGACGTGGCACCAGCTCTCGCGGATGAGTTGCGGCGCATCGAAGGTCGGTGCCAAGGTGGGAAAGTATTTTTCAAGCTGCCCGAGCGCGCTGACTCACCGCACATCGAAGTCGCCTGAAACGCACGCCGAACGCACTTTTGAGCGCACGCCGAACGCATCTTTTCAGGCTAGGAATTGACTGGCCCGCTCGTTACTCTTTCCCGGTCAACTCGAACAACCAGGAACAGGATTTTTCACCATGACCAAAAGAACAAGCGCGATCGACACCGAGCAGGCAGCAGCGCATGCGGCGCTCGCTGAACTGAAGCAGCAGCACGCTGCTCTCTCCCTGAAGGTATCGGAGCACCCCGGCGATACCGAGCTGCACAATCAGCTCGACGCGCTCGACAACGAGATCGCCACGCACGAAAAGACGGTGCAGAGATTGACCGCAGCTCGAGGCGAAGCAAAGCGCCTTGACGAGCGCGACGAGAGGCACGGCAAGGTTGGCGGCACGCAAACCGCACTCGGCAACGTGGCTACTCTCGCTCAAAGCCGCGGCGATCTCGCCGTAAAGATCGGGCGCCAGTTTTGGGTGTTGGGCGATCTGTTGACCGAATGGGAGCAACTGACCGAGAAGATCAAGCGGGAAGTGCTCGCCGCGCTGGCTCACGCAGACACGAGCTTGACGCCCGACCGCCGCACCGCCGTGCTCTACGAGGCAGGAGCTCCCTACTGTTCCGGGCCGTTCGCTCGTCTCGTGGCCTGGCTATGCGCACACAGCCGGGATCTGGCGGCCCACGTCCAGGTGCAGCACATCGAAGACACCACGACCCTGCCCGATGCGGCCGATCTGGCTGCAACGCGGCTGATCTCGAGGATCAAACCCGAGGTGAACCGCATCGTTAAGGCACTGTCGCGTGAATGAACAGGAGCAATCGCTCATTGATCGGTTGTACGACAAGACCGGGCCGGGCGCGTCCGAGGCGCCGCAGACGACCGACGCGCCGGCTTCTCCGATGGCCGAACGCCTGTACGGGAAACCTGATCTCGATCTCGAGCTGAATCAGTACAGCGCGATTTCGGATCTCCGCAAGAAGTATTCCGCTGGCCCGCCCGATGCGGCCACCGAGCAGGCGTGGCTGACCGAAGTGCAAACCCGCTACGGACAGGAAGACATGGAGCTCGCGCGGGACATGGTGGTGCGCGACAAGAATTTGAAAGAGATGCTCGAAAAGACCCGGCTCGGGAATCATCCCGAGGTTGTGAAAATCATGATAGCGCTGGCTCGGGCTGAGAAAAGGAAAGGCAGCAAATGATCCTCGATCTGCAAACTAAGTTCTCGGGCTCGACCACCGCGGCCGGTGTGAACCTCGGTGATCCGATCACCGTCACCGCCATTTCGTCCAACGTGGTCGATATCCGCTCTGCGGGCGGCAGCATTCCAGTCGGGCAGGGTGGGCCGGCACTTGCGGACGAAGGTCTGTCCGAGGAGCTGTTCGCAATGATCCAAGTGACCGACAACGCCTTCACCGCTGCGGGCGCCGCTACGCTGACAATCACCCTCGAATCGGACAGCACGGCCAACCTCGCGACCGCGCCCGTGGTGCATTTCAGTACTGCCGCGATCCCGAAAGCGACGCTCGTGATCGGGTTCTCCGTCCGCATCCAGCCGCCTGCCGATGACTACAAACGGTTCCTGGGCCTGCGGTACACCGTGGCGACCGGCCCGATGACGGCGGGGAATTTGACCGCCTGGCTCACCAATACCATCGCCCGGAACAAGGCGTATCCGATCGGGTACGCCGTTTCGTAGTTCAACTTCAAGAGGGAGATTCTGCAAATGATAAAGGTCAGAGCTATTTGCCCGCCGGGTGTCGATCGCAACTCGCTTATCAACGGTGTCGTCGGCTTTGACGGGATCTGCGAGAGAAAAGAAGGCGACGTGTTCGAGATGCCCGATCACTGCGCAGAAGGCGATCATCCGTGGTTCGAGATCATCGAAGAGCCGCCGCCGGTCGAAGCGGCGCTTGCGCTCGCCGCTACCCACGCCACGGAAGAAGCAAAGGGGCTCACGTATTCGCAAGCGGGGAAAAATTTCCACACCGAAGACGAAATCCCTGTCTAAGGCTCCGCGATGTCCCTTGCCGCTCTTGCCGATGCCGCCGCCGAGCACGCCCGGCAGCTAGATGAGGCCGAACGTGCGCTGCAACGTGCTCAAGAGGCGTTTGAGGCGTCCGGGGAAGCGGCGCGACAGATTGCTCGCCTCGCCATAGCGGAGGATCTTTCGGCAGCGTGGCGGGGTGATTGGGTTTCCTCTTACGGCGCGACCCAAATCGAGCAGCTTATTGCCAGGTTGAAGGCGTGCGGACTCCGGCGCGACTTGGCAAATTTTCGAGCAGTTGTGGCGACCAAATCGGAGCGCGTGCCGCGGAGCAAAGGAAAACCAGCATGACGCCGGAAGAACCCACCAACCTCGGCCGCAACGAGCTTTCCGGGCCGCCTGCGACGCCGGAGCAGCTTGCTGCATATGCGGCAAAGCAGAACACGCCGCCCCCGGCCGCGCCGTCCTTCCTCACGCGCCTCCGCCGTTTGTTCGGTAGCCCATGAGCAAACCCTATTATCGATCCTTCGCTGCCGGCGAGATCGCCGAGGAGCTCTACGGGCGCGTGGATCTCGCCAAGCGGCAGACGGGCCTAGGGCTCTCGAAGAATTTTTGGGTGCTGCCGCACGGGCCGGCGCAAAACTGTCCGGGTTTCAAGTATGTGCTTGATGTCAAGGACAGCACGAACAAGGTGCGGCTCGTAGGTTTCGCGTTCTCTGACACGCAGACGATGGTGCTTGAGTTCGGCGCCGGGTGGATCAGGTTCCACACCGCTGGCGGTACGGTCCTTGAACCTACTACCGCGATCACTGGCATCACCCAGGCAAATCCGGGCGTCGTGACGGATGTGGCCCACGGCTACGCGAACGGGCAGACGGTGCAACTCGCCGCCATCGGCGGTATGACGCAACTGAATGGGCGCTTCGTCAAGGTGGCGGGCGTCGCGGCAAACACGTTTCAGTTGCAAGACCTGAACGGCGTGAACATCAACACGACCGGCTACGGCGCCTACACGGCTGGAGGCACTGCGGCGCGCGTCTATGAGATCGTCAGCCCCTATGCCGCGGCCGATCTCTTCGATCTGCACTTCACGCAGAAGGCGGACGTGATGACGATCGTACACCCGAGCTACCCGCCGAAGGAGCTAAAGCGCCTGGGGGCGACGAACTGGACGCTGACGGACATCAGCTTCAATCCGTTGATTGTGGCGCCGACGTTTCCCACTACGTTTGCTCTCTCGGCAATCAGCGGCGGCTCATACGTACAAAATTTGCAGGGCGCCGGGGCCAAACTCTACGAGTACGCCATAACCTCTATCGCCGCCGGCACGCTCGAGGAATCTTTCTACACGAGATTGCCGGGACTGGATGGTTTCACGACTCCAGTGACTCCGGCGACCATAACCGGCGTATCAAATGCGAACCCGGGCGTTTTCCAGATGGTTACGCCCGTGAACAACGTGACCTCGCTGGCAGTAGACGATCCTGTCTATATTTCGGGCGCCGCCGGAATGACCCAAGTGAACGGGAAGTTCTACAAGGTCAACACCGTCTCTGTGGCTGGGTTCGTTGTTTCGTTCACCCTAAAGAATGAAGTGACGGACGTACCGCTCGACACGACGGGATTCGGTGTCTACACGGCCAGCAGTGGGGTTCTCGTTGTTGTGGGGGCTAAGAACGATCTTACGGTTGCCGGCACGCAAAACAAAATATTCTTTGTCGGCCCTGCTAACGCTGCGCGCTACAACGTCTACAAGAAGCTGAACGGCCTATATGGCTTCATCGGACAGGCCCCTGTTACGGAAAAGTTTGCAGACACCAATATCACCCCGGACCTGAGCCGCACGCCGCCTATAGCGAACAATCTGTTCGGCCAGGCCGGCGACTACCCCGGCGCGGTCGATTACTACGAGGGCCGGCGCGTATTCGGCGGCACGAACAACAACCCGCTTCGGCTCGTGCTCACGCAATCCGGCACCGAATCGAACATCACGTTCTCTATCCCCGCAAAGGATAGCGACACAATCCAGCTAGATATTCTCTCTAAGCAGGCCGCTCGCATCCGGCACATCGTTCCGCTCGATGTGCTAGTTCTCCTCACGGCCTTGGGCGTGTGGAAGGTCGCACCCGTCAATTCGGACATTCTGACGCCGACCACGGCGAAACCGAAGCTCTTGAGCGGCGGGGGCGCGAGCAACGTGCAGCCGATTCTCTCCGGCGCCTCGGCGCTCTACCCGGCCGCGCAGGGCGGGCGCGTGCGCGAACTTAAATACAAGAGCGACGCCAATTTCATCGCCGCATACATCGCCGCCGATATCTCGGTGGTGGCACCGCATCTTTTCGACGGATTCACGATCACAGATGCTGCCTACGTCGAGACACCGAACCGCATGGCCTTCTTTGTGCGCTCCGATGGCGTATTGCTCGGATTGACCTATCTACCCGAGCACGACGTGGTGGCCTGGTGGCAGCGCACAACCGACGGATTCTTCGAGTCTGTGGCCGCCGTGCTCGAGGGCAACGAAACGGTGCTTTATGCCGTGGTCAATCATCAGGGCGTACGCAGGGTCGAGGCGATGAGCACACGCCGTTTTGCGACCCTCGCCGACAGCTACTTCATGGATTCGGGCGCCACCTACTCGGGCACGCCTGCAACCACTATCATGGGCGGCCTGTGGCATCTTGAGGGCAAGACCGTTTCGATCCTCGCCGACGGCGCCGTCCACGCGCAGCGCGTCGTTACGAACGGCTCGGTCACGCTCGATCAGGCCGCCAGCAAAGTGCATATCGGCCTTCCCATCGTCGCGGATTTGCAGACGCTGCCGTGCGCGATCGAGGGGGCGCCTGCGGCGGGTCAGGCAAACGTGAAGAGCGTGAACGAGGCTTGGCTCCGGGTCGTGAACACCAGCAACCTCAAGGTCGGCCCGGACTTCACGAACATGCGGGTACTGAAGCAGCGCACGAACGAGCCGTACGGATCTCCGCCGACTCTGATGAGCGGCGTGGTTCAGATATCGATCGACGGCAAATGGGCCAGCGACGGCGCCATATGTATTCGTCAAGACCAGCCCCTCCCGGTCACGATTTCGGCCATCGCGTTGGGAATCAGAGAAGGAGGATAGGCCATGGGCCTGTACGATGAGTATCTAGATACTGAGGAAGAGCGCTTCAAACGAGAGTCCTTAGTTACTGATCGCTCGGATAGGTATGCGGCCAATATAGAAAGCGCTTGGGACAAGAGCGGCGTTGATCCAAGTTTTCTTAGAGAGGTAGACGCCGGAGCGAATAGGGCTCGCCCGTCGGAGAATGCACGAGCGTTTGCATGGGCGCGCGAGAATCGTACTTGGCTTGTTCGAGGGCGAAGCACCGAGCCTTGAACTCGCGGGACTGTTTCAGCGCTTCCGCGCGTGGCTTCTCAACGTCTACCGCACCCTGGCCGGGCTCAACGTCGAGCTTAACCCCGAGGTGCGGGCGGTGTTCGGGCGGATGCTCGCGACCGACGGGCAGATCGGCGTTGCGGAAGCCGTCCGCCGCTACCGGCCGCTCTTCGTGTCCGCCGAAGCCGCCGGGATGAACGCCGATCAGTGGAACGAGTATCAGCGGCTCGGCCAGGAGGCGACCGCAGGCGCCAAGGCGGCCCTTGAGCGCCGGAGCCTGCGCGACATGCAATGGCTCTCAAATGCGAAAAACCGCAAGCTGCGCGAGATACAGCACCTTGCGGACGAGAAGCGCGCCGAGGTGCTGCGCGAGGCCGAAGCCGAGATAGATGCCCAGCCCATCTACCAGGCGATGCAGTTCATTCGGGAAGGACGGGGCACGCTTTCCCTGCCGGCGTTGAAGAAAATGTACGGCGAAGGGCCGGCAGCGCCCTGGCGCTATCTACACGCAGGCCAGCATGGCCTGGTGAATACCGAAGGTCTGCACCCTGACGTTGTGGCCGAGCTCTTCGGGTTCTCGTCGGGTGACGAGCTGGTGCGCAAGATCCTCGACGCTGGCAGCCGCAAGGACGCCGTAGAGGCGCTCACCGACCGCCGGATGCTCGAGCGCTACGGCGATCTCGTGGACCCCGCAGCGCACGAGCGCGCAGCCGAGGCCGCCATTCATAACGAGGCCCGCACCCGGTTCGTGGCGACAGAGTTGCAGGCGCTCACCAAGGCCGCCGGCCCCCCGCGGGTCATGGCGCTGGCCGCGCGCCAATTCGCCGAGAGCGCGATCGCTCAACGGCGTATTCGCGACATCCGGCCGGGACAATACGCCGCAGCGGAAACACGGGCCGCCCGGGAAACCGAACACGCCCTCAAGGCTGGGCAGTTGGCGCAGGCAGCGGCCCACAAGCGCGCACAGCTCGCCAATCACCAGCTTGCGAACGTATCCACTGCCGCCCTCGCAGAAGTGGACAGCGACGTGCGCTATCTGCGCCGGTTCAATCTTGAAAGCACCCGCAAGGGGCTCGACGGTGAATACCTGGATCAGATCGACCAACTGCTTGAGCGCTTCGATTTGCGACTCAGCGTCACGAACCAGGAGGCACGTAAGCGCGAGAGCCTCGCGAATTGGGTCGAGTCCGAGCGCGAACAGGGCTTCGAGCCAACCATAGACCCGGAGCTGTTGGCCGAGGCGAACCGCCAGCACTACCGCGCCATGAGGCTCGAGGAGTTCCGGGGCCTTGTCGACGCCGTCAAGAACGTAGAGCACCTCGGGCGCCTGAAAAAGAAGCTGTTGACCGCCCGGGACAACCGCGAGTTTTCGGCTCGGGTGGACGAGGCGTCCGCGGCGATCAACGACAACGCGAAGCGCACGCGCCCCGAGCGCATCGAGAACAACCTGTGGCGCGACCGCGTACGGTCGGGCAAAGACGAGATGTTCGCTATCCACCGCAAGTTCTCAAGCCTTGTGCGGGAGATGGACGGCTACAAGGACGGCGGGGCCGTATGGGATCTCCTGGTGTGGCCGATGAACGAGCGCGGGACGCTCGAAGCGTCAGAGCGGGCGAAGGCCACCCAGGCGCTCGCCGCGCTCTTTGAGCCTATCAAGAACACTCGGGAGAAGACCTACATACAGCAGATCGGCACGAGCTTGTCCCGCGAGGGGCGCCTTCTCGTGGCGCTCAATTGGGGCAACGAGACGAACCGGCAGCGCGTTATGTCGGGCGACGGCTGGAATCAGCACCAGGTACAGGCGATCCTCGACACGCTCACGCAAGAGGAGTGGAACTTCGTACAAGGCATTTGGGACCACATCAACACGTACTGGCCGCAGATCAAGGAGAAGGAGCTCCGGGTATCCGGGGTCGCCCCGGTCAAGGTGCAGCCGGCAGCCGTGCAGACGCGGTTCGGTGAGTACCGCGGCGGGTATTTCCCGATCAAGTACGATCCGACCCGCTCGAGCATGGCCGAGTCGCACAGCCTCGCCGAGGTGGTCAGGCAGACCATGCAGGGCCTCTACACGCGCGCGCCACGACCCGCCGCGGGCACACCAAGGAGCGTATTGCCGAGGTGAGCCGCCCGGTGCGGAAGGACTTCGGCGTCGTCTTCGAGCACATCGACCAGGTGATTCACGATCTTACCTGGCACGAGTACCTGATCGATGCGAACCGCCTGCTGCGCGCGAAGCCCATCGACAGCGCGATCCGGGGACACTACGGGCCGGAAGTGCTCCGCACCATGAAGAAGATGCTCGAGGACGTTGCCGCGGGCGATGTGGCCGCGCAGAACGTGTTCGAGAAGTCAATGAACCATCTGCGGACGGGCGTGACGGTCGCGTTCCTGGGCTGGAACACCATGACCTCGCTCATGCAGCCGCTAGGGCTCACGCAATCGATCGTGCGCGTCGGGCCGAAGTGGATCGGCAAGGGGCTCGCGCGCTGGCTCGGCGATGCGGCGTCTATGGAGAACACCGCTACTTGGATCAACGAGCGCTCGGAATTCATGCGCCTGCGCGGAATGACGCTTCAACGCGAGATCAGCGAGATCCGCAACAGGATCAGCAACAAGTTGAGCGTAGTCGAGGCGTCGTACTTCTGGCTGATCCAGGCCATGCAGAAGGTCGCCGACATTCCGACGTGGCTCGGCGCCTACGAAAAAGCGATGTCGGAGAACCGGGACGAGGCGACGGCCATCGCCCTGGCCGACCAGGCCGTGCTCGACTCGCAGGGTGGCGGGCAGATCAAGGATCTCGCGCAGATTCAGCGCGGCAGCCCGCTACTTAAGCTCTTCACCAACTTCTACTCGTATTTCAATACGACGTTCAACCTCGCGGCCGAGCGCACCGGGCAAACCAACTTCCGAGATCCGCTGGCGGTCGGGCGGCTGGCCGTGGACTACCTGATGCTCTACTCGGTGCCGGCGGTGCTTGGCGCGCTGATTCGTTCCGCGCTTAAGGGCGATCTGGACGATGCCGACGCGCTCGCAAAGAAACTGATCGCGGAGCAGATCACCTACCTTCTCGGGACAATGGTCGGCCTGCGCGAGTTCAGCGCCGCCGTGGGCGGCTCGATGGGATACGAGGGGCCGGCCGGAACGCGGTTCTTCTCTGAGGTTGCGAAACTCAGCAAGCAAGTCGCGCAGGGCGAAGCGGACGGCGCGCTGCTCAAGGCGCTCAACAGCACGGCGGGGATCTTCCTCCACTACCCAGCGCTGCAAGTGCAACACACGGTCGAGGGAATGGTCGCGCTTGAGCGTGGCGAAACTAACAATCCCGGCGTGCTGCTCGCCGGCCCGCCGAAGCGCTAGGGCAATACGAGCGACGGCGGGTCAGGCAGCTCGCGTGTCTTCTCGTTCTCGACGTGCTCCCTGAACACGATCAGTGAATTATCGCGACGCTTTAGGAATGGAATACCGAGGTGAGTGAGTTCGCGCGCCTGCGCATCGGATCGCCTGAATCCGGTGAGCTTGCGAATCTCCTCTGGCGTCAGAACCAGTCCGGCGTTCGTTAAGGGATCACTCAAATGTTTAGTGAATTCGTTAGTAAAAAATCATCTTGACATCGGCTCGACGGGCGCACAATCTAGTCGGGCAAGAGCGGCGAAGCGAGGCGCACTGAACGCCTCGCCCGCCTGACCACCACAACCTGATAGGAGGCTGCAAATGGCTAAGAGCAATTTTAGAAGCGAGGCGGGGCGGAAGGCAAAGAAGATTCGGGCGCGGCTTACCGATCACGAGATCGCACTGATCGCGGAGCTGCACGAGAAGTACAACGGTGACTACCGCAAGGTGGCGGCGAGGATCGAAGCGCTGCTCTGCTGACGGATCTCGGGAGCGGAGAGGGCCGCCGAGAGGCGGCCTTTTACTTTTGGGAGGGGCGATGTGGCCGTTCACGTGCGGAGCGCAAGGATGCCCAGGGCGCCGGCACTGCGGAGGTTGCCCGACCGTGGGGCGGCGGCTGGATACAACGATCGTGCGTGCCGATTGGGAGCTGCGCGCCGCCTGGCGCATGATCGTTCGCGAGCGCTGGGTTTTTCTTTGGCTGCTTTTGTCCGCGTTCCTTGGGACCGGCGTATTCAATTGCAGCGGGACGATATGGTGAGCGGCCTTCACCAGCGCCTACATAAATTCAGGCGCTAGCGCTGTAATCGTGCAACGCTCTGAAATTGCAGCAATACCGACCGCTAGATCTTGTCCGGGAAACGGATGATGAATCCGTCGCGGTTCGGCATCTTCACCTGCGGCAGCGTCTTCGCGTCCATCACGTCGTTCTCGCCGACGATCTTGTTGAGCCAGAGGAGATAGGCGGTCGCCGCATAGACCTCGTCACCGGTCAGCGTCCGCGGCTGACTGAACGGCATCGCCCGCCGGACGAAGTCGAAAACGATCGTCGAATAGCCAAAGAAATTGCCGATGGTCTTCGGCGTTTCGATGCCGCTGGTGAGCGGTGCGCCGCCAAACAGCGGCGCAGGGGCGAGAGGACTCCCTTTTCCGCCTTCACCGTGGCACGGCGAGCATTTCTCGGCGAAGACGCGGGCGCCCTGGACCGCCGTCCCGCTGCCGGGCGGCAGGCCGGTGCCGTCCGGCATCACGGCGATGTCCCAGGCCTTGATGTCAGCTTCGGAGATTGGTTTTCCGAGCCGGGGCGTCTGGGCGAGCGCCGCACCCGAGCCGAAGGCGAGCGCGAGGACGAGGGTGACCGATGGTTTAAGCGTATACATGTTTGATCTCCCCGTCGCTGGCTATCCCCCAGCTCGTGATGCTGTTGTAGTGCTGGTTGGGGAACGCGAGAAGATTCGTAACCGGCTTCTTGGTCTCGCCCCGCACGGCCACGAACTCGGCGCGAGTCGGTTGCGCGTTGCCGGCTTCGTCCCAGGCGCGACTTTGCAGGACCGCGGGACCGCCATTCCAGCGCCAGGGCGCGCGGAAGCGGGCAAAAGCCTTGGAGTGCACCGGCTCCTGGAGCGCCGCCTGCGCCCACGTCTTCCCGCCATCGGCCGAAACCATGACCCGTGAGATGCGGCCGTTGCCGGAATAGGCGATGCCGGAAATCTCATAGTAGCCCGGCCCGTTCATCTTGAGTCCGAACGAGGGGTGGGTGATAAAGGATTTAACCTCCTGCAGGAAGTGGAACCGGTACGCCTTTCCATCCGGTAGGAGCTGTGAATAGATCTTACCCTCGTAATAGCTCATGGCCGGCCCTTCGGTGAGCTTCAACCGTCGCAGGAACTTGACGTTCATGTTGCCTTGATAGCCGGGCAGCAGCAGGCGCATCGGGTAGCCGTTGCCGGGCATCAGCCGCTCGCCGTTCTGGTAGAGCCCGATCATCGCGTCGTCCAGCGCTTTTTTCACCGGCACACTACGGTGCAAGGCCAAGGCGTCTCCGCCTTCGGCGATGACCCATTTCGCCTTCGGATCGAAGCCCGCTTCGTCGAGCAGCGTGGAAAGCCGCACCCCAGTCCACTCGGAGCAGGACACCAGGCCGTGCAGCGCCTGCGCTGTCGCCTGGACCGGCTGGTTGGAGAACATCGGGGCGCTGTTGCCGCTGCACTCGACGAAAGCCATGCGCGATTCCATCGGGTAGCGCGACAGCGACTCGACCGTAAAGACAAGC
>Ga0137394_10001532_pt1 | contig 16901 bp, 21 predicted proteins | sample czobulk116metaG_FD_108278 | JGI IMG/M metagenome (GOLD analysis project Ga0137394, IMG submission 108278) | Vadose zone soil microbial communities from Angelo Coast Range Reserve, California, USA - czobulk1.16 metaG | ecosystem: Environmental > Terrestrial > Soil > Vadose zone | place: USA...
ATCAGCAAAAATCAACATTTCTTATTCCATCTTATTCAATCTTACTACATCTTATTCCTCTTATTTTGGGGGTAAGAAGGGAATAAGTAGGAATAAGACAAGTTTTTTTTTACTGATGCTAGACTGCAATGACATTAACTTATTTGCTACAAGTACAAGCAATATGAACTACACTGAAATGCGGCCAGTCCTTTTAGTCACTCCTCTAATTCCGCAATGGTCTCCAAGGTCCCGACCGTATCAAAGGCACATACGCCTACCCAACGCTCCTCCGGTACATGTCGCTTTTCTTTTGACCTCTGGTGATGGATTCAGCTGACTGACACCTGCGGCGACGACGGTGCATGCGTCGTGTCTTTGTGTTCCACAGGGCCTCGCCAGGAAAACGGCTTCCTCTTGGCTCTGACTTTCCCATTGAGGGCATCAATCCCTTCCTGGGCTTTTACGCGGCCTTCGCACGTGGCGCAGCCATGAGGGCACGTCGCCTCACAGTCCGGGCGGATGGTGTGTCCCCTTTACTAGAGTTCCATCGCTTCACGTTGTGTCACTGCACGGGTACATCAGTTCAGTTCCGGTTTCAAAAAGTTTCTCTGGACTCGAACACGCGGTGCCATTCAGTGCATGGAAAATACTATTAAATCATGAACCCACCATGATGATGGCCGCTTCTTTTTGTTGTGGTCTCATATTGGGCCCACGGCGATCACTTGTTCATCGATATCGATTCCCACAGGTGTACCCCGCGGAGGTATTGACGCGCACGCAGGATTTGCTTGGCATGATGTACGACACAGCATTCGGGGGGGGGATAGGTGCGGGCGGCTCGCACCCAGGTTCACAGCGGATTTTGTCGTGCTGAACTGCGACATCATGCACGTCCCGTTGGAGGAGATACTAGGAACGAAGGTGCTCGCGGCCGTCGTGGATGGACAAGTCGCGTATGAGAGTTTCTAGCGTCTAAGGTGAGGGCGTGGTGGGAGAGGCATTCCCGAACCGAAACGAAGCCAACCGAACGGGGCACAGGCTGAGATCTTCAATTGAAGATCTCAGACTGGGCCCGGTTCGGGTCGGTTCGGTTCGGTTCGGGACCCTTCCCTCCTCACTAATATTGATGCAATATTGATGGCTCCACCGCACCGAGAAGTAATCGGAACGCGTTCAACACATTAGAAGTGAGGGGATTTAAGTTTTCACCGAGTCCACGTTGCGGCCCGACAAGTGCCGTTTTATCTTTCCTTATTCTTCTTCCTTTTGTCTGTGGCGCTCTTTCTTTACGAGACGGTTCGGGGAGGATCTACGATTCTCGTCCTGTCGGTGTTATCACGTACAGTATCGTCCTCGTTGCCCTCACCCGCGGCCCTGCTGGGACGCATGTACATGCTGATAGATGAATGACACGCAAGTTCCCTTCTTTATTCTCGTTAGGGAGAACGTTGATTGACGATGCATGGTGGGGTGGCACTAGTAGAGCCTTAACCGCGTGTTTGCGTGCTTCGCGCGGCACAAAGGCGACTGATCAAACTGGTCCCCTCTCCGGCACTTTTAGTGCTGTAGTTGATCTTGGGGAAGTCGCGTACTGCAGTAGCAGCGAGTGGAAATACGGCCGCGAAACATGCGCGCAGATGTCGCTCTCTGCGTCATATCTCAGGTCATCCAGATATCGATATCTCTCTGTATCTAGGCACCGATACGGGTGGCTATGTCCGTGAGGCCAGGTCCGAGCCGGGGTTCATTTTCGATGGAATGTTTTATTATGAAATACGGAATACTCCTCGCCTACTATTGTATGAGTACTGCACCAGTCAGCAAGTAAAATTAATTTACTATAAACTCTGGGCCTCCCGGTCTCGCCACTGGCACGCCACTGATCCGGAGCCTGAACCCGGGGAGCCCAACGAGAGTGACTGGTGGGGGCAAGGAAACCATATGACCGGAAACATCAAAAACCCGATGATGACTAAACCCAATTCGAGCCCTCTTTTCTCCCACTTTCTTTTTGCACTTTGCACCTTTGAAGCGTATATGTGGTGGTCCGGTTTTGTTCTGCGCGTCTGCGCCGGTTGCGCCCACTGGCATTTGCGCCCGGCACCGGGCCGCGTATGGAAGCTATCGTAGTTGAAAAAACTCCTAACCGTCAGGATATGTTCCGGTTAGAAAGTCTGACGGTAAAAAACTACACTCCGAAAAAGTTTTCAATTTTCGCGCGATGTATATTCCTGTGCCCGTATGTACTTAGGGCAGCACAGGGAGGTGGCGTGGAGAGACGGTTGTGGACGAAGGGTGTTAGGGGATGTCCGTGGACCCCGTCATGCGTTCCGAGTCGCGTACATCTGTTACGAACACTATGTGGTGGAGGGGCGTTACGCCACAACCCCATGGTATTGCTGGGAAATCTGATCCAATTTTAGTAACGACAAAGTGACTGACAGAATGTGGACCACTACAGTCGACAAGTATCGGTTTATCAGTCTACCACTCATTTGGCCAACTCTACTCTGTTCCAAAAAAAATAAAACTCTAGTTGAATTTGTACATTCCAAGGACGAGAGGAGAGCTATAACACATGGGGAAAAAACATGAATTGGACGTTCAGCAAAAGAAACAGAGGGGACTACCATTGTGCGGACGTGGGGCAAGCAAATTTTTAGAAAGGGAATTGGGATTGGGATTGGGATTGAAATTGGGCGAGGTAATCAGTCCAAAAGCAAGTGATATACAGCAAAAAAACAATTGTGATGGCGATCCATGGAGGTGTGGAGGTAGGGGATTGGTGCAGGAGGTATCAGCATTCGTTGAAGGCATTTCAAAAAAGAAAGAGTCTTGAGTTTCAAACCGCTCGGTCCAAGCTACTCTAGCTCTAGGCCTGACGGCGCCACAACGTGAACTGCGCGAGACGGATGAGAACGGCATATAGCGGAAGGATGGCATGCACGACGCGGAGCAGAGCACTCGGCGCGACAAGAGAATTGTTACCGTGATGAGCGTGGAACAGCGCACGCGTGTTCGTGTTCGATGACCGTGGCGCTGTCTTCGTCGCTGGCGTCGTCTCCGGCGGGTCTACATGCAGTCAGCTGCTATCTGCCTCTGCCTCTGCCTCTGTCTCCGCTTCTGCTTCTACTTCTGTCTCTGCTTCAGCTTCCGCTTCCGCGGAAGTCTCGGTGACCTTGACCCATGTGACGCCCGCGTCGGAGGGTGTATCAGTGCTCTTGCTGTCGCTAGCATCGCCTGTGGTGGTCTCTTCTCCTTCCCCCGCAGCATCGGAGGAGGCATCCGCCGGCGCAGCATTCTCATCGTTTACGGGCTCTACTACCGATTCATCTGCTTTGACCTTTTCTTTCTCGGCATCGGCCTCAGCCTCCGCTGCCTTGCTCTCCTCTTCCTCTCTTTCCTTCTCCTACAAATAGACCGATTAGCGCTCTGATATCGATGACAACGGATTGGCAAGACGTACCTCTTTTTCCAGCTCGCGCTCTTTCGCTTCGCGTTCCTTTTTGAGCTTTTCACGCAGCGCTCGCTCAGCAACGACCCAAGCTGCTGCGCCCTCGGCCGCATTTTCCGGTCGCGACTTGTTCTTCAGCAGGTCTGCAGAGGGAATATACGTATCAGCAACCGCCACAGTTCCACCACGCACCACCACATCGGATGTAACACCCGAGCCGTTAGGTAAATAATACCATAAGGGTGTATTGATCACTGGCACTGATCAAGCCCCATCCGAAAGAAATACGAATACTCACAGCCTTGCAGCGCTGCAACGCTGAAGCCCTCATCCGGGATTGAGTCCGCAAATTGCTTGCCGAGCTGTGCAAGGCGAGCGGCACTGAGCGGCGGTACAACGTGCGCGCATGCGGCAACATGTTCCTCTACCGCCGATGAGATCTCCGAGATCTCGCTCTTGACGCCCGCACGAGAGCATATGCTTTCACTTCGACGGCTGCCCGGTGGCGTTGGTGACGACAACGGGGAAACTGAACCGGAACGCGAGGATACAGACGATAGGCCAGAGAGCGCATCGGAAAAGAGTGAGCTTAGCTGGCTCGTTGCTGGCGAGGAAGGCGCGGGCATCTCCAGCGACTCTAAATCGGCGTCCGAATCGGGCGTCGGTGGAGGGTCGGCGTCCGCAGAAGGGAAAAAGTTGCGGAACAGGTTCTCGGCCTGGTACTTTGATGCATTCTTAAACTCGATCCAGACGTCCATGCGGCCTGGACGGCAGAGCGCAGGATCAAGTTGATCGAGGTGATTTGTTGTGCTATAGTGATTAATGATGAGTAATCAGCAGGGTCAAAGTAGCCAGCCATCGCGAGCACATACGCAAAGAGAATGCGACCCTCGGCAGCTGCAACACCATCAAGGGCGTTGAGCAGCCCACTCAGTGTGAGGGTGTTGACATCTGAGAGATTTTCCTTATTCCTGTTCCTGCGACTTCGGCTGCTGGAGCTGCTTGATGACTCATCCTCATTGTCAGACTTGGAGTCGGACTTCTTCTTGTCCTTATCTTTCTCCTTGTCCTTGCCGCGCGAAACCGAGCGGGTGAAGGCGGCGTCAAGGTCCTCGAGCAGCACAATGCAGCGCGACGGAACACGACCCATAAGCGTAGTGAGCGTCGAATCGTTTATCCATGAAGATGATAGTGAAACGACGTAGATATCGAGCATGAGCTCTCCAGCAAGCGCATGGATGAGTGATGACTTTCCCGAGCCCGGGACTCCATATAACAAGTAGCCACGACGGAAGGGGATCCCGCGGTCCGCGTACCACTGTGCGAAGAGCGAATGTGTCAGCCGCCAGTAACCTGAAACATGAGAGAGCAATGGGCGCCGACCTTTTCGGACTTGAGGAAATCCTTTGCGTCAGCTACGAGCATCTCCTTTACGCCCTGATTTAACACAATAGAAGAAAGAGGGCGCTTATGCCGAGAGTCTGTGTAACGCCAAGAGCCATAGGAATCTGCGAAATAGATTTGGATGCGGTGGACGGCTTCCGCCTCGTACTCTTTTTTCGCCTGGAGGACGAGTTGCTTGAGGATCGAGTTGTTGCGTGCGATGACACTGCCGTCGGTTAATGTCACGAGGATGGAGGCACATCAGTCAGTCGGAGATAAATGAGTGGAGGGCCACGTGTTTGGAGCGGCGCGTACCTGATGGACAACATTTCATACCCGTTACTCTTCCTCCCGCGCCTCACCCGCAACCAGTGCCCACGATAAAATATGGTGTGAGTCGTATCCGTCGTTGGCTGGAAGACTACCCGCATCCGTGTTTTCCCCGAGGCCTCTTCGTCGCCACCTTCCTCATCGCAGAATTCCGACTCGCGGTAGCCATAGTAGCCTGGTGATGACGAATTCGTTGTCGTCTCAAATTCCCTCGACCGCTGCCATTCGGGCCGACGGGACAGCCACAGCATTAGCCACTCGTACGGGTAGTCTTCTTCGGAGAAATGCGCCGTTAAGAAGAAAGCTGGTGGCGGTGACATCAGCAAACACATCACACCACGCGCGCAGCACATGGAGGCTCTGACTCACAGTTGACGAACGAGGACCTTAAGGCGATGCATTGTTAATGAAGAGAAAATCGGTCGTTAACGCGATGACCCACCATGCAGAGCTAGAGATTCGTCTCGCTGTCTCAACAGTTCCACCGAGGACGACGAGCTTCATGCCGTCAACGACGGAGTTGCCAGCGACATTGCCGACGAGGGGCTGTACGAGACTCTTGAGTGCCTCCATAGGTGAGAGTAAACTGTAGGGGATTTATGGAGACAAAGCAGCTGTGAGGGGAAGGGGAAAAGAGCAGGTGAAAAGATGAGGGGATAAGGGAAGTTATAAGGGAAGGGAGGGGATATTAGGATAGCTGTGATGGCGGAAGCGGGGCTTTATGACTCTTTCTCAACCCCAACCAATGGATCGAACAGTGTCAAGGGGGACAAGCGGTGAAAGGGTCCACGAGGCGAACCGTTCGCCTTTTAAGCCCCCTGGCGCTTAACAGTTTGATGACCTACGCGGCCCTACTCGACTGCTGTACATCTTACGATACTGCTCTCACGACAAACTCTCTCCGCCGCACCTGTCCGCCGTCATTTTATAACCTGTACAGTGCTGTATCCACCCTACACCGCTCTACCCGCCGCCCAGATACAACCCCTCGATAGCTACGTTCGCCTGCCAGATCCCGAGTCGTCGGACGAGCCTCAACATCGCCGGGGCAGGCACGATGAGCGCAAATGCCACGGGGACAAGCACAATCAGCAGCAACGAGAGCAGTATCGTAATTCCCGGTTTGATTACGAGGAAGTAAAACAGGGCTTGATATGAAGTAGGATCCGTGAACTGGGAACAGTTGTCACCCATCAGACCCCCCACGTGTCTGCGCCGCAGCGCTGGATAATGGTCGCGGTACTCACCATGGAGAACGAGTTGCGATAGAACGACCGCTCGTGCCGAGATCCCAACCCCGCCTCGACTTCTTCGGGTGTTGGCACCCGAAAACGAGTGAATATGGGGTATCTATGGCCCTCAAGTGGATACGCAAGAGGGCCATGGAAAGTGCTCTGCAGGGCCACCTGCATGTGGCCGCGCGACAAGAAGCATTGAGCCGGGACTTTGGAAAACCAGACAAAAATAGTAGCATGATTCTCACCTCACCACGGGCGAGTGCCCTTGCGCCAAGGAGATCGAAAAAGCACAGCACGGCGCCCAGCGGGAGAGCGACGAGGAGGATGGTACCCAACTGCGGAACAACGAGCGATAAAAAAAGGCAATGGGTCATAAGTTTGCTCAACCCCATATGAAAAGCCAAGCAAAGAATCGCTTACCAGGGTAAATACGAATAGATAAACCCACGCGAGGAGGGCATAGGGGAAATTGTAAACTAGAAGGTGTAACAGCGCAGACCAATACGCCCTGCGACCGATCGGTCGGAAGTAGTGTCCCAAACGGGCGCGACAACCTCGTGGCCGGCGCCGTGTAACGCCCGTCCCATGGGGGAGGTGATCATTAGGGAGAGTTCCGACCGCGGGTGGACCATGCGGCGGCTCATCTGCATCCTCCGCGTCCGAGTCAAGATCCATCCGGAAGGCGGAGACGACGGTTTGAGCGAGGCTTGGCGACATGCTGGCGGCGCTCGAGAGCGACATCGTGCGAGGTCGGCGTGCGGGCATGGTGGACACCCCGAGTAATGGGGTCGTTTCATCGGGATGGTGGTGGTGAGGAGGAGTGTGCGCGGCGGGACTGGGGAAAGTAAAGTCGTCGGAATCGGCGCTGTTGATTTCTACCGTTGGACGCCGTCGTCTCTGCCGACGATCGCGAGAAGGATACGGGGGAGGAGGGTCGTGCGGGATGTTTAGAGTTCCATCAGTTGCCACCGGTGGTTCTGGTGACATGGCTCGGCGACGTGGCTGGGAACCGCAGAGTTGAGTAAGAAAGCGAAACTCGGATTTTGGCGGGCGAAGGGAGGGACGGAATGATGAAAGCGAGGATCGTGCTTGGGAGGACTCACGTTAGATTTTTCTGCGTGAGACGAAGAGAGGAAAGCACTGCAAGCGCTGGAGGAGTACTCACTTGACCCATTACGGCATCTGTAAGTGTGGCCCAGTTCCTTGGCCTGGCTGGCTCCAAAAGTTCGTCTGGAACGCCTCCAAAGGCATCATGACAGGTCAGTAACCGTATCCCATCAAACGGACGTGGCAGACTACAGTAGGCTTTTGTCTGGCCATCATTCCTTTGCTCCCCTTTTCGGTGCACGCCGATGCCCTAACTGGCAATTGTATTGGCACCTGTCCGGCGTTTCCGCCGCCCTTGTTCCACTGGTGCTGTAAATGTACTCTGCTAATCTCTCCCTGGTGCAGTGGTGCTGCCATATTCTCGGACTGGGTATAAAGTAAAAATCTTAGCGCCTTAGCGCCGATAAAGGCGGCCTCACACCGGTCCGCCATGCCGGCACACGCCAAGGACAGCAGCCATGTGCGGCAGATTCGCACTCGCACTTCAAGTGAGTTCTCCTCGACTAGCGAATTCACAAACCTGCCCTCCCCTTTGCTCAACAAACAACCTTCAATTAACAGGAAGACCAAGTCGAGCAACTCGACGGCTACCCCGCTCTCCGCGTCGATCAATGGGTGCACCGAGACCGCTACGTGCCCCGCTACAACGTCGCGCCGCGCACGCACGCACCTGTCATCCGCCGCGCACGACCGGAGGAACCCGCGCTTGTCATGCACTCCATGCGATGGGGCCTCGTCCCACACTGGAGCAAGGCCGAGCCGCCGACGCTGAACACGATCAACGCGCGCTCCGAGAACCTCGAGGAGGGCGGAGGTATGTGGGGCAGCGTCAAGGGTAGGAAACGTTGCGTCGTCGTCGCGCAAGGGTGCGTGCCGCCTCGCAACATCACACACGCTACTTTAACGTCCTCCCTTTCCGACTATAACACGCTACGTTCTACGGCGCTCGCGGGGAAATGGGCTCTTCACAGGTACTACGAGTGGCTCAAGAAGGGCGCGCAGCGCGTCCCTCATTTCACGCGGCATAAAGACAGACGGCTCATGCTGTTTGCCGGGCTGTACGACAAGGTGACACTCGAAGGTGAGTCGAGCGGATGGTGGTGTCAGCGGCATCCAAAAACTCCACTCCACTCCCCCCTGTGCCCAGCAGCGGCCGCCGCGACCCCTGCGTGACGCCCGCGCGTTCGGGGATCGAAAAGTGGGAAAAATCTGACGCGGTTTCTGGGTTGGTGGTGGTGCAGGTCAGTCCGAGCCGCTCTGGACGTTCACGATCGTCACGACCGCGGCGAGCAGCAGCTTCTCGTGGCTGCACGACCGACAACCGGTCATTCTCACCTCCCAAGACGCACTCGACCGCTGGCTCGACACCTCGACGCAAACATGGGACCCCAAACTGAGCCGTCTGCTCGATCCATACGGCGACTCGGACTCCCCTCTCGAATGGTGAGCCTCCCCCCCTCTGAGTCCCCCGGCACTCCGCGCGCCTTCCTTCCCAACCTCTCCTCTTCGGCAATCATCGACCATCGACACTCACTAACCCATACATATTCACGCGCACGTGTTTTCTGTGCTTCTTAAAAAAACACAGTTACGCCGTGCCAGCAGAAGTCGGAAAAGTCGGCGTCGAGTCCCCGACGTTCATCGAGCCCGTGCAGAAGCGCAAGGACGGCATCGAAGCCATGTTCATGCGCCAGACCAAAGCCAAGGAACCTACGACGACGGCCGCGGCCGCGGCGGTCGGGAGCGGCAAGAGAAAACACGAGCCGTCATCGCCATCGCCTGCCAGTGCGGCCGCGGCCACCGCCCCTTCGAGTTCGCCTTTGCCTGCGAAACGCGCGAAGGCCGAGAAGGACCCTGTCAAACCGAAGGAGATCGTAGACGTCGACCTCGACGCGGGCGACCCTGCGGCCGCGGAGGGACACAATAGCGGCGACGTCGAAATACTCTCCTCTCCAGGCCCCTCAGGCTACTCTTCTCAATCGGTAATAATCGTCGTCCTCCCCCCTTTTTTTTTTTCTCACCCCTTCCTCTCTCTCTTTCTCACGCGTGTGTGAATTTCGCTGCCAAGGTTGCAGCAAAGCCAAGGGCGCAGAAGCGTGAGCAAGATGACACACCTATCATGTCGGGTTCACAGCAGCAGCAGCAACAGCAGCAGGTGAGTCATGCGCAGACCTTATCGAGTCAAACGAAACACTCCATCGTCCCCATACGATCAATGCCAGCGCTCCTTACCTTATCCGTCGTTCACAGTCCTCTTCCTCCCAAACGGCTACCAAGAAAAAGTCCAGTGTGCGTGTCTCCGTATCATGCTTTTTTGTTGTTGACCCTATCCGGTCTGCCTGGATCCTCACAGCCCGCTGTCACTGGCACTTCGCCGCGCAAGATGAAAGATGAAAAGAAATCATCCGAGTCGTCGTCAAAGTCGACGCCCAAGATCACTTCGTTTTTCGCCAAGACCGCGGGCTAAAAGCACAAAGAGCCAGATGGATCTTTTTTTTTGTTTTTGGATATGTAGTATACGCGCAGATTAAGCCCCTCGCCTTCGTCGACCCTGTAATTGTATATTATCCTTGCTTTTTCAAACACATAGTATGCCTTCCCTCACTGCGCGCTTTGCGCTTCGCTACAACATCAGGATATTGACTGCCGCGGGCTGCACGAGAACTCGATTTTGCTCAGAGAATTGTCGATTAACGTACAAGATGAGTGGACAGAGATGTGTAAGAGGAATGTGAGAGAAAGTATGATAGCCGGCCACGAATCAGAGAAAGAAATGAAAAAGAAAGACAGACAGGGGAGAGGAGAGACATGGGAAGCTCAAGCCTGAATACGAAAAAGCACACAAGAACAAAGCACCTTACATGCACTCAAAAGACGGGACGGAGAGCGGAGAGCGGAGAGTAACGGAGCGGCGGTAATGGTGACGGCGGTTTGGCAACATGCGGTTTTCATCCCAAATGCGAGACGAATCGGACGTGTGCTCACTGCCAGTACTGTCTACCTTGCTGCGCTCCCGCAGGGCCATAAGCTGAGTAAAACGCGCCATCCGACGCGGCTTGCTGGTACCCTAGGTGGCCCTGGGGGCCTCCCTGAGCCTGCTGAGGCTGACCAGGTCCGCTGGTCTGCGTCTGTGCCCCGGGACCCTGCGCGAATCGGCCCGCGCCAGCCCCGTAGAACCCGCCCGCCTGTGCAGGGGCGCCCCCGCGGCCTTGCGGACCCCCCGACCCGCCACCGCCCACACCACCGACATCCTTAGCGCCGGCGCCTTGGGCGTACGGCTTGAACGCCGCCTCTGGCGACGTCGCTGCTCCTCGTGTGCCAAGCCCTTGTTGGTGCTGGTGCTGATGCGCGTACAACTGCTTGCCATAGTCCGCACCGGGTAGGACGCCGCCAAGACTTGCGCTCAGCTGGTGCGAGTGGCTGTGTGCATGAGGGTGATAACCCAACTGAGCTTCGTCGTATCCCTGCTGGTGCTGCTGGCCATACACGCCCTGACCCTGACCTTGGCCGTACGACTGAGGCTGCTTGCCTGGGGGACCCGCAGGACTCGGTGCGGAGCCGGGACCAGGTTGGAAGACAGGGTATTTGACAAAGGGTTGCGGGACGCTGTACGCGTAATTGTACGGCGAGCCGTAGAACTGATTTTGAGGATACGGCTGGTAATACCCCATGGGGGGCGGATATCCTTGCCCACCTTGCTGTGCGCCGCCCGGGGGAGGTGCAGGTCCTCCTTGCTGTTGCTGTTGCGGTTGTTGCGGTTGTTGCTGTTGCTGTTGCTGTTGCTGCTGTTGCTGCTGTTGCTGCTGGAGTCCAGGTAAACCTTTGACGTCATCGTGCAGCCCACTGCGTGCACCAAACGTGCCCGTCTGCTGTTGGCTATATGAGTCATAATAGTTCTAGAAGCAGAGCTACAGATTCTCCGCATGCGCCGCTGTAGGGCAGGATGACTTACCCGCTGTTGGTTGTCGCTGTAGCCGTAATCAGCTCCTCCGCCGAACGCGGCGAGTTGCGAAATGGGGGCTTGTTGGCTTAGTTGACCGAACGCCGCATATGGGCTGTCTTGTGCTTGAGAGGTGGGTGGTGTTCCAGCACCAGCGTGGAAGTAAGGTCCCTGCGCCTCTGGTTGGCGATAGAAAGATGATGGTACTTGTTGCTGAGGAAGCGGTGATTGGTGTTGCGTTTGCGCGGGGTCGAGGTGAGTTGGAAGTCCATGCTGGGCGTACTGGTGTTGCAGCGATTGGTGGGTGGGCTGTTGGTGATTGTTGTGGGAAGGCGGTGATACTTGCTGCTGCTGTGGTGTTTGGGACGGGGGTTGGGGTTGTTGCTGCTGCTGCGATTGGTGGGGGTAACCAGACATCTGGGAGGAGACCTGAGGTGCAGCCGAGGGTGTGGTGAGTGCTGGCTGTGATACTGATGCAGGAAGATGTGAGGATGTGGGTTGTGAGGAGACGGGCACCTGCGCCTGCGCTGGCTGAAGGATTGCTTGTGGTTGACTCGACGGAGTGAAGCTCGGCGCCGAGGTGAGCGAGGATGCGACGGAAGGCGAAGGGACAGGAGCTTCCAAATGTGAGGGAGGGGAGATTGAAGGGATCTGCTGCGGCTCAGGTGCAATGGGCGACTCGCTTGGTGGTTTGGCGACTGGTTCGGGAGCAGGCGGCTCACTAAATAGAGGTTTAAGCTCACTACCCAATCACCTAATAAGGTCACTCACGGTTTGGCATCGAAAATTTCATCGCCGCCAATACTGAGGCTACCGAACTGCATGCCGACTTTCTCGAGGCCGGATCCAAAGTTATTCGGAAGCGTGACCGCTTGATCCGTTTTGAACCGCGCACTATGCCTATGTGCTGCGCTGCTTGGCCTTGGTTGTACAGGTGCCACGTGTTTGGGAATTGCGTCATTAAGGCTGCTAACAGGTTCTTTGGGCTGAGGAGCAGGCAGCGATACAGCGATAGGTTCGGGAACTGGCTCAGGTGCCGGTGCCGGTTCAGACGGTGCAGGCTTGACATCATCAGCGACTTTGAATTCTTCTGCAGGAGCTGTGTCCCAAGGTTCCGCGACGGGGGCTGACGTTTTAGGTTGCAAATCATCCTCCCAAGGGGGATTCTGAACGGTGGTAGGCTCTTCCCAGCCCGTCTGGGTCTCAGACGTAAGTTCTGGTTCCTGGGTAGGTGCGGGTGGGGTGGGTTCGCGAGGGGGTTCGAAGGGCGCGGTGGGCACTGAAGGGAGAGGTGCAGGTTGGGAAACGTTCGGGGTGGTGGTGGCGGGTGGTTTTTCTGTGGCGCTGTGGGACACAAGGCATGAGATTAATATAGGCCGAGGAAATAACAAATACACACCGGGCGATTTGCGCCCATGAAAGCTTAGAGGTGGCGGGGGTCTTGACAACGGGCCGAGCAGGAGGAATAGGCTGCGACCTGACGGAAGGAGAGGCGGCCGCAGAGCCATTAGTGGTTGTGGTTGCACCCCAGGTGGATTCGGTGTTGCTACCCCATGTTCCTGCCTGGGTGTCCGCGGTGCTGGTCCAGCCTGTGTAGGTATCGGTGCTAGTGGTGGCCGGAGTTGAATCACCCCAGGGATCAGGTGAAAGGGGCGTGTCACCGTTTGCGGCAGGGGATGCAGGAGCATCAGAATGATTGCGGTGAGCGCCACGAGCACTAGCGCGACCACCAGCAGCGCCCCCACGACCGGGACCGCCGCGACCGCCACGACCGCCTCTGCCTCCGCGGGATTCTCCTCTCTCTCGAGTGGATGTAGAGTCCTTAGTCTGAGCCGAGGTTTTTTTGTCCTTTTTGCGTGTAACGGAACCCCATTGCTCCGCGTGTCCTAATGTGAGAGAATGAGTGAAAAAGGATGGAGATAGACACAAGATGCCGACCCTCAGAGATACGTGTAGCAGCGAGTGTAACGTCTCCGCCTGCTTCAACCAAGGTCGAGATGAGGTCTAAGGGCGGAGGTGATGAACGAGGACGCGCAGATAGAAGATGAGTGAAGACAGACCGTCGACAGACCAAGATGGGAATAACTCTTGCAGCTGCGTTATTTGAGTACGATACTGGTCGGGTACTTTTGTTTGGTGAGGGAGATGTGAACGTTTGGAGTCTGAGGAGGACTTGACGGTGGACGACATTGTTGGACGAGCGAGCGAGAGCAAGTCAAAAAATAAATCAAATTAATTCATGGTCGGAGCCTCAATATATGAGGGTTATCGGGCACAAATTGGCACTTTGAGCGCAAGTCAAAAAATAAGTCAAATTAATTGATCGTCGGAGTCTCGATATTATGACGGTTATCGGGCACAAATTGGCACTTTCAACCGCTCCTCGCAATCAAATCATTCAAATCGCCCCATGAACAGCCCCGCTGCTCGTTCTACTCTCGCCGTTCAGGCTAAACGAGCTCGCCCTCCGAATCTTGCCTTACCACCCCAAGCAAAAAGGGTTGCCACGGCGCCTTCAGTCCTCGAACTGGACACTCCAATCGACGATATTGATCATCGTGCACTCCACAAGTTCACACCCCCAGCGTCTCCCATATATGCTACCCCATTATCCGCCACGTTCTCTGCTTATGGCCATTCAGAAAACGATTCAGACCACATAAAGCCTCCAGATGACATACCCAATCAGCTCGACGTCCTCGAACAGCTCAGACGCAGCGTACAGAAAAATCTCCGCCTCCGGCCCATCCCTATCTCACCTTCACCTCCCCGCTCACCTACTCGCCCCCTTTCATCCGCCTCAATATGGTCCGACTTTACACAGGCCCGCTCTTCTAGCCCAGCCTCTTCCATTGCTTCCCCCAGCATCTACTATACACCTATATCCGACCCGAAATCTCCTCCTCTTACCGCGCACTACATCGGTCCTAGCGCCTTCGACCGTCCTGGATCAGAAGGACCGCGAAGCCCTGCTCGCTCGATTGATCCCGCCTCTGTCGCCTCTCGCCTCGACAATCCCACCCGCCGCCCACTCCTCATCGACACCCGCCCTCTCGCCGCTTTCCTCGGATGTCACATGAAATCTAGCGTCAACTTCGCCATCCCCTCTCTGATTCTCAAACGTTCCCGAAAACCTGGTGCTGGTTTTGGTTCCATCGATGCTCTCCGTCAATTCATCACTACAGACGCCTGCAGAAACGTTTGGGACCACCTTATGCCCCCCGGAGGTTCCTGGGATGGCGACGTAATCGTATATGACGAGGAGATGAACCCGCAAGATAGACTAAGCGCACAAGCCACCGCCTGGGCTCTCCTACCTGTCATCTCACCACTCCTCGTCCGCGGTAGGGCAGATTTTCTCGAAGGTGGCATGGTCGCAGCCCGGGCCCATCCCGATTTGCAGAAGTTTGTCGTCTCACCAGACAATCGAATGGCACTAGATCAGGTGCATGAAGAACAACACCCTACTCTAGCCTCACCACCTCCAGCGCCTAAGCTCTCCTTACCATCTAAGCAAAGGAAAAACGGAGGGCTTTTTCAGCTTGACACGGTCACAGCTGCACGCTCCATGACTCTCCCGGAAGTTGAACTCAGCGCAGATGCATCACCAGTCTCTGTGCCTGCGAATACCTTACTAGGTGATACGGAAGGCGCTTCCTGGAACATCACCGACGCTTCACCTTCCCCACCTCCCTCACAGTCCGTGTTTCCACGTCCCTCGCCACTAAGCAAGCCTTCTCTCCCTGCACTTCGCAAACTCGATACAAAATCGGCTGAACGTCTCTGCCCCCCAAAACTCCACGTGCGGACCCTGCGCTCAGCCACTCTTGCTGCCCCTCCGTCCGGACTCTGGTCCAGCGGAGGCGGGGCCAGCTCGCCACGCGCACACTCACCATCCCACCTCACCCTCACGTACTCCAATCACACGCCGCCCGCGTCCGCAAGGCATGGGGAGTTCCTCCTCCCGCCCCCCTCTCCCATAATGCCTTCCTCCCCTCGTACCCCTCTTCCTCCAAGTCCAATCACTGCGCGTCCAGATCTCTCTGCGCCTCCTTCAATTGAAGAGGAAATCCCGACGTTTACCGTTTCAACCATCCTACCCAACTTTCTATATTTAGGGCCCGAGATCACGGCTGAAGAGCATGTCCGCGAACTCGAGAGCCTTGGTGTGCGCCGGATTCTGAACATCGCTGTTGAGTGCGATGATAATCATGGGCTTGGATTACGCCAACGGTTTGAGCGGTATGTGAAGATACCTATGCGTGACACTGTCGAGGAGGACAATATTGTTTACGGGGTACGCGAAGCTTGCGAGGCCCTTGGTACGTTCCCCTTACCTCTTCCACACATCTTCGCCATTCTTAACAAACAATGATAGACGATGCGAGCTTACACTCGGCGCCAACCTACGTGCACTGCAAAGCTGGCAAATCCCGCTCGGTAACCGCCGTGATGGCTTATCTCATCCATGCAAACCATTGGACGCTGTCGCGTGCTTACACTTTCGTCCTTGAGCGGCGGAAGGGCATCTCTCCCAACATCGGTTTCGTCTCGGAACTCATGAATTTCGAAGAGGCAGAGCTCGGCAACAAATCCGTTGGTGTTATCAAGCAACCACAATCCGCGGGCGGGGCAGGATCAGACTGTGACCAGCTCGATGGAGATGGAAGCAATCGAGGTGCGGCGATTGGTATTGGCTTGGGTGGGCGGCGGCCGTCGCACATGCGCGAAAGCCTGCCGCCAGCTTGGAGCGCTGGCGCTGGCACTAGCGGGGCCCTACCTTCTGTTCCGCGTAGTGTCGATGGAGACGTCGGGCAAGAAATGGAGGTGAAGGATGCGACCGGGCGGTATCGACACGCACGTCGTGCACCCGTCGACGAGAATACGCTCCAGCCCATGCGCCGCGTTAGCAAGGCGGGACTTGAGAGCACGACGAGCATCGAGCCATAACCGTGTTGCCAACCTTACGCCGCGCACACATTTTGTGCGTGTGTCCATGCATGAATCCCTATCATTTATCTGTTTCTGTTCGCCAACGGCAGATCATATGGCCTACGGGAGGTTTTTTTTTTTTTTTTGTTCCTGTAAATATGGTACATTTTTCTACAGACCAGCAGTACAGTTACGCACACAGGGAACCCTGGTCGCCTTTTTCTGTCTCGCTTCCATTATTGTTTGTTTTCGTTTTTTATTAGACTTTCTTTTATCTTCATTTTAGCAACTTGCACCTTGTTGGCGTCTTTCCTGGCATCGATATCGTTCATGTCTATCTAATCCCTCCCGCATTTGTACAGGCATCACCATTTTTAATATTTAATGTCTGTTGTAGCTGCGACATCGCCGACATGTCGCTTTGGTGGGGATAGCAGTGTGGGAGTGGATAGCAGTTTCGCATTGATGAGAGTCGGGCTTACAGACGTGAGCAGCAACGCCCGAGCACAATATGAACCTCATTGTGTATAAT
>Ga0137394_10001534_pt1 | contig 16896 bp, 15 predicted proteins | sample czobulk116metaG_FD_108278 | JGI IMG/M metagenome (GOLD analysis project Ga0137394, IMG submission 108278) | Vadose zone soil microbial communities from Angelo Coast Range Reserve, California, USA - czobulk1.16 metaG | ecosystem: Environmental > Terrestrial > Soil > Vadose zone | place: USA...
AGCTGGCGCTCCGAGACCGAGCCGTAGTAGCCCTTGAGCCGCTGCTTGGCCATCAGCTGCAGGCGGTAGTCGGTCGGCTTCTGACGGCCCTGGCCATGCTGGCCGGGACCATATTCGCGCTTGTTGATCGGGCTTTTCGGCCGGCCCCACAGGTTGACCCTGAGGCGGCGGTCGATCTTGTACTTGGCTTGCGCGCGTTTGCTCACGCGTTGGCTCCATCGTTATGCGCCCCAATCCCATGAATTGGTGACGCTGTTGTCCGGATAGGCCTTGGTCCGACGACCCGCTGGTTACAGCGGGCTTAATCGGGGCGGGATGAGGGCACAAAAAGCCCGCAACCACGTTCTCCGGAGAAGGGCGGAACATACTTTCGGCGGCGGCTTAGTCAAGCAGCCGTTCCTGGCGTCAAATCAAAGGCTTAGACCTCCACCAGGACGACCTCGCTGGTGATGCTGGCCGATTTCCTGATCATCGCCGTGGCCGAGCAGTACTTCTCGTCCGACAGGCTCACCGCCCGCTCGACGAGCGCCTTGTTCAATTTGCGGCCACGCACGGTGTAAACGAGCCTCACCGAGGTGAAGACCTTGGGATGATCGTCGGCCCGTTCGGCGACCAGCGCGACCTCGACGCCCTCGATGTCCTGGCGCTGCTTCCTCAGCATCGACACCACGTCGATCGCCGTGCAGCCGCCCATGCCCATCAGCACCACTTCCATGGGCCGCGAGGCGAGGTTGCGGCCGCCGACGTCGGGCGCCCCGTCCATCGTGATGGTGTGCCCGCTGCCGCCTTCGGCGACGAACAGGGCGCCGTCGACCCAGGAGATTTTGGCGGTGGTCGACATGTTCAGTCCTCGCTGTGCTTGTGCTTGGCCAGATATTTGATGACGCCGTGGAACGAGCGCACCTCCTGCTCGGTCATCGCCGCGCGCTGCAGGAAGGCGCGCAGATTGTGCACCATCGCCGGCCGCATCGCCTTGTTGCGCAGGAAGCCCGACTGGTCGAGGGCGCGCTCGAGATGATCGAAGAGGTTTTGAAGCTCGTCCTTGGCCGCGGGTCGTGTCGAGTGTTCCGACATGCGTTCGGCCGGCACGTTCTCGTCTCCCGCCATCCATTCGTAGGCCACCAGCAGCACGGCCTGAGCGATGTTGAGCGAGGAGAACTGCGGATTGAGCGGGATCGACAGCGCGGTGTCGGCCTGCACCATGTCGTCGTTGGTGAGGCCCGTGCGCTCCGGCCCGAACAGGATGCCGACCCTCTCGCCGCGGCCGATCCAGCCGCGCATCTCGGCGGCGGCGCGGCGCGGCGTCAGGATGCGCTGGCTGAGCTCGCGGTTGCGCGCCGTGGTCGCCACCACGCGCTCGAGATCGGCCACCGCCTCACCGACGCTGTCGAAGACCTTCGCTTTGTCCAACACGATGTCGGCGCCCGACGCGGCGCGCTGGGCCTTGGGGTTGGGCCAGCCGTCGCGCGGGCTCACCAGCCGCATTTGCGAGAGGCCGCAATTCAGCATGGCGCGCGCCGCCATGCCGATGTTCTCGCCCAGCTGCGGACGCACCAGGATGATGTTCAGCGCAACGGCGCCGCTGGCGTGGCCCTTCGAAGCTCGTCCCATGCTGCCTTATATCAGCGTCGCGGGCACAGCGCCTCGGCACGGCGAGCGTGAGCAGCACGCCGGCGCCCGGCGAGATCAGCGGCGCGACGGCCGCGCATACTGCGCCTGGCGGCGCATGAAGAAGAGCAGTGGGATGAAGATCACCGCCGCGACCGCGAGCACGCGGAAATCGTTGAGGTAGGCGATCATCGACGCCTGGCGATTGAGTTCCTCGCTCCATATTCCGATCAGCTTCGACGGGTCGTCGACCGGCACCGAGCCGTACGGCCAGCCGCCGCCGAACGGCGTCATGTGCGTGATGATCCTGGAGCGGTCGACCGGTATGCCGTTCTCAATCGGCGTGGTGCCGAACCGCCACAGCGGGCTGAACGGCGTCAGGTGCTCGGCGAGCGCGGAGCGGTTGACCTGGGTGTTGCGGTCGAGCAGCGCCACCAGCACCGCCACGCCGATCGAGGCGCCCAAATTGCGCATCAGGGCGTTGATCGCCGCACCCTCGGTGCGGATACGGGCAGGGAGGGTGGCGAAGGCCAGCGTGGTGAGCGGTGGAAACACCAGGCCGAGCCCTATGCCCTGCATGAAGCCGTTCCAGATCACTCGTCCTTCGCTGACGTCGAGCGAGAACTGCGTCATGTCGTACAACGAGATGCCGCACAGGCTGAGCCCGATCGTGATCAGCCATCGCGCGTCGACCTTGCCGATCAGGCGCGACACCATGAACATCGAAATCATCGTGCCGATGCCGCGCGGCGCCATGACGACGCCCGTGGTGAAGACCGGATAACCCTTCAACTGCTGCAGGAAGGGCGGCAGCAAGGTCGCGGTCACGATCATCAAGAGGCCGGTGATGGCGGTGAAGATGATGCCGAGCATCAGGTTGCGGTCGCGGAACATGTCGCGCGGCAGGAACGGATGGTCGCTCGACAGCATGTGGATCACGAACATGGCGGCGGCGACGCCGGCCACCGCCGCTTCGGTGATAATCTCCTTGGAGCCGAACCAGTCGATCTGCTCACCGCGGTCGAGCATGAGCTGGAATGTGCCGATGGCGATCGACAGCAGCGTAAAGCCCAGGAGGTCGAACGGCCGCGGCGTGTCGCTCGCCTTGTTCTTGATCAGGATCATCAGCCCGACCGCGCACAGGATGCCGACCGGCAGGTTGATGTAGAACACCCAGCGCCAGGTGTATTCGTCGGTCAGCCAGCCGCCGAGCGTCGGGCCGGTGATGGGGCCCAGCATCGTGCCGACGCCCCACATCGCCATCGCCTTGCCTTGCTCCTCGCGCGGATAAGCCTCCATCATCAGTGTCTGGCTGAGCGGCACCAGCGCGGCGCCGCAGATGCCCTGCATGGTGCGGAAGGCCACGAGCTGCGGCAGTGTCTGGGCGGCGCCGCACAGCATAGAAGCGATGGTGAAGCCGACCACCGAGCTCACCAGGATGCGCCGCACGCCGAAGCGCACGGCGCAGAAGCCGGCGAGCGGCGTGGCGATGGCCGCCGAAACGATATAGGAGGTGATCACCCAGGCGACCTGCTCGTACGTCGCCGACAGCGATCCCTGGATGTTGGGCAGCGCCACGTTGGCGATGGTGCCGTCGAGCGCCTGCATGATCGTGGCCATCATCACCACGACGGTGAGCCAGCGACGACGGCGAAGCGCGTCGGGATCCATCAGGCCATCATGCCCCGGAGATGATCACAGGCCGAAGCTCCTCAGCAGCTCGCCGATCGAACGGCGGTGACCGGTGTCGATCTCGATGGCCACGCTCATGCCGACGCGCAGCGGAGGATCGCCTTCCTTGCAGACGACGGAGGTGCGGACCGGGATGCGCTGCACCACCTTGACCCAGTTGCCGGTGGCGTTCTGGGGCGGCAGCACGGCGAACTCCGCGCCGGTCGCCTGGGCGAGCGACGTCACCTTCCCGGTGCATTGCATGTCGGGATAGGTGTCGACGGCGATGGTGACCGGCTGGCCGACGCGCACGCGCGTGAGCTCGGTTTCCTTGAAGTTGGCCTCGATCCACAGGTCCCTGTCGGCAACCACGGCGATCGACGGCACGCCCATGATGGCGTAGCTGCCCGGCACCAGCACCTTGGAGACCACGCCGTCGAGCGGCGCCTCGATGGTGGTGCGGCGCAGGTTGTGCAGAGCCTCGTCGCGCGCGGCCAGCATCTGCTTCACCTTGGGATGATCGTCGACCTTGATCTTGGGATCGCCGGCCAGCGCCGCCTCGATGCGCTGCAGGTCCTCCTCCGCCGAGGCGATGCGCTGGCGCGCCACCTCAAGTCCCATGCGCGACTCTTCCATCTTCGCCGCCGGCGCGAACTTGCGATCGGCGAGGTCCTTCTGGCGATCGTAGTCGGCCTGGGCGTAGTTCTGCTGGCTTTGCGCGGCCTTGATGTCCTCGCGCTTGGTGCGCCACTGGGCGCGCAGGCCGCGGATCTCGGAGCGCTGGATCTCGATCTCCGCATCGATCTTGGCCAGCGCCGTGCGGTAGGGCTGGTCGTCGAGCCGAAACAGGAGCTGGCCGCGCGACACGCTCTGGTTCTCGCGCACGGCCACCTCGACGATGGGACCGCTGATCTCGGTGGCGATATAGACCCGGTCGCCCTTCACATAGGCGTTGTCGGTGCCGATGAAGCGGCCGGCGCTCAACCAGGCGAACAGGGCGACGGCGATTGCAACCAGCGGCAGCGACCACATGATGGCCCGCCACAGCATGCGCCCGCCCGCCCTCGGCCGACGCGTTGCAGCCACCGCAATCGGCGGCCGTGTCGTCGCAATCGGAATCTCGCCGTCCACGCTATATATGGTCTTCCGAGCGGCCTCGGTCGTCAACTGGGAGGCAGACATACCAGCTAACCCGGTTGTGCCGGCTTAGCTCCGTCGCGGAACAGCTTGTAGGTCAGAGCGTCATACAGGGCGTTATAGGAAGCATCGACGATGTTGGGCGAGACCCCGATGGTCGACCACCGCCTGCCCTTCGCGTCCGCACTCTCGATCATGACCCGGGTGGTGGCGGCGGTTCCGCCGGCGGAGTCCAGGATGCGCACCTTGAAGTCAACCAGCCGCATGTCCGCCAGCTCGGGATAGACGGGGATCAGCGCCTTTCGCAGGGCAGCATCGAGGGCGTTCACCGGGCCGTTGCCCTCGCCCACCTCCATCGCCCGCCGGCCCGCGACATCGAGTTTCACGGTGGCTTCCGACAGCGCGATCAACTGACCGCGCGCATTGACCCGCCGTTCCGCCAGAACGCGGAAGCTCTGCAAGGCGAAGTAGTCGGGCACCGTGTGCAACTCGTGGCGGGCCAACAGCTCGAAGGAGGCGTCGGCGCCGTCATAGGCATAGCCCTCCGCTTCTCGCTCCTTGACGATCTCCAGGAGGCGCGCGACCCCTGGATCCTTGGCGTCGACCTCGAGCCCGATCTGGCGGAAACGCGCCATGATGTTGGAGCGGCCGGCCTGGTCACTGACGACGATGACGCGCTGGTTGCCCACGACCTCGGGATCGACATGCTCGTAGGTCTTGGGATCCTTCTCGACCGCCGAGACGTGCAGCCCGCCTTTGTGGGCGAAGGCGCGCGAGCCGACATAGGCGGCGCTGCGATTGGGCACGACGTTCAGCCGGTCGTCGAGCAGGCGCGAGAGATGGGTCAGCCGCTGCAGCGCGCCGTCCTTGAGGCCGGTGTCGAAGCCCATCTTCAGGACGAGATTGGGAATCAGCGCGATCATGTTGGCATTGCCGCAGCGCTCGCCCAGGCCGTTGATCGTGCCCTGCACCTGGCGTGCGCCGGCGCGCACGGCGGCCAGCGTGTTGGCGACGGCGTTCTCGGTGTCGTTGTGGGTGTGGATGCCGATACGATCGCCGGGAATCTTCCTGGCGACTTCGCCGACGATGCGCTCGACCTCGTGCGGCAAGGTCCCGCCGTTGGTATCGCACAGCACCAGCCAGCGCGCGCCCGCCTTGTCGGCCGCGGCAAGACAGGCCAACGCGTAGTCGGGATTGGCCTTGTAGCCGTCGAAGAAATGCTCGGCGTCGAACATCACCTCGTCCATGCGGCCTTTGGCATAGACCAGCGAATCGGAAATCATCTCGAGGTATTCGGTGCGATCGACCTCGAGTGCCACGTCGACATGGAAGTCCCAGGTCTTGCCGACCATGCAGACGTTGCGCGCCTTGGTCTGCAGGATGGCGGCGAGGCCGGGATCGTTGGCGGCACTGCGGCCGGCGCGCCGGGTCATGCCGAAGGCCACGAACTTGGCGTTGTTGAACGCCGGCGGATCGGCGAAGAAACGGTCGTCGGTCGGATTGGCGCCGGGCCAGCCGCCCTCGATGTAGTCGATGCCCAGAAGGTCGAGCTCGCGCGCAATCGCCACCTTGTCGGCCACGGTGAAGTCGACGCCCTGGGTCTGGGCGCCGTCTCGCAGGGTGGTGTCGAAGAGATAGACGCGGTTGGACGAAGTCATGATAGCGGCATCATAGTTGGGCAAAGACGCGGGAGATACGCCTTATGACCACGGCCACCACCATCGTCGAGCTGCGCTCCACCCTGCTGCAGGTGCCATGGCGCGGCAAGCCGCCGGCCGCCGGCATTCTCTCCGCGCCGTTCCGCGACCTCTATGTGCTCGAGATCGAGACCCAGGGCGGACTTTTAGGTATGAGCTACCTGATGCCGTTGCGCGGCGGGCTGCACACCCTCGACGCCTGCATGAAGGAGCTGATCGCGCCGCACGTGATCGGCCGCGACGCCACAGAGATCGAAGCGATCTGGCAGACGCTTTACAGGAGCAACTTCTGGCTCGGCCGCATGGGCGTCACGGTGTTCGCCCAGAGCGCGGTCGACATGGCGCTGTGGGATGTCTTGGGCAAGCGGGCCGGCCTGCCGCTGTTCAGGCTGTGGGGTGCAGCGCGCACGGAAGTCCCGGCCTACGGGTCTGGCGTGTTCCGCGGGCTGGGCCGCGACGGCATGATCGCGCGCGCCAAGGAATTCACCGCGCAAGGCCTGAACGCCATCAAGATGCAGGTGGCGCATATCAGGCCGTGGCGTGAGGACGTGCAGAACGTCAAGGCGATGCGCGAGGCGATCGGCGATGGCATCGAGATCATGATCGACGTCAACATGGGCTGGGACGCCGACACCGCCATCCAGGCCGGCCATCGCATCGACGAGTTCGATCCCTACTGGCTGGAGGAGCCGGTGGTCGCCGAGGATTTCGCCGGCTATCGCCGGATCGCCGCCGCGCTGAAGACCAGGATCGTGGGCGGCGAGAGCCATTTTACGCGCAACGACCTGCGGCCCTTCTTCGAGACGCCGTGCGTGCCCATCCTGCAGCCCGACCCGATGCGCGGCGGCTACAGCGAGCTGCGCAAGATCGCCGCCGCCGCCGAGCCATGGGGCATCCGGCTGGCTCCGCACCTCTTCCACGAAACAATGGTCCATCTGCTGGCCGCGATTCCCAACGCCAGCTATCTCGAATACATGGACTGGAACGACGATCTGTGGATCGAGCCGGTGCTGCCCTCGAAGGCCGGCACGATGTCGCCGCCCGAGCGGCCGGGCCATGGACTGGCGTTCCGGCCGGAGATCCTGAAAGACTGCCGGATCGGCGGGCAGAGGATCAAGGCATGAGCAGGACGGGATCTGTTTTGGTCGCCTTGGCCTGTAGCGTGGCCCTGGCGTGCGGCATGGCTTGCGGGCAGCTCTCCGAAGCCCGCGCGCAATCGCCGACCCTCACCGTTTCCGACAGGGACACCAAGAAGACCTATAGCCAGCAAGACCTGTTGACCCATCGCGCCTTGCGCGACGTCACCGTCGCCGATCCGGTCTATGGCCGCTCGATGACCTATCGCGCCATACCGATCGCCGATCTCTTGAAGGACGTGAAGATCGGCGCCGACGACTACGTGCAGGCGCGCGCCACCGACAATTTCTCGATCGGCATTCCGGGACGGCTGCTCGAGCCGGCGAATGCGGCCCACGTGGAGGCCTTCCTTGCCGTCGAGGATCCCGCGGCGCCGTGGCCCGCTCTGGCCAAGAGTCATGAAAAATTGAGCGTCGGGCCCTTCTACCTCGTCTGGCGCCTCGGGCCAGGGGCCCATGTCAGCCGCGAGTACTGGGCCTATCAGCTCGCAGCCTTCGCGGTCACCGACAGTCCGTGGAAGCGCTGGCCTGGCCTCGCCGTCGGCGCGGAAGTCCCAGCAGCCGATCCGATCCGCGTCGGCCTCGACCACTATGTCGAGCTCTGCATCTCCTGCCATCGCTTCAACGGCGACGGCGAGGGCGAGCAAGGGCCCGATCTCGGCCGCCCGATGAATCCCGTCGAGTATTTCCAGATCCCGGCCTTGAAGAAACTCATCCGCAATCCGTCGTCCGTCCGGAAATGGCCCGAGCAGAAGATGCCCCGCTTCGATGAATCGGCGCTGAGCGACAGCGACCTCGACGCCATGATCGCTTGGCTCGCCTACAAGGCCCAACAGCGCCGGTAGTACGCCTCAGCCCGCCGGTTTCGCGAGCACCGCGCAGGCTTGAGGGACCGTCGTCAGCGGCTGGACGAGCGGCTGCGCATTGACTGCCCGCATCGCCGCGGGAAAGGAGGGGTCCTGGGCCAGCAACGCCTCGCCCATGGCGTTCAGACCGTCGAGCTGGTTGTCCGACAACGCCCAGCTCGTCTGGATGCTGTGATACGCGGTGCGGCACCGTGGGTCGGCGATGGCGTCGAAGTCGACGGTTATGAACTGCGTGTTACCGGCAGCGGTTCTGAGGTTCGCGGCGTAGGTGCGCAAGACGTCGGCCATGGGCCGGCCCGGCCTGTTGGCTTCGCGTTCGATATCGGCGGCCATGCCGCGAAATCGTTCGGTCAGCAGCGAGCGGATCCGCTCCGAGGTGCTGAACGTCGCCCGATCGATGGACGAGCCGATCGATGCCGTCAGCATGGAAAGCGCGCTGGGCGTTGCCTGCGTGTTGTCAAGATCGGACGGCGCAAACGAGCGCGCATTGATCATGACGAAGACGATCTTCTTGATCTTGCCGGAGAGGATATTCTGCTTGAATGGCGGATCGACGTCATCGCTGGTCAGCAGGCGGTAGGGCTCGCTGACGCCGAGATTGTCGGCAATGCCGCCATCGAGCAGATGGATGAATTTCTTCTGCCCGTCGGCATAGGCCGAGGCGGTCCGCTGCCATGCCACGCGCGGCGGGTCGAGATACCAGCTCGTCGCCTCCGCCGGCTTCAGCCAGCCGGGCTTGCGGACGGGGCAAGGCGGCTCGTTCTTCGCGGTCCGGTAGTTCTTCAGGGTGATCGGCGAGAGCGCGACCGGAAAGGCCGCCGAGGCGGCGACGGCGGTCGAGAGCTTCATCTTCGTAAGATCGCTGCACAGCAGATCCATGGTGTATTGCGTGAACGGGAATGGCGTTCCCTCCACCATGTCCGCGGCGTTGAGGATCAGGTAAGGACGCCGCTTGCGCTCGACCAGCTTCTCGAAGGTGACGTCATGGAAGAGCTGTCGATCGAGATAGTCGACGAACAGGTCGATGCGCTCCTTGGACGGCGTCGCCAGCAGGGCGAGCCCGACCGGGTTCAATCCCTCGGCAATGATGGCGCGCATGCCGTCCTGGCGGACGAAATTCTTCTCCAGGGTCGGAAAACCGGCGGCGCCATACAGCGCGAAGTAGCCGGCGGTGACGCTGCCGCCCGACACCGACGACAGGATGTCGATCTCATCCGCCAGGCTCGCGCCGGAGGCGAGTTTGATCTTGTCCATTGCCCGCAACACGGACATCGTCAACGCCGTCGCCCGCGTGCCGCCGCCCGAGGCGGTGACGACGACGAGCGTGTCCTGCAGGTCGCCGGGCGCCAGCGACCCCCATTCATACTGGGGACGGCTGCCGGGGCCGATGGCATCGTTGCGGATCGGATAGGAGCAGGCTGCGAGCGCGGCCGCGGTCCACAGCGCGGCGAGGCACGCTACAGGGCGCTTCATGGGTCTCCTCTCCTTGGGCTCAAGTCCCCTTCGGCTTGGGCGGAACGACCGGCGACAGGTCGATGGTTTCGCTGCCTAGTTCAGGCACGTTGTCGACGGCACCGGCGAAATCCACGAGGCGCGGACCCGGCTCGGACGTCAACGTCTCGAAGATGTGCGATCCGGCATTCAGCGTAACCAGCGTTGGCGTCGGCCCGAGCGGATTGTTGTAGACGCCGTTGACGTAGATTTGCCGATTTCTGGGCTCGATCACGGTAACGAAAATCATGGTCCCCCCGGTCGCCTTACATCCTGAGGATGAGTGACCAACTAGAACGCAATCTTCGGTTCAGCGCAAGCGGCAGTCATCGAGTCGTCTCATCGTCCCGTCGGCGAATCGTTCGGCCGCGGCTGGATCGAACTCCATGAATAGCGCCGGCTCCAGCACTTCGACCTCGATCACGATCAGCTCGCCGTCGCGTATCACACCATCGACTCGGGCGTAGAGCGGCAGCTCGGGCAGCGCGCGCAGTGCCTTCGCTCCCTGCTCTGCCACGTCGTGCGACGGCGTCTCCACACTGCGCGTGGCGCCGAAGTGCGAATTGACCCTGAACTCGCCCTTGGGCGGACGCTTGCGCACCGCATGACTGAAGATGCCATCGAAATAGACCAGCGACAGCTCGCCGTCGGCGATCTCGGGCAGGAACTCCTGCACCACCACGCCGGCCGACCGGGTTTCAGCGGGAAGCCGGGCGACCGAGGCCGCGACCTCGCCGCGCGCCACAAGCTCGACCGAGTAGCCGCTCGCGCCCGTCGCCGGCTTCACGACGGCGCGCGCCCAGCCGGTTTGTCTGAACACCTTCTCGATCGCATCGGCCTGGGCGGCAACGAAGTGCGACTGCGGAACCCGGACGCCCGCCGCGGCAAGCTTGCCGACGTAGTCCTTGCGCAGGTTCCAGCGCACCAGCGCGATGGGATTGAAGAGAAGGGTCGCGGCCGCCATCGCCTCGGTCCAGTCGCGGAAGGCCTCGGCCGTCCGGTAATAACCCCAGGTCGAGCGGATCACGACCGCGGTCGCGGCCGCGAAGGCGGCGCGCGGACCATCCCACGGAGCGCCTGCCACGTTGATACCGCGCCGTTGCAGCGCCTCGGCGTAGAGCTTGTCGGATGCGGTGATGTCGGGCTGATCAGCGGCGGTGGCGAGGATGATCGTCGGCTTCATAGAATTTGCTCATGTCATCCGGACCGCGGGCGTCCCGCCCGCTCATGATCATGAGCGGGCGGGACGCCCGCGGTCCCTATGACTCACTTGCAGACGTTGCGCAGCGCCCGCCATTCCGCATCGGTGAAAGCCGGCCGACCGGCGGCCGGGCGCCGGGTCGCGGCGATGCGCTCGGCGGTCGGCGGATGGCTCGACCAGATGCCCGCCCCGGCGGCGGCATCCTTGGGCTCCTTGTTCATCATCTGCTCGAAGAAACTGGCGATGCCGTCGGCGCGCAGGCCGAGCTTCTCGAGCAGCGCCACGCCGGTGGCGTCGGCCTCGCGCTCGAAGGCACGGCCATTGCGCAGCGCCAGCAGCAGGTTGCCGCCGCTCGTCAGCGTATTGAGCAGGTCGGAGTAGCCGCCGCTCACCAGCTTCACCATCAGGTCGATGCCGTACTGGCGCGCCAGGCCCTTCATCGGATGGAAGTGCACGGCGTGGCCGATCTCGTGCGCCAGCACGCCCGCCACCTGCGAGCTGTCCTTGGCCTGGTCTATAAGGTCGAAATAGACCACCAGGATGCCGCCCGGCAGGGTGAAGGCATTGACCGGTCCGCCCTCCATGACATGGACCGTGATCTCGTGCGGATAATCCGCCGCGCGGGCCAGCCGGTTGGCCAGCCCGTTGATGGCGGCCACTCCCGCCTTGCCATGGCACTCGCCCTTGCCGGCGGTCAGCTCGTCGAACACGCTCTCGCCCAGCTTGGCCTGCAGGCCATGCGGCAGCAGAGGCGCGGCATACTCGCTGCCATAGTCGACGCCGAGCCAGAACAGGCCGACCAGGGCGGCCAGCGTGACGCCGAAGGCGGCGATGCGGCGGCCGGGCGCGGGCGGTGGCGCGGCCAGCGGCGACAGTTGCGGCACCGACGCGGCAAGTTGGCGGCGCAGCTCGGCATCGTCGACCAGCAGGCGCGCCTCCGAGCCGCGGCGCACCACCGGCGGCACCACCTCGTGCACGAGGTCGCCCAGGACGGCGAGTTCGCCGATCGGCCAGCGCGCGACGATGCCCGAATCGGCCGGCCGGAAGATCACCAGCTCGTTCGTGGTCGGTCGCGCGCTGACCTCGTGCACCTGGGCGCTCTCGCCGTCGTAGAAGCGGGCGCGCCAGGCCATCAGACGCCACTCACGTCGAACATGTCGAGCAAGCCTTCGCCGTAACGCGGGCCGCGATCGGCCGGCTGGCGGATGGCAGCGCCGTCGGGCGCGCCGTAGAGCCAGAGCTGGGCCGCGATCAGGCGGAGCGTGCGGTGCATGACCCACGGCCAGCCCAGCCCGAGGGTGAACACGACGATGAGATAGTTCAGCACCATGAAGCCCCACATCTGGCGCGTCGAAATCGCCGTGGCGAACAGCACGTTGCCGGCACGGCTGTGCGAGACGAGGTAGCGCAGCCAATAGGCCTGCCACCAGCAGCGCAGCGGCAGGATCAGCAGGCTGAACACCATGTAGGCGCCGATCGCGACGGCGGCGACGATCAGGACGGTGCGCAGGCCGGGCTGCGAGAACAGATTGCCGACCTCGTCCGACGAGACACCCAGCCCTTCGACCGTGCCGCCGATGGCGGCCAGGGCGATTCCCGCCGCCACCAGCCAGGCGATGATGTTGAGGAAATAGAAGCCCAGGTAGCGGCCGTAAATGTCGCTGGCGCTCCCGGCAAAACTGAACGGCAAGGTGCCGAAGCGGACGTTGGAGACGCGCGGCCGCGTGAGGTTGACCGACACGACCGGCGTCAGGAGCTGGCCGGTCATGGCATTGGCGAAGGTGAGGAAGGTCGCCGACGCGCCGTAGCGCCAGGCCGATCCGGCCATGGCGCAGCGGATGCCGCGCCAGCGCGTGCGCGACAGCCGGTAACGCAGGCCGGCATAGTGGCCGACATAGGCGAGCGGAAAGCCGATCAGCGCGACCGACAGGGAAAACAGATCGAACAGGCCGAAGCTCGCGAACGGCTTTTCGTGGAAGACCTGGATCCAGACCAGCCACATCGCGGCGGCCCAGGCCGCCAGCATCACCACCGCCAGCAGGAAGCCGATCAGAAGCTCGAGGCCGCGGCCGCGATATTCGAAGCGGTCGCCCAGGACGGCGAGATGATTCCACAGATAGCGCCGCAGCCTCGTACGACCCCAGAAGCGCGACCAGCCGAGGGTCAGCACCATGAGGATCAAGTGGCGCAGGTATATGGCGTAAAGCTCGCCAAGCTTGCCATCATAGACGGGTCGGCTCGGCGTCAGGTCCGGCTCGGTCACCGTCGCTGTCGCAGCAGCGGCCGCGGGTTGGACGACGGCTTGGCCCCAGGGAGATGTCGTATCGCTCACAGACCGTTGCTTTACCTTGTTTGACGGCGAAATAATTGATGCTGCAATGCAACATGGATTGAGGTAGGCAGTCTACGCAACCCGGTTTCCCCTCGCCACCATGACCCCGCAACGCGACAAGCCCTGGCTGATCCGCACCTATGCCGGCCATTCGACGGCGGCGAAGTCGAATGAGCTTTACCGCACCAACTTGGGCCGCGGCCAGACCGGCCTGTCGGTTGCCTTCGATCTGCCGACGCAGACCGGCTACGATTCCGATCACGCCCTGGCCAAGGGCGAGGTCGGCAAGGTCGGCGTGCCGATCAGCCATCTCGGCGACATGCGCACCCTGTTCGACGACATTCCGCTCGACCGCATGAACACGTCGATGACCATCAACGCGCCGGCGGCCTGGCTGCTCGCTCTTTATGTAGCCACCGCGGAAGCGCAGGGTGTGGCGCGGGCAAAACTGCAGGGCACCACCCAGAACGACATCATCAAGGAATATCTGTCGCGCGGCACCTACATCTTCCCGCCCGAACCGTCGCTCCGCTTGACGGCCGACACGATCGGCTTCACCTATCGCGAGGTTCCCAAGTGGAACCCGATGAACGTCTGCAGCTATCACCTGCAGGAGGCCGGGGCGACGGCTGTCCAGGAGCTCGCCTTCTCGCTGGCCAACGCCATCGCCGTGCTCGACGCGGTACACGCCCGCGGCCAGGTGCCCGAGGCCGACTTCCCGCAGGTCGTGGGGCGCATTTCGTTTTTCGTCAATGCCGGCATCCGCTTCGTCACCGAGATGTGCAAGATGCGGGCGTTCGCCGAGCTGTGGGACGAGCTCACGCGCACCCGCTACGGCGTCACCGACGCCAAGCAGCGGCTGTTCCGCTATGGCGTGCAGGTGAATTCGCTCGGGCTCACCGAGCAGCAACCGGAGAACAACGTCTACCGCATCCTGCTGGAAATGCTGGCCGTGGTGATGAGCAAGAACGCCCGCGCCCGTTCGGTGCAGCTGCCGGCCTGGAACGAGGCGCTCGGCCTGCCGCGGCCGTGGGACCAGCAATGGTCGCTGCGCCTGCAGCAGATCGTGGCCTTCGAGACCGACCTGTTGGAATACGGCGACATCTTCGACGGCAGCAGCGAGATCGCGCGCAAGGTCGAGGAGCTGAAGCAAGAGGCCACCGCCGAGATGGCGCGCATCGCCGACATGGGCGGCGCGGTGGCGGCGATCGAGGCGGCCTACATGAAGCAGCGCCTGGTCGAAGCCAACCTCAAGCGGCTTTCCGCCATCGAGGCGGGCGAGCAGACGGTGGTGGGCGTCAACGCCTACACCGAAGCCGAGCCCTCTCCTTTGTCGACCGGCGAAGGCTCGATCCTGACCGTCGATGCCTCAGTCGAGCAGGGACAGATCGAACGGCTGCGGGCGTGGCGTGCCGGGCGTGATACCGCGGCGGTGAAGACGGCATTGGCCGGGCTCGCCGCGGCGGCCAAGGAAGACCGCAATGTCATGCCGGCCTCGATCGCCTGCGCCCAAGCGGGCGTGACGACCGGCGAATGGACCGATGCCTTGCGCGCAGTGTTCGGCGAATATCGCGCGCCGACCGGCGTGGCGCGCGCCGTCGGGGTGAGCGACAGCCGGCTCGACGCGGCGCGCCGCGAGGTCGAGACGGTGTCGCGGCGGCTCGGCCGGCGCATAAAGATGCTGGTCGGCAAGCCCGGCCTCGACGGCCATTCCAATGGCGCCGAGCAGATCGCCGTGCGCGCCCGCGACTGCGGCATGGAGGTGGTCTACGAAGGCATCCGGCTGACACCCGAGCGCATCGTCAATGCCGCACTCGAGGAAAGCGTTCATGTGGTCGGCCTGTCGATCCTGTCGGGCGGCCATGTCGCGCTGGTCGGCGAAGTGCTGGAGGGCCTGCGCGCCGCCGGCATCGGCGACGTGCCGGTCGTGGTGGGCGGCATCATCCCGCCGGCCGACGCCGAAGCGTTGATCGCGGCAGGGGTGGCGCGCGTCTACACGCCCAAGGACTTCGACCTGACGCAGATCATGCGCGACATCGTTTCCGTCGTCGACGGCGCGTGGAAGGAAGCGGCCTAAACCGGCCTGAGCGTCAGACTCGCCGTCGCATGCAGCATGGGATCGACGACGGCATGGCTGAACAGCCAAGCCTCAGCATGGATCGTTGCGCCGTCACGGCCGATCACGCGGGACAGGGCGATCACGTCGGCGTCGTGCGCCGCCTTGAGCACTGTGACGTTGAGATGGGCGAGCGTCGCCGTCACGCCCGCCGCCGCACGCAGCGAGGTCTCGACCAGGGACAGCAGGACGGCGCTAGACCATTTCTCGCCGGGCTTGAGGGAAAATCGCAGCCGGATGTCCTGGTCCTGGCTCTCCTCGACGAAGACGTCGTGCAAATCGGCCGCGGGCAGGGTCTTTTCGAGCAGTTTTTGCAGGTCTTGTTCAGTCATCGACGGCACTGTCGCAAAGCTCACACTGGCTGTCATCCCGAGCGTAGCGAGGGATGACAGCACTGACTTTGCCCGTTATTGCCGAGCCCGATGTCCTTTCTCGACCACATCAAGCGCTGCAACAACGCCGATCTCAGCCAATTCGAGCCGTGGTTCATCGGCAGCCGGCGCGCCGGCTTCCTGCATCGCGACTTCGCGCCGGTCGTGGCCTCGCAAAAGGGTCTGTTCCGGCGCCGCGGCAAGGCCTGGCATCTCGATCCGGCGCTCGACACGCCAGCCAAGCGTACCGAGGCGATGCACGCTTTCCTGCTGGCGCTGCGCGAACAGGGTCACTTCACGGGTCTGTGGCGCGACGAGGCCTATCCCGTCACCTGGGAATTCACGCTGTCGCCCTGGATGACGATGGAGCGCGCGGCGGTGCCGTGGTTCGGTGTGCGCGCCTTCGGACCGCACATGACGGGCTATGTGCGGCGAAAGGACGGTCTCCATGTCTGGGTGCCGCGGCGTTCCTATGTGAAACCGACATTTCCCGGCCAGCTCGACAACACGGTGGCCGGCGGCCAACCGGTGGGTATCGGCCTGCACGACAATCTGATCAAAGAATGTGCAGAAGAGGCCTCGATCCCGCGATCGCTTGCACAGCAAGCGAAGGCCGTGAGTTTCATCAGCTATCTCAACCAGTCGGGTCCGCAGCTCAAGCCCGACCTGATGATCTGCTTCGATCTCGAGCTGCCCGAGGATTTCACACCGCGCGCAAATGACGGCGAGGTGCATTCGTTCGAACTGTGGCCGGTGCAACGCGTGCTCGAGACCGTGCGCGACACCAGCGACTTCAAATACAACTGCAATCTGGTGTTGATCGACTTCTTCGTGCGTCACGGCCTGCTCTCGGCGGACGATCCACAGTTCGTCGCCATCGTCTCCGGTCTTCGGATGATGTACACTTCGCTCAACGGAATCGGCTGAGCGACGGCGCGTCGCCGGGAATACGTGGCTGGCTCGGCGGGACACTGCGAAAGGTGGCAGCCCCCATGCCACGATACGTGCTTGGTATTTTGGCCCTCGCCTCGATGCTCGTCGGCACTCCGGCGTTTGCACAGGATGGTCACCCCTTCGACCCTGCTCAGGGCAGGCACGGCGAAGGTCACGCCGAACATCACGACTGGTACCAGCAGCTCAAACAGCCCGGCACGGGTTTTTCGTGCTGCAACGGCACCACCAACGGCGTCGAGGGCGATTGCCGCCCGACCCGCGCCTATCTCAACGACGACGGGGCGTGGTACGCCTTCCTCGACGGCCGCTGGGTGCC
>Ga0137394_10001535_pt1 | contig 16896 bp, 11 predicted proteins | sample czobulk116metaG_FD_108278 | JGI IMG/M metagenome (GOLD analysis project Ga0137394, IMG submission 108278) | Vadose zone soil microbial communities from Angelo Coast Range Reserve, California, USA - czobulk1.16 metaG | ecosystem: Environmental > Terrestrial > Soil > Vadose zone | place: USA...
GCGTGACAGCGCATAGATGACCCCAACACGTTTTATGGTCATCGCGGGCGAAGCGAGCGGCGATCTGCTCGCGGCCGAATTGGTGCGGGCTATTCGTGAGAACTTCGGCGCGCGGGGACGGTATCAGCCGGGCCGCGCAGGGGTTTCAAAGCCAGGAGTCGATCCGCAATTCTTCGGCGCAGGCGGTCCGGCCATGAAGGCGGCTGGGGTTGAACTCGCCTTCGATATGACCCGTCATGCTGTTGTCGGGTTGATCGAAGTTTTGAGGAATTATGGGAAATTTCGTCGCCTGTTTCGACAGTTGCTTGAGTTGGCTATTCAACGGCAGCCCGACGCCATTATTTGCGTCGATTTTTCGGGATTCAACCGCCGTTTCGCGCGAGCGGTAAAGCGCTACGCGGCTGGGAAGCAACGGACCATTTCGAACTGGCAACCGAAATTGATTCAATACATCTCTCCCCAGGTCTGGGCCTCTCGTGAAAGCCGCGCCCAAAAAATGGCGCGCGATTTCGATTTGCTTTTGAGCATCTTTCCCTTCGAAAAGGACTGGTACGCCGCACGAGTGCCACAGTTCGCAGTTCAGTTCGTGGGCCACCCGCTGGTCGATCGCTACACTGACATCAAAGGCACGCCCGCCGGAGCAGATTCCAAATCTCCACGCGTCATCTTGCTGCCCGGCAGCCGCACGGCAGAGCTGTCCCGTCATTTGCCGGTTATTCGCGACGCGCTGAAGAGGCTGCAGTCCCAGATGGAGCTTCGGTGGGCGATGATCCTGCCGAATGAGGCGCTGACAGAACAAGCGCGCGTAGAGTTCGCCGAAGTGGCCGGTGGCGAAATTCGAATTGGCGGTCTTGCCGAAGCATTGTTGGGCGCTGACCTTGCGATTGCCTCCACCGGAACGGTCACAATGGAATGTGCCTGGTTCGGCGTTCCAACCGTCGCGATCTATAAGACCTCCTGGAGCACCTACCAGATTGCGAAACGAATTATCAAGGTTCGCTTCCTGGCGATGCCCAATATTCTAGCCGATGAGGCGCTCTTCCCGGAACTCATTCAACACGAGGCTACGGGAGAAAACATTGCCAGGGTAGCGCTGGACCTGCTGGAAAACACGACCCAGCGCGAATCAATCAAAGGAAAGTTAACAGGTGTTGTGGAGACACTAGGCGCCCCCGGCGCGGCCTCGCGTGCCGCAGAAGCCATCATTGACCTGCTACGCGTTTGAAGCAATGCCACTAGCAAAACGTCATTTTTACGTAAGATTGTGCTGAACAAGGGCGTTTAGCCAAATAAAGAGCAATTGAAAGCCTTAACTACACATTGGTGCGTCGTTTTCGCGTTCGGGATCAGTTTCCTCGGCGCCCTTCCATATTCGGGCCGAGCCGCCGATTCGGCCGGAATCGAATTTTTCGAGAAGAAGATCCGGCCTATTTTTGTCGAGAATTGCTATAAGTGCCATAGCAAGGAGGCGGAGAAGCTCAAAGGCGGATTGCTCCTTGATACTCGTGACGGAGTGCTCAAGGGAGGTGACACTGGGCCACCCATCGTCCCCGGCCAGCCGGACAAAAGTTTGCTCATCAAAGCGGTCCGTTACACCAATGAGAACCTGCAGATGCCGCCGAAAAATAAAAAGCTTTCGGGCGAGCAAATTGCAGATCTCGAGACGTGGGTAAAAATCGGCGCGCCCGATCCACGCGCCGGCGTACCGGCAGTTCCAAAAGCCAAGGCTGAAGATCATTGGGCGTTTAAGCCTGTGAAACGCCCGGCTCTTCCGCGTGTGTCAAACCGAGCGTGGGTGCAGTCGCCGGTCGATGCGTTCATCCTGGCAAAGCTTGACGAGAAAAAGATTTCACCCAGTCCGATAGCTGACAAGCGCACGCTTATTCGAAGGGCTACTTTCGATTTAATTGGACTTCCGCCGACCACTCAAGAGGTCTCTGGTTTTCTAGCCGACCAATCTCCACAGGCGTTTGCCCGCGTAGTCGACCGATTGCTTGACTCGCCTCATTACGGGGAACGATGGGGCCGCTACTGGTTGGATGTGGCTCGTTATGCCGACACTAAAGGCTACATCTTTGAGGAGGAACGCCGCTATCCGTACTCGTACACCTATCGAGACTACGTCATCCGCGCGTTGAACGATGATTTGCCCTATGATCAGTTTATCATTCAGCAAATCGCTGCGGACCGCCTTCCTCTTGGAGACGATAAAAGACCGCTGGCAGCTCTCGGCTTCCTGACACTGGGGCGCCGGTTTCTCGGTAACCAACCGGACATCATCGATGACCGCATCGATGTCGTAACGCGTGGTACGATGGGTCTGACGGTGGCCTGCGCCCGCTGTCACGACCACAAGTTCGACCCAATTCCCACCAAAGATTATTATTCACTCTATGGCGTGTTCGCCAGTTGCAGCGAGCCAGCCGAAAAGCCGCTTCTCGGAAAAGCAGCCATGCCTCCCGCCTACAACGACTATTTGGAGGAGCGCAAGAAGCGCGACGACGAGCTAAAAAAATACAAAGCCGAGAGAGAAGCGGAGATCCTCGCCAAAGTCCGCGGCCAGACCGGAGACTATTTGCTTGCGGCGCACGATGCCTCCAAAACGTCCGACGGCGGCAAACAGGAAGCAATCGCCCGCGAACGCAAGCTAGACCCTGGACTGCTCCGCAAGTGGATGAGCTTCCTCGAAAAGCGCCGCAAGCAGGCCGATCCGGTCTTCACGCCATGGTTTGTATATTCCGACCTCGCTGCGACAAATTTTAATGAGCGCGCCAAACAAACTGACCTCAGCCAATTGGGCGGCAGCAATGTGACAGTGAACCCGCTCGTCGCCCATTTATTTGAAACCAACGCGCCCGACTCGCTGAAGGAAGTTGCTGAGCGATATGGAAAGCTGTTCAAGCGCATCGATAAAAACTGGACCAAAACAGTCGAAGAGGACAAACAAAGTGCCAAACTGCCTGACCCGTCGGCCGAAACGGTTCGCCAGCTCCTCTACAGCTCGGATTCGCCCGCTCATATTGAGAGCGGAGAATTCGGTCGCCTCTTTGATACCCCGGTGACGCAAAAGCTGCGCGCCTTGCGCCGGAAGATCGATGAAGTGGATGTGACTCATCCGGGCGCACCCCCTCGGGCCATGGCTTTGGAAGACAACTCCACGCCGAACCAACCCCACGTCTTTAAGCGAGGCAATCCCGGAACGCCTGGAGAAGAAGTTCCGCGACAATTCCTGCAGTTGATCGCCGGCGAGAAACGCCAGCCATTTAAAGAAGGGAGCGGTCGCCTCGAATTGGCCAAGGCGATTGTCGAGCCGAACAATCCCCTCACCAGCAGAGTGATCGCCAATCGCGTCTGGATGTATCATTTCGGAGCGCCGTTGGTCCGCACGCTGAGCGACTTCGGTCTGCGTTCCGATCCCCCGATCAACCCTGAGTTGCTGGACTTCCTCGCCGCCCGCTTCGTCGAAGATGGCTGGTCGCTTAAAAAGCTGCATCGGCTGATGATGCTGTCGAGTGTTTACCAGCAAAGCAGCGCGGATAATCCCAGGGCCTCCAAAATCGACCCCGCCAATCAGTTCCTCTGGCGCATGAACCGACGCCGGATGGATTTTGAATCGATGCGCGATACGTTCCTCGCCATTTCAGGTAAGCTCGACTCCTCAATTGGCGGACGTCCCGTTGACATTACAACAGAACCCTTCACTGGACGGCGCACGGTCTATGGATTCGTCGAACGCCAAAATTTGCCCGGGCTTTTTCGGACATTTGATTTCGCCAGCCCCGATTCGACCAGCGCGCAAAGATTCTCGACCACTGTTCCCCAGCAGGCTTTGTTCCTAATGAACAGCCCCTTCGTAGTGCAGCAAGTGGCCGGGCTCCTCGCGCGGCCAGAGGTAAAATCACGTGCTGCTGAAGAGGAGCGCATTCAACAACTCTATAAAATCGTGTTCCACCGCGAGGCGGACGCGGACGAAACAAAACTGGCCCACAAATTCCTTCACACCAAAACAACGCCGCCCGAGCCGCCACCGCCGGCCTGGCAATATGGTTTTGGTCAATACGACGAGAAAGAGAAGCGGGTGAAAACCTTCCAGTCGCTTCCTGTTTACACCAGCTACGCCTGGCAGGGCTCGACCAATCTTCCGGATCCCAAGCTGGGCTGGGTAATTCTCAACGCCGATGGTGGCCATCCTGGCAACGATGCTCAACACGCTGCCATCCGCCGATGGCGTGCTCCGCGCGATGGAGTAATCACCATCTCCGCTGAACTGCATCATTCCAGCGAACAGGGTGACGGCGTGCGGGCCCGCATCGTTTCCAGTCGCAAAGGAACTTTGGGCGAGTGGATCGCTCAACACAGCAAAATGCCCACAAAGCTGGAAAAGATGGACGTCAGGACTGGCGATATCATCGACTTTATCACGGATTGTCGCGCCTCAGTCGAATACGACAGTTTCACCTGGTCGCCGGTGATCAAATATAAGCCGATTTCCAAGACAGACGACGACCGACTGGAGTGGAACGCCAAAACCGATTTCGCCGGGCCAGTAAAAGAGAAACCGAAGTCGCTCGACGCGTGGACCAAGTACGCGCAGGTCCTCCTGCTGGCCAACGAGTTGATGTTTGTGGATTAGCGGAGGGCGGCCACCTTGTCCGCGCGATTCTTCTCCTGGCTTGGGCCGATAAGCTGGCCGCTCCTAGCAATTTCTTGCTTGTCTCGGTCTGTTTGCTAAATCTCGCGGAGCTTTGAAAAAGCCTGTTCGTCCTGAAATTCCGCGGAAGACGATTTACCGCCTGTCGGTCTACCTTCGTTGCCTGCAACGGCTCAAGAGCAACGCCATTCGGACCGTGTCAAGCGAGGCGCTATCGAAGGCCGCCGGTGTAAAATCGACGCAGCTTCGGAAAGATCTCACTTACTTCGGTCAGTTCGGCACCCGCGGCCTCGGGTACGATGTCGAGCAGCTTGCCAAAATGATCTCCGATCTTCTTGGCACCAACAGCCTGCAACCGGTGATCCTCGTCGGCGTGGGGAGCCTCGGTACAGCGTTGTTAACTTATCGGGGGTTTGAACAAGAAGGGTTTGAAATCCTGGCGGCCTTCGACATCGATCCGAAACGCCCGCGAAACAAAAAAATCACCCAACCGATTCTCCACATAGACGCAATGCCTGAATTCGTGCGGGAGCGAACCGTCAGAATGGCGATTCTTTCGGTTCCTGCATCGGTCGCACAGGAAGTAGCAAACCAGTTAGTCCAGGCTGGCATCGCGGGAATTTTAAACTTTGCCCCCATCGTCCTGAGCGTTCCGGAGGACGTCATTGTCAACAACGTCAACCTCGCAATCGAATTAGAAAACCTCAGCTACTTCGTGCAAAACTGAGTCGCGCGTCGGAAAATTGATTCCGTTTTAGAGCGGAAGGTATAGAACGAGATTTGTCCAGTTCGTCCGGACCGCAACATTCGACGGTCAACCACAGGTCGTCGATGGCCTGACCTATTGGCAACGTATCTGAGAAAGCAATTATTCCGGACATCCCGAGACCGGCTTGGACGCGTTCGTAGCCGTGTTTGGGCATTGTTCGAAGGTCATGGGTCACGACGACCCGCCGCTCCGTTGCGGCATAGGTAAGTACCGTCGGATCGTCAACTCCCTTCAGACCCACATCGTGGACCAGCTCATAATCCAGTTCGGGAAGTCGACGCAAGAGGCCGCGTAAAATTCGGTGGTTGAGATTTTCATCAATGAGCAGGCGCAGCATTCGCTACGTCCTACTTCATCAACTGAGCACGGCGTTGACGCAGCCGCGCTCGGATGTCGGTGGAATCCTGGCGGCTTTCAGCTTCCTGCCTCGTTTGAGCCCCCGCCTCTTGCTGGGCATGCAAATACGTGTCCACTTCACTAGTGTGCGCGAGGTAATAGGCAATCGTTGCGTAAACGTCGCGGAGAGGGACTGAAGGAAAATCTTCCTGGATCTGTTCCGCTGTCGAGCCACGCTGAAATTCATGGACGATGGAATCCAACGTTACTCGCGAACCCGAAATGCGGATAATCCCATCCTGCCCCATGTCTAGAGGCGCTCGCTGCGTTGTTTCCATCTCTGCCACCACCCGAACATTAACCGCAGCCGGAGGGGGCAGCAATGGAAATCCCCGGGACCGCGTTGCCGTCAGCCGCCCAAATAGGCTCGTTTCACTTCCGGATTTTGGCGGAGTTGTGCGGAGCTGTCTTGCAAGGTGATGTGGCCGGTTTCCAAAACGTAGCCGTATTTTGAGACCTGGAGGGCGAGATTAGCGTTTTGTTCGACGAGGAGGATAGTGATGTGTTGCTGCTGGTTGATCTCGATAATTTTTTCGAAGATTGATTTTACCAACAGCGGGGCAATTCCAAGAGATGGTTCATCGAGCATCAGGAATTTGGGCTTGCTCATGAGAGCGCGTCCGATGGCGAGCATTTGTTGCTCGCCGCCTGAGAGGGTGCCGGCCACCTGCTTCAGGCGCTCTTTCAAGCGCGGGAAGACTCCGAAAACATAATCGAGCTCGCGCTGGATGACGCCCTTGTCCTTCTGCAAATAGGCGCCCATTTTGAGATTCTCCCAAACAGTCAAGTTTGCGAAGACCATTCGCCCTTCAGGCACATGAGCGATGCCACGCTTGACCACTTCGTGCGCGGGAAGGTCGCCGATGGAAGCTCCTTCGTAGCGGATTTCTCCGCGCTTCGGCTTTATCAGACCAGAGACGGTGCGGAGGAGCGTGGTTTTTCCGGCGCCATTGGCCCCGATCAGGGTGACAATATCGCCCGGCTGAACTTTGAGGGAGATCCCATGCAACGCCGTGATCGCGCCGTAGTTGACGACCAAATTCTCGATTTCAAGCATTATGTAGCCCGGACGCCAACCCAATCAAAGGCCCGTGTTCCTTTAAGGAAGATCAGTGCTGCCCATTAGATAACGATCGCATTCGCGGGCCGCGCCGCGACCTTCGTTAAATGCCCAGACGACCAGGCTCTGGCCGCGGCGACAATCGCCCGCCGCAAAGATTCCCTTCACGCTTGTGGAGTATTTGTTGAAGTCGGCCCTGGCGTTTGAGCGAGGATCACGCTCGACGCCGAGTTGTTCGAGCAGCGGCTGTTCAGGACCGAGAAAACCCATGGCCAGCAAAACCAGTTGAACTGGACGAACCTTTTCGGTTTCGGGCAGTTCCTTCGGCACAAACTGGCCTTTCTCGTTCTTCTCCCATTGAATTTCCACCGTGTGGACCGCCTGCACCTGGCCCTGGTCGTCAGCGACAAGTTTCTGGGGCGTGGTGAGGTAAGCGCGAGGGTCTTGTCCAAAACGCGCGGCAGCCGCCCCCTGGCCTTAATCGAGACGATAGACCTTGGGCCACTCGGGCCACGGATTGTCGTTGGCCCGTTCCAACGGCGGCTTGGGAAGAATCTCGAGTTGAACGAGGCTCTTGCATCCGTGTCGCATGGCCGTTCCCACGCAATCTGTGCCGGTGTCGCCACCGCCGATGACCATCACGTCCTTGCCCTGGGCGGAGATGTAGGTTCCGTTCTTTTGGCCGTCGAGGAGCGACTTTGTGTTCGCATGGAGGAACTCCATGGCGAAATGGATGCCTTTGAGATTGCGGCCTTCAATGGGAAGGTCGCGCCCCTTGGTGGCTCCTGTGCAGAGGACAATGGCGTCGAATTCTTTGAGCAGTTTTTCGGCGGGGTAGTTCCTGCCCACTTCCGTATTCGTCAGAAATGTAATGCCTTCCCGGCTCATCTGTTCGACGCGGCGGAGGACGACCGTTTTCTTGTCGAGCTTCATGTTGGGAATGCCATACATGAGCAAGCCGCCCACGCGATCGGCGCGCTCGAAAACGGTGACGAGATGACCGGCACGGTTCAGTTGCGCTGCGGCGGAAAGGCCGGCGGGGCCAGAACCGATCACCGCCACCTTCTTTCCGGTCCGCTTTTTCGGCGGGTCAGGGACAATCCAGCCTTCTTCCCATCCTTTATCGGCAATCGAGCACTCAATGTTTTTGATCGTCACTGGCGGCGCGTTAATGCCGAGAACGCATGAACCTTCGCAGGGCGCGGGACAAACACGACCGGTGAATTCGGGGAAATTATTAGTCTTGTGCAGTCGATCCAGCGCTTCGCGCCACAAACCGCGATAAACAAGATCGTTCCATTCGGGAATGAGATTATTGATCGGGCAGCCCGAGGCCATGCCGCTGATAAGAGTCCCGGTGTGGCAAAATGGGATGCCGCAATCCATGCAACGAGCGGCCTGGTCCTGGAGTTTGGCCTCTTCCATGTGGAAGTGGAACTCGTTCCAGTCCTGGATTCGCTTGATGGCAGCACGATCGAGCGGCAGCTCGCGCAGATACTCAATAAATCCTCTGGGGTCGCCCATCTGCTCTTATCCGCCGCCTATTCGCGACACGTCTTTGGCATTCTTTTCGAAGGCGGCCATGATGGCCTCTTCGCCAGACAGGCCAGATTGCTCTGCATCCTTGATGGCCTCAAGCATCCGTTTGTAGTCATTCGGCATGACTTTGACAAATTTAGGAACCAACTGATCCCAGAGGCTGAGCACCTTGGACGCCCGCTGACTTCGCGTGTAATCCGCATGTCGTTTGATCATCTGGCGAACCATTTCGATTTCCTCGGCATCCTGCAATTTCTCGAGTCCCACTCCTTGTTTGTTGCAGCGTGTGGCAAAGTCTCCAACCTCGTCGAGGACGTAGGCAACGCCACCGGACATTCCCGCGGCAAAGTTCCGTCCGGCCGGACCGAGGACTACGACGCGGCCGCCGGTCATGTATTCACACCCATGGTCGCCAACGGCTTCGACCACCGCGTTAATGCCGCTATTTCGAACGCAAAAGCGCTCGCCTGCCATGCCGCGAATGTAGGCTTCACCGCTGGTCGCGCCGTAGAAGGCTACGTTCCCGGTGATAATATTGGTTTCAGGAAGGAAGGTTGAACCTTCGGGTGGATAGACGATGATTTTTCCGCCAGAGAGTCCTTTGCCGAGATAATCGTTGGCATCGCCTTCGAGTATCCAGGTCATGCCTTTGGGCATGAAAGCGCCAAAGCTTTGGCCGGCGGAGCCCTTGAACTTGATTTGGATCGTGTCTTCCGGAAGGCCGTCGGGTCCGTAGCGGCGAGTGAGTTCGCTGCCGACGAGCGTCCCTACGACGCGGTTCACATTGTGGATCGGGATTTCGGCGCGGACTTTTTCTTTCCGGGCAAGGGCCGGTTCGCAAATCTCGAACAGCAGTGTGTTATCGAGCGCTTTGTCCAACCCATGGTCCTGGGCAATTTGGACGTAACGGCCAACTTCGGGGCCCATCTGTGGCTGATAGAGGATTCTGCTGAAGTCCAGGCCGCGCGCTTTCCAATGCTCGACGGCTTTGCGGGCTTCGAGACGATCAGTGCGGCCGATCATTTCGTTGATAGTGCGGAAGCCGAGCTGGGCCATCCATTCGCGCACTTCCTGGGCGACAAAGCGCATGAAGTTAACGACGTGTGAAGGATCACCCGTGAAATTCTTACGCAAAAGCGGGTCCTGCGTGGCGACTCCAACCGGGCAAGTGTTCAGATGGCAGACCCGCATCATGATGCAGCCGAGCGCCACCAGCGGCGCGGTGGCAAAGCCGAATTCTTCGGCGCCGAGCAGCGCGGCGACGACGACGTCGCGGCCGGTTTTGAGTTGCCCATCGGTTTCCACCGCGATGCGGCTGCGGAGATTGTTCAGAACCAGGGTTTGGTGCGTTTCAGCCAATCCAAGTTCCCATGGAATGCCCGCGTGCTTGATGCTGGTTTGCGGAGAAGCGCCCGTGCCACCGTCGTATCCACTGATGAGCACTACATCTGCATGCGCTTTGGCTACACCGGCGGCGATCGTGCCCACGCCGACTTCCGCCACGAGCTTCACACTGATACGAGCCTTGTAGTTCGCGTTCTTGAGGTCGTGGATCAGTTCGGCCAGGTCTTCGATGGAATAGATGTCGTGGTGCGGCGGAGGAGAGATCAGGCCGACGCCCGGAGTGGCCAAACGGACCTTGGCAATCCAGGGATAGACCTTTGCGCCCGGAAGCTGGCCGCCTTCACCCGGCTTCGCGCCCTGCGCCATTTTGATCTGTAATTCGCGGGCCTGGACCAAATAGTTGCTGGTGACACCGAAGCGACCCGAGGCCACCTGCTTGATGGCGCTGTTGCGCGAATCGCCGTTCGGATCAAGCACGTAACGCGCGGGATCTTCGCCTCCCTCGCCGGTGTTGCTCTTGCCGCCGATGCGGTTCATGGCAATGGCAAGGCCTTCGTGAGCTTCTTTGCTAATCGACCCGTAAGACATCGCGCCCGATTTGAAGCGCTTAAGGATCGCCTCCACCGATTCGACTTCGTCGATTGGGATGGCTGTAGCCGGCTTGAAATCAAGCAGCCCGCGCAAGGTACAATGACGCTTCACCTGGTCATCGACCAAGGCCGAGTATTCTTTGAAGGTTTTGTAGTTCGCCGTGCGAACGGCGTGCTGCAGCTTGTGGACCGTTTGCGGGCTGAACAGGTGCATTTCACCTTCGGCGCGCCATTGGTACTGGCCACCCACATCGAGGGTATGTCCATTGACTGGACGTTCCGGGAATGCGTGTTGATGCCGAATCAGAACTTCGCGCGCAATGATATCGATGCCGACGCCGGCCACGCGCGAGGCGGTCCAACTGAAATATTTGTCGATGACTGTGTGATGAAGACCGATGGCCTCGAAGATTTGGGCACCACGATAGCTTTGAATCGTCGAGATGCCCATCTTGGAGATGACCTTCACCACGCCTTTGACCGCGGCCTTAACGTAATTTTTGCACGCCGTCTTGTGCTCCATGTCCTTGAGCAAGCCAAGGCGAATGAGATCATCCAGGGTTTCGAAGGCGAGATAGGGATTAATAGCTCCGGCCCCATAACCAATGAGCAGCGAGAAATGATGCACTTCGCGCGGTTCACCCGATTCGAGGACCAGGCCGACACGCGTGCGAGTGCCTTCGCGGATCAAATGATGATGCAAACCAGCAACCGCAAGGAGGGAAGGAATCGGCGCGTTATGGCAATCCATCCCACGATCCGACAAAATGATAATATTGATGCCCTGCTGAATGGCGCGATTGGTGGCGGCGTAAAGCTCGTCCATCGCCCTCTCCAGGCCACTCTCCCCTTCGCTCGCTTTGAAGAGAATGGGCAGCGTGATCGATTTGTAATCGGACTGATCGACGTGGCGCAGCTTGGCCAGTTCCTCATTGGTGAGGATCGGTGATTTAAGTTCGATCAACTTCGCACTCTCGGGAACGGGCTTAAGCAGGTTCTTCTCCGAACCGATCGTGGTCTCGGCCGACGTGACAATCTCCTCGCGGATGCAGTCAATCGGCGGGTTGGTGACCTGGGCGAAGAGCTGCTTGAAATAGTTGAACAGCGACTGTGGTTTGTCGGAGAGCACCGCCAGGGGCGTGTCGGTCCCCATGGAACCGACCGCTTCGACTCCGTCCCGCGCCATCGGCACCATCAGAATGCGAAGGTCCTCGAAGGTGTAACCGAAGGCTTGTTGGCGCTGGAGGACCCTTTGGTGACTCGGCTCCGGCAAATGTCCGGGATCGGGCAATTGCGAGAGTTCGATCATGTGCTGATCGAGCCATTGGCGGTAGGGATGTTCGGTGGAGATTTTCTGTTTGAGCTCCTCATCTGCGACGATGCGGCCCTGCTCGGTATCGATCAGGAACATCCTGCCCGGTTGGAGGCGGCCTTTCTCCAGGACGCGGTCGGGCGGAACATCGAGCACGCCGACTTCGGAGGCCATGATGACGAGATCGTCTTTCGTGACGTAATAACGCGAGGGGCGCAGGCCGTTTCGATCGAGAACGGCGCCGATCATCTTGCCGTCAGTAAAAGCAATGGATGCCGGGCCATCCCAGGGCTCCATCAGGCAGCTATGATACTCATAGAAGGCCTTCTTCTGGTCGCTCATGCTTTCGTGGTTGGACCACGGCTCCGGGATCATCATCATCACCGCGTGGGGCAGAGAACGGCCCGAGAGCACGAGCAGTTCGAGGCAGTTGTCGAACATGGCCGAGTCGCTGCCATCAGTATTGATGATGGGCAGAAGCTTCTTTACATCTGCGCCGAAGAGGTCGGACTCGAACATCGCCTGGCGGGCATGCATCCAATTGATGTTGCCGCGCAGCGTGTTGATTTCGCCGTTGTGAGCGATGTAGCGGTAGGGATGCGCTCGTTCCCAGCTCGGGAAGGTGTTCGTGCTGAAGCGTGAGTGGACCAGGGCCAGCGCGCTTTCCATCCTGGGATGGCGCAGATCAGGGAAATAGTCGTTGATCTGCACCGGCATGAGCATGCCTTTGTAGACCATCGTCTTGAACGAGAGGCTGGGGAGATAGAACCGATGCCCTCCCTTAAGGCCTGAGTAGCGAATGGCGTTTTCGGCGCGTTTCCGGATAACGTAGAGCTTCCGCTCGAAGGCCATTTCATCCGCGAGCTTGGAACTGCGCTCAATGAAGATCTGCCGGATGCAGGGCTCCGAAGTCCTCGCCGTCTGGCCTAAAGAACCGTTATTCGTCGGGACTGTGCGCCAGCCGATGACCCGTTGTCCTTCCTCGATGATGATGCGCTCGAAGATTTTTTCGCAGTCGGCCCGTTCGTCCTTCTCTGGCGGGAGGAAAACAAGCCCGGCGCCGTACTGACCGGGAGCCGGCAGTTGAAATCCGGTTTCCTGGCAAACCTCGGAGAGGAAAGTGTGGGGCGTCTGGATCAAAATGCCCGCGCCGTCGCCGGTGTTGGCTTCGCAACCGCAAGCGCCGCGATGATCGAGGTTCACCAGAATCCGCAGGCCCTGTTCGATGATCTGATGGGATTTGCGGCCCTTCATGTTGACGACAAAACCGACGCCGCAGGAATCGTGCTCGTACTGGGGATCGTACAATCCCTGTTTGGGAGGCAGGCCGGTGAGGGGGGGACTGGCCTTTTTCTGGTCGCTCAACGTGTCGGTCATTTTCGGGAGGGCGATGTAACCACGGCCCGCAAAGTTTTTGAATATAAATTTTTCTAGTATTTAATGAAATCTTAACCGCTTGCAATACTTCTTCTCAGGTAAATGGACTCCTTTGGATAACAATGTTGCAAGTGAACGGCTTGTGCAAGGGACAGGAGGGAGGTTTTTAGGCTCGATGACACAGGGCCTCGGAGGCCCCTTTTTGACCTGTTTTAGGTCACAGAGGCGTATAAACCAACCCGCTTGACCCGTTCGAGCTAATCTACCAAGGCGAGAAGTGGAATGAGGCTCGAATTTTCCCGCGTGGCTGGCCTTCCGGGACAAAAATAACCCATGCGTTGGATTCATAGTAATCCGTTGCGCCGTTTGTGGAAAAGGAGCCGCTGACCCTATTCGAAAACAGGTACGGTATAACCAGCGTGCCCGTGCCCACCACGTTACCTGAAGCGCTCCACCGGACGCCTGACGGAGGAAAGCGAACTGAAACCTGCTGAGTCTGAGCAATCGTTGGATTGCTGATGGTGACGGCCCTGATTGTTCGCGAGCGATAGATCAGGGTGGGCAACACAACCGTTATAATAAGAACTGCAGCGATGATGCCGATTTTTCGCATGAAGGATTTCGATTGAACCAGTCCTATGCGCTGGAGTGCCGAAGACCAAGGGAAAAAATCGCTAAACCGATTATACTAAGAGCACCATCAGGAGTATGGAATTGCTTAAACGGGCATTCGGGACGCGTGACAGGCGAATGCTCTGGTACCTCTTTATCGTCCTTTGTGTGGCAGCCTGGAGATTTATTCCACGACCTTGGCATCCGACGCTCCACGTCCAGACAGCGCATTATGCGATTGCATCCACGGCCACGCGGCAGCAGACCGAAGAGATCGGAAAGGTCGTGGAGCAGTTGTATCTGGCTTACTCAAACCAATTCGGCTCGCTCCCTGGTTTCACTGCTTCGCATCCCAGGCTCAAGATGAAGCTGTATAAGGATCGAAAGGAGTTTCGGCGCATCAATCCGAATCTTGGATGGGCGGAGGCATTTTATCGCAGGCCCTATTGCCAGGCATATTACTCGGCCTCGGAAGTCAATCCGTATCATTGGATGCTGCACGAATCGGTCCATCAGTTTAATCAGGAAGTAACGCATTTGGAGCTGGTGAAATGGTTGGAGGAAGGGCTGGCGGAATACTTCTCGACGAGTCGGTTCCAGAAACAGAAGCTTCTGTTAGGACGCATCGATCGGAACACGTATCCGGTTTGGTGGGAGGAGATCATTGCTACTACCCCGAGCCTTATAACAAATCTCCAAAACGGCAGCGTCATTCCGTTGCGCGCGATTATCTCAGGCAAAGGCGGTCCGAGCATGAGCCGCAACGTCAACCTCTACTACCTCCATTGGTGGACGCTCACTCATTTCATCTTCGAAACGCCCAAATACCGCTCGCGCGCCGCTGCTCTTCTCAGAGCAGGTGGCAACGTGACCGCATTTGAGCAGGAAATCGGTCCTATCGAACAGGTCCAGGTAGAATGGCACAACCATGTTCGGCGGATCAAAGCTGCATTGGCGGGCCACGATCTGCAGTTTTTTCGGGACGCGATGTTACCCGAATCCACGGAATGACTAATGACGAAAGGAATGACGAAGCACAAATCACGAAGATTACCCCCTATTGAGTTTCCTGGGCTTCTCTGGGTCGTGCCAATCCATCAAACAAGTATCGACACCGACACTACGGTTCTCACCGGGGTCGGTTCCTCCAGCAGAGCCCGAGAATAAAACCGAGAGCGGCCCACTGGATAAGAATCCCCAACGCGATAACGCCATAAGCCCCCTCGCCATGCGGGGGAAATCCAGCGTCAGTCCACAATCTGCCCAGTCGAATACCTGGGTAGCTCAAAAAATACACCACGCGTTCCAATCCTGGCAGGGACCAACGGAGCACGAGCAATGCGAGTAGACCGACCAGGAATCCAACACCCGTTGAAACGAATAATCGTAATGCCGAAAATGCAGATTCAGTCGAGACCCTTGATGCTCCATTGCGCTTAAGCCGCTGTGTCAGATCTATCACCATGCTTCTCTATTACCGTGTCTCGGTACTGGCGCCAAGCCTGATAGCCGCGAGATAATAATCCGTGCAACTCCTCTGGCGAGAAACACTCTACGACCATTAGTCAGGGAAACCGTACCCTATAAAAGCGAAATGGAACGTTAAGCGTGGTCTCGTCGGCGTAGGTGTAGACTTCGGTGCCTGAGGCCGGAACCTGTGCGCGCTCGGTCCAATGGACAAGGTCCTCCGAGCTTTCCACGGTGTAAGTGGCCTGGTTTGAGCCTGCGAAGAACAGCACCGTGATCCCATTGGTTTCACGCGCGAGGTGCCGAAATTCCGGAACGGCGGCGAGCATGAAACTGCGCTCCTCAGCGAACATCCCTCCAGCCAGCGCGGAATCGACGGCCTGCACGCTCCAGTAATAATGGGGGCCCACCTGGCCAATGGGAGGCGCTGGCAGTCTTATGAAGAAGTTGGTGCGGTGGCTGGCATTGCCAAAACCAGGCACGATGCGGAATCCGTCTGGATTAGATAGCGCTGAAACGATATCCGAGCCGCCCGGGGCGCTACCCACGCGAACGTTGTAGGTGAGACCTGGGGAGGGCGTCTCCGCGTCGCTTGCCGGAGACCAGCTTAGCCAAACGCCGTTCGTTGTGATTGTCGTAACAAGGTTCGTTGGGGAGGTCGGCAGACTATTGGCCGTCGAGGCAGCCGAGCTGTTTCGAGAGACCAGAGTCTCCCAATAACTCTCGTCCAGGAGGCCCGACCAGCTAATGTCGAGTTTTCCGTCGTGATTGAAATCGACCAACGAAATATCAACGTAGTTTACGTAAGTGCCGAGGTCAGCCATCCAGGTAAAACCGTTCGTCCCTTCGTTATGAAAGACAACAACGCTATCTGAATCGAGGCCCAAAACGACGTCGAGCCGGCCGTCGTTGTCGAAATCGCCGGCGGCAGCAGCATACGGTTCCGAGATATTCGGAATGGCCACTGGATTGGAAAAGGTTCCATCGTGGTTGTTGTGGTAAACTGTCACGCCAACGAGAAGGTCCAGCCAACCGTCATTATCGAAGTCCGCTGCCAGGATGGCGGAAGCGCCCCGGACGCCGGAAATCCCCGGATTCACCCGCGTAAAATTGCCGGCATGATCGTTCCTCCAAATCTCGGTCACGAGGTTGGTGGAGCCCGTGATCGCAAGGTCGAGCCAGCCATCGTTATCAAAATCGCCGACTGCAATTGCAGGTTCATTGAGCCCCCGCAAGGAGGTCGTCACATTGGAGAAAGAGCCATCTCCCATGTTTTTCCAAAATTGAAGGGAAGGAATAACGAACGGCAGATAACCATCGGCAGCGATCAGGTCGATTTTACCGTCATTATCAAAGTCGCCCCAGGCCAGAGTGAATGTGGAGTACAAGCTTGGGCGCAGGGGTATCTCGGTGGAAATAACTCCAGAGCCCTGGTTCCGCAGGAGAAAAGTGCCTCGATAAGCGCCTTGAGGGCTGTTCGTTTCTCCAACGATCAGGAAATCAGGCCGGTTGTCGTTATCGAAATCTGCCCAGCCCGCGTTGGGGCGCTCCTGCGGGGTAAAGACGCGAAACCATAAGGACGCATCGCGAGTGAAGGTATTGGACCCATCATTTTGGTAGATACCCGGGATGAAACTTATGTCGCCGCCTCGCCCCCAATTCGTGCTGAATCCGGTGGCGGCGAAATCGATCCGCGAATCGCGGTTATAATCAACCCACCAAAGGCGCGTTAATGGGGAGTAAGGAAAGGTGAAGTTAACCGTGTCGAACAGAAAAGGA
>Ga0137394_10001536_pt1 | contig 16893 bp, 22 predicted proteins | sample czobulk116metaG_FD_108278 | JGI IMG/M metagenome (GOLD analysis project Ga0137394, IMG submission 108278) | Vadose zone soil microbial communities from Angelo Coast Range Reserve, California, USA - czobulk1.16 metaG | ecosystem: Environmental > Terrestrial > Soil > Vadose zone | place: USA...
AAGCCATTGGATCCCTGGGGATAACACACGGTACTGTATCCCTTCCGCACAGGTCCAGGTTTCAGCAGATGTCAATGATGTAATTGGCGGTTTATTGTAAGGTGCCCGCACTGTAGTGGCATTTAGATAAACGGCCTGGCTTGTCGTGTAACCTGGTCCCACGGGCTCTGTGAATGAAGAACGGATATAGAACAAAGTACCGACAGGACTGAAGGTCCGGCAAAACGCAAGACGCGACGCGATTGTTTATTATGTCATGTCATCCCCTTGCCACCCTTGGACCTTGGACCTCACCCACGAAGAGAACTCTTTGATCGAACTGGTGATTTATCTCTACAACACCTGGATACTGTGGCTGCCTCTTCACAACACCCCTCGCTCTCACTGAGTTTAGCACCCTCCCAAATGGCATTGTCTTACGTTACTTGGGCCGTCTATGCGCTCGCGCCAAATCAAGGGCGGGCGTTGGACGTTGCCGCATAAAAGAAGATCATCTCAGATAACAAGGACCTGGGTGTAGAGCATCATTAAGTCAAGGTCTGTATTATGCTACGTCTAGAATAACAGTGGTACATGAATTGATTCATGATAGGCGCGAAATCTAGTGAGTGCTTCTCTATTTCCTCTAGCTGGCTGCGTCCCGAATCCTTATGCAAAAATCCAGCTTTTCCATAACTCAGTTCCAGAGGTGCAACTGCTCTTCTATGGCATCCACGTATCGCCCCCCCTTCATTGGATACTTCTCCAAGAGCTGCGAAATCTCTTCGAGGTCTTCAGTTGTAACCTCCACATTCCCGGCTTGCCGGTTCTCCAACGTGCGGTTTACGTTTCTACCGTGCACGGGTCATGACTCGTGATTCACGAAACGGGATAGTGGTGAACTCACGAGGATCCAGGAAGTGGGATGACATGGTAACCAAGTGCGCCCACCCAAGCGATGCACAGTTGGGGGATTGTGATACTCTTACGACTCGCTATCGTTGATAGGCCGTCCACGAGTTGGAGGTTCTGTCCGATGTTCTGGGACCAATGGCTATGTCAACAAGGATGCCGGGGCGGGAAGCTTGAAGAACACTTACATCATCCTGGAAACGGCTGAACGCGCGCCTGAAGTCGCCTTCTTCAAAGTCTGTTCGGCTCTTGAATTGGCCGGTGAGTAACCCACGGCCAAGTGGGCTATTTGTTTGGGGTCAGAATGAGGTGATTACCAAGAGAAAAGTGCGTACGAATATCCAATGTTGGTGATGCCAAGTTCCTTGCACGTGGCAATTACTAAACCAAGACGTGATTGAGCTTCACTGCATTGAAACGGAGAGGTATAAAGCGCCACCTACCATCTTTCGTCTGCTGCTCGTAGGCTTGAACGCTGATTTCGATCTCGACAGCCGCGACAGACATGACCTAATTCATTGTATATGCACTCACTACGCATACTATCGGGGTTAGTCGAGAAAGCACCGAACCTTGTGCGCACGGCGGATGGTCTTTGCACCAACTTCAGACAGACCGATATAGTCGAACTTTCCTTCCTTGAGCATCTCGTTGAGCACCTCTGCATAATGCTCGATCTCGTAGTTTGGATCGCGTCTCGACGGCTGGAACAAGTCGAGTCTCTTTTTTCCACGCAGGACTTTGTTGATGTCATCAACGCTCCTGCGTAGGTTCTTTCTGCTCCCGTCTGCTGCCAGCTGGCCAGGGACTAGGCCGCCTTTGACAGAGAGGAAGGCGCGGTCTGCATACTTTGGGTACTTCTCGAAGAAGCGAGAGACGAGCTCGAGATTGGCTGTGCCCAAATCTTGACCATAGAACTCGCCTGACGTGATGTGCGTGAATTCGAGCGACTGACGATATCACACCAGAGCCCACTTACCGCTGTTGATAAACATCTTCACACCCGGTGGCAGGGAATCAATGCCTGCCTTGATTGCCGCGAAGGCCTGTTCATCCGGGATAGGAGTTGGCCTCCAGGTCATCATCATGAGACCGTGCTATGAATGGACGAAGGCTGTGAGTAGATATGGAGGAGCCATCAAGAATATGGACAGCTTACTCCGACTTTTGCGACGACGACGTCACCGATTTTAGCTGTTGTGTATATCATGATGTTGTTATCGAGTTTGCAAGTGCTGCCCGTTTAACGGTGAAGAACGGGCCAATATATAGAGACTCAAGCTCCTTTGGAAACGGAGGTGCATAAGCGGATCGGGGTGGTATGGGTACGGAGGAGGAACAGGAGGACGAGAGGAGAACGTTATCGCTGTGGGTCGAAATACTATCTGAATCTGAATCTACGACCCTGTATGTATTTTAGATAAACCTCCTGACTCGTCGTCCGCCCGTGTCCAGCGGTGCCCGGACTATCATATTTGGAAATTAAAGAATGCCGGCAGTATATGACGCGACGCGTTATTTATGTGTATTTGTTCCTCTCCAAGAAGTCAAGCTCGCCAAGGGTTGATCTCGCGTTCATCTCCGTCTCCTCATAGCTTTGGAGCTCGACGTTGGGTCCCACGCCCGTATGCACGAAGGACCACTGATAGAACCACTGGTCTGACCGGATAACCGCTATTTATCTCCTTGTCCTTGTAAAGTCCTGTTGTAACACCAACTATCTTTCTCATTGTTGCCATGGCTGCCTCTTCACGACATCTCTCACTCTCACCAAGTCCGGCACCCTCTCCGACAGCAACATCATTTAATATCTGGACTCCCCTCGACTATCTACCTGCTCAACTCGCCAATGCACGAAAGAGACCATCCCACACCCAGCTCCAACGACTACAAGCGGCTTTCGATGCATCGCCTTACATCACCAAAGAAGAGCGCAGCACTCTCGCCTATGAAATTGGATTGTATGTGGTTTCCTCCATTGCACCTTACTCCATCAAACCTTACGGATTCAGGGATGTCAAATTCATCACCGTGTGGTTTCAGAACAGACGCCAGTCCGACAAGCGCAAGGCATGGACCAAAAGAGACCGCGCGAAGAAAAAGGAAAACTCCTGTCAATACGTCGATGCCGTGCTCTTGAAGCCTGCCATCTCTCTCGATCGAATTGCGTCTCGCATGGAGGGCGTGCAGTGGCCTGAACGCGTTGACAAACCCCGTCCTGTGTTCTCCCCTCAGAAGCCAAGAAACGTCGAGGAACCACAAACACCGTCGCACTCGAAGTCAAACATGCTCTGGGCACACATGCCATCTTCGCCCCCAGAAGCCCCTTCTTCTCCATCCACGGAGTTGCTGAATGTTCCCTGCCTCGTCAAATCAGGGAAATCGCTCGAATGGGCTTGCGCCAAAGCAAGGGTGGGCGGCAAGCACCGTCTTAGAATGGATAAACACCGACTCGGACTGGTCAGGCAACATACTCATGCCCTTCGCGAAGCCCTAGTTACAGTCGAAAAAGAGTTCGAGGTTCAGACCGATGACGAGAACCAGGACGCGCAAACATCAACCCCGTCATCAAGTCAAGGTCAACATGACGCCGCTCTTAGAACAACAGCGGAGCCAGAGGCCCTGCCAAATTCGCTAGATGGCAAGTCTACAGAGGACGTCGAGGCCGCTATGGTGCTTCTCCAGTTCCTGCAAAGGTGATGACATCTGGGGACCCGTCATCCGTTCTTGGTTCAATCTGTCTACGGGGTTTTACGTTACTCACGAAAATGCATCTTTATTTGCCTCGATTTCTTGTATTCCTCTTCCTCTAACGATCTGGCCGACTGTCGGTACTACTGCGTGTATCACATGGATGTTGTAGGTGGAGAATAATCAAGCAATTGGGCATCACAGCGGGGCATCCACCCCGACAGCTTCACGCGACGCCCATTTGGAAACAACGATACTCGGCATGGCCCGGAGGCGTCATCCCTTTCGACCTCATATGGTCTCACACTTCGTCATACCCGATGACACACTACCCAAGCACACAAGCCTCAATTTCTCGTAACCGTACCTGCCGCAGTCGCTGACGATGCTGCCAAAGTGTGTTCGGCATGCCGTCTGGTTCGGATTCCATTATTTTGGTCGTCTTCTGCTTCCCCATTTGTTTTCGTGGATCGGAACTACTTTGAGCCTGTTCAGCTCTTGTCATAAAGATCATCCAGCTCATGGACTTCTCTCTGATCTACCCAGAAAAAGTGAGAGAGAAGTTCAAATGCGTCGGCCAGACAGGGCTATTGTCAGTACAGAACCATTTGAGGCTGTTTTGATGTGTCGACTTGAAGCTTTCTCGGGGATACTTTTCTTGCGTGCGATTCCAGAACGAATCCATTAGATTCTTGGCAGCCAAAGCTTAGTAAGCCAGAAAGTAACCCAACTTTGGCGCATCCGAGTCTCTGTTTCTTTGATCACACAATCTCACGCGACACCTCCCATCCAGTCCATTTATTCTCGAGTAGAAACACACACTAGGATGCGTCCTCCTACGCGCTCCACTCGTTCAGTTCGTACACATCCAAACAAGACCACCACTAGCGCCCGACGTCTCGCGTCATCAGAAACTAGTAATACCACCACGCCCCCGCCAAAGCCCAGGCCTCAGCGCGCTTCCTCCTCCGCCGATGCGAAAGTGGACCCTGATACGTCTCCCGGACCCGGCTCTGCCCCTGCTGCTCCTGCGCCACCTGCGCCACCGCCACCAGGCCCAGTCATCACCTGTTTCCCCGTATTCCCGCCACCAGCCGTCAACGTGGCCACGTTCGTCTTTGAAAATCATCATCGTCCTCCTCCTTCTCGTCCCGAAACACCCCTCGTCGTTGATCCGCACAACGCGGGTTCGGCCTCGCCTCTCCCGATCGTGTCGGGAAACTTGAAGCCACCGCGTCCGCGTCACCGCATGTCGAGCTCGAAGCTCGAGACGCTCGACGCGTTCTTCCGTCGCAACACGCACCCGTCGCGCAGGGAGAAAGAGGCGATCTGTAAGGATCTCGACGTGTGAGCATTACTCGCATTCTTTCCTTTTTCTTTTCTTTTTCTTTTTTTTTTTATCTCTCTTCTCTCGATCGACGAGTTGGACTTGACACTGAACTGGCGGGATGGGGGTGGGGGTTGGTGTTATGCAGGGACATCAAGACTGTCACGATATGGTTCCAGAACAAGCGCCAGACATTGGCTCGATCGAGGAAGCTGCTTCAGTCTGAGGATGCCAATACTTCTACCACTGCCGTGGACATGCTCGCGTCTGTATCGGCAAAGATGTCTCCCCTTGCTCCTCCTGCTGTTCCTCCTGCTGATGTAAAGCCCCCTGCGTCTTCGACCTCCGCTACTACCGCCAATGTTCAACTAGGCTCTGACATCGGAAGGCCACGTTCTGACGAGTGCCCGTCGGCTCTCGATCGATCTGTACCTCGTCTTCAGCGCACCATGTCCCTGCCTCTCGCTTCATCGCGCCCACCCCTCGGGTTCTCCGCCGTGGCACACGAATTTAACGTCTTCGACGAGTCGGTCCGGGCCCAGCCGTCCTCCACTACCTGTGTTTCCTCCCCATCTCCAGACCTTCGCGAGCCCCGCCGAGGACACGATTGGCCAATTCATCCTGAGGATCTCTGGAAGCACATCCCCTCGTCACCTGCTCTGCCTGTGCTGTCCTCGCCAGATGTCAGTCCTGATATCGATACTCCTTCCAGGAGCAGCAGGTTCTCGACGGCACAGAGGCCACGGACGCTTGAATGGGCCTGTGCGCGGTCCGCTAAGCGCAGGCGCACGAACCCTGATGCTGTCTACCACGAAGATGGAGAGACTGACAGCGAATGCAACTCTTTGGATCGCTCTTATCCTTGTCGTCCGTCTTTCTCCGTCTCTGAAGCTCGTGTACCGCTGGAGTGCTATGACCAGTACCCCTTGGATGTCGTTCGTGGCGCCATTTTGCTGCTCGGGTTGAGAGATGCGAGGCATGGTTTAGGGATATGATGGCGCTTCCTTTATATTTCTTTCTCAACTACAGATTTGTATCAACTCTCGATCTGTCAATCCTATGTAATGATGCACGGTCTCGCCATAGTACAAAGGTATAACATGTTGTGCGATGGTGACTCATGGTAAAAAGACGGATGTTGCGGATGTGTGAATGATGGGAAGAAAGCTGCGTGCAGGAATAAACTAAATTAATGAAGATTGCAAATACACGACACGACATGATGGACGTCCGAACAAATGCCCACGCCACGGACTATGACACGGTCGTTTTCTTGCGTTTTTTGCCGGCAAGGGCCGGTGAAGAGGTCAGAACTTTCAAGGATGATGGGCTCTCAGGCAACGAACGACCACCGGGGTTCTCGGAACTCGGATGGAGTTCGTTGTTGGCTTTTTGGCTGGGCGCGTGCGAACGCCCATTCACTTTTTTGTGTGCGTTACCATGGATCCTAGGGACGTGGCCGTTTGATAGCGGTACCTGGGGAATAGGCGATGGTGCCGCTAATAGCCCCCGATGAGCACTTCGTTTCGTACGCAGTTCCGTTCGATGCCGCTTACCTTTCACACCGTGATGGCGGAACAACTCGATTAGGGCCTCTATTTCCTTGGCATCGACTACGCGCTCCGCTCGTGCACCACCAACGGGTGAGTTTTCTTGTGACTCATCCACATCCATGTCCATGTCTTCTTCGTCCCCTCTTGCAGCCACGGGAATGGTCTCGTCCTCCGGCGGGCGAGGCGTGAGGAAGTGCTTCATGAGTGGCTCGAAGAGCGTTTCTAAAGGCGGGATCAAATATGCCGGCCCAGCAAATACGTCCCCAATCTCCTTCCCATTCCTAGGTGGTCGATTGGCAACGTTCTTCTGGACGAGGGGATCCACAGGCGCGACGGCAAGAGCGGAATCACCGAAGATGTCTTGGAGGAGCGTCTTACTCTGTGGCCCTTGCGAGCCGACAATAAGTCCACGAGCAACCAAGCCCTCTCCTGAACGCGGATGTGCGTCATCTCCACAGAGAACGACATCCCAGTTATCTGTAATTCCGACCAGATGGAATGTCGATGTTTCTCTAGCTTGGGGAGGTGAATGAGGATACCAGACAATGTTACGTAACGCGAAAGGGAGACTGTAAGTTCCATACGGGCTGCTTGTTGACGGATCAAAGACCGAGACGGTACTACTCGGAGATTGAGAGGAGAAGACTGCGAGGCGCTCATCTCTGGGATGGGAGACAATGGCACTGAGAGGGTGTATACTCCGGTGATGCCATTGAACTACGTAAGTCAGTGTCTAAGGACATTCGAAAGGACGAGGTAAGTGTGACGCTTACCCTTCTGTACGACAAGGTCCCACAACACCACGTCGGAGCGTCCGGAGACCGCGAGGAAGCGACCCTCGCTTCCTAAAAACTGGACGGAATGTATTCGGCCGCGTAGCTCGGAGGCAACGAAAGCTCGAATAAAGGCATTCGATGGAGGGTCGTAAATCGCAACATACGAACCAAATCCCACGGCAAACAGGGAACCATCTGGAGACCAAGAAACGGTCCAAGGAATCTCTCGCTTGAAGGTCACGCTCGAGCGGGCTACCCAGAACACTACGGGGATCATCAATCACGTGAACGTTAACTATCGGATGAGAACCTACCATCTGATGTGCCAGTCTTTTTGTTCGTGATAGACCGTATTCTCCAACTCTTCACGTTTCCATCTTCCCCGGAGGTCATAAGAATGTCTCCGGAACTGTCACAAGGCGAGAACACGATTGACGTCACTCTTGCTGGTCCGTGTGGCCTGTCGATGCGAGTATTGAGGTTCCATAGCCCAGTAGAACTCTCCCATCGCCAGACTTTCAGGTGCACTTCCCCACGGAAGTACTCATCGCCTTCGCGAGAGTCAATAGTAGCCAGCCACTCTCCCGAAGAAGATACAACAGCTTGCTCGACGCGTGACGGTTCGAGCATCTTTTCATCCCTCCGCGAAACGCGATTCGAAGGGGATACCTCTAATTCTGACATTAGTTTTGACGAAGATGGCGAATACGATTGTAATGAGGACGGATGAGAAGACGGGAGAATGAGTGTAGATGAGAGCGAGTGTACGGCGAGAGGTGTTGGCGCGGATGCTGATGGTCTACTATGCGATATTGCGGGATCTGACAGTCGAGATGATAAGTAATGTTCGGAGAGCCCCTGGAGAACTCTTGCCTAGTTTTATGCCAGAATACGAGCGGGAAATTTTCAGGGTCATGGAGCTTATGAAGGTAAAACTTGCATCTGCCAAGCCCAGTAGGTATCCTTCCTCGCCAGTTTTTGTCCGTGAGACAGCCACGCTGTCTATTGGCGCACCTACTCGAGGGACGAATTCCCTTTTTCCCGAGTGGATTTGCCAAATCACTAGGACGGACTCCTCTCCGCCGCTCAGCAAGTACGCCCCGTTGTGAGTGAACGTGAGTGCGGAGACCGCATGCGCATGCCAGTGAAAAGTCGAGGTCGGTGCGCGCTTCTCCACCTCCGGTTTGGGGGCCGCGATGGTCTCATGCAGACAATACCATAGCCGAATGTTACCCTTCTCGTCCCCAGTCGCAAAGTATTCCTCCGTTGGGTGGAAAGCAAGGCACGAAAGAGCTTCGGGAGAGACAAACTTGACGAATCCAGCTTTAAGATTGGCTGTTGAAGCCACGTACGCTTTGTGACCGCCAATAGCGACGAGCCAAGCACCGCTCGCAGAGACGGCCAGTCCACGCGTAGTACGGGTCTTTCCCACCAGCATACTCTCGGATGGCGTTTGGACGGGTGACTGAAGAGTAGCAGGCGTCGGTTTCAGTGACACCCGCAGAACGGCGCCATTATCATCTTGTCCTGCAAAAAGAAACCATCACGTCTGGGAATGAGGTACCTGAGAGAGAACGGCAACGTACCATTTGCCTTCCTCTTCTTGCTAGGTCGTGCGATCGCGACGAACAAGAAATCCTTCCACCGCTCATGAGCAGCAACGTGGCACACCGGATTCCCTACGCCGATGGTCTGCAGCAGCACTCCGTCCAACAAATCCCATACTTTGATGTGACCATCCAACGAGCCGGTGATAAGCTGGAACGCGTTGTGTGGATTCAAGACGGCAGACGTAATAGCATTTGTGTGGCTTCCAACGTCTCGTTTTGCGGAGAGGGTCGATACGACGAGCCCAGTAGTAGTCGAGTATATCTTCACGCTGGAACCAATGATGGAGAAAAAGTAACTGGAAGGCGTACACAAGGTCAGGAGATCGGGAACGTCGAGAACTGGAATGACGCACTTCCCGTCCTTGGTGAAAACGGGAGGGTGTTTGGTCGTGGGTGGTTCTGTGATGGAAACCCACGACCACGACTTGGGTGGTTCTGCTGCATTCACAGATGTGCTTGCCTGAGCGGGTAAGTCACCCAAAATTTCTCGGCGTTTCGATTTCGGTCTATGACGCCTCCTTGTTTTTCCGATTTTTTGGGACATTTGAGACTCGTGTGGCCGTCGAGCTTTGGATGAGTTCACGTTGGACGGAACCATGGCCGAGGACGGACTCGATTGGCGCTTGGGCGCTCAGAGAAAAAAAAAAGTGTGACAAACTGGGCAACTCTTTCCAAAACGGGTAGGGGAGGACTAAAAGCTACAATTTCATCGTGATTTATCGAAAACATCCGCTTCTTTGAATCCGATGAATGCTCGGATCACTCGACACGGCACGTCAAAATCCTCCTCGCGAGCCTGCGCCCGAGCATCTAGTATCGCCTTTCGTATTCGCTGTTCCTCCAATAGTTCAGCCTTGTGTAACGGCTCTCGTTTGGGGAGGCTGAACCCAAGCTCGGTCATCGAGTACCACATCGATATTCGCGCGCGCATGTCCCTATGCACCATCGCGTGAACGACGATAGACAGATATGGAAAGAGCCACTTACGATTCAAACTGTTCAAAAAGCTCGTCGAATCGTGTACGCGCTTCCTTATCCTCCAACAGCCTATTCTCCCAGCCCAAGTCGACCAGCGCCTTCCGGCGGGAGCGTTGGAGCATTTTTAGTTCTTCCCACATGGCTTCGCGACATCCAACCACAACCATGAAAGAGCGATGGAGATTCATCGCGCGCGTACGCTCCCCCAACCTGCCCAACCTTTCCACCGGCACTATCGATTGAGCGAGCAATGCATTATCAAGAGTCGGTGCTTCGCTCGACGCCATCCAAGAGACAACACGTGTGACTGAAGATTGTGGAGTATGACCTCGATGATCATGACTTTTGATCGCTTCGCGATCTGAGAAGCTGGACATGGTCGGTGTCATTGACCGAGTTTCATCGGTTGAGAAAGGAGAGCGCGAGCGGGGATAGTCCAGGGAATGGAGAGAGAGCGATGATGACGAGCGAGTTATTGATCTCGCAAACGACGAGGGGCGGGTATTGGGATATGACGGGACGTCAGGTATCAGGGATGTTTCATCAGGGTTACCAAAGTACTGCGTGGTTGGCCTCGTGGTAGTCTCAGGTAGGGGAGGAAGTGGAGCAAGGAACGGCACAGAAAAGTTAAGAGATGGTGCACTAATGCACCGCGAAAAGAACGATGTGAAATATCCCAGAACGACAACTACCAGCGTGCAAGAGTCAGCCGGCCATACCCTGGCTCTAAAGATTGGAACAAACCAGTCGGTTTCATGTTTATGAACCGGCTTTCGAATACAGAATTGAACAGAAGCTCTAAAATGACGTGCTCGTGAGGAGCTTTCTCAAATCGGTGTTAGAGAGGGTGACGGTAAACGTAATATTGGAAGAATTACTGGAGTTTGGGCGAGGGATACTGGATGGACCATTTGCTCTGAGCGGCTCGGTAAACCATCGTGGAAGTACGGGAAATATAAAATCTGGATACAGGTCAGCGGGGCGGAACACAAACTTAGCAATGAGAGTTATGGACCCTCTTCGATGACCTCGACAAACCCGTCAGGCTGCATCACCCTGCGTACTTCCTGAAGCTATCATGAGCATGTGGTGAATTTCTGCAGACCATGAAAAGCACCTCGAAGAGGGAGTTCCACTGTAACATGACACATGAGCAGGTGAAACCAGACGAAGGATTAACTTTACCTTGTGCTCCGGGACGCCTTTAGAAATGTGACTGATATGCACGAGATCGAAAGTATCGTCCTCAAAAGGTAATTGCGTAGACAGGCTACTCTCCTCGACAGTGAGTCATCGGTGACGTATTAATGAAAACTGACTCACAAGTTGCCATATTCCCAGGTTATTCTCCGACCGACGTGAGGTTCGAGATGATTGATGGGGAACTGCACGTTGACAAGATCAAAGCCAACGAAAGTCGCATTGGGCCATTTGCGCGCAGCGTCAATAGTCCACATGCCAACCTATAGGACTCTTCAGGTGGGCCTCAGAGAATTACATGAGGATGACGTACCCCACAACCGAGATCCAACACACGTTGTGGCGGATAATTGGGCGGGTCCATCATCGTCGCCCGGCCGTCGAAAAGGGTTCTCCACAGGTGGTGATCCGTAGCATCGCTGCCAGAGAGGGAGTTATATGTCCAGGGATGAGAACGACTTGAGGCGGTGAGAAGTTACCTGTCAAGGATGTCTCGGTCATAGGAAATTGGATACGGTGCCTTTCCTGGCGGGTAGTTGTGGTGTTTACGACCATGCTTGTTTACAAACTGGTTCTCTTTCCGACGAGGCTCGGCAATGGTAAGGATAGGGCGAGCGCTCATGGGAGTGAAAGTGCGGAGGAAAAATCGGGTATGTATCGACTTGAAAGGTATGAGGCTTGTGTGGCATAAGTCAACGGGGGCGTGGGGGTTTGTTAAGAGAAGAGGGGAGGGACTAAAAGGGTAGAAGGAGGCGGAAACTCAAGATCATTGGGGCATCTCATGACAACGGCACTCGATACAGTTTGGTTCGGGGAACGTTGCAACGCCACAAGTTTTATCTTATTTTGTGTCCGATTAGATCTTCGCTTCTCTCATGCCGGTCGAGCACACGCAAATGATGCATGGAACTCACCAGGCATACATCCGAGCGGGTAGAACATGCCATTACGTTGTCGGTAATGGTCCTCTGCTTTTCATCTCCGGCCACGAGATTCCCTTTGTATGCGCGTATGTGACCGTGCTGTTCTGCTGTCTCAACGCACCCGGGCGCTGCGAGGGCTTCACAACGGAACTAGCTGCGGAGACATGAGACAGTTCAGTGGACAAGGACTCACGACCTCGTTGGCCTTGGCGTGGCACCGCCGTATTACTGATCAAAGCTTTTTCGTGAATGCAATGTAGTCCCAGAAGATGCCACATGCACTCGTTTCTAAAATTAACCCGGGAATGAAATTCTTCAGACGACATTGCTTATTTGCGAATGCTTCGCCCACAAAGGAACTTACCAACACCTGTGGTCCCTCCGCGGTGACTCGGACCCGGTGGATTTAGCGACCAAGACTAGGCATCCCAAGGTGACAGGACCAGCCCATCATGGTAAATAAACTCTGTCTCTGTCCCATTCTGACCACGGTTGTTCTCTACATGACCGATCTTGAACCTTACCGAACTCGCCAGCGAGTAAGGGGTGAAAACTTTCTGATCGAAAACAATCGAGTTTATTTTTTTGGGAAATTCTGAACAAGCTACTAGTACTAGTACTGTACTCTCAGGTGCCAGCGAAACGATCGCGAATGACCAAAATACGCGTTTGGATGTAGCCGTGGACCAGTAAAGCTATGCCTTTTTTATACGAAAGCGCTGAGGACCTGCGTATTAATTATATTGAAACCTCCAACGGCGTCTCGTGAAGAGACATTGTTCACCACAGTCCATGTGTAACGCGAAACGTAATATATTTGGCCAACTACGCCACAATGTGTGACTCTGGCTGGAAGCTGTCACATGACCGTATTTAAACTAAACGTCATTTATTGATGCATCGTCTATTCACCATGCTGTCCTGGTTCAGCCGTAACACTTCCGAGCCTTCAGGCTCTCATCCAGATGGACCAGAACAACAAGAATCGCGGTCGGTAGCACCAGTATCGGCAATTCCGGAAGAGAAGCCGACTTCGACTTCTCAAGACCCTACCCACCTCACAGTACCTCCACTGCCCGCGGGCGTGATCAGTGCCTCGCTGGACCAACAACAACAACGACAACCGAAAAGCACCTTTACCGCGGCTCTTAACAATCCTCATGACGCCGTTCTCGCGGAACTGCACGGCCGCGACCCGTCGACGCGCATGGACGCCACTCCCTCCACCTCGGCGTTAGGCATGCAAAGCATCGACACTCTACCCGCCGCAGCCTCCGATGCCCTGGGTTCCGTCGCCACATCCTCTTCTCCTCCGCCAGAGCAGCTCTACGATCCCTTCACGGGCGTCACGACAGGCGTCCTCTCTCCGACATCATCCTCCGCCAAAAAGAGCGGCGAAGACCTCTGGGTACATCTCACCCGCATCCGCTCGCTGCAGGCCGACGTGGCCCGTACCCACCTCACCATGGAGGGCATCGGACTCGGCGAGTCGGCAGTGCCGCATTTGCAGGACACCGGGCCCCGCACCGCCGTCGGCGAGCGCCTCGAGGACGACGAAAATGCCGACGGGGATGGCGGTGCCGAGGCGGAGAAGCGGCGCGAGCGCGAGTTTGAGCGGTTCGAGCGGAGGTTTGACGGGCGTAAGGAGGAGATTGGACAGATTATGTCCAAGGTGTGTCCCAGCTTTCCTCGCTCCGACCATTCTTTTCCAGTTTTTTTTTTTGAACCGATGTTGGGGGTGTGCCGCAGCTGGACGAACTCTCCCAAGCACTCGCGGCGTTTCATATGCTCGACACGCCAATGTTCAACTCGGCTGCTGCTGTAGCAGCCTCGACGGTGTCATCCACCCCGGTGCCACGTCACCCCGACTTACGTCGCATCTCTTTGGAAGCGTCCCCCCGCGGGCGCGAGGAGGCTTTCGACAGTCCCGCGAGTATCCGAGAGCCCCTTCCAATCCTTGAAGAGCCTGAGAGTAAGGTGGAGCTTACACAGCCTGATGCCCCAATGCCATAACGTGGATAAACTACGGAAAAGTGTTAGCAATCGTCTACGGTATGGTTACCCCGAAAGCTACACTGGTTCTGGTATTATGCCGTTGAGGTTGGCTCCAGAACCTGCACGCTTCCGATAAGGCCACCCCCAATCACGCACATTATCTGGGGGTCCTACCGAGGACAAAGGGGATACTCAGGGTGAGACTTTGGTCCAGTCACTGAGATGCCATGCATTGGCCAAGTACAGGCCGCGTCTCCTTATCTCTATCTCACTGCCCAGTTCCTAGAAGAAATTTTGATTACTATGATAGCATAGCAGTGACATTCATTACGACGAGTTTCCTTAATTATCAAAAGCATGGGAAAATAGGGTTAAACAAAAGTGTGAGAGTGATACAGATGCATCACTACGCGATAAATACAAATACCTTCGGCTCACGAAGACTGATAGTGTCTCAGGAGGTTTACTGGTCTACCCGCCAAGAATAGCCAATGCTGCGCGGAGCTCTTTTCTGGCCTGCTCCGCATCCTCGTAATCTAAGGCAGAGATAGCAAAACGACAGTGCTTCTGCGCCTTCGTAATTAGGCCAGGCGTGAGCTCGGGGAGCGGGGACGTATCTAGCAGTTGGGGCGGTGGCGGTGGTACCTGCACGTATGGGGCAGAGGGCGGAGGAGGCAAGGGAGGTGCAGAGGGATATGGATTTCCCGTGAGGTATGACACAGTGGAAGGGGGTGAGTCCGATGGTACGAAGTGCGTAGAAGTTGAACTTTGGGCCTGAGTGGTGGGCGAAGGGGCCAAAGACGCGACATCGATGGACGCTGAGCGGCCCCGGACCTGCTCCATACCCACTGTCGGAGAGTCATGAGGGAGGGTTGGCGGCAGTGGCGCTTCTGGTGTTCCAGAAAGGAAGTCGTGCCCGGTCTGGGGGTCACTGACATTGATCGGGACCGGTGCAAATCCGGGAGGTACCTCGAAAGATGTCTCCCCCTCGCCGAACGCTGTGGACGCCAAAGGCAGGACAGGAGTCGAGTATGGTCCCGTCTGCTCATAGCCGACATGGGCATCATCCGGTGCATCGGTGACCATTGTGGGAGGAGGAATGGGAGCATGAGCGTCATCCGATACATCGGTGACCACTGCGGGAGGAGGAATGGGAGGAGCAGGAGCAGACGCCGACGCCGACGTCGGCTCTACTATGGTGGTAGTCGTAGTAGTCGTCTCGGCCGGTTCTCCGCTTGCGGATACGGGCGTTGGCTGGCGGCCTTCCCGAAGGGCTTTGGAGATGTCTGCTGCTCTCCATTTTGCATACCGCACTTTTTCCTCGTGCTAGCGGGGGAGGGGGGGTTCAAGGAGCGCGAGAAACGGAAAGAGGTGATGCAAGTGGTGGGTGGTAGTAGAATCCGGGTCAGCCTCACGAAGCGAAGAAAACACTCGAGGGGAAACGCGAGGGGCTCACCGCCTCCCAGGGCCCGAGGTCCTCGAAAACACTTAAGACGTCGAAGAACGTAGATGCGGCGAGGAACTTCTTGGCCGTCTTACGCGTCGCGACGCCACGTCTGTCCTCGTTATCCGCGGAAGCGAAAACCTTCAAGGCAAAGTTCTCCACGTATGCGGAAGACGCGCTCTCGACGGTGATGGCATCTGTCGAGCCGAGAGTCGAACGGAGGTCCTCGAGCGCGGTGAGGAGAGCTGCGAGGAAGGCACGGTTCGTTGTGCTGGCGGCCTTGAGCGAGATGCCAATCTGGGCCGCGTAACAAGCACCTAGGAATGACAGCGTGTTGGAACTGTAGAAATATGACGACGGTGAGGATTGCCTAGGACATACACCAATACGAGATAATCTGGTCTTGGGATTTCGTCTCGTGCGCACGCTGTATATATGGAGCAATCGACTTGAGGTCGGGAGGGATTGGTGGAAGTCCGAGGTAAGACATCTTGGACGCAGCAGTGGAAGGAAAGTAGAAGAGCTGAGCTCTGTCGTTCGTTTAAACCCTGAAGCTGCGCACGTACAACTGCGGGATACACTCCACGACCTAGTACTGACGTGAGAGAAACAATCCTATCCAGTTTGGCAACATCGGGTTCAACGCTCCACACCACTCAGCGCCATAGACACATGAACTTCCCAGCATCTTCTCATCTCGTCTCATCGTCGTTTCTTCCTTCTATCATTCTCACCCTGTCCATCACAGACCCTGGTGTAGGTGCCATGTTAATCTTCCTAGGGCCCATCAACAACCTTGGCCGGGCTCGGTGAACGTAGAGCGGTTTGATCCGACGTAGACCCGTGTCTCGGTCTATGGAGGACGCATTGATATCCGACTGCTCCTGCGAGTGAGCCAGAGGTTCTAGGACCAAGGGCAAGTCATTGAGGACACACCAATGCGCGACAACAAGAATCAGGTTCTCACCTCGTATTTCCCGCTCGCAATCACGCTCAGCATCCTTGGCTGAGGGGACAGTTCGCTTGCCTGGTTCTCTAGGCGATTCGTTGGTGTGAGCTTGTACCTGTCGGAGCTTCTCTTTCACGCGCCGTGAAAATGGGGACTCATAGCTGCGTACGTCACGCTTGCTGTCACCATTCGGGCGTCCGTTGCCTTGTACATCTTGATTTCCCTGCGGTCCAGCTTGTCCCAAGCGCGAAAACCCAGAGGTACCAGTAATCACCAAAGCTCTGTCGCGCGCCCGACAGAGCGACGGGGTGGGAGAGGTAATACAATCTCCGGGGCTAAGTTGGGGGGTATTTGATAATGCCCGAGTGTCGTTGCTCATAGAACTTTCGGATACACTACTACCGCGGCCTGCTTGAGAGCCCGCTCTTGATGTGCCTTCGGGCGATTTGGTGCCGCTTACAGCAAGATGATGAGATAACCCTTCCTCCACGTGCATCATCGGGGCTCGCGCCGCGATGGTCTGCGTAGACCGCTGTTCCTGTGCAATGGCAGCGCG
>Ga0137394_10001538_pt1 | contig 16885 bp, 13 predicted proteins | sample czobulk116metaG_FD_108278 | JGI IMG/M metagenome (GOLD analysis project Ga0137394, IMG submission 108278) | Vadose zone soil microbial communities from Angelo Coast Range Reserve, California, USA - czobulk1.16 metaG | ecosystem: Environmental > Terrestrial > Soil > Vadose zone | place: USA...
CGTGATCGCGGAGGAGCCGCAGCTCCTCGACGCCGAGTCCGACACCCTTGAGCGCTGGTACTTCGAGCTCGATACCGTCGAGTCATGGCTTCAGTTGCAGCCCCGCGTCGCATGGAAGCAAGCGAAAGAGATCTGCCCGGTGTGCGGTTCTACTGAACTCGATGGGGGCGAAGCAGCGGGTGAGACGAAACTCAAGCCCTATCTCACCTGCCTCGGCTGCAACACGATGCTCTCCTGGGGCTGAGCGAGAGGAAGTCTGGGCGAGGGTCCGAAAGGGCTCTCGCCCTTTTTTCGTGCTCGTAGACATTGGGATGAGGAAGAGAGTCTCGACTTAGCAACGATAGCAAAGGTGGCTGATAATTATCTGTACGAGTATCTATCACTGGTGGGAAATAATGTTCTTGACATACACACGATGAGTAAGCAGAATCTCCCGACATTGAGTCAGTAGGCCCCGTCGAGCGATTGCCTTTCGGACTTCTAAATTCAGAGTGATCTCGCTGAGTCCAGCCTTCGAACTCGGACAATAGCTTGCCTGGAACGGGCTGGGTACAAAGGGTTAAGGCACTAACGCGAAAAGTCTGCCTGAAGGAGCACATATGCCCTCACGGACCTCTAGTTCCATTCTCCTTGCATTGTCTTTCGGGACTCTTGTGATTTCGTTTCCCTTTCTCGGCAGGGCTTCTGTGGACAATGCGAAGGAAACAGCGGGTCAAACGTCTCCAAAGACGAATCCTAAGGCAGTTCGTCCCTCCTCGTCGACATCAGCTCCCGCCAAGGCTTCGGCGCAGAAGGATGCCACACAAAAAACTGGAAGCTCGTCATCCCCAACCCCCGAGGCTCCGGCACCAGCGAAGATTGAATCACAACCGCAACCTGTCACTGAATCGAAGAAAGCAAGCTTGGCGCTGCCTTCCAGCATTAGAATTTTTGTTACCAGAAAGTACCCCTGGGTTACAGGAAGCGCGACGGCGTCATTCTCCGTTACGGAGACTTCCGAACAGGTTGATGCTACTCCTCTCAGCATCTCTGTCGATCCACTCACTGACAAATCAGACAGTCGCGTTCTAAAGGCGGATGTAGAAGGCAAGTTTGACGGCAAGCCTTTCAATGCGCCCGACTTGGGTGTAGCGCGTGGCAAGTCTGTCCCCGTTCAGGTTCTCATCGCGAATGCCCGTGAAGTTGGTCTGGCCGAAACGAAGCTCGTCTTTCGCTCTCCTCGGCTAGGCAGTGAAACCACGGTTAAGCTCGAAGCAGTGATTCGTGATCACTGGTTTTGGGCGTTCCTGGTCGTCCTCCTTGGGACTCTTTTTTCCTATTTGGCGTTGGACTGGGAGTCTATTCGTAGACCCATGCTCTTGCTCAAGGTCGAAGCAGAAAGGATCGAAGAGGCTGCCCGGCTAATCCAACGTCAGTACCCCGACAGGAGTCAGGCGCTCGAGGAAGTTTACAAGGCTTTGCGCGACGCCCGGCATTTTATTGATCTCCTAGATGAAGCCAAGGCCAAGCAGCAGATCGATGCGGCGCAGAACAAATTGAATCAGATCTCTGGGCCAGCGCAAGTAGCCCCGCCCTCGATTCCGCTGATGTCTGTGCTCGGTTATAGGCTCTTTCAAAGCCCTTTGCAAAATCTCCGAGCCTTAGTTGCAGCCCCGACTGAGGACCTTATGATCCGCAGGATCCGAGTTTACGACCAACTCTTGCGCCTCTTAGCGGTTTTGATCGTGACTCTCTTGGGCCTCCAGGCGGTCTATCAGAATCAGCCATTTGGTGGTTGGGACTACATTAAGGCATTTATTTGGGGCTTCGGTATCGACCAGACAGTGAAAGGATTTGGCCCGGTCCTGAGCAAGCTCCGCGGCCGGTGAGGTCACAAGATCTGGGAAGCACGACAGTGACATGGGTAGCTTTCTCCGTCCCATTAACAATTTCTAGGCGATGAGGAGAAGATGAAATGAAAATTCTACCGTCAGGGGATCTGGAGGTTGCATCCAGCGAGGAAGTCACAGTCAAAGTAGTCAAGTCGAAAAAGCCGTACGCCGCCAGCATTTCCGATCTTATAGGCGCGACGTGGGAAACGACGAGTAGGCCGGACGATCTGACTGAAGTACGGACCTTCCACGCGCCGACCGCCCCGAAGAGCAAGGTCTTTTGCACCATCGAATTCGATTTTGCTCCAGATGCCGAAGGTGCTTTCGATCCTGAAGACAAATATACGGTGGAGATCAAAGGTAAGCCGGCAGAGGACACGCGTAAATCGACTGTCGTTCCACCGCCCCCTGCGAGCCGTACGTTCACCTTCGTGGTGCGAGGGTAAGTCGATGAAAAGGGGCAAACCAAAATACGGATGGATCCTCGTGTGGGCGGCATTTGTTTTGTTTTTCTGCGGTCCGGGACACCTTCGCGCGGACGATGCTCCCAGCGATAAGGACGGAATAAAGAAGATCTTTCGAAGCGCGATCACAAACATCAAAGCCGCTAAGCAAAGGCAAGACGAGGCGAGGGGAAGAGCCGCGTCACTGACCGGTGCCCTCAAGGTGGGAGCAGAGAACGAGGCGAACCAAGCTGCGCTTGACGCACAGGACGCCCTCACGAACGATATGATTCCCTTTGTGCAGTTCCTTACTGGCGGCTCGGTCTACCGGAGCCTACTCTCTGACCTGGAAGAGAAGCGCTTGGACAAACAGACGGAAGCCTCTTCGGGAACCTCCGGCGGCACGTCGCCGGTCAGCAAGGGTAGTGTACCCTCGCTCCTGGGGTTCGCAGTGGAGCATGGGGGGCTAGTGGAGTCCAGCAACGATACGATCCTCACGTTCCGTGGCAACGCAGCAAACTTCGTGAAAGCCTTGAGCCAACAGGATTACATCAAGAGCTGGATTGATCCAAACTCCACCCTCGTAATCAAAGGCGTTCAAAGACTGTCGTTCTCAGTTTCATTTGACACGAGCCAGGGCAGCTCGCCTGGCGTCTTTACCGGGACGAAGCAACAACTCGCGGGTGCTTCCGCTCACGTCGATATCTACAACAAGCGGGATCCGCGGCATCCGGACTACTTTCGCTTCTGGAATAACCAGTTGGTGGCCTCAAGGGGTGCCCTGGCGAATTCGTTGAACGCACTGTTTGCTGCGATTGCGAGTTACACGGACCCAACCTCAGGAGGCCGCCCATACGACACGTGGCGCACCACGGCGAGAACCGCCATCGCATCCGCCGCTGCTGACCAGGTTGAGGATGTGGTCTTGAAGCAGGCGGAAGAGTTCCGCCGGGTCTTCGATAACGTCCCGGCATTGCAGCCTATGTTCCACAGTGCGGCCAACGCCCTATCTGCATATGCGGAGGAACGCAGACAGGGATTAGACAAGATCGCCAAGAGTCCCATCGTTTCAATTGAATATAACTTCGCGCGGCAACTTCCGGAAGCCAAGACGTTGAACGCCTTGGCTAGTGCATCGACCAACGTTAGCCCGGCTGGCGGCATGGCACTTCCCGATCTTTCTAGCGTCACTCTGATTGCGGCGCTCGCGCTGGGCAAGTCCAAAGGAGCACCGGAGCTCACGGCCAACGCCACGGCAACATTCTTTAACTCTATACCTACAGGATCGACGGCGGGGAATCTGCGCGACTTCCGGCTATCCACGCAGTTAGATGTCCCGCTAAGGGATATCCCCAGTGTTGGACTACCTCGGCTGTCATTCTCCTACTTGTTTCTCTCTCTCGTTGAGAAGCCTCTCGGAGCAAAGGTGACCGTCAACGGGGTCGATGTGGGTACGACAGGAAACATTCACCTTTTTCAATCCAAGTTGATCTTCGCCGTGAAGAACTCTGGCGTCAAAATCCCCATCTCGTTCACGTACTCCAATCGGACGGAACTCAACACGGAGAAAGAGAAACGAGGAACCATTGGCATTACGTATGATTTCGATTCACTCTTTGCAAAGCCAAAATGAAGTAGTTCGTGTTCGTGACATCCGAAGTGCAAAAGCCTCTAGTAATGAGGCCCGCTAGACGAAGTCGAGCGCAGCCGCGGGCGAGACCAAAACGAAAGCGTACCTCGCCTGCACCGACTGCAAGGCGTTACTTGCCTGGGGCTGAGCGAGAGGTGCCATGTGAGTATTGCCTGGTTGGGAGGTGCGTGACCTTTTCCCCGAATTGTCAAATGGCACCGTAGACCTTGGGGCAAGCGATGAGCCTAAGCTGCTCATCTGGATCGCTGATCTTCCTTGAGATGGTACGTCTTCCTCAAATTCTCCAGAGTCCCGTCTTTCTCGAGATCGTCAATTATTTTCGTCAGTCTCTGCTGCAGGTCTCCATCGGCCGTTGCAATAGCATATTGTTCCTTTAGATATCCGATCTGACTTCGGTAATCAGGGAGGTCTCTACCAACATCGTGCATAACAACCCTCACCAATTCCCGCTGGATCAATTGCAGGCTTAGCGGCTCATCCGCCAAGATAAATTGCACGGTACCGTCCTCCAGTGCGTTCACTGTATCCTGAAAGGACTTAAACGGAACTGGGATACATTGATGCAGGTGGCACAGTTCTTTCACTGCAAGGGCGTTTGTGGTTTTTTCAATGAATCCTAGTTCCGCGTCCTTTATTGTTCTTGAGCCGACGTCCCTACGAGCTAGCACGACGAGATGCGAGTCGAAGTAACCTTTAGTAAATCTGATGCCAAGGCTCTCCCGGTATAGAGTCTTTGTGACCGAGCTGAGCGCGAAATCCACTTCCCCGCCTTTAATACCAGTTCGCAAAAGTGCGTCAATCGTCGAATATTCAATTACGTCGGGTTCCTGCCATTTTGACGAATCCACGTTGACTTCACTGTCTTTACTGAGGCGGTCTGATAACTTTTTCAGCAGTTCCGCATCAAAACCATACGCCGTACCATCGTCATTGCGTCGCATAAAGTCGCTATTTTGGTTGTATGTGACACCCACAGTGAGGCGATGGTTTTGATGGATGCGGTCGATTGCGGACGGAAAAAAATCGAAACGATAGTAACCGCTCCAGCTGCCCTGCGGAGCAGCTCGTCCTTTCTCAAGGTCGCCTGCTGCCACGCGCCAAAAATAGGTGCCTACCTCGATAGTGTTGATCAAGCCGGACGGATACGTGGAGCTCATCTCTAGTGGATTCGTCGCAGGAATTGTCTTGGTGATGGTTTTGCCAGAACCGTCAAAGCGAGTTATCTCCACTAAATAGTGTTCGCGTGCGGGCTGCGAGGCCCATTGCAGGACAATACGAGGCACTGACGCGCGGCTGCGAGCGTTTTGTGGCGAAAGGAGTACTGGAACATTCACGGTTGCATTGAGCAGATTTTGAATCTTTTCGTCCCTGTTGCGGATCGTCTCAGCGCTTTGGCTTCGCTCCGCGTCGGCTACGCCTCTGAAAAGGTCGAGCTCCTGTTTAAGACCATTGGTGTAATTCAGAACAAGAAAGCCGGAAATTGTTGCGAGCGCGGCCACCCCTGCGAGTTTGAGATTTTCACGTAGCCATCCGAGAATCTCGCTTGTGAGTTTAGGGAAAAAATGTGCGAATAGAGAAACGACAAAAAATCCCGCCAGAATTCCACTTACCCAGGTTGGCCAGCCAAGTGTTAAGGCAATGATGAACGAAATTAACAGAACGATAGCCGTCCAAAGTGCCGACGTGAGTCTTCGAGTCAATCGACCGAACCCATGTTGACCAACAAAGGTGGAAAACTTTTCATCCGGTGACGGGGTGGATCCGCTTTGTGGGGGAGTAGGGCTCGGTGAGGCCATTGGCTGCACCTTCCAAATGTGAACTTTGGGTAGATTATCCTACCGACAATCAGCATTGTCAAAAAGGAGGCCTGCCTGTCGATTAGTCTCTATCGCCAGTCCACTTTCGAAGCGCGTTCGGAGCCCGAGGAAAAGAAGCGCGCTTTCTTGAAAGGCTGCGTCGCCTTCTTAGCCGCATGACTGAAACCGGCCGGATGCTGTTCCTGCATCTCACTCGGAAGATGACGAAGCGATAGTCCCCGCGAAACATACCACGCAACGAAAACGCGTTTCTGTCAACCTCTCCCCGAATCATGTCGCAAGCGTTTCCCCTGTCAGCACAGCTAGCACTGATTATTTTCCTTGACTCTCTCATCTTTCCGGGAGCACACTCCGCGTCAACGCCTCTCCGAAGAGCACCCCACAAAAAGAGTGCAGCACCCCCGAGGCAAGGTCCTTTCCCAGGTCGGCTCCGGTACCCAAAAATTGAAAAACCAGAAGCCCGCGTGAGCGAGCAACAAGGCGGTGCGTAACATGAGCAAGCTGATGCGGTTGGGCCTGTTGCTTGTGACAGTTCTCTTTGTCGCCCCGATCGACGCGTCTTCGTCGTCGACGTGGATCCAACTGAGTCCGACTGGCGGGCCACCTCCGCCGAGATCGCAGCATACTTCCGTTTATGACCCGGCGAGCAATCGACTGATCATCTTTGGGGGCTGCACGAATGTGCCTGGCCCGTGCAATACCTTTGGAAGAGGAGCTAGTCTAAACGATCTCTGGGTCTTGGCGAACGCTAATGGTCAAGGCGGAACGCCAACCTGGATACAGCTCACGCCCACCGGCGGGCCTCCGCCAGCACGTTTCCGTCACGCAGCCGTCTACGACTCGGTCAACAATCGCATGGTCATATGGGGCGGAGACAGCACTTTCGGAAGTCTGCCCGATCTCACGGACGTCTGGGTACTAACAAACGCGAATGGGCTCGACAAAGCAACTGGCCTACCCGCGACGCCCAACTGGAGTCAACTTTTCCCGATCGGAGGACCACCGACGTCGGGAGTATCTTTCCCAGGCCGCGAGGTGAGTACAGCGGTGTACGATTCAAACACGAATCGCATGATCGTGTTTGGGGGCGACGCCTGTGATCCGTGCACGTTCAAGAACGATGTCTGGGTGCTGATCAATGCCAACGGTTTGGGAGGGACTCCTCAATGGCTGCAGCTGTTTCCAACGGGGGGACCACCGGCTCCACGCACATATCACAGTGCGGTGTACGATGCGGGTGGAAATCGCATGATTATCTTTGGGGGATTGGCCCCCGGGGGAGTTGGATCGGCTGTTTTAAGCGACACGTGGGTTCTGGCGAACGCGAGTGGTGTAGACAGGGTTACAGGTACTCCGACTACGCCGGTATGGACCCAGCTAGCCGTTACAGGCACTCTCCCGCCCGCCCGGGGTCAACAAGCGGCTGCTTACGATGCGGCAACCAATCGGATGGTCATATTCGGAGGATTCGGAGTCGCAGTGAACTTGAATGACGTGTGGCTTCTCGACAACGCAAATGGTGCGGGAGTCCAGACCCCCGCCTGGAGTCAGATCCTTCCGACCGGAGCGGCTCCAGCGCCACGGATCCTCTTCTATAACTATAACCTATACGATGGAGCATCAAGGAGGATGCTTCTCTTCGGAGGGGAGTCTTCTGGAGGAGTCGCCTTCAATGACTCTTGGGTGCTGACGGAGGCGAACGGCGGTGGCCCAACCCTAACTTGGACAGAAAAGTCTCCTGGTGCCAACCCCGGATCCAGAGTACTCCACGCGATGGCCTACGACGCCGCACGCAACCAGGTTGTGCTCTTCGGCGGATTTTACTCGAACGGGTTCTTCTTCACAGATACTTCAGTGTGGGATGGCACTACATGGACACAGAAGTCTCCGGCATCGAGTCCGCCTCCGAGACAGGGTCACTCGATGGCATACGATGAGGCCAGAGGCGAAGTAGTGCTCTTCAGCGGGACTGTACCACCCTTCACGGGCGCTACCAACGATACTTGGGTATGGGATGGGACCACATGGAGCCAGAAGTTTCCTCTCACAAGCCCCTCGGCCCGCCATGAGTTTGCGATGGCATACGATGCGGCACGAGGCGTGATCGTTTTGTTTGGCGGAGTGACGGGAAATAATGCGGCTAGCAACGAAACTTGGGTGTGGGATGGCACGAGCTGGACCCAAAAGCAACCGGCCATAAGCCCGCAAGGCAGAGCAGGACATGCGATGGCATACGATGCGATCCGACGCGAAGTGGTTCTCTTCGGCGGCCAAGACCAAATGGGAGGACTCAATGACACGTGGGTATGGGATGGCACTACATGGACGCAACGGTTTCCTGCCGTAAGTCCACCCGTAAGATTACGTCATCGCGCCGCGTACGACTCTGCTCGCGGGCAGGTCTTGTTGTTCGGCGGTCAAGACTTCAGAACCTCAACTATCTTCGGTGATACCTGGACGTGGGATGGAACAACATGGACGCAGCAATTCCCTGCAACAAGTCCAGCGGAACGGATTGGTCACGCGATGGCCTATGACGGGGGACGGAGGCAGGTTGTTTTGTTTAGTGGCAACAATTCAACGGGCTTTCTGTCTGACACTTGGGTGTGGGGACTCTCAACACCTGCTCCGGCATCCGCCCCTTCAATTTCTTCAATCTCCCCCACCTCCGGCACTCAAGGTCAAACAATCACGAACTTCACGGTCAGCGGAAACAATTTCCAAACGGGGGCAATCCTCTCATTCAACCCGTCGGACATCACTGTCAATGCAATTCCATCGCCCACAGTCTCGCCGACGCAGATTGTGGCCAGCATCACGGTCGCAAACAGCGCCGCAACTGTGCCGCACGATGTAACTGTCACGAATCCAGATGGGCAAAAGGCAACACTCCCCGGGGCTTTCACGATTCTTGCACCTCCTCCACCACCGATTGTTCCCCCTACCCCTGTCGGAGTTCCGGGCACAACCACGAATCCGCAACTGACCTTCAATGATCCGGTGAGCACCGGTAACGGAAACTATCATTTCGAGCGCACCGACTTTGTGATCCCCGGGCGTGGACTGCCGCTTGTATTCACCCGGAGCTACAACACGCGCGACACCTACGCTGGACCCCTTGGAAGCGGCTGGACGCACACCTACAACATCGTCCTCGCCGAAACTCAAACAGGCGGCGTTTTCATAAAATGGGGCGACGGACATGCCGAATCATTCACGCCCAGCGCTTCAGGCTACGTCCCTCAAGCCGGAGTGTTTAACACGTTAGTGAAGAACGCGGATGGGACATTCGTCGTCTCCCGAAAAGACCAGACAAACTACATTTTTTCAACGGCTGGAAAGCTCACAAGCATTCAGGACAAGAATGGCAACGCGATTTCACTCAGCTACGACGGCAATGCAAACCTCTCGCAAGTCACCGACACAGTGGGCCGCAATCTGACGTTCGCCTATGACGCCTCTAATCGAATCATCCAGATAGCTGACCCAATCGGCCGCCTGGATCGCTTCAGCTACAGCACCTCAAATGAGCTTGCCCAAGCAACAGATCCAGCGGGAGGCATAACCGCTTTCGCATACGACTCGTCGCATCACGTTACGACGATCTCACTGCCCAATTCTCAAATCCTCCTGCAGAACAGCTATGACTCCTCTGGGCGGGTCGTTTCGCAGAAAAATGGCCGAGGCTTCACCACTACTTTTGTATACGACTCTCCAAGCTCCGCCCAAACAACGATTACCGACGCCCGAGGCAACAAGACGATCCACACGTACGACGCGTCGTTGCGGATTACTGCTGTCTCTGATGCGCTTGGGGGATTCACGAGCTTTACGTACGACGCGAATAACGACCGAACGAGCGTGACTAATCAGACCGGGCGCACAACCCTGTTTACCTACGACGGTCAAGGAAATGTCAAGAATATAACTGATCCTCTTGGGAAGACGGTGTCGTTTAGTTACGACACAAGAAATAATCTCCTTACGGCGACAAACCCTAAGGGAAATACAACTTCGTTCGCTTACAGCGCAAGCGGGAATCTATTCAAGATTCAAGATGTTTTGGGAAATATAACTTCATTCACGTACGACAGTTTCGGTGCGTTGACCTCCAAGATAGATGCGCGGGCGAATACCGCTACTTTCGCGTACGACTCCTCCGGCAACCTAGTTCGGATAACAGATTCGCTCGGAAATGCCACGAACCTGAACTATGACGGCATAGGCCGGCTCACCTCTCTTATTGATCCCAAGGGACACACGGCCTCAGCGACATATGACGCCCTCAGCCGCTTGATCAGGATTGCTGACCCCCTCGGCAATCAAACACAATTCGTGTACGACCCGGTGGGGACTCTCCTCAAGATCACCGATGCAAAGGGAAATGCGACAAGCTACCCGTACGACGCAGTCAACAATCTCATGGGTGTTACGGATGCGTTGGGGCACGTAACCCAATACGCTTACGATGGGAACAACAACAGGGTCACCTTTACCAATGCCAAAGGGAATGCAACCACATACGCGTTTGATCCCTTGAATCGCTTGACCCGTATCAATGACCCGTTGTCTCTTGCCACGTCTTATAGTTATGACGCTGTCGGAAACGTAATTGCAACTACTGACGCGAACGGGAAGGTCAATCAGTTTGTCTACGACGCGTTGAATCGCTTGATCCAGATCGCCTATGGCGACGGCAAATCCGTGGCCTATACATACGACTCGAACGGGAATCGCATCGCGATGACCGATTCCCGCGGGACCACGAACTACAGTTACGACCGACTTGACCGGCTGATCTCTGTGACACAGCCCGACGGCAAAGTAGTTTCCTACGCGTACGATGCTCTCGGGAACCGATCTTCACTCACCTACCCGGACGGCAGAGTGGTCGGCTATTCCTACGATGCGCTGAACCGCCTCGCGCAGGCCACGGATTGGCTGGGGCGAGCCACAAACTACGCTTACGATCCGGCTAGCAACCTCGCTTCCATCACCTACCCAAACAGGGCCGCGGTTAACTTCAGCTACGACCCCGCAAACCGCCTCACCGCAGTCGTCAATTCAGCGCTCGGCGTTCCACTATTGAAGCTTGCCTACACCTTGGACCCAGTGGGAAACCGCACAAAACTCACCGTTGACGGAGTCCCGACACAATTCGGGTACGACGCCCTGAACCAACTCGTAAGCGCGCAACTCGGCCCACTCAAATCCGCCTGGACGTACGATCCTGTCGGAAACCGCCTTAAAGAAATCGCACCCACGGGCACAACAAACTATGCGTACGATGCGGCGGACCGATTGCTCTCTGCCGGTGGGACAGCTTTCACCTATGATCGGAACGGGAATCAGCTTTCAAAGTCAAATCCTCGGGGCACAATAAACTATTCGTACGATGCGGCTAATCGCCTCGTTGGAGCAATCGGCCATAGTGTGAACAGCGCCTTTGTCTACGACGGCGACGGCAATCGCGTCACTCAGAGTACTACTTCCGGGACGTACAGCTACGTCAACGATGTCGCCACGGCGTTGCCTGTCGTTCTCTCAGAGCAGGGGCCGGATGGAAATATTAGCTATGCGTACGGTCTCGGACTAATTGAGTCTTTGAGTTCATCCTTCAATTTCTTCTACCACTACGACGGACTCGGCAGCGTAATCGCGCTGACAGACGGAGCGGGTAAACCGCGCGCGGCCTACGTTTATGACGCCTGGGGCAATCCACTTCTCTCGATATCTGACAGCGTTGGCACGAAAAACAAATTCCGCTTTACGGGTGAAGGGCTCGATCCCGGGACGGGGCTCTATTACTTGAGGGCGAGGTATTACGATCCAAGTTTTGGGCGGTTCCTAAATCGAGATCCAATTGCTGGACTTGCTTTTTATACCCTCAGCCTTCAGCCCTATACGTACGCTTCTAATAATCCCGCTACCCTTGCAGATCCATCCGGACAGTTGCCCACGTTTGTGATAGGCGGGATCGGTGGAGCAATAGTCGGTGGCCTGGTTAGCGGCTCGATCAACGCGGTCAGTGCAGCTTGGCAGGGCAAGAGCGCCAGCGAGGTAGTAAAAGAAGCCGCAATTGGAATAGCGTCCGGCGCCGCTTCAGGCGCTGTTACAGGTGCTTTACTCGGCGTTGGCATCCCTTGGTGGGTATCAGAACCCCTGGCGGGAGCCGTCGGGGGAACTGTAAGCCAAGCAACTAGCAACCTGCTTCGTGGTGAGCCGATTGGGCAGAATGTGGGCACCGCTGCTCTTACCGGTGTCGTTTCAAACCTGCTGGTGCATGCTGCTCTGCCATCATCGCTTACAATTCCAACTGGTGCTTTCGGCATCCAGAAAATATCCACTTTCTTAGCAGGAACAGCCGGTGCAGCAGTTCCAGTTGGCGCGCGTGTCGGTGTTTTTACGCTGCTGAGCAGCGGAGCGTCTCAGGTACTCATGCCGGCCGCCGCATACGCCCAGACCACGAGCTTCCAAGCAATAGCACCGCCTTTTCGGCAAAGTGTCGGGACCAGCGCTGCACCTAAATAAGTGCGCTCGTCAGTTTCAGCCACGATTAACTGAACTCGGGGCGCATGGTATGCACTTATCTAGGTTATTCGTAAACTTTGCGCCCTAAGCGCGATCTAAGAAACGATGTCAATTCTAGAGTGTCCTGACTGGAAAACGTAAATGCCGGAATGTAGAACTTCCTTCCGCGCGCGAGTCGAAAAGTAATCGAGTCAAGTCTGGTATTCGCTGCTTCACGCCTAATGATGGGTTGATTCCACTTAAGGCGGACTTCTTCGATTTCCTCCAACGAAATGGAAATAATAGGAGGTAACCAACGTCTGAAGGTAATCAAGTCCTTGGTAATTCGCACAGTCCGCGGCACCGCTACAAAGAAAAAAACTCCTAAACCGATGAAGTATAGTGCAAGAATTGCGGAAAAGAATTTCACAACGATGCCCGCTCCCATATCAAGATCCAACAATGGAATGGTTACTATCACACTTCCGAATCCCAGGAGAACCTCTAGTCCAACAAATCGTGCAATTTCGGACTTGAAAACGGCGGGCTCGAATGAGAGCTCTTCGCGGCCGACATCATCGCGAGCGTGAAGTAGTCTAGGCATATGAGACTGCAAGAGCTACGATGCTTCAAGAATGACTCTCCAGAAATCAAACGCTTGATATCTATTCTAGGGGTGTGGCACCAAGACCAACTGCAGCTATTCGCGGGGTCGTCTCACCCCGGCTCATAGTACGGCACATTCTGGGAGCTGATAAGGGATAACTCCTCTTGTCTCCGCCTGCTGTCTTCCGCCCATCCCCGCGGCCCCTTTCTTTCTGCTTGTTCGCCTCTCTGGACAAATCCCGCGTATGTGCTTAAGTGGAGTGAACCTTCCCCCACCCTCGGCTGGCCCTATGAGGCCCGGTCCGTCCGCCTATCGCGGATTAGGAATTGGCCTCACCAAAGCCCACCGAGGAGGAAGGTATGCCCACGCCCATTCAGCGTGTCCGTAGATACCGGCTTTTTGCACCCATTCACGCCCGCCACAAGCTCTTGAATTGTATCGGCTACGCGTTCTCCGCAACGGACACGCTCTTTCGCACTGGTCTACGCAAGCGCTTCGACGCCGCCCGCACCGGTGCCGTCGTGGAAAGTGCGCTCCACAAAAAGCCGCTTAACCTGCGTTTGGTGTGGAACGAATTCCAAAAGTCCCGCACCCTATAGCGCCTTCTCCCAATTTTCGAGGCCATCTCCGATGGCCTCATTTTTTACTTATCTTTTCTTTATTTTTTCTTGAACTCCGGCCTGCTAGGGTGAGTTCATAAATATTCATTCATCTCACATGCCCAATACAATCGAACAAAAAGCTATCGCCGCTGCGACGCGATACCTCACAAATCGCAGCTACGCCGTTGAGGACGTGTCGAAGAAGCGGGAGCACAGAGGCTATGACCTCATCGCAGTGCAGAACGGGGTGTCGCTCAAAATAGAGATCAAGGGATGCAGCCGTCTATGGGGTATCCCCGATCCCTACGTGACGGAATTTGACGCAGATCGCAAACTCGTTGCTGACTTTCTTTACGTCGTCTATTTCATCGACCGGAAAGACCCAGCGCTCTGCATCATCCCGCGTGACGCCATTAAACCCGAATTCGTCATGCCGAAACAAAGCTACCGCGTAAGCGCCCGTTTCAAGAACGAATCCACCCTCAAACCCTTCCTCCACGCGATTTAGCGAACGACAGTGCCTTCGTGCTTTTGAGTTTGCAAAAATCGTTAAGGATTTGAGATTCAGTCGAGGGAGGCTACGGAACCTGGATGCTTCTCGCCAAGAGTGTGGCTCCATACGAGACGCACTTCATCAGGCTACAACTCGAGAATAAGTTCGTCTTCGTCCGTATCGACGTGTACAAGATCAAGCCGCAGACATCCTTGCCCACTTGAGTCTGATCTCTCGCCCGTTTTGAGATCGAACTGACAACCATGGGCCGTACACTGGACGATGGCAGGTTCCTTTAGGCGACCCCACCTCGTCAGCTGCACACGCCTGTGGGGGCAGCAGTCGTGCACGACAAAGTAGCCAAGCGGTGTTCGACACACAGCAAAGCGTCGCTCCTCAACCTTAAGAATGAGAACATCCTCAAAATGGCCTTTTTGGAGGTCTGCCGGGCGTACTCTGGTCACGGTTGTGCCTCTGCAATCCCAAGCTATTCTTCAGCAAGAAGAGCTTGCAGCTGTTGGACTTTTACCGCTGCCATGTCTCGTAGCATGTCTACAGCAGGCGGTGCGGGAGGAAGATCCCCTCCTCTGTCCTTGGAAGCGAATATGGACGCACCGCGCCCAACCATTTTGGCGGCTATGAGAATGTGGTTTTCCATGTCCTCTAGCTCTACCTCCTTAAATTCCAGATACGACTCACCTGCGTCTTTGGGCCAACGCTTCAGTCGTCTTCCCAAAGTATTCACCAAGCTGGCATGCAGAAGATCTCTTGCTTCCTTGAGCCGTTCATAATCGAAATTCTGTGTCCCAGAAAAGCCCTGTGGTGTGTGTTGAGTTTCCATGGAAGGCCTGACCTCTTTTTCGTAAATGGGCCGAGGAAAATCAGCCGCATACCACATTGCAGCTGTCGTCCCACGTAAAGCCACAGTGGCATTGTTTACATGTCCGCAAAGTTCATCGAATTTTTGGCGCGTCACTGCGTTAAGTCCACACTCAAGAAAATATCTACAAAAGATCGAGAAGAGAGCGAAAACGTGATGACCATTTCTCCAACGGTAGAATGCGGTTTCACTAGGATTCCGAGTTGAACTGAGCGCATCGTCTGAACTCCGAACAGCTGCGCCCATCGAAGATGAGGGGGCTGCGTTATTGGCTGCTATGGTTCCAAGTGCCAAAGTCGACGCCGCCAACATATCTCCAATATGGACGATCGACAATCCACAGCGCCTGAGTTCGTCAACGGCAGCAGCGAGAGTTAGTCCAATTTGCCTTGAAAACATGCCTCGGGGCATGGGATCGAACCGGCATACTCGAAAGTACGAATCGTAAACCACGTGGCCTTTTATCACTTCTGTTTCTACGGCGGGAAGAACGCCTCCGTAGACAGAGGCCTGGTCAGCTATTTTAGTTGGAGAAGACTCAGCGATTGCAAACTTTGCGGCCAATCGCCGCAACGAACCTGCCAGGTCGCTGAGAGACTGCTGAATATCCGGAAGGGCCAGAGGCCTATTTTTCAGAACCTTTTCAATTTCAGTGCCAAGACGTGCGCAATCGTATGTCTCCGCAGACGACGCAGTTTCCGCACGGACGGCTTCGACAATAGGTACAAGGGAACGTACGGGTAGGTACGCAGTCAGATCGTTTTCGGCGGAGCCAAGGTTCATCTTGCTGCGCAATCTTAACTTGTAGGAGGGATGAAACCAATGAAAAAGCGCCCCCTATCTAGGGAGCGCTCGGAAGAAATAACATAAGAACTTAGCTTATGACTCTAAGAACGGGTCGCAGGACGTCCCAGTTCGCCAACTTCGCTCGGCTCCGGCAACCGATCATATCCACCACTGAACCCAACCAGCTTTTCAATAAACTCCAAGAAGAGTCCGCCGCGGGCGACAATCCGAGCAAAGACTTCTTCGCGAGTGTTTTTGTCCAGGTCCTGACGACCACTGAGCCATTCGAGGTCCTCATCGTTCATCGAATGCTGTAGCGACAGCGCATTCGCCATGGCGACCTCGGGCGCAACGCATTGGTCCTGCGCAGCGGAGGCTTTTGAGACCTCGGTTTGTTGAATAGCCCCTGTCCGCATCGCCTCCTCCTGTTTCCCGGGCTTCTTTCCCGCTCGCTTACTTAGATGCTGCATTATACCTCCAGGTCGTTTGTCAAGGAGAAAATCTTTATATGTATTCTAGCAAGTACTCCTCGAAGGTCAATGGTAAACCTTTTATATTCAATAACTTACTAGCGATACGCTCCGCCTCGGCGTTCTTCTCTGGAGGGGCACACATACCTATTGACAACTGTTTGTGCTTCAGAAGCCGCAGAATCACCCTTCCGAGAGACAGCCGCCTTTCGCTCATTGTGAATGATTTCTCGGTATCGCAGATAATTCTAGTCAAGCCGCTTTCGTAAGAGTTACATAACAGCCCGTCTCTTCGCCATATGTTCGCCGCCTCCTCGCGGGGGGTTGCTTTCAAGTTGTGCCGCTGATTTTCGCGCGGTGATTTCTACTCCAAGGTGATCTCAAGTGGTTGATCGGCCAGGTGGCAAAATTGCTTTCGCCCCGGACTATTAGCGCCTCGATCTCAGGGGAGCGGTTCACACCCGCTCCCTTTCTTTTTGCTCGGCCCCCTTAGTTCCCTGGATATTTTGTACGTCTAGTTCCGAATCCATAATCGCCCTACGCTGAGACCAGTACCTTGAAAATTCTGACTCCCCTTTTCAACCCCCTCGGTTGACATCCCACTCCTTAGACCGCCCAAACCCTCGTACTCCCGATCCAAATCCATTTCCAAGAAAGGAGGCATATGCCGACCTGCGGCCACAGGAGGCTCCATGACTAAAGCTGACAAGAATGCGGTTCTCGGCGCGGCAGCGAAAACCCTAGCGTGGGAACTC
>Ga0137394_10001539_pt1 | contig 16884 bp, 7 predicted proteins | sample czobulk116metaG_FD_108278 | JGI IMG/M metagenome (GOLD analysis project Ga0137394, IMG submission 108278) | Vadose zone soil microbial communities from Angelo Coast Range Reserve, California, USA - czobulk1.16 metaG | ecosystem: Environmental > Terrestrial > Soil > Vadose zone | place: USA...
ACGATGGTTGATCAGCTTAACGGGTTTGCTTCGGAGGTGACGCGCGTGGCGCGGGAAGTGGGAACAGAAGGTGAGCTGGGCGGCCAGGCCGATGTGCGAGGCGTGGCCGGCACCTGGAAAGATTTGACTGACAGTGTGAACTCGATGGCTGGTAACTTGACCGGGCAGGTGCGCAACATCGCGGAAGTTACCACGGCCGTGGCCAACGGCGATCTTTCTAAGAAAATCACAGTCGACGTTAAGGGTGAAATCCTCGAGCTCAAAGACACCATCAATACGATGGTTGACCAGCTCAGCTCCTTCGCTTCGGAAGTTACGCGCGTGGCGCGTGAGGTAGGAACCGAAGGACGCCTGGGCGGCCAGGCACAGGTTATGGGCGTGGCCGGAACGTGGAAGGACCTGACAGACAATGTGAACTTCATGGCCGGCAATCTAACGGGCCAGGTGCGAAACATCGCGGAAGTTACGACCGCGGTGGCCAATGGCGACCTTTCCAAGAAGATCACGGTCGACGTTAAGGGCGAGATTCTCGAACTCAAGAACACCATCAACACCATGGTGGACCAGTTGAACTCCTTCGCTTCGGAAGTTACGCGTGTGGCCCGCGAGGTAGGAACTGAAGGAAAACTGGGCGGCCAGGCTGACGTGCGCGGCGTGGCCGGAACCTGGAAAGACCTGACCGACAATGTCAACTCGATGGCCAGTAACCTCACCGGCCAGGTGCGAAACATCGCCGATGTAACCACGGCAGTCGCCAACGGCGACCTTTCCAAGAAAATCACGGTCGATGTAAAGGGCGAGATTCTGGAACTTAAGAACACCATCAACACGATGGTGGATCAGTTGAATTCCTTCGCTTCGGAAGTTACGCGTGTGGCCCGCGAAGTGGGTACTGAAGGAAAGCTCGGTGGCCAGGCCGATGTGCGCGGTGTGGCAGGCACGTGGAAAGACCTGACTGACAATGTGAATTCAATGGGTAGTAATTTGACGGACCAGGTGCGAGGTATTGCTCGCGTCGTTACCGCCGTTGCCAACGGCGATCTCGAACGCAAACTAACGGTGGAGGCCAAGGGTGAAATTGCCGAGCTGGCCGACACGATTAATAACATGACTGACACGCTCGCAACCTTCGCCGATCAGGTTACGTCGGTGGCTCGCGAAGTAGGCGTGGAAGGGAAATTGGGAGGCCAGGCAAACGTTCCCGGCGCCGCCGGCACGTGGCGCGATCTAACCGACAACGTAAACGGTCTGGCGGCAAACCTGACCACACAGGTACGCGCCATCGCAGAGGTATCGACGGCTGTGACCAAGGGCGACCTCACCCGATCGATTACGGTCGAAGCCCAGGGCGAGGTCGCGGCGCTGAAAGACAACATCAACGAGATGATCCTCAATCTCAAAGACACGACGCAGAAGAACATGGAGCAAGACTGGTTAAAAACCAATCTCGCTCGTTTCACCCGCATGCTTCAGGGTCAACGCGATATGACTACAGTCGCCCAGATGGTGCTTTCCGAACTAGCGCCATTGGTTGACGCGCAACAAGGCGTCTTCTACGTCAACAGCAGCTCAAACGGTCAGCCACTAATGAAATTGCTGGGTGGTTACGCTTACAAGAAGCGCAAGAACCTCGCAAACGAATTCCACGCCGGCGAGGGCCTGGTGGGACAGTGCACACTCGAGCGCGAAAGAATTCTGGTAACCAATGTCCCCTCAAACTATGTGTACGTCGCCTCAGGTCTTGGTGAAGCTCCACCCAATAACATCGTGGTGCTTCCGGTGTTGTTCGAAGGTGACGTAAAGGCTGTGATCGAGCTTTCAACCTTCAAGACCTTCAGCGATACGCACCTCACCTTCCTGGACCAGTTGACTGAAAGTATCGGTATCGTGCTGAACACGATTGCCGCTAACACCCGAACCGAAGATCTGCTGCAACAGTCGCAGTCGCTCGCGGCTGAACTCCAAAGCCAGCAGGATGAACTCAAGAAAACCAACGAGCAACTCGAGCAACAGGCCGAGTCGCTGCGAGAATCTGAAGAGCTGTTGAAGAGTCAGCAGGAAGAGTTGCAGCAGACCAACGAAGAGTTGCAGGAGAAAGCGGCGCTGCTGGCCCGCCAGAAAGCTGAAGTGGAAGCCAAGAACCGTGAGGTTGAAGAAGCGCGTTGGGAAATGGAAGAGAAGGCTGAGCAACTGGCGCTTACTTCAAAATACAAATCGGAGTTTCTGGCCAACATGTCCCACGAGTTGCGCACGCCGCTCAATAGCATGCTAATCCTGTCGCGGCAGTTGGCAGAAAACAATGACGACAATCTTACCGGCAAGCAGGTGCAGTTTGCGGAAACGATCCACTCCTCGGGTTCGGATCTCCTTTCTTTGATCAATGACATTCTCGACTTGTCGAAGATCGAATCGGGAATGATGGGCATTGAAGTTTCCGAAGTTTCGGTAGACGAAATGACAGGGCAGATGGAGCGCAGTTTCCATCAGCTTGCTCAGGACAAGAATCTCGAGTTTCTGATCGAACGGGCAGAAGACCTGTCGCCGACTATTCGGACTGACGATAAGCGCCTGCAGCAGATCCTCATGAACCTGCTCTCAAATGCCTTCAAGTTTACCGAAGAAGGCAAGGTTGTGCTGCGCATCGCTCCGGCGCCTAAGGATGAAACGTATCATCTCGAATCGTTGAGCCGGGCGGGTGAGGTTGTGGCTTTCTCGGTGAGCGATACGGGCATAGGCATTCCGACGGAGCTGCAGCGGATAATCTTCGAACCCTTCCAGCAGGCGGACGGAACTACCAGTCGCAAATATGGCGGTACCGGACTGGGACTCTCCATCAGCCGCGAGATTGCTCGTTTGCTCGGCGGTGAGATTCGCGTAATCTCGACGCCCGGCGAAGGCAGCACCTTCACTTTCTACTTACCTCGCTATTATGTACTGGCGGGCGCGACCAGTGCGCCGGCGAAGCAATCCCGGATTAGAAATGGCAAAGAGGTCGAAGCCGCCTGGACGCCGGTGGAGTCTTTTGATAGCGAAGCTATGGCTTTACTCTCCAGCGAGTCCGCCGCGATTCCCGACGATCGCAATGACATTGAGGCCGGCGACCGCACCGTGCTAATCGTCGAAGATGACATTAGTTTCGCCGGCATTCTGCTTGACCTTGCGCGGGATAAAGGATTCAAGGGTTTAGTAGCCACCAGCGGTGCGATGGCGCTCGTGCTGGCGCAGAAATACAAGCCGTCGGCAATCACACTGGACATTCGGCTTCCCGATCGCGACGGGTGGACCGTGCTGGATCGCTTGAAGCACGACCCGGAAACGAGTCACATTCCCGTCCATATCATCACCGTTGAGGAACAACGTCAGCGGGCGTTGCAACAGGGCGCCTTTAATCACGTGCAGAAGCCGGTCACCCATGAAGACCTGGGCAAAGCCTTCGACGGAATTCGAGAATTTGCAGACCGGCGAATTCGCAAATTGCTGGTTGTCGAAGACGACGACGTGCAGCGCATGAGTGTGGTGGAGTTAATCGGCAACGGCGACGTTCATACGACGGCAGTCGCTACCGGTGGCGAAGCGCTGGCGGCCTTGAAGGACGAGCGGTTTGATTGCATGGTGCTCGATCTGAGACTGCCTGACATGAGCGGCTTCGACCTGATTGAAAAGTTGCAGACTGATCTCGGCCGCTACGATCTTCCGATCATCATCTACACTGGAAAGGAATTGACACGAAAAGAAGAGTTACACCTGAAGAAGGTGGCCGATGCGATCATAGTGAAGGAAGCAAGCTCTCCGGAACGGCTGTTGGCGGAGACCGCGCTTTTCCTGCATCGGGTTGAGGCTGATCTGCCGGAGCCCAAGCGACGAATGCTGGCAAAGTTTCACCGCACGGATCCAGTGCTGGCCGGCCGCAAGGTCCTGGTGGTTGATGACGATGTGCGAAACATATTCGCCTTGACCAGTGCGCTGGAGGCCCACAACATGAACGTGGTCCACGCGGAGAATGGCCAGGAGGGTATTGATATTCTGAAGGCTGATCCTGAAATCGAGGCGGTGTTGATGGACATAATGATGCCCGAGATGGATGGTTACGAAGCGATCACTGCCATTCGCGAGATGGATGAGTTTAAACAACTGCCAATCATCGCGTTGACCGCCAAAGCGATGAAAGCAGACCGCGATCATTGTTTGGCAGTCGGGGCGTCTGACTATATCTCGAAGCCTTTGGATATCGACCAACTGCTGTCGCTGCTTCGGGTCTGGCTGTATCGTCCGGAGGAAACACAGTGAGTTTTTTGGAGTGCGGCGGCTTGACGCCGCTTTGGTCCGTGGCGGCTTGACGCCACTTCGTTCGCATAGAGCCTGACCACTATCGTCGCGACAGGTCGCGATGGCCAAAGCGCCGTCAAGCCGGCGCACTCCAAAGAGATGTTTATAGCACTGGGCGCTTTTTGAATCCTGGAGGAGTTCGGTCCAATAAACATTTCGCTCTTATCGGACCTGAGGAATATTTGATCGATGGAGACTGAGCACTGAGCCTGAAGTTTGCACCTGAGCTTTTATGAGTACTGCCCCTGCCAAAAGCGTGGAAGTCGAAGACGTCGAGATCGAGCTCCTGGTTGAAGGGCTCTATCGTGCGTACGGCTTTGATTTCCGGGAGTATTCGCGTGCTTCATTGAAGCGCCGAATATTGGAGTTGATGCGGGCCGAGAAACTTGTGACTGTGTCGGCGTTTCAGGACCGGGCATTGCACGACGCGGCGTGCCTCGAGCGACTCCTGCTTGGTCTTTCGGTGCATGCCACCGCGATGTTTCGCGATCCCAGTTTTTACTCCACATTTCGCAAGCGAGTAGTTCCGCTACTCCGTACTTACCCGACTGTGCAGATATGGGTGGCAGGTTGTTCGACCGGCGAAGAGGTCTATTCACTTGCTATCCTGCTGCAGGAGGAACGGCTCTACGAAAGATGCCGCATCTATGCCACCGACATCAGCCAGGCAGTTCTTCGTAAAGCGCGAGATGGAATATTCCCACTGTCTGCGATGAGGGAATACACCAATAACTATCACCAGGCCGGCGGCGTTCATGAGTTTTCTGACTATTACACCGCGCATTATGACAGCGTGATTTTCAGCTCAGTACTCAAGAACAATCTGGTGTTTTCCGCGCACAACCTCGCGACAGACGGATCCTTCAACGAGTTTCAGGTGATCCTCTGTCGCAACGTGATGATTTATTTCAACAAGGACCTGCAGGCGCGCGTTCACAACTTGCTTTACGACAGTTTGAGCATGTTTGGGGTCTTTGGCCTCGGCAACAAAGAGTCGTTGAAGTTTACGCCGCGCGCTGCTTTTTACCAGCACCTGAATGAACATGACAAGCTTTATCGAAAGGTGATGTAGGTGATAAAGAGTTGTGTTCTCATCGACGGCGGTCGTATCAGAACCGGGAGCGGTAGCGACTGGGTCGTACTATTTGAAGACTACTTTATCGAAAGCTAATACCCAGTCGCTACCGCTCCCGGTTCTGATATGAAGGCGACACGCTAAAGCGAATCGGATATCAAACCGAATCGGCTACCGCGACAGGAGTAACACTTGAGATCGCATTTTGAAATCGTTGTCGTCGGCACTTCTGTTGGCGGGCTGAGAGCAATACAAACATTGCTTTCGGGATTGCCCGACGAATTTCCTTTGCCCATCGTCCTCGTCCAACACCGCGGCAAAGACTCTGAGACTGGCTTGTGTGATTTCCTTGCGCGCAGCAGCCGTCTCCCAATTTCGGAGCCGGATGATAAAGAGCCGATCCAGCCCGCACGCGCATACCTGGCGCCTCGTGACTATCACCTGCTCGTGGAGAAAGGCGCCTTCGCCTTATCAACCGATGCGCCGGTCGGCTTTGCGCGTCCGTCAATCGATGTGCTTTTCGAGTCGGTTGCCGATGAGTATAAGGAACACGCAATCGGCATAATCTTGACCGGCGCCAATCGTGATGGCACACGTGGTCTGGCAGAAATAAAGTTGCAGGGCGGGCTAACGCTGGTCGAGGATCCGGCTTCGGCCGTGTGCCGGGAAATGCCGGACGCTGCAATCGCAGGCACCGAAGTGGATAGGATTTTGGTTTTGACTGAGATTGGTCCATTCCTGGGAAGGCTTTGTAACTCTGCGGCCCCAATCGGGCTGGCCGCTTCTGCACCCGAGCTGCCGCGCGCCGACAGGGACTCCGGATTGGACCACCTTTGAGTACGGGGTTTAGATAAGGCACTTGCGCCTCGCCGCGCGAAACGGACAAGTCCGCTTTCTAAACGATGAGCGGCACGGTCACGCAATATGGAAGCTGAAGAACGGATAAACATTCTAATGGTTGACGATAGTCCAACGAATTTGTTGGCACTCGAATCGATCCTGCATGCTCCAGACAGAAATCTGGTTAGTACTTCCTCAGGCGACGATGCGCTCCGTTATCTGCTGGACCACGAAGTGGCAGTGATTCTGATGGACGTTTACATGCCTGAGCTTGATGGTTTGGAAACCGCCGAGTTGATCAGGGGCCGCGATCGGTCGCGTAACATACCAATTATTTTTCTCACCGCCGACAGTACCGGTGGCCGCCATTTGAGCCGTGGATATTCCCTCGGCGCGGTGGACTACATCGTTAAGCCAATTGAACCTGACATTCTGCGATCGAAGGTAGCCGTCTTTGTGGAGTTGTTTAAGAAGACTCAGGAAATCAAACGGCAGGCCCGGTTGCTGCGGGAAAAAAACCTGGAACTTGAGAACGCGAATCTGGCTCGGCTGAGCATGCTTATCGATCTGGGCCAGGAGTTGACTGCCGAACACGATCCGTGGCGAGTTTTGGAAAACTTTTGCCGGTCCGCGAGACAGATTGTCCAGGCTCAGGAGTCGGGCGTCGGAGTAATCAATGGCGACGGTAAGAGATTGCGTTATTTCTTCAGTTCCGCCGGAAATGATGTGGCTTCGGCTACTGATGCTCCAAAGATGGTGAGGCGCGCTTTGCAACACGTGGTTACCGAACGCCGGCCGCTGCGGCTTAATGATGCTGACGACCTTCTGCGCGTTAAGGGAAAGACGTCTGAGTTGGTCCATTCATTTCTGGGCGCTCCGATTTTCTCCGGTTCAAAAGTAGCCGGTTGGCTCTATCTGATAAACAAGGTAAACGCCGAAGACTTCAGTGAAGCTGACGAGCGCCTGGCCGCCACGCTGGCAACTCAGGTGGCTGTCGCTTACGAAAACGCCATGCTCTATAGCGATGCGCAGCGACACGCCAGCGAATTGAAACTTGAAATAACCGAGCGCAAACAAGCCGAAGAAGAGCGGGCTCAACTTTTGATCCGCGAGCAGGCCGCTCGAGCCGAAGCAGAGCAGGCTAATCGAACTAAAGACGAGTTCCTGGCCACGCTTTCGCATGAGTTGCGCACGCCGCTCTCCGCTATCCTGGGATGGAGTCACCTGGTTCGCTCCGGAAAACTCGACGAGCCGCAGATGTCTCGTGCGTTTGAAACAATCGAACGAAACGCTCGCTCGCAGTCGCAATTGATCGACGATCTTCTGGACGTTTCCCGAATCATTACCGGCAAACTTCAAATCGAGCCTCGGCCGGTTGATCTATGTGGCGTGATTGAAGCGGCTAGCGACGCGGTGCGACCAGCGTTGGAAGCAAAGTCCATCAAGTTTGAAGCTGTCATGGCTTCGGAGGATTGCTTAGTGCCGGGCGATCCAAATCGCCTGCAGCAGATCTTCTGGAATCTCTTCAGCAATGCTGCCAAGTTTACGCCCGAGGAAGGACAGGTGCGGGTTGAGGTCAAGCGTGTCGATTCAACGATCCAGATTTCCGTAAGTGACACCGGGGTCGGCATCACTCCCGAGTTCTTACCTTATATCTTTGATCGTTTTCGGCAGGCCGACGGCTCAACTACGAGAGTCCATGGCGGCCTGGGATTGGGACTTTCGATTGTGAAACATCTCGTCCAACTTCATCACGGCACTGTCGTGGTTGAGAGTCAGGGGAAAAATCAGGGAGCCACCTTTACCGTTGCTCTCCCACTGGCATCCGCGGCTTCAACCTCGGCCCCGGAAATGATTGACGAGGCAGAAGCGAACGGTTATTCGCTGCCCTTCGGGTTTTCCAGAGTTCTCGAGGGTCTGCGAATACTCGTGGTTGATGATGAAGTTGACTCGCGCGATCTGGTAAGCGCTATTCTGACCCGCTGCGGAAGCGAAGTGAACTGCTGCGAATCTGCGACCGATGCGATCAAGGCGATCCTGGATTGGAAGCCGGATTTGCTGGTAAGCGATATCGGAATGCCGAATGAAGACGGTTATAGCCTCATCAAGAAAATGCGGAAACTGAAATCAAAGCGTGCCCGGCAAACGCCCGCAGTCGCGCTGACCGCTTACGTGACGCACGAGGATCGTGAGCGCGCGCTTGCCGCCGGATTTCAAATGCATGTTCCCAAACCAATTGAGCCCACAGCCCTGGTGATGTCGATTGCCGCTGCTACCGGCCGCAAACTGTAATGTAATTAGCTAGCCGATCTCTTAAAAGAACCTGGGCCACCAAAAGTTCACTGTCCCGTCATCTTCGCTGAAGTACAATGTGGCCTCACAAGACTTTAGGCCCGAAGGGCGGTATTGCCCTATTTTCATTTCTCTCTGTCTTCTTGTGTCGCTGTGGTTGACAATTGGAGCAAGAACTTCGCCACAGAGAAACAAAGTTCACGGAGAATACACGGCGCGGCTTAGGAGGCAACCAAGTAGCGCTCTGGCTCCAGCGGAGCCGAATGTTTATAGAAACCGGTTGTGAGCACGACCCGCGCTCCAGCGGAGCGCAATGTTTCTGGCAATGGTTGCAAGTCGGGCTTCCGTTTCGCTCCGCTGGAGCGAGGAGGAATGTTCTTGAGCTTACGCGTTCTATAAACATTACGTCCTACGGGACCAGGGAGCTTGGGTTAGAAAAATCTTGCTAAGAAATAAGAAGTTAGACCCTTATATGACAGAGACTTTCGATTAGGTCACTACCCGTACGAGGGCACGTTCACGCGCTCGTATGAATTCCTGTTACCTAACGGAATCACGTTGCCGGCACTATTTCTGCTTACGCCCTGATGCGCCAAATCGAGATGACATCACGAGGTAACTCTGTGTTTTTGCATTGCTCAAAGCCAACGGTCCGCAGTCTGACCCTCATGTTAGCGATTTGCCTCCTGTTTGTTATTGTCAACGCCCAACAACCATCAAAAGGTACCATCCGCGGCAAAGCTATAGACGCCTTGGGAGCGCTCGTCAGCGGAGCCACTGTCACCATCATTAACGCAAACGGCACACAGCAAACGACCCAGACGAATCGCGACGGTGCTTTCACTATTAGTAATCTCCCGGCCGGTAGATACACCTTGCGGGCATCGGCCCCGGGCTTTGCCGCTTACGAGAATACCGAGGTGGAAGTGTCAGCCGGGAAGGTCACATGGCTTGACGTAATGCTGGTGGTGACCGTGAATGAACAAGTCACGGTAGAGAATCAGCAGCCTGTCAACACTGACCCGGAGGCAAACGCGAGCGCCACCGTTTTGAGCGAATCCGACATTCAGGCGCTGCCTGACAATGCAGCAGATTTAGCGGCCGCTCTGCAAGCCCTTGCCGGACCTGCAGCCGGACCCAGTGGCGGCGAAGTTTTCATTGATGGCTTTTCTGGTGGACGCCTGCCGCCGCGCGATACGATCCGGGAGATTCGCATCAATCAGAATCCCTTTTCTTCCGAATACGACCGGCTAGGGTTTGGACGCATCGAGATTTTCACGAAGCCCGGCACCGACAAGTATCGCGGGGAGGTGGAATTTGAGTTTGAGGACGAGTCGCTGAATTCGCGCAATCCTTTTGCGCCAAATAAGGCCCCTTTCCAAATCCGTAATATTCAATTCAATTTGGGCGGACCGATCGTCAAAAAACGCGCTTCCTTCTTTGTCGACTTTGAGCACCAGGACTCCGACAACAACGCGCTCATTAACGCGCTCACTCTTGACCCGGCTTTGAACACAACGCCTTTTCGGCTAGCCGTGCTTACTCCTTCTCGGGATATTGAATTCAGCCCGAGATTTGATTTGAAGATAAACGACAATCACACTCTGGTTGGCCGCTACAGTTTTGAGCGTTCAAAAACGAAGAATGGCGGTATTGGTGGCTTCGATTTGCTTTCTCGTGCATTAGACTCGCGCAGCAGCGACCACACGTTTCGACTAACCGAAACTGCGGTTCTTAACCCTTCAACCGTCAACGAAGCGCGCGCTCAATACATTCGCCGCCGCTCCGATCAGAAAAGCGCAAACAACTCGCCTACGATTCGCGTGCTTGATGCCTTCACCGGGGGCGGCGCAAATGTGGGTCTCGCGTTTTCTAATGAAGACCGGTTCGAGTTGCAGGACACCACGTCGTTCTTACGCGGAAAGCATTCGATCAAATTGGGGTTCCGTTTTCGCCACGTTCGACTCGCAGATTCTTCTCCGAACAACTTCGCTGGAACGTTTACGTTTACTGGTCTTGAGCAATACCGCAATGCGATTCTTAACCTGCCCGGCGCCTTCCCGACACAGTTTTCAATCGCCGGTGGAAACCCTCAAGCCGGCATCAAGCAACGGGACCTTGGATTATTCGTTCAGGACGATTGGCGCGTGAATCCGGAACTCACCGTCTCGCTCGGTCTCCGCTATGAAAGGCAAACCAACATTTCCAGCAATCTGAACTTTGCGCCCCGTTTCGGTTTTGCTTATGCGCCCGGGGCCGGCGGGAAGAATAAGCCCAAAATAGTTTTTCGCGGTGGCTTTGGAATTTTCTACGACCGCTTTGGCGAGAGCTTGAGTTTGCAGGCCCTACGCTTTAACGGTGTCAACCAGCAACAGTTCGTTGTTACTGACCCGGCAATTCTGGATCCGATAGTGTTCACTCAAGGCGGCGTTTCGAATGTGCCTACAATTCAATCTTTGACTGCTTTTTCCCAGCGGCAGACGACGCGCGTTGTTTCTCGTGATCTGCAAACGCCGTACACAATTCAAAGTGCGGTCGGCATCGAACGCCAATTGCCGCACAAGACGACGCTCAGTGTGACGTACGTGAGTGCGCTAACGCGAAACTTGCTGCGTTCGCGCAATATCAATGCGCCGCTGAATGGAGTAAGGCCGGTTCCTAACGCAGGCAATATTTTTCAGTACGAAGCCACCGGGCGTTTCAATCAAAACCAGGTCATTGTCAACGTGCGCTCAAATCTGCATGAAGGGGTTTCGATTTTTTCCAATTATGCTTTTGGTGGCGCAAAGAGCGATACAGATTCTCCGGGAATGTTCCCCGCAAATTCTTACGATTTAGGCGGGGAGTATGGGAGAGCAGCACTCGACATCCGGCATCGCTTCGTAGTGGGCGGCAACCTGACCGCGCCATTCGGATTGACTTTCGGTCCGTTTATTACGTTTCGCTCGGGCCTGCCCTTCAACATCACCACCGGCACAGACGCGAACGGCGACACGCTTTTCAACGAACGGCCAGCTTTTCCGACAAGCGCTTCTGAACCGGGAATTATCGTGACAAAGTTAGGTACATTCGATCCCACACCCGAACCTGGGGACACGATCATCCCGCGAAACTACGGAAGAGGTCCCGAGTTTTTCGTGGTGAATCTGCGCACGACAAAAGAGTTTGGCTTTGGTGGTGGCGAAAAGAAGTCTGCAGCGCAACCCCAGGGTGGCGGCGGCGGCGGTGGCGGTCAGCGTGGAGGTATCAACAGTCCCTTTGGTGGTGGGGGTGGCGGAGGTGGCGGACAACGCGGCGGTGGCAGTGATGAAAGCAAATACAAACTTTCGTTAACGGCAGCCATTCGAAATATTTTCAATCACACTAATCCGGGCGTGCCGGTTGGAAATCTTCGCTCGCCATTAGTAGGCGAATCGCTTTCCCTCGCCGGAGGTTTTGGTTTTGGCGGCGGCGGTGGGACCCAGGCTGGGAACCGCCGGATCGAGTTGCAGGTACAATTCAGCTTTTAACTTTTTGGAGCGCGGCGGCTTGACGCCGCTTTGGTCCGCGGCGGCTCGACGCCGCTTTGTTCGAGGCAGATTAACACTTGCGATAGATAGGCTTGCCTCTTGGGTCCGGGACTCGATCTCTACTCAACGAAAAGCGGCGTCGAGCCGCCGCACTCCAAAAATTGACTCGCCGCATCGCTGCGGCGCACCCCAAAGTGCTATGCCCAAATACGCAGCCTTTCTAAGAGCCATCAACGTGGGGGGCCACACTGTAAAGATGGACCAGCTTCGCGATCTATTTCAGGCAGTGGGATTTTCCAATGTGGAAACTTTCATCGCCAGTGGGAATGTCATATTCGACTCGAAATCAAAAAGCACTAAGGCTCTCGAAGGCAAGATCGAAGTCGCTCTGGAAGCGGCCCTTGGTTACAAGGTGGCGACTTTTATCAGATCGATCTCCGAACTGGCGGCGGTTGCTCAATACAAACCTTTTCACGATTGCGATGCGGACGGCAACGTTCTTTATGTCGCTTTCGTAGCCGATAACCCGGTCGATGAATTCAAGCAGCGGCTTATGTCATTCGCCACCGAGGTGGACGACTTCCACATTTACGGACGCGAAGTCTACTGGTTATGCCGCAAGAAGTTGGGTGAATCCAATTTTCCGGGCGGGGCGAAGTTCGAAAAGGCTCTCGGCATGCCGGCGACCCTGCGAAACTCAAACACTGTAGTGAAGATTGCATCGAAATACTCGTGAGCTGCCACGCGTAGTGCGGCCGCGAATCGGCGCTCTTAATGAAGCACCTCATATTTCGATGTCATGAGGTCAGTACCACCACGCGGTAGCGGGTGGGTTCCGGCCCGAAAGAGCTCGACGGTTCTAATTGCGCGACAAGACCCACCCGCTACCGCGTGGTGGTACTGACCTCATGATCACCATGTGCATCGCTTCCTTCGAACAAACTATTTGCAGCTCCTGACCTTGTGCTCTAAACTCCTACAAACTTCGTAGGCAGATCTGATATGAAAAACGCGCTCAAGTATGGATTGCTGATCACCGCAGTGCTCGCGGCGTGGATTGTTGTTGTTCGTCTGGTGATGGGTGTAGGCGCCGAGTCGAGGGCTAATCTGATAGGTCCGATTCTCTTCAACGTGACGGCAATCGTGGCCATCCTGCTTGGCATGAAGGCCAGAAAGAAAGAGTTGAATGGCAGCCTCGGCTTCAAAGAAGGTTTGAAAACCGGCATGGGAATCTCGCTCGTTTATGCTATCTCGGCATGTCTCTTCTTCATGATTGAGTTTCTGGTGGCAGGTCCAAAACTACTGCTGAGTGAAGCCGGACCGCAGGCAGGGCCGATGTGGCAAGTGGCGGCGCTCGCTTACGCGGGATTATTTTTTGGTTCGCTATTCTTCGGACTCATTTATTCGACAGTGATCGCTTTCTTCATTGCCCGGCGGCTGCCGCGCGAATCCAGTGAGATCATCTGACTCGTGTCCCACGTTAGTTTGTTTAGATAGCGCACTTGTGCGCCGATCTCGCGTCGGCGGACAAGTCCGCTGTGTAAACTCTCGTTCCTCTTTAGCAACTCTGAATTCTATGAGTCAGTTTGATTTGACCTCCGACGTTACTCTACAGAACCGAGCGCGGTAGCGCCGGATGCTAAGGTCAACTTCATAATATTCGAATCTGCTCCGAATCATGATCATCCGAACCTCATTCCAGGATCCGGCGCTACCGCGCTCGGTTCTGTAATTGCCTCGTTTACTCAACCTGAACCCGCTACCATTCTATGGAACCAGTACAACTTTCCCGAGGTTCTTTCGCGATTCCATATAGCTATGCGCTTCGCCCGCCTGCTCGAAGGGAAAGGCTTTGTCGACATAAGGCCGAATCCAACCTTCACTGACTCCGGCCATAATCGCTTGCAGCCATTCAGCAATCTTGTCCGGCTCATGCCACATGTGGCCCAGGTTTAAGCCGAACACGCCGCGGTTCTTATTCAGTAAACCCAACGGATGGAACCTCGGCATCTGTAGCGCTGCTTTGATTAACTTGAGCTTTCCTTTCAAACCATTCGCCGAGGCGGTGGAAACTCCAAACATGCCCAGCCGTCCCGTCGTCCTCAGCGCCGCGTAGCTCTTTTTCCAGTGGGCGCCGCCAATAGGATCAGTGACGAGTTCAACACCGCGGCCGTTAGTAAGTTCTTTTAAGACTGGCAGCCAGTCCTGGTTGCGATAGTCGATCGGATGATCGAGGCCGCGCTGACGCAGGAATTCATGTTTGCCCGGACTCGCCGTTCCATAAATTGTCGCTCCAATATTCTTTGCAATATCCAGTGCGGCCAATCCCACTCCGCCGCCGGCATTATGAATCAATACCGACTCACTCTTTCGCAAACCTCCCATTACTACCAGCAGTGCATAAGCCGTCAGGTAGTTGACCGGAATCGCCGCAGTCTGTTCAAAACTCAACGCTTCAGGCTTTTCAAAAACCTGGTTTGCTCGCACTGCAACTTTCTCCACTTGCCCGCGGAACCGTGTCATTGCAAAGACCGGCTTACCAACCAGATCGCGATCGACGCCTTCGCCAATCTCCTCAACTACGCCGGCAACTTCATAACCCATCACGCAAGGTTTCTTTGGGCCATCCGGATAGAGTCCCTGGCGCGCGAGAATGTCGGCGAAATTCAAACCGGCAGCGCGAACGGCAATCACCACTTCGCCGGGAGCTGGTTTCGGATCTGGCGCATTCTGAACTTCCAGAACTTCAACGCCGCCGTTTCGGGTTGTAACGATTTGTCTCATGCGTTTCCTCCTGCATCAACCGCGGGTTCATCTTACAGTCCGCCTTTTAGCGGACGAATGATAATAGCCCAGCAGTTCACTGCTGGGTATGGGGAGCAAGACAACGCAGTCCGGGAAGCGGACGACTGAGATGCTAGCCTCCAAGCCCCACACTTTTCAGTCGTCCGCTTCCCGGACTTCGTCGCACGATCTTTCCATCCCAGCGATGAATCGCTGGGCTATTTTCGGTCGTCCGCTAAAGGCGGACTGGGCAGAAACACTTTTGTGCGGCAGCAACACGAAAAGTCTTTAGTGAGATTTGTGTCATTTCGTGGATCGTTTTTGCCCTTGTCGGCACTGCGCAGGTTATACTCCACCGATACCGAAGCCACACCGCGATCAATGCTTACACTTCTGAGCATCTCAAACATAGCCCTAATAGATGAGTTGCGCGTCGAATTCGATCACGGCCTCAACCTGCTGACCGGCGAAACCGGTTCCGGCAAGTCAATCATCGTTGATGCGCTCGGCGTGTTGATCGGGGGACGGTTCACATCGGACCTCCTCAAGTCGGGTACCGAGCGAGCTTTCATCGAAGGGCTTTTTTCGGTCGCGCGCAGTCGGGAACTGGAATCGCTTTTATCCGCTGCGGGGATTGATATTGCCAGTTCGCAAAATTCGGAGAGGTCCGGTGATGAAAAAGGTGAGCATGAAATCATTATCCGGCGTGAACTTTCCGCCGGCGGTCGCAATAAAATCTTCATTAACAATCAACTGGCCACGCAGTCGTTGCTCCGCGACCTGCGCCCGTTTCTGGTGGACATTCACGGGCAGGGCGATCAGCAGACGCTCTTCAATACAGACACTCACCTTGAGATGCTGGACGCCTTCGCCGGTCTTGCTGCGATCCGCCGCGAAGTAGCCGAGTCTTACCGCGAGTGGAGCCGACTCAAGCGCGAACTGGAAGACCTGCAACGCGACGAAGCCGAAAAGTTTCAGCTGGTGGATATTTTAAAGTTTCAGATTGACGAACTCGAGCGCGCGCAGCTCGCGATCGGCGAAGACGTGGCGCTGGATGAAGAGCGGCGTCGTTTGCAAAATGTCGAGAAGCTCACACTCCTCTGCGCTCAAAGCTACGCACTGGTCTATGAAGATAACGACGCAGCGCTCACGCGGGTGCGGCTTGCTACGAGGCAGATCGAAGAATTAGGCGGTTACGAGTCGCGCTTTCGAGATTATCTCGAAGGACTTGAATCCGCGCGTGCCGTTTTAGAGGACCTTGCTTTCTCGTTGCGCGACTTTTCAGAGAAGCTGGAGTTTTCGCCTGCGCGGCAGGAGCAAATAGAAAATCGGCTGGCGGAATTATCCAACCTCAAACGGAAGTATGGCGGCTCGATTGAAAGCGCGCTCGAACACCTGGCCCGCTCAGAAGATCGACTGCGCCAGGTCGAACATGCGAGCGAACGTGAGACTGAAGTTGAAGCGGAGTTGGCCGCCTCGCTGGTTGCTTACCTTGAGCGGGCGCGCCGGCTGCATCGGGAGCGAGTGCGAGCGGCAAAGAAATTTGAGCAGGCAGTTGAGAAGGGCCTCGTGGAAGTCGCTATGGATAGCGCGAAGTTTCAGGTTCAGGTAACTGCGTCTGAGCCGGCCGAGTTGAAAGACAATGCTTCGGCAGCTTCGACTACATTCACTACGCGCGGGATCGATCATGTGGAGTTTTATTTTTCCGCCAACGTAGGAGAGGCAGTCAAGCCGCTGGTGAAGGTGGCTTCGGGAGGCGAGGCCTCGCGACTAATGCTGGTGCTAAAAACGGTAGCCAATGCTTCAGAGTTTCCGCGCACGATCGTGTTTGACGAGATAGACTCGGGCATTGGTGGTCGTGTTAGCGAGGCAGTCGGCGCGAAGCTCAAAAAACTTTCGCAAACGAATCAGGTCCTGTGTGTGACACACCAGCCCCAAATTGCCCGCTTTGCCGATAGCCACCTATTGGTCAAAAAGGAAACAGTGGGTGGGCGAACTGAAGTAAGCGTGGAAAGCCTGGACCGACGCGCCCGGGTTGAGGAAATAGCTCGAATGCTC
>Ga0137394_10001541_pt1 | contig 16879 bp, 14 predicted proteins | sample czobulk116metaG_FD_108278 | JGI IMG/M metagenome (GOLD analysis project Ga0137394, IMG submission 108278) | Vadose zone soil microbial communities from Angelo Coast Range Reserve, California, USA - czobulk1.16 metaG | ecosystem: Environmental > Terrestrial > Soil > Vadose zone | place: USA...
TACGCGACGTGGTGGATCCGCCAGGCGATCACGCGCGCGATTGCCGACCAGGCGCGGACGATCCGCATCCCGGTCCACATGATCGAGACCATCAACAAGCTGATCCGCACGTCGCGCGCGCTCGTGCAGGAGCTGGGACGCGAGCCGACCTCGGAAGAAATCGCCAAGCGGATGGACATTCCGGTGTCGAAGGTGCGCAAGGTGCTGAAGATCGCGCAGGAGCCCATCTCTCTCGAGACGCCGATCGGCGAGGAGGAAGATTCGCATCTGGGGGACTTCATCGAGGATCGCCAGGTGGTGTCGCCGGCCGAAGCGGTCATCAACCTGAACCTGAAGGAACAGACCGAATCGGTGCTGAAGACGCTCACGCCGCGCGAGGAGAAGGTGATCAAGATGCGGTTCGGCGTCGGCGACGGCAGCGAGCACACGCTCGAAGAGGTGGGCCAGAGCTTCGCGGTCACGCGCGAGCGCATCCGCCAGATCGAGGCCAAGGCGCTCAGAAAGCTTCGTCATCCGTCCCGGAGCCGGAAGCTACGCGCGTTCCTGGAGGGACGCACTTCGTGAAGGTAGAAATGAGAAGGAAGAAGGTAGAAGCGGAAGTCGGAAGCGTATCGACTCCTGCCCCGCGTCGTTTCGTACTTCTAACTTCTGACTTCTTACTTCATACTTCCCCTGGGCCCATAGCTCAACGGTTAGAGCCGCCGGCTCATAACCGGCCTGTTCCAGGTTCGAATCCTGGTGGGCCCACCAACCTTCGCTCTCTCGTTCATGCGAAGGTTGCCCGCCGTAGCGCGGAGCGCGAAGGAGGGCGAGCCTGGGTCCGCGAGATCTTCGGTTGGCGAGCCGTCGCTCCACGCGAGCTTCGGTTGGCAAGCCTGGTCCGCCGTAGCCCCGGGGCAGGCGGACCGACGCCACACACGTAGAAATTCAGGCTCCGCTCCGGCGGGGCCTTTTTTTTCGCCGGGAGACGATGAACGCCGACCTCGAACGATTGATCGCGCTCCAACGCCTCGACACCACGGCGGACGCCGCCCGGCGCAAGCTCGCGGACCAACCCGAGCACGAGAAGGCGCTCGAGGCGCGGCTGGAGGCGGCCAAGCAGCACTTCGCGACCGCGAAGGAACGCCTCGCCGAGAACCAGAGCGCGCGCCGCGCGATCGAGAAGGACGTCGCCGTCCAGCAGGGGCGCCTGTCGAAGTTTCGCGAGACGGCGATGGCCGTGAAGACCAATCAGGAATACCACGCGGTCCAGAAGGAAATCGGCTTCGCGCAAGGCGCGATCAAGACCCTCGAGGATCAGGTGCTCGAGCGGATGCTCGAGGCCGACGAGCTCGCGGCCGCCCTGAAGAAAGCGGAAGCCGACGTCTCGAGCGAGCAGAAGGCGATCGATGCCGACCGCCGCGCGATGACCACGGACCACACCGAGCTGCAGACATCGCTCGAGCGCATCACACGCGAGCGCGCCGAGATCGTCACCGCGCTCGACAAGCAGGTGCTGCTCACCTTCGAGCAGATTGCGCGGAAGCGCAACGGCGTCGCGGTCGCCGAAGCGCGCGACGGCGTCTGCACGATCTGCCACGTTCGCCTGCGGCCGCAGGTGTTCAACACGGTGCGCCGCAACGAATCGATCGTCCAGTGTGACAGCTGCAACCGCATCCTCTTCTTCGTGCCGGTGCCGGCGACGGCGGCAGCCCCGGACGACGTCAGCCAGCCGGCGTCGTGACCGGCTCGCTTCCTTTCGAATCGGGGCCGATCGTCGCGTACATCGACGGCGGCGCGCGCGGCAATCCCGGCCCGGCCGGTTACGGGGTGCGGATCGAGGAGCCGGACGGCACGTTGATCGAGGAGTTCGGCGAGTCGATCGGCGTCGCGACGAACAACGTCGCGGAGTACCGCGGTCTGCTCGCGGCGCTCGACTGGGCGAAGCGACACGGCCGTCGCGAGCTGCGTGTGCGCTCCGACTCGCTGCTGCTGGTGCAGCAGATGCGGGGCGAGTACAAAGTGAAGAGCGAGGGTCTGCGGCCGCTGCACGCGAAGGCGCAGCTGCTCGCGCACCAGATCGGGAAGGTCACCTTCGAGCACGTCCCCCGCGCGCTCAACGCGCACGCCGATCGGCTGGCCAATACCGCTATGGACGCGGCTGCGCCAAAAGCGTGAGCTGCTTCTCGATTTCGGCGGCGAGGTTCCGCGCTTCGTGGAAGCCGGCGCCCTTCACGCGCAGCCGCTCGATGCCTTCCGCGTCCAGCAGGACGTAAGTCGGAATCGCCTGCACGTCGAACAGACGTCGCAGTTTTCCGCTGTCATCCCAGTACTGCGGCCAGACCATCGCGTTCTTGTCGGTGAACGATCGCCACGCCTTTCCGTCCGTGTCCCCGCTGATCCCGACGACCACGAACGCGTCCCTGGCGTGGTCCTTCTGGACCTTCTTCACGGACGGCAGCGCGCGCACGCACGGTGCGCACCAGCTCGCCCAGAAATCGAGCAGCACAATCCGGCCGCGCAGCGTCTCGAGTGAGATCGGGCGACCGTCGGACGACACGATCGAAAAATCGGGTGCGTACTTTTCGCGGCCGCGGCGCGGGTTGGCGATGAGCGCCTGCGCCTCCTCCGCCGTCGTTCCGTGCGGACGGATCTCGATCTCCTTCCGGAGCTCCGCGATCGCTTCCTCGTCGCGCTGCTGGACCAGCAGCGCGAGCGCGAGCTCGTAATGGAGGTCGGCGACATTCGAGTCCGGGTCGGCGACGAGCGCCGCCCGGAGCTCGGCTTCCGCGCCGCGCGCGTCTCCCATCGCCGACAGGATCTGGCCTCTGAGCTTGCGCGCCCGCGCCAGCAGCCGCGCGTTGCCCTGCGCGAGATCGATGGCCGACTGCGACGCGTCGAGAGCGCTCGTGTAGACCTTCATGCCCCGCATCGCCAGGGCCATGCCGAAGAACGCGTCAAATGATTTGCCCCCGGCCACCTGGCTGGCGCGCTGGTAGGCCTTGAGCGCGTTGAAATGCTCGCCCTGCTGGAGCAGCTGGCGTCCTTTCTCGAGCTCCGCGTCGAGGGTTGTTGCCGCTTGCGGCTGCGCCGCGCGGGACGGCGCCGCGCGAAGGGCGAGCGGTCCCAGGGCAGATAAGAGAACGACGACGCCAATGACAAGCGCCTGTGCCGCCTGAAATGCAAACCGCAGAGATCGCAAAGCGCGCAGAGAATGCGTTTTCTCGGCGATCTCGGCGGTCTCGGCCGTTAGCCGTGACGCGCGCATCAGGGCATCCTAGCACCGCGAGGCCGGACCGCGCCTGCGATGCGGCCAGCCGCTTTGCCATCGCGCCGATAGGAGCAGAAGGCATCGGGGTAGCTCGCCGTGCAGAAGGCCGCGCCGTAAATGTGATCGCGCAACACACCGGCGCGCTCGAGCTGTTCCCGCGCCGACCGCCAGCCATCGAACTGCCAGTGCGCCGGCCTCGCGCCATCCAGAAACCAGCCCGAAAGTTCCGCCGGGGAGCGGCCGGCGGCTTCGAACCGATCGCGGACGTCGGCGCCGACTTCGTATCGCGAGGCGCTGATCGACGGGCCGATTGCCGCGACGAGATCCTCCGGCCGGCTGCCGAAGGTCTCGCGCAACGCCTCGATCACGACCTGCGGCACGCCGGCCGCGAGGCCGCGCCACCCGGCGTGCGCCGCCGCGACCGCGCCCGTCCGTTTGTCCGCGACCAGGAGCGGCACACAGTCCGCCGTTTGAATCGCCAGAGCGAGCGCGGGATCGTCGGACACGATGATGTCGGCGTCGGGAAGCGGCCAATCCGCTGGCGGCGGTGGATCTCCGCGACGGCGGACGAGCACCGAGGTGCCGTGGACCTGGTGCGCGCGCGACAGATGCGCGGCGTCCACGTCGAGCGCGCGTGCGACGTCGCCCCAGGCCGCGGCGCGGTCGTCGTCGGCCGCCGACGCGAGCGGCCACGGGCGCGACGTGAACAGGTGAGCGGCGTACGGCTCGAGCGCTCGGCACACCAGCGCGGGACCTGCACCGGCTTGCACCCACGAGAATGCGTCGTTAGGCTTGGGAAGCATCCGTCCCCATCATGCCCAACATTATCGGCCTCGGCCTCGACGCCACCGACATCGCCCGGATCGCCGACACGGTCGAGCGGTACGGCGACCGGTTTCTGCGGAGGATTTTCACCGACGACGAAGTCGCGTACTGTACGCGGCGGCGCGTGCCCGCGATCCACTTCGCCGGGCGCTTTGCGGCGAAGGAGGCGGCGATGAAGGCGCTCGGCACCGGCCACGCGCAGGGCGTTCTGTGGCGGGACGTCGAGGTGATCCGCCACGGCGGGCCGCCGCAACTGAAGTTGCATGGCGGCGCCGCCCGGCGATTCGCCGCGATTGGCGGCCGTTCGTCGCTGGTGACGATCACGCATTCCGATTTTCTCGCCATGGCGCAGGTCCTCATCCTCGGCGACTGACGGCAACTGCGGGAGTCATCCGCGTCGCATCCCCGCGCGGCGGCCGCGGGCCCTCCGCGACGCGCCGCGTCAACGCACGCATCCTCCATCGCTTACGGACACGAGCTCGTCGATTGTCGGCGGCACCGCGCTTGATCCTCCCCGGCACATCTGCGATCAGCCGCTCGTGGCGGGCGGCTCACAAGGAGTGTCCGATGACGATCAAGATCACGCCGAACGACAAAGGGAATCCGCCAGGCAAGCTCGCCGACGCCGAGGTGCATTTCTCCGACGGCCCGATGGAAGGGCTGAAGCTGATGGGTTTCGCGATCTGGGAACGGCGCGGCGGCAACGGCCGCAATGTGACGTTCCCGGCGCGGCAGTACGTCGTGAACGGCGAGCGGCGCACCTTCGCGCTGCTCCGTCCGATCGTCGACGCAACGGCGCAGAGCAAACTGCGCGATCTGATTCTGGAGGCGTTTCAGGACCACGAGGAACGGGCGGCGATCGCCAGCTGAAGAATCGGGTAATCGGGTCATCGCGGAATCGGGTAATCGATTATCCGATCACAAGATTACGCGATGACGCGATCATTGAATGACCGGCAGGAGGCGCGCGTTTTCCTGCGCGCGCTTCGGAGGCAGCGTCCATTCCTCGCGGAGACCTTTCTCGTACTCCGAGTGGAAGAACGTTGCCTTCATGCCGCCATCGATGATGTCCCACGGCAGCATCGTGTCGTGCGTGCGGTCGCGGAAAATGTAGAAGTCGCCGTCGATGCCCGCTTCCGCGACGGCGGCGTGCCAGTTCTGCCCGTTCCGCTCGGCCGCGGCGATCGCGGGCGCGACGCGCCGATCGCCCAGCGAGAGCAGCGCCTGGTAGTAGGAGTGCCGCTCGGATTTGATGTTGAAGTACACGTTGTCGATGTCGGCAGTCAGCGTGCGCAGCCGTTTGATCTTGCGGTCCACCACCGTGGGGTCTTCCATGGGGATCCACTGATATGCGGTCCCGGGCTTGGGAATCAGCGGATTCACGCTCCCGACAATGCGGCCGATCTGGCCTTTGGGGCGTGCGTACTTCAGCATCCGCTCGCGGATCTGCAGCGTCAGATCGCGAATCGCGACCAGATCGTCGTCCGTCTCGGTGGGGAGGCCGATCATGTAGTACAGCTTCAAGTTCTCGATGCCGCCCGCGAAGATGAGATCGGCGCGGTCGAGAATCTCGTCGTTCGTGACGGTCTTGTTGATGACCCGCCGGAGTCGATCCGAGCCGGTTTCAGGAGCGATCGTGATCGTCCGTTCGCCGCTCTCGCGCAAGACGCGCACGATCGGCTCGGTCAGATCGTCGAGCCGCAGCGAGGCGGGGCTGATCGAATAGCCGATCTCGTGCAGCCTCGCGAGGATGCGCTCGATGTCCGGATGATCGCACAGCGCGATCGACACGAGGCCGACGCGATTGGCGTGAACGCGCGCCGCGGCGGCGAGCTCGAGGATCCGGTCGGTCGGAAACGCCCGGACCGGCAGGTAGTTGTAGCCGGCCCAGCAGAAGCGGCACAGGTTTGCGCAGCCGCGGACGACTTCCACCAGGAAGCGCGATCCGAACTCGGTATCGGGTGTGAATATGCTGGTCACGGGCGGATCGACCGCGTCGGTCGTTTTCAGCGCGGCCTTCCGCACCGGCATCGGCGCATCGGTTCCGGGCCGCACCGTGTAGCCGGTCATCGTGCCGTCATCCGCATGCCGCGGCTCGTAGAGCGACGGCACGTAGAACCCGCGCTCGAGGGCGAGGAGCCGTAACAGATCGTCGCGGCCGGTCGCCGCGGCCACGGCGCGCCGCAGCCCAGGGATCAGCGCTTCGCCTTCGCCCGCGGCAATCACGTCGGCGAACGGCGCGAGCGGCTCAGGGTTGACGAACGTGACGGCGCCGCCGATGACGATCAGCGGATCGCGGGAGGACCGTTCGGCGGCGTAGCTCGCAATGCCTGCGAGGCGGAGCAGCGTCAGGACGTTCACGTAGTCCCACTCGAAAGACACCGAGAACGCGACGATGTCGAAGTCGCTGACAGGCGTCTGCGACTCGAGCGTCACCAGCGGCGTCTTCGACGCGGAGATTGCGGCCAGTTCCTGTTTGGGCGGCAGGAAGAACCGTTCGCAGACGATGTCGTCTTCGGCGTTGAAGAGGCGGTACACCGTCTGGAAGCCGAGGTTCGACATCCCGACCCAGTACGTGTTCGGAAACGCGAGGGCCACGCGCAGACGATCGCCGTGCGGCTTCTTCACGTAGCCGACTTCTTTCGCCAGGGTGAGCTGTGCGCGTTCGCGCTGTTCCCAGGAATTCATGCGAGGCAGTCGGTCCCGACCCGGAGCCAGGAGCCTGTCCCGGGCGCGGTCAAGGCGTCCGGCCGCTGATGCTCAGACGTCGGCGTTCTCGAGTGCCGTGGATCTATCTACTTTACCATCGAGAACGGCGGTCACCCGGCCAATAGGGCTTGTGCTGACTTTCGTCATGAAGCCAACGCATCGAAGGCGCCGGGGCGCCCGCCCGGCAAGGCGCGAAGGGGGAGAAGGGCGGGATCACTTGACCCACGAGCAAACCCGCGGAGCTGGGAGCATTAGTGGCGACTGCCACCTGTACTTACGAAAGACAGCCCTTACCCCTCCTGGCGTCGGAGAAACGCCGGCACGTCGAATGTCGTGCTGACGTCGAAATCCGGGTCCATGGCGAGCCTCGCCTCCTCAACCACTTCGGCCACCTCGGCCACCTCAGCAGGGTGGATGATATCGACCGCCGTCGGAAGCGCAGGTGGCGGCGCGGACGAGCTGGCGCCCGCCGCCGCGGCCGCGGTAGAAGCGGCCATCGGCAAATCGAGCAGCGAGCGCCGCGCGATCGACAGCCGCGGCGCGAGCGTCGTCGTCGGCGTCAGCGCCTCGGCGCGGGCACGCGCGTGCTCGGTGTAGTGCGTCATATCCACAGGCGTCTGCGCCGTGGATGCCGCTGGCCGGGCTGCCGACGGCCCGCCGAACCCCGTTGCAATCACGGTGATCTTCACCTTGCCTTTCAAGGCCGGATCGATGACGGCGCCGAAGATGATGTTGGCATCCTCGTCGGCCGCCTGTTGCACGATGCACGACGCCTCGCTCACCTCGACCAGCGACAAATCCGGCCCGCCGGTGACATTGATGATCACGCCGCGGGCGCCGTTGACCGACGTCCCCTCGAGCAGCGGGCTCGAAATGGCGCGCCGCGCCGCTTCCATCGCGCGGTCCTGCCCGTCCGCCACGCCGGTGCCCATCATCGCGAGGCCCATGCCGGCCATGATGGTCTTCACGTCGGCGAAGTCGAGGTTGATCAATCCGGGCACGAGAATCAGGTCAGAGATTCCCTGTATAGCCTGCCGGAGCACATCGTCCGCCGTCGCGAAAGCATCGATTATCGGCGTCGTGCGATCGATGATCGTGAGGAGCCGTTCGTTCGGGATGGTGATGATCGTGTCCAGGCAATCGCGCAGCGCTTCGAGACCGCGCTCTGCCTGCAGCTGGCGTTTCTTCCCTTCGAACTTGAAGGGCTTGGTCACCACGGCGACCGTGAGCGCGCCGAGCTCGCTGGCCAGGCTGGCGATGACGGGGGCCGCGCCGGTGCCGGTGCCACCGCCGAGGCCGGTGGTGACGAAGATCATGTCGGCGCCGTCGAGCGCCTGAATGATTTTTTCGGTGTCTTCGAGGGCCGCGGAGCGGCCGACGTTCGGATCGGCGCCCGCGCCCAGCCCCTTCGTCAGCTTGCTTCCGATCTGGAGCTTGACCGGCGCCGCGTTCCCGCGCAGCGCCTGCAGATCGGTGTTGGCCACGATGAACTCGACGCCTTCGAACCCGGCCTTGACCATGCGGTTCACGGCGTTGCTGCCGCCGCCGCCGACGCCGATGACCTTGATGCGGGCGCCCGCGTTGGTTTCTTCTTCGTCGAGCTTCAGCCTCAGACGTCGGACATCAGCGTTCGTGTAATCGTCCATTCGGTCTCTCCTCGTCGCAGGCGCTCGGGCCTGCGTCAGAAAAATTCCTTGAACAGCCCGCGCAGCCGCCCGGCGACGCGCACGAAGGCGCCGGCGCCCACCGGCGCGCGCGCCAGATCGCCCATCGAGTTGCGGTATCCGTAGAGCACCAGCCCGACGCCCGTGGCGAACGTGGGGCTGTTCACGTGATCGGCCAGGCCGCCGACGCCGGTCGGGCAGCCGCGGCGGATCGGCAGGTCGAAGATCTGCTCGGCGATCTCGGGCATGCCGTCGAGGATCGCGCCGCCGCCGGTCAGCACGATGCCGGAGTTCAGGCTCCGCTCATAGCCGGCGCGCCGGATCTCGTCCCACACGAGGTGGAAGATTTCCTCGGCGCGCGGCTGCAGGATCTCGGAGAGGATGCGGCGCGCCATCACGCGCGGCTTTCGTCCGCCGACGCTCGCGACCTCCATCGTCTCGTCCTCGTCGACCATGCCCGACAGCGCGCAGCCGCACTTGCGCTTGATCTTTTCCGCATCCGGCACCGGCGTCCGCAAGCCGACGGCGATGTCGTTGGTGAAGTGATCGCCGCCGACACCGATGACCGCGGTGTGCCACAGGCTGCCGCGTTCGTGGATCGCGATGTCGGTGGTGCCGCCGCCGATGTCCACGAGCGCGACGCCGAGCTCCTTTTCGTCCTCGGTCAGCACCGATTCGCTGGCCGCGAGCTGTTCGACGACCGTCTCCTCGACGGTCGCGCCCGCGCGGTTCACGCACGCGACGATGTTCTGGGTCGAGCTCTGGCTGCCGGTGACGATATGGACGTTCACTTCGAGCCGCGCGCCGGTCATGCCGACGGGCGCGCCGATCCCGTCCTGCTCATCGACGACGAAGTCCTGCGGCAGCACATGCAGGATTTCGCGGCCGGTTGGCAGCGACACCGCCTTGGCGGCGTCGATCGCGCGGCGCACGTCCTCGCGCGTGATCTCGCGGTTCTTGCCGGCGACGGCAATCACGCCGCGGCTGTTGAAACCCTTGATGTGCGGCCCCGACAGCGCCAGATGCACCGAATCGATCTCCACGCCGGCCATCAGCTCCGCTTCCTCGATGGCCTTCTTGATCGAATCGACGGCGGCTTCGAGATTCACGACCACGCCGCGGCGGATGCCGCGCGACTCCGCCACGCCGAGCCCGACGATGTCGATCCCTTCGGCGTCGAGCATCTCACCAACGACGGCCGTCACTTTCGACGTGCCGACGTCGAGCCCGACCAGGTACCGTTCTTTTCGCGCCACTGCCCCTCCCGGTTGAACGCCTTCTTCGCCACCTTCGTCGGTCGTACGAAAATTCGATCGTCGAACCGCAGGTCCACGTAGTCGATGTCGGCCACGCGCTCGTGGAGCGTCGGCGCCAGATCGATGTAGGTCTGCAGCCGGGGCAGAAACTGGTCGTCGCCCAGCTGAATCACCGCCGGGTCGCCGCTCAGGATCACCGCCGCGTTGTGCAGATCGGCGACGTCGACCTGGGACAGCCGTCCCGCCACCTTCGGCTTCGCCTTCACCGCCGCGATGACCCGCGCCGCCAGCTCGGCGCGCGGCTCGTCGATCATCGACCCGCTGCCGGCCGACGCCGCCGACAGCCCGTCGATGATCGGCAGATCGAGATCGGCGTACTGCGGGCCGTACTGGTCGATGATCACGCCGCGCTCGTCCACGAGGTACATCTCGCCGTCGACGCGCCCGATCCCGATCGGCTGCCGCTCCCACACGACGACCTCGACGGTCGACGGCAGCGAGCGGCGCAGCGCCGCCTCGCGCACCCACGGCGACGCCATCAGCCGCCTGCGCCACCGATCGAGGTCGGTCCACACGAGGCTTTCGCCCCGCAGGCCCTGCAGCACCGCGAGCACCTGGGTCTTCGACAGCCGTTGGTTGCCCCGGACGAGAATGCGGTCGACCTGCAGCACATGCGCGCGAACGGCGACGCTCGTGGTCCGGTAGACGCCATAGCCGAGCGCGAGCGCGAGCGCGCCGCACCACAGCGCCGGCTTCACGAGGCGGCCCCCGCGCCGCTTCCTGCGCGCCGGCTTGACGTGCGCGCGACGGAAACGGCGGTCGGTGGGCGCGGCGACGGCGCTCATGCCTTCAGCGCCTCCACGAGCCGGTCGGGTACGGTGCCAATCGATCCCGCACCGAGCGTGATCACGACGTCGCCCGGCCTCGCGACCCGCACGATCGCCGGCACCACGTCGTCCAGGCGCGGCACGACGTCGACCGGAGCGCGCACGCTGGCGCGCATGGCGGCCGCCAGCGTCTCGAGCGTCACGCCCGGGATCGCCTCCTCGCCGGCAGAGTAGATGTCGGTCAGCACGATGTGGTCGGCGCCGGCCAGCGCCGGGCCGAAGGCGTCCATCAACGCCGCGGTGCGCGTGAACCGATGCGGCTGAAATGCAACGACGATGCGGCGGCCGAGCGACCGCGCGGCCGCGAGCACCGCGGCGATCTCGGTCGGGTGATGGCCGTAATCGTCGACGACCAGGACGCCGTTCGACTCGCCGCGGACCTCGAAGCGACGCTCGGCGCCACGAAAGTCCTTCAGACCGGCGGCAATCCGTTCGAACGACAGGCCGAGCTCGGTGCCGACCGCGACGGCGGCGAGCGCGTTCAACAGGTTGTGGCGGCCGGGAACGGCGAGCGACAGCGTCCCGAGCGGCACCATGGTGCTCGGCGGATCGGCCGCGTCCCGCCGGGTGGCACCGCGGCGTGCGCGCCGCTTCACCGCTGCCGATACGCTCAGCGGTCCCATCACCACATCGGTCGCCGTGACGTCGACGTCCGGCGAGTCGAGCCCGTACTTCGTCACGCGGCGAGTCATGCGCGGCAGAATTGCGGCAAGATTCGCGTCGTCGGCGCACGCGACCACGCCGCCGTAGAACGGCGTCTTGTTGGCGAAGTCGACGAACGCCTGTTGCAGGTCGTCGAAGCCGCCGTAATTTTCCAGATGCTCGTGGTCGATGTTCGTAATCACTGCAATGGTCGGAAACAGTTTCAGAAACGATCGGTCGCTTTCGTCCGCCTCGGCCACCATCAGCTCGCCGCGCCCCAGACGGGCGTTGCTGCCGAACGCGCTCAGCCGGCCGCCGATGACGGCCGTCGGGTCGAGGCCGGCCCGTTCCAGCACGAGCGCGATCATGGACGTCGTCGTCGTCTTGCCGTGCGCGCCGGCGACCGCGATCGCGAAGCGCAGCCGCATCAGCTCCGCGAGCATCTCGGCGCGCGGGATCACGGGGATCTGCCGACGCACCGCTTCGCCGATTTCCGGGTTCGCCGGCCTCACAGCCGTCGAAATCACCACGACATCTGCATCGCCGACGTGCTCCGCGTCGTGTCCGAGGGCGATGCGGATGCCCAGCGTTCCCAGCCGATCGGTCACCGACGATCGCTTTTCGTCCGATCCGCTGACAACGTAGCCGAGATTGGCGAGCAGTTCGGCGATGCCGCTCATGCCGATCCCGCCGATCCCGACGAAATGCACGTGCCGCGTTTTACCGAGCACGACGCCCCCGCCACGATCCGGTTCGGAGTTCAGAGTTCAGGGTCCAGCGTTCGTTCCGTTCGGCGTTCGCGGTTCTAGAACCCGGAACGAGAACGAACCTTGAACCCTGAACCTTGAACCCTGAACCCATCGCCCTCTCTCCCATCCGAGAACCCCGGGGAAACCTGGGTTCGGAGTTCAGAGTTCAGGGTGCAGCGTTCGTTCTGTTCGGCGCTCGCGGTTCTAGAACCCGGAACGAGAACGAACCTTGAACCCTGAACCTTGAACCCATCGCCGCGCCGATCAGAGAACCCGGCGAACGTTGAACCCTGCGCGTTGAACGTCGAGCCGCATACCGTTACCGTTTCGCGAGCGCGAGCGCCCGATCGACGATGACGCGCGCGGCGTCCGGCCGCGCGAGCGCGCGCGCCGCGACGGACATCTGCCGCCGGCGCTGGCGGTCGCCGGCCAGCGCCAGCAGCCGTTGCGCGAGCGTCGGGCCGTTCAGGTCCTTCTGCAGCAGCACCTCCGCAGCGCCTGCCGATGCCAGCGCCTCGGCGTTCTTCCGCTGGTGATCGTCGGTCGCGGTCGGCAGAGGGATCAGAATCGCCGCCTTCCCGGCCGCCGTCAGCTCGGCCAGCGTCGTCGCCCCGGCTCGGCAGACGACCAGGTCCGCAGCTGTGAGTTGCCGCCCCATGTCGTACAGGAACGGCTCGACGTCGGCCTGAAGCCCCGCTTGCCTGTAGGCGGTGCGCACCACTTCCACATCTCGCTCTCCCGTCTGATGTGTGAGACGAAGATGCGAACCGCCGGCGGCCAGCTGCGCCGCCGCCTCCGCCATGGCCACGTTGATTGCGTGCGCGCCCTGAGAGCCGCCAAAAACCAGGACCCGCGTGACGGCCGCCGCGTCATCGAGCACCGGCTCCTGGTTGGGTCCGGCCGCCGCGAAAAACTCCGGCCGGACGGGGTTACCGCTCACGAATGCCTTCGGTCCGAAGAACGCCTGGGTCGAGTCGAACGTCACCGCCGCCGCCTGCACCACCCGCGAGAGCCATCGATTCGTGAGCCCCGGCACCGCGTTCTGCTCGAGGATCATCGTCGGCACGCCGCGCGCCGCCGCGACGAGCACAACCGGTCCGGAGCTGTAGCCGCCGACGCCGATCACGAGCGATGGCCGCCGCGCCGAGACGATGCGCCAGCTGTCGACGATCCCCAGCGGCACGAGCATCGCGCCGCGCAGGCGATCCACCATCGGCTTTCCTTTCAGTCCGCCGCTCCGAATCAGATCGAGCGCAAAGCCTTCGCGCGGCACGACGCGTGCCTCGATCCCCTTCGCCGTCCCGGCAAACGAGATCTCCGCGCCGGGCTGCCGTGACAGCAGCTCCCGCGCGACCGCGATCCCCGGGTACAGATGGCCGCCGGTGCCGCCGCCCGCGATGACCACGCGCACACCCATCGTCCTCGTCGAGTACCTCTTCGCGCATCGCCTCACCCGAGCGTGCGTCGTGTCCCGCTTCCGCCTTCGCGTCAAACTTCGGCGGACCGCCGTCACCCTGACAGTCCGCCGGACCGTGATCGCTCATGCCTCGTTCGTCGACCCGTGCTGCGACACGTTGAGCAGAATCCCCATTCCGACGAGGTTGATCAGCAGCGAGGAGCCGCCCGCGCTGACGAACGGCAACGGAATGCCTTTCGTCGGCATCATGCCGAGCACCACGCTGATGTTCACGAACGCCTGTCCGGCGACCATCGTGGTGAGCCCGAGCGCGAGGAATGCCCCGAAGGGGTCGGGCGCCTGCAGCGCGATGCGGACGCCCCGCCACGCCACCACGCAGAAGCACAGGATGACACCCGTCGCGCCGATCAGCCCGAGCTCCTCCGAGATCACGGAATAAATGAAGTCGGTATGCGGTTCGGGCAGGTAGAACAGCTTCTGCACGCCGTTCATCAGCCCCTTGCCCCAGACGCCGCCGGTGCCGATCGCGATGAGCGACTGGATGATCTGGAAGCCGTCGCCCAGCGGGTCGTCCCACGGATTGAGGAACGCGAGCGTCCGGCGTCGCCGATACGCGGAGCCCATGATGACGATGTAGAGCACGGGCAGCGCGACGAGCGCGGCGCTGACGATGTAACGATAGCTGAGGCCGGCGGCGAAGATCATCACCGTGGCGGTCAGCAGCAGCGACATCGCGGTGCCGAAATCCGGTTCCGGCAGGATCAGCGCGACGAGGCCCAGCACGACGATCACGATCGGCAGCAATGCGTACGTCAGCTCGTCGATGCGGCGCCCCCGGCGCTCGAGAAGCGCCGCGATGAAGAAGATCGCGACGAGCTTCGCCAGCTCCGAGGGCTGCACGCCGATGCCGCCGACGCCGAACCAGCGCCGCGCGCCGTTGATCGGCGCGCTGAAGTAGACGGCGACGAGCGCCAGCGTCACGAGCCCGAGGCACGTCCAGATGAACGCCGGCTCGCGGTAGACGTGGTAGTCGATCCGCATGACGATCGAGAGCATCGCCATGCCGAGGACCGACCACATGCCCTGCGTCATCAGGAACCTCGAGGCTCTGCCGTAGCGCTCCAGCGCCACGGGTGCCGACGCGCTGTAGACCATGACGACGCTCAGGGCGACCAGCAGGATGGTCGCCATGAAGAGCACCTTGTCCGACTTGAGTTTTCTCGCCACGTTCGGACGGTCCTTCAGGCCGCCTAAAGGTCGAGCTCACTTCACCCGAAATATCCACCGGGTTCGGAATTACGATCGCCGTGAGCGGTCAGCAGTCATCAGTCGGCGTCGGGCCGAGGCACCAGCTTCCCAGGCCGGGGCAGCCTGGGTTCCCAGCAGCCAGTCCTCCACCGCGAGAACCGACTGACGACTGCTCACCACTCACAGACAACAACACCTGCCATGGCTGATGGCTGACGCATATGGTCCAGGGCCGTCATCAGCCACAGGCCGTTAGCCATCAGCCATGTCACTGATGCGCTTCACCTCCTCCTTGAAGCGGCGCCCGCGATCGGCGTAATCGCGGAACATGTCGAAGCTCGAGCATGCCGGCGCGAGCAGCACCACGCCTGACGGCTTCGCCAGCTCGAACGCGCGGCGGATCGCGGCGGCAAACGTGTCCGCTTCGTGCACCGTGATGACGTCAGCCAGCGCGTCCCGCACCACCGGCCTCGACTCGCCAATCGCGACCACCGCTTTCGCGCGCGCCTTCAGCGGATCGCGGAGCAGCCGGAGATCGCCGCCCTTGAAGCGCCCGCCCACGATCGCGACCAGATCGCGGTCGAAGCTTTCGATCGATCGCAGCGCCGACTCGACGTTCGTCGCCTTCGAGTCGTTCACGAAGCGCACACCCTCGACCTCAGCGACGAGCTCCATCGCGTGCTCGAGGCCGCGGAAGGCATCCACCGCGGCGGTCATCGCCGCGGGCGAGGCCCCGGCGATCGCGCCCACCGTCGCCGCCGCCATGACGTCGTTCACGAGATGCGGACCGAGCAGGTGGATCGCGTCGAGCGGGACGAGCCGCACGGCGGCATCGCGGCGCCGATCGACGATCCAGCCGTTGTCGACGACCGTGCCCTCCGGCATGGAGCCGTGGCGAGCGAAGAGCCGCGTCTTCGCACGCCCGCGCCGCGCCATCTGGAGGACGGCCGGGTCGTCCGCGTTGATGACGGCGAAATCGCCGGCATCCTGATTCTCGAAGATCCGCGCTTTCGCCGCGGCGTACGCCTCGACGTTCGGATGCCGATCGAGGTGGTCCGGCGAGAAGTTCAGCATCACCGCGATCCATGGATGAAACGTCTCGATCTGCTCCAGCTGAAAGCTGCTGGTCTCGATGACGTGGAACGTGTCGGGCGTCGACTCCGAGACCTGGGCGCTCAGCGGCGCGCCGATGTTGCCGCCGACGGTCACCTTGAAGCCGGCGGCCTCCAGCATCCGCCCGGTCAGCGCCGTCGTCGTCGACTTCCCTTTCGTGCCGGTGATGGCGATCATGCGGCCCTGCAGCCAGCGCGACGCGAGCTCGATTTCGGCGATCACCGGGATCCCGCGGTCGCGCGCCGCCTGCACGGCCGCCTGTTCGGGCGGGACGCCCGGGCTCAGCACGACGAGCTCCGCGTTGGTGAACGTCTCGCGCGTGTGCCCGCCGAGCTCCAGCGTGACGCCGAGGCTGCGGAGCCGATCGCTCTCCGGGATCTGTGCGCTCGTGTCGGACAGCGTGACGCGGGCGCCGCGGCGCGCGAGCAGCTCGGCGGCCGCCAGCCCGCTCCTCGCCGCGCCCGCGACGGTCACGCGTTTGTCTTTGACTTCAAATCCCAAATCCCCAGTCCCCAGTCCCCCGAGTCCACCAGTCCCCCAGTCGCGTCGCCGTCACCGAAGCTTGAGCGTCGCGAGGCTGAACAACGCGAAGATGATCCCGACGATCACGAAGCGCGTGATCACCTTCGGCTCGCTCCACCCGATCAGCTCGAAGTGGTGATGCAGCGGCGCCATGCGGAACAGGCGCTGGCCGCCGGTCGCTTTGAAGTAGCCGACCTGCAGTACCACCGACAGCGCTTCGAGCAGGAACACGCCGCCGACGATCGGCAGCAGCAGCTCCTGCTTGATCAGGATGGCGACGATGCCGAGCGCAGCGCCGAGCGCGAGCGAGCCGACGTCGCCCATGAAGATTTCGGCGGGGTACGAGTTGTACCAGAGGAAGCCGAGCGACGCGCCGACGAGCGCGCCACAAAACACCGTCAGCTCCGCCGCCTGCGGAAAGCGCACGAGCAACAGGTATTCCGCAAACACGCGATGCCCGGTCACGTAGGCCAACGCGGTGTACGCGCCGGCGGCAATCGCGAACACGCTGATCGCGAGGCCGTCGAGACCGTCGGTCAGGTTCACCGCGTTCGATTCCGAGACGAGCACGAAGACGGCGAACGGCAGGTACCACCA
>Ga0137394_10001543_pt1 | contig 16864 bp, 17 predicted proteins | sample czobulk116metaG_FD_108278 | JGI IMG/M metagenome (GOLD analysis project Ga0137394, IMG submission 108278) | Vadose zone soil microbial communities from Angelo Coast Range Reserve, California, USA - czobulk1.16 metaG | ecosystem: Environmental > Terrestrial > Soil > Vadose zone | place: USA...
GACCCGAGCTCACGATGCGCTTCCTCGATGCGTGGCTTGAGGGTCGCATAGAGCCTGGCGGCGCCAGGCGGGTCGACTGATGCGATCGCGTCCGCGATCACCGCGTATCGGTCGTAGCTTCGCAGGTCCACGTAGGGATTGCGATCGCGCTCGACGATGCGGAAGGCTGACGAAGGGCGCAGAACTCTCAGGTGCTTTGCAGGTGTGGCGCCGTCCGCTATGTTCGCAACGACAACAGTGAAGTTACGGATGAGTCCGTTCGTTGTGAGCCATGCAGTGACGGCAGGATTCTCAGAGAGCGCCCGAACGAGCGTTCTGACGAGTGCGTCACTGGCATCGAGCGGCGGGATCGTAATGGGTTCGCCCTCTCCGCCGAGCGACGGCGGAGGCGCCTTCGCCGAGGCCGTCGGTGCTGTCGCCGCCGTTGGCACAGGACGCGCTCGCCACGCGAACGCGATGTAGGCGGCAACTCCGGCCGCAGCGATCAGCAACACCGCCGCGACCCACAATCCTGTGGGACGTGCTGGTGACTGCGTCGGAGGAGACGACTCGCTTGGGGTCCTGTGAAGCTCATAGTCCAGCGGATCGTTCATGTTCGTCGCCCTTGGCTTCAGTGACGGTTCGGAGGCTGGTCGAGCAGGGCGTTGCACTCGTACTGTACATCCATTCCAGGCCTGACGGCACGCCTCAGCGCCTCCTCCGCACACAACCTGGAAGCCTCGAGAACAGTCGTCACTTGGAAATTCCAGGTGGTGGGACACTCACGCATGAGGTGTTGAGAAGCATATGATCCAGACCCATCCTGCCAGGAGGTGCGGTTATGCGAAATGCGCAGCGACTCGGGTTCGTGGTCGCCTTGGCTCTCGTCGTTTCACCGGCCGTCCGATGGACAGTCTTCGCGCAGGTACCTCCGAATCCGTATCGCATCGTTGAGGGCTGGGCCCAGCTCCCGAACGGCAGGCCGATGGGGGCCGTGGGCAAAGTGTCGATCGACCCCGACGGCCGACACATCTGGGCGATCGTGCGATGCGATCGGTTGGAGGATCCGTCTCGGTTCGGCGACGAATGCCGCGACTCGAAGACGGATCCGATCCTCCAGTTCGGCCCGGAAGGCAAGGTTGTGAAGAGCTTCGGTGGTGGAATGTTCATTTGGCCGCACGGACTCGGCGTGGACCGGAACGGCAACGTCTGGGTCACCGACGCGGTCGCCGAAAACCGAACCCCAAAGGGCGACAAGCGCGGGCAGGTGGTCGTCAAGTTCAGTCCGGATGGAAAAGTGTTGATGACGTTAGGCACGCCTGGGCAGTCGGGGAGCGGCCCCGATCACTTGAATTCCCCGAGCGACGTCGTAGTGGCTCCCAACGGCGACATCTTCGTGGCTGACGGCCACAATGACATCGGGAACAACCGTGTCGTCAAATTCTCGGCGGACGGAAAATTCATCAAGGCCTGGGGTAAGAGCGGCTGGGCGCCCGGAGAGTTCCACGCCCTGCACGCCATCGCGATCGACTCCAGGGGGCGCATCTTCGTCGGCGACCGTGGGAACAACCGGATCCAGATCTTCGACCAGGACGGGAAATCCCTGGCCACCCCGTGGACGCAATTCGGAAAGCCGAGTGGAATTGCTTTCGACAGCAAGGATCAAATCTACGTGGCTGACTCGGAGTCGGACGATGTGCAGAATCCGGGCTGGGAGGAGGGGATCCGGATCGGCGACGCCAAAACCGGGTGGATGAACGCGTTCATCCTGTATCCGTGGGGCGATCCACGGCAGACCGCGGGGGACGGGGCGGAATTCGTGGCGGTGGACCGAGACGGGAACATGTATGCAGGTGAGCCTCGACCCAAACGCTTGCAGAAGTACGTCAGGGTAAGGCCGTAGAGAAGGTGGGTCGCGGGATCGGCGCTGTCGGGAGTGCTGCCGACGGTTTCGGGCAGTCAGTGTCGAAACGGTCTCGCTTCGGAGAATGCAATGTCCCCCGTCCGCGAGACCGACCAGACGCGCCAGTGCCACTCGTCGCCGGTGGTCCACAGCTGGCCGGCCGAAATCGCGCCGCGCGATCCAGGGCGCCGTGGCCGCGTGAAGAACAACCGCGCGTCATCGTGATAGCGAAATTCAGCGATCTCCGCCACGACATCATCCGACGGTCCCGACCGCCACTGGAAAGTTCCAAAACGCTGACCCGTTCGCGGCCGCGGGCTATCACCGGCGGCAGGTGACAGAAGCGTCGCCGGTATGGGTAGCGCACGAACCGCCGCGTCCGTCGACAAGAGCGCGCCAACGCCCTGCACGTGCTTGACGAATTCGCCGTTGGAGATGGGATCGCGCGCGGCGACGAGCAGCTGCCAGTTCGATGAAGGCCTCCGCAGTACCAGCAGCACGAGCGCGTGGCCCATCGTGGTCTCCGCCTCGTAGGACGCATTTACCGAAGCGACGGCGAGCTTGTCGTTCCCCCACGCGCCGCAAGCCCGTAATTCCCCAACCTTGATGGTCTCCTGGCTGGCCCGCGGCGCTGGAAGCCGTTCGGGATCCGAGTACGCCTGCACGCCGATTGCGTCGCCTTCCAGGTACGCGGTCGCAACCTTGAGCACGATGTCGACGAGCTCACCCTGCGGCGCCGGCCCGGAAGATCCACTCGGGCACTGCGGTTTCTTCAGGGCGAGCGTCCGCGCGGCCGCGTGGTTCGGCGACAATGTGAACAGATAGGTCCACCCGCGCGCCGGCCCCAGTAGCTCATCGAGTGCACCGGTCACCTTGATGAAGCGGTGTCGAAATGCGGGCTCCTGGCCAATACCTTCGAAGTGCCCCAGGGCGGTCGTAATGCCGTTCATCACGCCGAAGTTGTCGAAGACGAGCAGGTCGGGAGCCGCATTGCGTGCCACCGCATCAAAGAACGTCGCGGCAAAGCCAGTCGCCGGGAACGCCTCGACCGTGATACGAAATCCGAGTCTGGTCGATTCCCGCATGAAGCTGAGCGGCACAGTTGGCCTGGGTGTTTCTCCGTTATATGGGGAGCCAATCCTCCAAATCCGGATGGTGTCGTCAGTCGCGGGAGACGACCCCAGAGACAAAGCGACAGCGAACGCGATACAAGCGGCGTTTGCGGTCAACCGCGGCGGCCTGTCGTGTGGTGTGGCCATTGCGCGCATGCTCCTCGAATCCAGGTTCACGCCCGCGCGTGACACGATCGCGGCGAAAGTATAGACGCCACGCCGGCCGGTTTGGATGGACAAGGCCCTGCGAGCCGCCGCGCGTATCGTTCTCTAGCGCGGCTGCAACGGTATCGCGGAGATCGGTATGCAGGTGCTCGTGGCCGCGACGACGATCGCTCGAGACGCACCGGCGAGGCGCTCGGAAGGCGTGACTTCGAGCACGTACGTCCCTGGCTGCCGCCACCCAAGATCGAATCGGCCGCCGATCTCGGTTCTCGTTTCTGCGATCCTTGTTCCTTCGTGCAGGAGCCCGACGCGGATTTGACCGAGATTGGACCGGGTGCTGTGCGTGATATCGACGACGCTGCCGAAGACCTGGCCGGCAGCATGATTCTTCATCTTTCTGAGCCAAGACACCTCGAGGTCGTCCACGTCGGCCGCGTAATGGATGCGACGACAGGCGGACGTCCAGTTCGTGCCTGCCCTCCCCAGATAGACGATCGCGCGCTGTCCGAATTGAAACCTCGCCTCCTCGGAGCTTCGGCCGAGCGAAATCGTGAGATCCTGCGGCGGATCGCCTTTGAAGCCCTCGATGACGCTGAAGCGGACCTTCGCGCCCGACGCGTCCGACTGTGCCGCCGGTTCCCAGTCGACATCGCTGACTTCACCGAAAAACACGAGGTCGGCACGCTGAAACTCTTCACATGCAGTGCCGCCGAATGAGCAATCGGCGCGGGCGCCGCGGCCCGACGCAAGCGCCGACGCCAACAGCAGGCCCGTGGAAATTCGCCAGCAGGGATGCGTTCTCATCGTGCCTCGGTGCGCACGACGATTCTCAGGTCGCTGACGCTCAGGTCGGTGACGACGACGCTCCTGCGTGTCGGATCGGGTGGCCGCACAGCCGGCCTGGTGATGGGGGCTTGCACGATCACCGTATAGGAGCCACTCGCGAGGTCGATTCGGAATTCTCCGTCAGCGCTTGTTCGCATCGTCCCGCCCGCACCGGCTGCGGCTCCGCTCGATGGCTCGAGCGTCACCGTCGCGTCTCGAACCGGCGTTCCCTGCTCATCGACCACGATGCCTGACACGTGGTACGCCGGAGCGGCCACCAGCCGGATGACAACATCCGACACGGTGAGTCCTGCGGTCACGGTGATCGACTTGGCGGCGGACACATCGAGTGTGCCTGGGTACAGCGTATCGGCCAGGCGCGTGGCCTGTGCTGTTGTTCCAGTTTTATAGGAGACGTGGGGCGGCGGTGTTGCGCCGAGGAAGTACGCACCCGAGCGGAGACCGGCAATCCGGAATTCCCCGATGTCGTTGGTCTGGCTCGAAGGTCCCGCCGGCTCGAACCGCGGGACCGGCCAGTAGATTGGACCCCGCGGCCGCGAGTCGGATCGCGCGCGCTGCAGCACGATGACTCTCGCGTCGGTCAGCGCGTTCCCAAATGGATCGACGACTCGGCCGGTAATGACACCTCCGCGCTGAATCGATACGGTGAGGCCCTCGAGTGCTTGACCGGGGGCCAGCTCGAACATCGAGGAGGGGCCGCCTTGGATGAATCCAGCCTTCAGGGCGAGAACGCTGTACCGGCCGCCAGGCAAGCCGCTGAAGGCGAAATGGCCGGTGCCGTCCGAGATGGCTTGCGGCTGCGGCGAGGTGCCAAACGGTGGCGACGCTCCCAGGAGGAGACGGGCGCCAGGGACCGGCAGATTGGAGTCGCTTTCAACGACCTGTCCAGAAAACCGCGCTGTGTCGGCCTGCGGCAACGGCGCCTGCCCTGAAGCGACGAGCGCCAGCAGCATGACGTCGGCGAGACAGATCGACATGCCTACCCGCATTCCACGCCTGCTCTCCATTGCGATCGTGCCAGCGTGCGGAACATTGCGCTGCCGGAACACGTGATCATCGTGACTCGGGTGCGATTGAGTTGCAACGACTATATGAGCAAAGCACGTGCCTCGCGAGCATAGCGCGCGGGATGCAACCCGAATTACGAACTGCGATGAGATTCTCGCGAATGACAGTCCCCCGCACCTACACATCTGTGTTCACTTAGACGGATCCGAGCCCATTTGCGGACAGCCTCACCGCGCTCTAACCGGGAACACGTCGAACGTCGAGAAGCGCGATTCGGCGAGAGGCGGCGCCACTGCGGCGTTTATCGCGTGAACGCGCTCGATTGACCTGCGACTGCGCGCAATCAGTCGCGGTCCGCCGGCGCAGTGCGGCGTGACACGGCAGTCACCACCCGAGCCAGTAGACGGGAGCCAGTGCGGCGAGTGCGGCGCCGACTTGCGCTGCGAGGACCTGCAGCGCCGTTCTCGGAGCCCGCGGCAGCCACTTGACCGCGTAGAACGCCACGACCGGCACCTGTCCAGCCATGAGCAGCTGCCAGATATGGGCAGCGGCGCCTTCGTCGGCCTCGGGGGCAATGCCGGACATTTCAATGTGATACAGCACCGTGCCAAGTGCGGCGATGGACATGGCGATTGGAATGAAGGCGCTCGGCCGTCTGGTTGGTGAAGCGTTCATGCAGGACCCTCCGCGGGCGATGCGCAATCCTAGCACAGCGCAAATAACTTTCCATTGCAAAGTTAAACAGCTCAATGCTGGCGCATCCTGCGCGCGGATGGGTCGCCCTGCGTCTTGGATCTACTTCCGTCCTGGTGACCGCTCCGGGCGAACGTCACGGAGCTGGTCGGCGTGAACGTGTCGGCCGCTGCGCGCACGGCAATACGCCGCACACAACGAGAACAGCGTCGACTGCCATCAAACGGTGCGTCATTCGCAGCGGAGCGCGGCCAAGGGATCGACTCTCGTGGCTCGTCTCGCGGGCACCGACGCAGCGAGCGTGGCGACGGACGTGAATGCCACAGCAACGCCGATGAATGTCGTCGGATCGAGGGGCGTCACGCCGAACAACAACCCGCTCAGGTACCGGGTCACGGCGGCGGCCCCGATTAACCCGAGTCCGATACCGATGACGGTCAACGTGAGGCTCTGGCGAACCACGAGACCGATAACGTCCGCGCGTGCCGCGCCGAGCGCCATTCGAATACCAATTTCACGAGTGCGCCGCGTGACTGAGTATGTCATCACCCCATAGATCCCGATGGCCGCCAGCAGCACCGCTACAGCGGCAAACATCCCGAGCACAACGGCGTAGAGCCGGGGCCGTGCGATCGAGTTCGACACCAATTCAGTCATGGTGGCGACATTGTCGACCGTCGCCTGCGGATCAAGTTGTCGAACGATGGAACGAATGCCAGCCACAGAGTGAGCCTCGGTCCGGGTTCGCACTGCGTAGTACAAGGGCGGCGAGCTCTCGACGACGCGCGGTGCTGGAGGGAATTGACGGAGATCGACAAACACCTGCGCAATGGGTTCCTGATCCAAACCCAATTGACGAATGTTCTCGACCACGCCGATCACTTCTATGGGTGCTGCTCCGAAGCCGTAGACGTGTTTTCCGATGGGGTTCTCGCCGAGGAAACCGCTCCGCGCGACGGTACGGTCAATCAACATCACCGGCGGCTGTCCTTCCCGGTCGTTGTCGCCGAACCCTCGCCCCGCGATCAGATGGACGCCCAGAACGTTCAGGAAATCGCGGCTGACGACGGCGAAGAGCGGTCGCTCGGGTGATGCCGCCGACAGCGGAGGCAGTTGGGCTGGTGGCTCGCGTGTGGTCCTCAGCGGCTGCCCCGCTCTGCCGCTGACGATCGGCAGAAAAAGTGTGTAGCCCGCGGAGCGCGGACCGCGCGCGGCTTGCAACCGTGCGGCGATCTCTGCGGCTAAAGAAGTGTACTGCGGTGCGGAGTACCGGCCCTTGGGGAACGTGACCTGGAAGGTGAGGACGTCCGTCAGATCGTACCCAGGATCGACGTTCGACAGTTTAGCGAAACTGCGTACGAGCAGACCGCCGCCGATGAACAGCGTCAGAGCCATGGCGATTTGCGCGATGATCAACACACTCTGCACGCGAACCCGGCGGAAGACGTCGAATCCGGAGGCCGGCGATCCGGCGCTCTCACGAAGCGCGGCCGCGGACCGTTGTGCGGAAACGCGAATCGCTGGCGCCAATCCGAAGACCACTCCCGTCAAGACAGCGACAGACAGCGCAAAGACAAAGACGGACCCGTCGATGCTCACTTCATCCAGTCTCGGAAGGCTCATGCTCGGTCCCAGGTCTCGTCGATCCAACCCAGTCCCCAAGGTTCGCAATACGCGAACTCCTCCAAACGCCAGCCCGGTACCGGCGACCGCCGCCGCCAGTGCCAAGAGAAGACTTTCTGTCAGCACCTGCCGGACCAATCGACCCCGCCCGGCCCCGAGCGCCAGCCGAACAGCCATCTCTCGCTCGCGCGCGGTCATGCGCGCCAGCAAGAGGTTCGCGACGTTGACGCACGCGATCAGCAGCACGAAACCGACGGCAACCGCAATCACCAGGAGCGCCGGCCTCACCGGGCCGACAAGCAAGTCCTGTATGCCCACGAGTTCGAGGCGCGGCGGCCGTGCACCGTCGGCCGAACCGGACAGCTGACGATCTTCCGGCGGATGGATCAACAGCGAGTTAATCTCCGCGGCCGCGGCCTGTCGGGAGACACCGGGCTTGAGGCGCGCGATCGCCGGCCTCGAAGCCCTGGCTCCGGGAGGAAGCGTCGGTGGTACGAACGGCACCAGGAATTCAGCGTGCGCGTCGGGAAAGCCAAACCCTCGGGGCATCACGCCGACGACGGCGCGCCCCGTTCCATCGAGAGGCAACACTCGACCAAGAATGTGCGGATCGCCCCCGAAGAGCCGTTGCCAGGCACCGTAGCTGAGAACGACGATCGCGGCGGTGGCCGCCGTGGCCTCCTGCGGCTCAAACGTCCGCCCGATCAGGGCTCCCGCGCCGAGCATGGGGAACAAGTCTGGCGACACTTGAGCTCCCTCCACTCGGATCGTGTCGTCGTCGCGCGTCAACGTCATCGTCGTGCCCGCAAACGCCGCCACATGCGACAGGGTCCGGGCTTTCACGCGTAACGTGGCGAGCTCGGCCAGGTCCATTCCCGGCACACGGAGCGGCGGGCCACTCGTGCCTCGAGGCGCCGGAAAATTCTCGATGAACCGAACGAGCCGGTCCGAGTCCTTGTAGGGAAGGGGCCGGAGCAACACGGCGTTGATGACGCTGAAGACGGCGGTGTTTGCCCCGATGCCGAGCGCGAGCGTTACGACGGCCACGACCGTAAACACCGGTGCTCCCGATGACTGACGCGTTGCGTAGGTGACGTCCTGACGCAGCTCGTCGAGGAACCGCAGACCGCGCGACTCCCTGCCGTACTCCTTCCAGCGCCATGGATCGCCAAATTCGATTCGGGCACGGGTTGCAGCGTCGGCTCGCGACAAGCCCGTGGCGACGAGATCGTCGATTCGCGCGTCGAGATGAAACTGCCATTCCTGTTCCATCTCGCGTTCCATCCGATGGCGGAACAGGGCCGCACGGAGAAACGACCTCAGCCGACCCCCGAGTCTCATACGTCCTCCGGCGCCGCGGCGAGGACCATCGTGATCGCCTCCGACAGTCGGCGCCAGTAGGCCATTTCGTCGCGAAGCTGCCGGCGTCCCGACGTCGTCAGGCGGTAGTACTTGGCTTTGCGCCTGTTTTCGGATTCGCCCCATTCTGACGTGATGAAGCCCTGATGCTCCAATCGGTACAGAGCCGGATACAGCGACCCTTGCTGGATCTGAAGCTTGTCGCGGGAGATCTGCTCGATACGGAGGAGGATGCCGTACCCATGAAGACCTCCGAGAGAGAGGGCCTTCAAGATCAGGACGTCGAGCGTTCCCTGGAGTAGTTCGGTCGTGGTGCTCACAGGCCCACTCTCCTTGGATCCCTAGGAGAAGGTATTTTATCGACGCCTAGGATGTCAAGGAGAGAGATGCCCGCGAGGCATTCGGACTCAGCTGTCGAGTGCCTGCTCGAGGCTGTTGATGAGACCACGCGAATCTCGCCCTGACGCGACCGCGCATCCGACCACGAAAACACGAAAGCACGAAAGCACGAAAAAGCGGAAACGCCGCTGTCCCCGGATTTCATGCACCGCGGAGAGTGGCCGGTGCAACTTCCACAGGAACGCGTGACCTGGTGACGGTTCGTCACAGACGTGCGGACATGCGTTATGCTCAGCGCGTCCATTCATCAGGAGGACCAGATATGGCACGGCACCTGTTCGTCGTTTCGATTATCATCACGCTCGTCGCAATGCCGCTCGCCGCTCAAGAGCGCGGCGCACAACGCGGCGCTGCGCCGGCTGGCCCCGCTATGACATTGACCATTGCGGCGTTCCCCGACGGCGGGCAGATTCCGGTCAAATTCAGCCAGGCGGCCGAAGGCGCCGCGCCGGGCGAAGGGACCTCGCCGGCGATCAGCTGGGCCAATCCGCCGGCAGGGACCCAGTCGTTCGTCCTCAACATGCACGACATGGATGTTGTCCGCAACAAGACGACGGACGATCAGGCGCATTGGGTGGTGTGGAACCTTCCGGCCACCGCCACCGGCTTGCCGGAAGGTGTGCCGAAGGGCCGGCAACTCGCGGACGGCAGCTACCAGGTCAGCGCCACCGGTCAGGTGTATCGCGGTCCGGGAGCAGGCGCGAACGGTCCGCGGCATCACTACATGTTCGAGCTCTATGCTCTGGACACCAAGCTGACGGTCGAACCCGTTGCTGACGCTTTCGAAACGCGCGCGAACGTCCTGAAGGCGATGCAGGGACACATCCTCGCGAAAGCGGTCTACGGCGGGTTGTTCAGACGTCCGCAGTAGCTTCCAGGCGTCGAGCGCCCCGTGCCGTCCTTCGACGCGACGCCTCAGGCGACCATCACAGATCTTCGACGATGATCGCTGGATGTGTTGGAAGGCGGCGCCCGTTCGCGGATGCTGCCGTGCGCTGATCGCGATGGTTGATGGCCTCTTCAGCAGGCACGGACATGCCCCCCCACCAATCGGCGGGAGATCCAAAGAATTGTGTTGATGGATCCTTACCAGAACGCTCGCCAATTATTTTCGTTCAATTTGTGCTTGATTGGGTTATTCTCTCCGCCGCTCAAACCGCCGCGCGACGCGTCGGCAGACTCTCGACTCGACCTGTCGGAGACAAGGGAATCAGCATGAGCACACGGCATGTGAGATTGACGTTCGGCATTATCGCCGTTGCGGGCGTGGCGATGGCAGCTGGCTGCAGCAGTTCGAGCAATCCAACAACGCCCTCCCCGACCACCCCCAGCGTCACCTTCTCAACGCAGATTCAAGCCCAGATTCTAAACCCTGCCTGCGTGGCGTGCCACACCGACGATGGCCGCACGCCGGCCGCCGGATTGAATCTGAAGTCGGGGGTAGCAATTTCGAGCATGGTTGGCGTGAGTAGTACCGGAAAGCCGGGGGCGATTCGCGTCATCGCCGGCAACCCGAGCGGCAGCTATCTGGTGCAGAAGCTCGAAGGTGCGGCGGACATCGTCGGTCTCCGGATGCCGCGCAACGGCCCACCGTATCTGACCGTTGAGCAAGTTGCCCTGATTCGGCAGTGGATCCAGAACGGCGCGCCGAACAACTGACGCACCGAGCGAGTACGTGAACGGCCGGTTTCGTGCTCGTGCCGAGTTGTAGTCGCAGTCCGACCAGTTGCGCGTGTCACTCTGAAGTCGGGGCGGGATGAGGTCTACGTGCGGCCGTTCCCGCCCGTGACGACGGGCGATGGCAGGTGTCGACGGCCGGCGGCACGAGACCGGCGTGGGCACGAAACGGACGAGTTGTTCTACGTTGATCTGGTGAACACGCTCACGGCGGTGCCGGTGCAGACATCGAGGGCAACGTTTGCCACGGCCAATCCGGCGAAACTATTCGAGACCGCCTACGCCGCGGCGCTCACCTCGTCCGCGTGGCGATCGTCGGCCGCCGGAACTATAAGATTCTTCGACCCCCTCCCCTCCAAAACAGATAGAACCCGACCGCGGCGATGCCGACGATCACGCCGGTCACAATCGCAGGAATGCCGATGCTGCTGAGCATCTTCTTCGCCTCTCAGTACGCCGCGCGCTCGCGCGACGACGACATCTGTCCATCAACGAGCGGTCGCGTGTCCGCGGCTGTCATGCCACCGGTCTGTCAGCTGACACACTATCTGACACACTAACGGGCTGTCGCAATTGGAAACCGGCGGACGAATCAACAGCGAAGTCTCAAGTCTTACGAAGCGAAAACATCGCGTGGAAGCGGGCGGACGGCTGCCACTCGTTCTCTTAATCTGCGGGTTGTGGGTTCGATTCCCACCCGGCTCACCAGATTCCCCAAGAAAAGAAGCAGTTAGGCCGTTCGGCGAAGTGGCAGCCGGACGGCTGTGTGCAACGAGTGTGCAACGGCGGTGTGCTCGTCGAGACGATCAACGCCTTTCCGAGACGTCGAGTCCGGCAGCCAGTGCGCGTAGACCCGCAACGTAATCGCCGAGTCTTTGTGCCCGAGTTGATCGCTGACGTATGTAATCGGCTCACCCGCTTGCAACAGCAACGACGCGAATGTGTGCCGCATTTGATGGGGACCGCGACGGTGCAGTTCGGCCTTGTCGAGAATCTGATTGCAGGCCTTCCGCGCGTTCGACTCATCGAGCGCCGTGCCCGCGGCCGAAGGAACACCCAATCAGGTCGCGGCAGGCCGTGTTTCGACAATTCGACAGTCTTCCGGCCTCGCGAGAGCCGCAAGACCGCTCGTAGCTGCGGTGAGAGGTCCACGCGGCGGCATTGATGATTCTTCGGCGTCGTCAGCTTTCCGCGCACCAAGTTGCGCTGCAGTTGGACAAACCTGCCGCACCAGTCGATGTCGCCCCATTGCAATGCCAGGAGCTCGGCTCGCAGTCCCGTTCGCAATCCGCAAAGCAGCCACGGATGCCATTCTGGAAAGTGCTGCCTTGCGATCTCGACCACGTGAGCAGCCTCATGCCGCGTGAATGGATCGATGCAGGGTTCCGGCTCGTCTCCACGCCGGAGACCTTGAGGTTCTGCTCGGCCGACGGCAGCCAGTCCTGGCGAGCGTAGGTTTCCAGCGTGACGGCGTCGGCACGTGCTTCTGTCTGCTCAGACTCGGCTGCGCGAAACGTCCCGTTCCGAATTCCGATCCGAATCCGCTCGGCCTCCTCAATCGCCTCCGTCTTGCTGTCGATGTGGCGACCCATTTCGCGGTCGAGTGACAGTCGATACTGAGACCCTCCTTTCGGTTTGTAATTCAGGTGCCACCCATGGGGACACTTCGGCCAATCCTTCCGTTTGCAGCGACAGCGCTTCCGCAGTCCGTGGTTCCGATGTCGCATACCGCATCTCCTTTCTGTCAGCGCGCTGACGGTCATCGTAGCGCGCACCATCAAAGCATCCCGGGACGTACTTTCGAAGGCTCTCACCGAATCGTCGTCGCGGCACGCAGCCAATCGTCCACCCACTCCGGCTGCAAGCGCAGTTCGCGGCGCCCGCCGACTCGGGCGGCTTGCAGTCGACCGGCGCGGACTTCGCGATAGAGCAGCTTGACCCCGCACCGCGCGCGTCTGGCTGCCTCGTTGATGTCGATCCAGGGACTGTCGGCTTTGGCAGTCGCTGAACTTAGCGCCGATGATCTTGAGGTTGTTTCAGCTGCATGGACTGCCACGTTGCGGTTAGAGTACGAGAGCGCGGATGCAGTGCCCAACGGCGTTGTGACTCCCGACAAAACAATCCGTGCCTGCAACGTACCCGAATACCAACCGTCTACGTACGACTGTATCGAGGCACGCGATCTGATAATAGTTGACGGCTTGATGCGTGAGTTCTTCGGCGCAATGGGACCGACGACATTCCATCGACGAAACAGCACGACGAATCAGATTCGGGGCGAAATCAAGGGAATGGAAGTGGTTCCTGGCGACACGCGCTCGAACTGCTGCAACAACCACGCTGGCCATGGAATTTGGGCAAGCTATTTCCAGGGAAGAGCCAGCTCGCCATATTTAGCGCGCCGGCGTATCCCGCTTCGAACGAAGCGGTGGTCTACGTTCTTCACGTCGTTAGTTCAGCATCACTCGTGCGTTTGGTTCGCGATCGTGGTGTCTGGACGGTGCACGCAGTCAGAGGGCTGTGGGTATCATAAGGCAGCCTAACTTCGGCTTGCAGCCGACGGCGACCGAAGAAATCGGGAGCCGCCGCGGCTGAAGCCGGACCTTAGCCAGACTGAGTTCAGTGATGCAGAGCGCAGTTCATATCGGCTTCGCCGTAGTTACGGGCGCAATCGTCTGCTCGTGCTCTTCTGCCGACGTTCCACCTGGTCCTCCTAAGCCGCCCGACGTGGCCGGGCGGATGTATTCCAAACCACCCGGCAGCGACGATTTTGCAAATGGCAACTTCCCTTACCCGTTGTCGCTAATTGCCCGAGGCTTTCGCGAGGGTCGTCAGAAACTCCTCGTAGCTCTCGCCGCTGTCGCGCCGGACGATGCTGCGCAACGCCGCGTTGGCTTCGAGCGTGGTGGCATCGATGCCGATCGTCTTCCCTTTAACCAAGCCGGCCGTGCTCAGGCACTGCAGCACCCATGTGAACACAGCGCGATGCGTTTCCTGATCGATCAGTCGACGCGTGCGCGAAATCGTCGAGTGGTCTGGCGGCGCGCTGTCCAGTCCGACGCCGAGGAAGTCGCGCAATGCGAACGAGTCCGCCGCACGCCACGCGATGCCGCGCTCCGAGTCGATGCCCTCGAAGTAGCCAATCAACAGCAGGCGGAAATAGACGCCCGGCGGCAGACCGGGCCGGCCCATCGTGACGGCATAGAACGTGGCGCACTCGGCTTCGGCGAAGTCGTCGAACCGATGCTCGCGCAGCAGTTGATTCAATCGCATGTAGAACGGGTGACTCACCGCCGTCGGAAGATCCGTCGTGGCGACCCACATGGTTGGCTGTCGGGTACGCTTCCGTTTGCCCATTGCCATGCGCACAGTGTAGTACGGGGTTAGACTTACGCTCCTATGGAAGTCTGTCCGACCGAGGTCCTCCTCGCCCCCGCCGAGCGCATTTGGCTCCTGCTTACGGACCCGCGCAAACTGGCGCAATGGACCGGGCTCAAGCTGGTCGAAGGCCCCGCGTGCCCAATGAGCGCGGGCGATCATCTCGTCCTTGGAGCCTTCGGATTGCGCATCTTTTTCGACGTGCTCGACATGCGTCCGCCGCGGGAGCTCACGCTCGATGTCCGGCTGCCCTTTGGTGTCACGAACCACGAACAGATTCAGATCACGCCGATCGACGCGCACTCGAGCCGTGTGACATTCAACTGACACTTCATCTTCCCGCCAGGCTGGCGGGGACAGCTCGTCGAGAAAATCCTCGGCCGGCGGTTCGTCACTCGGCCGGCCGACTCGCTGAGGCGATTGAAACGCGCCGCCGAACAGGATCCGATTCTGGCTAGCTGACCGACTTGCACCACGGGCTCCTAGCGGCATCCCGTGGGCAAGATCGGCTGCTGCCGCCCTGCTTGAAAGCAAGCTGCGCGTTCGGCGTTACAACTTCGGCCGCGGGCATGGCAACCTGCGCGCAACTTCCGCGATGGAAGCGTTGCTGTCGGACCCCGCATGTGGCCTCGAAGACATGATCGGCCTTAGACAGACATAGCGCGGTGGCAGCGTGAGTGAATCCCTGCGTCTCTGGTGGTTCGAAATGGCTCCCCGTGCGCTGCCGCTTGCAGCTGTAGTCGTCGGTGTCTTGCTGGCGCTTGCAATAGGTTTATTATTGTTCCGAAAGTGAGTACTCACACTGATGCACTATCAGGATTACAGGGCGCCGGCTCGAAACTCCTGCACCATCGTTACGATCGGACATTACGAACGGCTATGCGGATTTCGGTGTCCAGGCAACATACTTGATTTCTCGACACCCGGATGCTGGGAGGTTGCGGCCCGTATCAGCGATGCGAGTCTCACGTTTGTCGCGAATGTTGTAAAGATCGGCAACGGGCTGCAGCGGTGGGATCCACCTAGCTTCGAGAACCAACCGCTTCCACGATGATGCCGCCGCCCAACAAGCGCTGCACCCGACGGCCGCCGATGTGACGATTCGCGGCCGCGGGGGAGCGCTGATCGTTGGGCGGACCAAGACTGGCGGCTGGAGGAACAGGAAGTGCTGACTGTGGGGCGATGGCCAGCGATTGTCGCTCTCGTCGCGTGTGTCGCCTGTGACCGCGCGGCGACACGACTGTCAACCGAGCGCGCCCGATGGTCCTACGTCGAAGATGCTTGGGGCGGCCTCGGAATCGCTGAATCAAGGACCGCCAACAACCAAGTGTCCGTGACATTCCGCTTGCGAGTTCACGAACCCAAACGTCTGGATTCCGCTATTTGCGCGTGCGGAACTACGGCGCGTGTAATGGCAGATCGAATACTGGTGCGGCTGGACAAGTGCCTGTGTACTGGAGGCGCCTCGACGCGACTCATCGCGGTTCTTCCTCAGCCAACCTCCGGTGAATACGATGTGGTCTATGACGATGCGGCTGCCGGGTTTCCGCACGTCGCTCGTCTTAGAGTGCCGTGAGGGGCGGTTCAAGCCGGGCCGCCCAAGAACCGCCGCAGCCGACGAGCGGCGCGGGCACTTCTGTGGATTCGGAACGACGGTGAGAGCGCTCGCGGCTGAGCGGCATGCCGTTAGGCGCACATCTTGGGCGATTTATTGGCAGTGAAACGATGGCATCGAATCCTGGCGTGGGTCACATCGTCGCTATGGGTGGAGGCGGTTTCTCGATGGAGCCGACCAATCCGCTCCTTGACGACTTCGTGCTGTCGCTCTCGCGGCGACAGCCGGCTCGGGTATGTTTCGTCCCGACCGCCAGTGCTGATTCCGCTACCTACCTCTTGAGTTTCTATCGTGTGTTCAGCGGGCGATGCATTCCGACCGACCTGACGCTCTTCGATTCACCTCTCCTCACGCGACGCCCAGCGCGAACCTCTGAACTGGCGGCGTTCGTCGGCGAACAGGATGTCATCTATGTCGGTGGCGGGAGCACGGCGAATCTGCTTGCCGTATGGCGAGCTCATGGGTTGGACGTGATCCTGCGCGATGCGTGGTCCAATGGGATCGTGTTGAGTGGCGTCAGCGCAGGCATGGTCTGTTGGTTCAATGGCGGGCTGACCGACTCGTACGGAAGTGTCGAACGACTGAGTAAGGGCCTTGCGCTGATCGATGCGTCCGCCCGCCCGCACTACAGCGGCAGCGAGGAGCGACGACGAGTTGACCATCGCACGATCGCGGATGCGGAGATGGAGCCAGGTTACGCTGTTGACGATGGCGCCGCTCTGCACTTTGCGGGCACAGCGCTCGCTGAGGCGGTCAGCTCTCGACCGGAGGCGGGTGCATATCGTGTCGATCGACTGGAAGGACGCGTCGTCGAAACGCGATTGCCAATTCGTTTCTTGGGCGCCGGCAGCGGAACCAGCGCTGGGCCGACCCACAGCCCGAAGCTGCACGACGATTCTGATCTCGTCCGGGTCGGGCGCGGCAGCCTCATTACCGTGGTAATATGGCCCCATGGCGCTCGCACATTCGAAGGTCACGGCGCAGGGTCAGGTCTCGGTTCCCGCAAAGGTGCGCCAAAGGCTCGGCGTCGGTCCGGGCTCGGTGCTCGAGTGGGATGAGGATGGCGACCGGGTGGTCGTCCGCAAGGCAGGCCGCTATTCGTCCGAA
>Ga0137394_10001544_pt1 | contig 16864 bp, 16 predicted proteins | sample czobulk116metaG_FD_108278 | JGI IMG/M metagenome (GOLD analysis project Ga0137394, IMG submission 108278) | Vadose zone soil microbial communities from Angelo Coast Range Reserve, California, USA - czobulk1.16 metaG | ecosystem: Environmental > Terrestrial > Soil > Vadose zone | place: USA...
CACGGGTCTAAACACCCGCCACTACAAATTCGTACTTGCAAGATTAGGGATGTGTGGTCCTTTCGCGGATGGATTTTTCGGCAAGGAGGGCTTGCTGGCGGAGGCGGTCGGAGATTTCAGGGAATTCGCGCTGGTAGGGGCGGATGGCGGGGAGGTCGTCGGGCTGGCCGATGAGGTAAAGGGCGCGAAGGGCTTCCCAGACTTGTTCGTCGGCAGGGGCAATGGTGGCGACTTCGGCGCCCGCGGCTACGTGCGAGCCCGGGGCAGCGGAGAGGGTGCGGATGCGGCCGCCGATGGGAGAACGAAGTTCGATAGAGCGCAGTTCGTTCTGAGAGGCCTCCACGGAGGGATCGACCATGATCTTTGCGATCAGACCGCCCTGGTGGATGGCCGTGCCTACCTTGTCTGAATCCGTCACGCGGCCGGCGAAGGGAGCAACGATTCGCGCGGGTTCGAGGAGGGCGACGATTTGGGGACGGCCGGTTGCGTCGCCGAAGCGGACCAGCGAGAGGGCGGCATTGCCGCGGACCATCGGGGAAGAATCTTGCAACATCTTTAAGAGCGTTTCGTGGAAGGCAGGGATGGCGGTGTCCTGGCCCATGACCCAGGCGTCGGTGTTGCGTACTTCTTCCACGGGATTCGAGGCCAGAACGGTCAATTCGGAGTACCAGCGCGCGGCGGCCGCGTCGCGGCGGCCCATGCGTTCGCCGAGTTGAATAAGCGCGTGCTGAATGTGGCGCGGGTGTTTGTCGTCCTGAAGATACTCGGTGATTTGACTGTCAGGCAGACGGCGGCCGAACCAGGTGTTCCACCAGAAGAGGAAAGGCATCAAGACGATCAGCCAGGCGGTCAGGAAAATTAGGGCGCGGTTGCGCGCGGACATTTTGTGATGCGGGGAAGAGGAAGGCGTCTCCGGGGACGGATCGAAAGGGGATTCGGTCTGAATCGAGGATTCTGGGGAAGATGGCGGCGTGGACATGTTGTTTGTTGGCTCTGGCAGTCGGAAAAGCGGCGGCAAGCCGCCGCACTCCAGATTAACCTTCGTCGGAGGCAGAGGGCGGCTGCTTGGCGGGCTCGGCTTTGCCCTTGCCGAAGAGCCCACGGTCCTGGAGCTCCCAGAAAACGTTCAGGAAGAAGACGCCCGAGATGCTGAGCATAATGAGGCTCTCGAAGAGACCGTCCACGGTTGTGAGCGTGCCGGAGACGACAATCCAGGCGATCCCTGCGAGAGGGATTAAGCCGAGCAAGATAGAAATCAGGAGCATCACGGGAAGCAATGGACCTCCTTAGAAAAATAGCTGCCAGTCGTCAGTTCTGAACTCTACGTAAGACCGGAATCATCGTACGCTGATTCCGGTCCGGCTCGTAGCGATTGCTGTCGCCCCGACAATCTCAACGGCGAGTGTTGCCCGACGGACGGTTAAGATTCTTCGCGTATCCATTCGGATGCACTCAGAATGACACGTGCCATTAGACCGCTTGCCTCAGGGCTTAAAAGTGGCGTCAACTGTTTTGGCGTCTTTGGCGGCGAGCGTTACTTTGACGTCCTGCTCGCCCAGCTTTTCCTGGACGAAGGCGATCGTGTAATCACCGGGCGGCAGGCCCTTGATTTCGAACTTGCCATCGGGTCCGGTGACCGTGAAGAAAGGACTTTTGGTTACGTTGACGAACATGCGCATCCAGGGATGCTGGTTGCACTTGACGGGGAGCATGATTTCTTCGCGGGCGAAGGTCTTTTCGAGTGGCGCGGCCGACGGAGGCTGGGACTCGTTCCACTCGCGGTTGTCCTTCGGAGTGGGATGAATGTTGTGCGTGGTGGGATCGCTGTTGACGATCTTGATGGTCTGACCTGCCATTACGCCGAGAACGTGGGGATGATATTTGCAGCCGCTCTGATCGAGGGTCATTACATCCTTGGGAACGTCAAACGTGCGATTGCCGAGGCCTTCTTTGACGTAGACGAAGACGTTTGAAAGGTGGCCGCCGCTGGCCATCACGTTTTCGGCCATGTTCATGCCTTTGCAGGCGGGATCCTGGCTCATGTCAATCTTGGCGGCTTTGGGGGCCTCGCCGTCGAGTTTCACGGTGCCGCTGATACTGGCTGCCGTGGCGGGATCAATCGGAGTGGCCGCGGGCGCCGCCGGCGCCGAGGCCGTGGGAGTTGCTGCGGGTTCGGAACTATCCTTTTTGCCGCATCCTGCCAGGAGGACAAGGCCCAAGGAAGCGGCCAAGCCCCAAACTGCGATAAACGTTTTCGTTTTCATGTTTTCGCCATACCTCTCTTGAAATTTGAAAGCGCAAACCAAATGAAGATTTATTATGGCGCACCGCGGCCAGCATTGCCGGAGGATTTCACTCCGGGTGAGGAATTGCCGGATGCGGCGCTGGAGCGTCCCATGGCAGCGCCGACTCGGCGCTGCTCTTCGGGAGTAAGCTGGAGGATGTAATCCACCAGGAGTTTTGTTTGGTCCTTGTCGTAGCCTTTGAAGGAAGCAGGCGTCGGGCCGGAGAAGACCCAGTGGCCGTTCTCGCGCTTAAAGAGCCCGGAAGGCATGGAAGTGCCCGGGGCGATGGCTTGAGGGTCAACAATCCAGCGCTCCATCCAATCGGGCTTCAACCGGCCGCGAGCTTGGAGGAAGTTGGGTGCAGTGGCGAAGCGATCGTGGGCCGCGTCGCCAGTAGCGTGGCATTTCAAGCACGGCGCGGCGGTGCTGCTGAAGAGGCTGCGCGCCATTTCGGTTTCTTTAGTGGTGAGGACGGGAACCTCTTCCGGAATGTACGGGAAAGGCTGGCGTGCGAGCGCCTGGAAGAAGCGGACGAGCTTCCCTAGTTCGTTTTCAGAGAAGGAGAATGTGGGCATGCGGACTTGGAGATACGAGCGCACGCCGTTGCGATTGGTGTCCGTGGTGCTGAGCGACGGATTTTTCAGGAAACGCAGCAACCATTCGGGATCAACGCGGGCGCCTTCGGTAAGGAGCTTCGGAGGCAATTGTTCCTGCGCATCCTGGTAGCGAGCCATGCCCATGAGCGAAGTCTTCTGGCCGGGAATGAGCTGGTGGCAGCCCATGCAGTTGTATTTTTTGACCACCCACCAGCCTTCCTGAATGTCCCGGCGATAGTCGAGCGGGCGGTACTGATAGTTGGGGGGGAGCGGATTTTCCTGGCTGCCCAAAAGGAAAGTGGTGAGGGCGCGAACCTGTTCCTTGGTGAGGTGCAGGTTCGGCATGCGCAATTTTTCAGTTTCGGGCTTGTCCTTGCCTTTGTCCCAGATGTTGGGCTCGGCAAGTTTGTGCTCAAAGAAACCTTTTTGGTCGTACCAGGGTTGTTTGGCGGCGCCTTCGGGGAGACGCGAGAGATCGTCGGGGTCGGTGATCGGTTCGCTGCCGCCGCGCTGGGCGATATCGGTGAGCAAAGCGAAATCCAGGCGCTCGATGGGTTTGCTGCCTTCAATGGTGAGTTCGGTGCCGATGCGGCCTTCGTCTTCGAGGCCGGAAATTTCGTGGCATCCGGCGCAGCCGAAATGGCGGACCCACTTCTTGCCTTCGTCTTTCAAATTCGGGTCGTCCATGAAAGAAGCATCCGTGTAAGAGGATGGCTCCTGCTTTTTCAGGCTGATTAGATAGCTGGCGACGTCTTCGGCGTCCTGGGGAGCAAGGCGCAAGCTGGGCATGACCGTCATGTTCTGGACCTGGAGTTCATGGCCGTCATTGGGGCAGCGGCTGTGCTCGAGGTCGAAAATGTAGGGCAAGCCCTTCTTTTTGTAATCTTCGGGGCCGATGTCTTTCTTTTCGTAGGGACAATAGGGACGCGTACGTTCGCGGGCGTTGTGGACCCAGCGGACTAGATAATCGTAGTTGTCCTTTTCACCGACGCGCGTGAGATTGGCCGCGAAAGTGCCGCCCTGAACTTGGTCGCCTTCGCCGATGGAGTGGCAGGCGAGGCAGCCGCGCGTTTCGAATAGTTCTTTGCCGTGGCCTGCATTGCCGGGCTTGTGCTTCGGCAAGGGATCCGTGAACGCCGATTGCCAGATGAAAGCAGAGATAGCCTTGATCTGGTCGTCGTTGAGGCGGAAATTTGGCATTTTCGTGGTGGCGCGGAAGTCGCTGGGTTTCTTCAGCCACACCGGAATCCAATTCTTGTTGAGCTTCAGGCGAATATCCTTGAGATTGGGGCCGACCTTTTTCGTGTCTTCGAGGAGGCTTTTGGTCGAACGATCGAGCTGCACGATGCGCAGATCGAGTTTGCTGTTGGTAACTTTCAGCGCGACGGCGCGATCGTTGAGGCGGTTGGCTACATCGTTGCTTTCGGCCTTGTCGGCTTGCTTCATCAGGTCGCCGGCTTGCTTGCTGTTGTCTTTCTTCTCTTGATCGAGTTGCTTGATCTGCTGGGCGACGCTGAGCAGGTCTTCGGGTTCTTTGTCGTAACCTTCGAAACGATGACAGCCGATGCAACCGCGCTGGCGGAACAGATCTTTGCCCTCGCTGAGCGTCCAGCCGACGTCGTTGCTGACGACGACCATGTCCGCGGAGTGGCAAATCTGACAGCCAGATTCGAAATTTCCCCGGGAGAAAAGAGGCCAGAGCCAGTGCTCGTAGTTGCCATGGGCTTTTTCAACGCTGGTGGTGGCGCGTCCATTGCCCTGGTGGCACGGCGTGCAGCCGAACTTGTCGGGGTCATGAATCTTCAAAAGGTCGGGTTCTGGATGGCTGGTGAAGGCGCGCGCATATTCATCCGGCTTCTTACCTTGTAACGACATGGCAGCTGCGGTGAGCTTCACCGGTTCGCGAATGCCCATGTGGCAGGACTCACATCGATCCACGATATTCGAACTGTCTTCCCTCACGAGATCGGCGTTGTGCTCGTTGACGTTGATCTGGCGGATTTTTGGTGTCCAGGCTTCCACGCCGTTCTGCAAGTTGGTGAGCTGCGAAGGCGTGAGGTTCACCATATGATCGGTGAGGTAGGCATCCATCAATACTTTCTTTTCATTGACCGGCTTGATCAGCTCACCGAGTTCGGCGCTTAGCTGGGTGCGCTCGCTTTTGAGATTGTTGTAGGTTTCTTCAAGATGGTCGAAATCGAAGTCCTGCTTCTTGCCGTCGGGAAATTCAACGGCGGTTTTTTCCTGCTTATAGGAGGCTAGTTCTTTTTGTTTGCTTTGCTTCGAGGAAGCGCCGGTTTCCGTCTCAATGTTGTAGGTCAGGGCGTTGACATAGGCGCGGCGATCGGTGAAAACATTTTGCACGGCCAGAATCTGGGCGCTAAGGTCGCGCAGCTTTTCGTTAATCTCCTTGATGCGCGGAGCTGCGTTCTGGCTGGCGGTTTCGTAATCCTGCCTGAGCTTCTGGTAGTCGGGGCTGGACTCGACTTCCTTTTGTGAGTCGGTGGACTGCGAGCGGGCCGTCTTCAGGAAAGTGGAATAGCGATCTTTCCATTCATGCTGGAAGGCTTTCCATGGGCGCTGGCCAAAATCTTCGTCCCACATGGCCCAAAAGAACGTGGCCATCAAGATGACCATGGCAATGAGGTAATGCGGGGCGAGCGACTTGCTGACTACCGGGTCGTTTTCGGGAATGGGCTTTTCGGGCACCAGATTCTCCTAAAGACTGACGCTTTCTACTCAACACATCCGCAAGGACCGACTCTTCAAAACCATCAAAATCGTGCCTAGATTGGGCCCAGCCCGCCGCGGCAAGCGCCCTTACAAATTCAAGAAAACGACGGTCCACCTCCCCGACAAGGCCGGGGTAAACTCCAGGCGGGCCCTACAATCAAAGCAAAGAACGGTCTAAAGACCCGCCGCTACAACTATCGCAAATTGCGGTCCTCCTAAACGTTGAACCAAGGTGTAATCCACACGTACTTAATGTGGAAGAGCAAACGCAACAGCATTTTGATCGGCAATCCGATCATGGTCAGGAAAAATGTCATCATGATCGAGTACTGCAATAGGCTCATGCGCTTGTAGTCTTTGGCGTTGTGACGGCGAAAAAAAGCGTGGACCAGCAAGCCGCCGATGGTGAAGAAGCCGCCGACGACTGCCGCGCCGAAAATGCCCTTGCCCCAATTCGAAGTTATGCCAAACAGATCGGGCAGGTCGCGGTTCACTTCATAGATAAGGCGATTGTGGTCCCAGGTCTGGCCGGGCCAGAACCACTGCCAGCCGGGCCCACGAATGAAGGTGCCGATGAAAATCATCGAGACCCACAGGATGATGAAGCCGAAGAGAAACGTTCCGATAGCGAATTTGCGCTGCTTCCAGGTGTAATAGCCGGCGCCGAGCGGGTTGGTATCTATATAGGGAATCACCATAAGGCCGAGGATGATCAGGGTGGGCATGACCACGCCGGCGATCCAGGGATCGAAGTACACGAGCATTTCCTGGAGGCCCAGGAAATACCATGGGGCTTTCGCAGGGTTCATGGTCAGGTTCGGATTTGCCGGTTCTTCGAGCGGCGCGTTCAGGGTGATGGACCAGACCATCAGGATGATGGTGACGATGATGGCGGCCAGGAATTCCACGCGGAGGAGGAAGGGCCAGACGTGCACTTCTTTGGCCCAGCCGGGCTTGAAGGGCCAAGCTTTGCGGTGATGCGTCTTCGCCAGTGCTGCATCTCCGGCGAGTTGCTCAATCAAGACGTCATTGGCATGAGCCTGCTTCCACGCGAGGTAGATGTAGAAAGCAAGCAGCGGGATCATCGCGATGATCGGGACGTTGTCCGCGGCGGAGAGAATTTCCCACAGTTGTTTCCAATCCATGGCTACTTCTTCGCCTCCTTCACTTCGGAGTCGAGCACCACGGCTGCGGGGCCGGAGATGCCGCCGTCCTTACGCACGCGCCAGAAGTGCAGGATCATGAAAATGGAAGCGATGATAGGAATGCCGATGCAGTGCCAGATGTAGGAACGAAGGAGGGCGTTGGCGTCCACGATGGAGCCGCCAAGCAGACCGAAGCGAACGTCGTTGTAAGGCGTCATGCCTAACTGCGAGCCGAACGGACCTTCGTGTCCGAGGAGCGGTGTGGCGCGCGCCATGTTGGTGCCGACGGTGACGGCCCAGAAGCCGAGTTGATCGTCGGGAAGCAGATAGCCGGTGAAGGAGAGGAGGAGTGTCAACACCAAAAGAATGACGCCTACGTTCCAATTGAACTCGCGCGGTTTCTTGTACGAGCCGGTGAGGAAGACGCGGAACATGTGGAGTTCGACGGCGATGACCATCAAGTGGGCGGCCCAGCGATGCATGTTGCGCAAGAGTTTGCCGAAGGGCACGTCGTGCTCGAGGTAGAGCACATCGCGGAAGGCCTGAACCTTGCTCGGGTGGTAGTAGAACATCAAGAGCACGCCAGTGAGCGTAAGAACGATGAACAAATAGAAAGTGATCCCGCCCATTCCCCAGGTGTAGCTGTAGCGCACTGCATCACGATTGATTTTGGCGGGATGGAGATGGAGGAAGACGTTCGAAAGAACGCCGAGGGCGCGATTGCGCGGGGTGTCGTCGTGCTTGTGGCGGAAGATCGAAGTGAATACCTGGGTCTTGGTGGGTTTGCTCAGGATCTCGACTTGCTCTTTGGCTTTCGCAGGCAGGTCGGTCTTGAGGGACTCTAGGTCCTCCTTGACGCCGGTTTTGATACGCTCGACCAGGCCGACCGATTTGCCATTCTTCCCGTTTCCCTTGTTCTCGTCAGGCATTGTTGAGCTCCCGTTTTTCGGTGCTTAACGATCTCTTCTACTTTTCGAAGCGGACGGGCAAGCCCCGCCCCTACATTTCGTGCGCATGGCTACACCGGCAAAAATGATCCCGGATCGCTGAAGTGGCTCGGTTGCCCCTTGGGCCACTGATAGAGCCGGGAAGTGTCCACGATAATTTGGCCGTCCGGCGCGAGCTCCACATGCGCCCGATCCATGGGACGCGGCGCGGGGCCTTCGAAGTTGACGCCCTCGCTGTCGTAACCACTGCCATGGCAAGGGCACTTGAATTTGTTTTCGCTGGCTTTCCAATCGGGAGTGCAGCCCAGGTGAGTGCACCGCGCGTAGATGACGAACACGCGATCGGGAGTGCGGTCCACCCAGATGCGGTATTTCTGCTGCCACTTGGTGTCCACGCCGAGAGCGTAGTCCGAGGCGTAGCCGATCCTGAAAACTGTGGGAGGCTCGAAGAGCGTGCGTGGAAGGAAAAATTTGAAAAAGGCGATAAACCACGCGCCAAGAAATCCAGTGACCGTCACCCACACCAGTCTTCGCCGCTTCCGGTTGATTTCAGTGGGTTCGGGACCGACGGTCGCCAAACCGCCAGCGGCAGCTGCTTTGGACGTACCCACGGCAGGCGTACCAACATACCTGGTTGCATCTCCTCCACCGGCAGCGGTTGTCTTCGCCGCTTCCGGTTTTGGTTTGGCCGAATCTGTTTCCGGGCCCGCCATGCGATACCTCCTGGTTTCCTGGTCCTCGAAAATAATCGGCGGCCCGTGAAAGCGCCGCCCGTTCCCCGCTAGGTTGTAGGCCTGCCGGCTCCGACAAGATCGGAGCAGAAAATGGATTGGTCCGAACCTAGACCTCGATGCGGGACTGTTCGCGAATTATCCGTGGTGCGCAGGGGCGACGGCTCGCAGAACGCGGATTCTTTTTCGGATGAGTCAAGAAAATTACAGGGAAAGGGTACGAACGCGGAGAGCGTCCGAGGCCCGGCGGATTGGAAAAGTTTGATGCGAAACCATCGCGAGGTCCTCAACATTTCGCTGGACCCCCCAGAAACGAAACGGATATTACTCAAAACAAAAATTTTCGTCAATGCGTCTTTGCAGTGTTGCGAAGAAAAGATTTAGCTCTCGTTTCGCTCCAAAACGTTGCCGGCAAAAAATAATAGATGTAAGAACCCGCTTGCGCTCAGAAAAACCTGTGATATATTCCACCCGGTTTCCATCCCCCACTTCTCTGGCGCAGAGAAATCGAGCAGGGCCTTAGTGGGGAAGGGCGAGAATCCAACTCGGGGGGCGCGCTGCATGGGCCTCATTCTTCTGGTCGTCATCTGGCTGATCACCTTGATCAGCACGTACTTCTTTATTGCCAAGACGTGGTGGCTGCCTGCGGGAGCCTCCGCCGCGGCGGCCGGAATCGATCATCACTTCACGACGACGTACATCCTGATGGGCATCGTATTTGTCGCCGCGCAGATCTCCCTGGGTGCGCTGGTGTGGATTTATCGTGACCGCGGTTCTTCCTCGGGGAAGGTCGACTATTCACACGGCAACACAAGATTAGAAATCGTCTGGACGTTACTCACCACCGTACTCTTTGTGGGATTGAATCTTGCGAGCAGTTCGATCTGGGCTTCCGAGCGCTTCCGCGCCGCGGAAGCGAATTCCGTGCGCGTAGAAGTGACAGGCATGCAATTCGCATGGTATTTCCGTTATCCGGGACCAGACGGAAAATTTGCGGCGACGAATCCTGAGCTGGAAGACGCTTCGGCGGGCGGCGAAGCGGCGCTGGGTCTCGATACGAAGGACCCGGCGTCGAAAGATGATGTGGTAACCGGAACGATGGTGGTTCCTGTGAATCGCGAGATCGAAGTGATCTTGCGCGCGCATGACGTGATCCACAGCTTCTTTATTCCCAGCATGCGGTTCAAACAGGATGCGGTGCCGGGCCTGGCGATCCACATGCATTTCACGGCCATCCAAACGGGAGACTACGAGATTCTGTGCGCCGAACTTTGCGGGCTCGGGCATTACAAGATGCATGGAATGTTAAAAGTCGTAAGTCAGGATGAGTACGACAAATGGTTGGCGGCACGGGAGGCCGAGAAGCAATAACATGGCTACTCACGACTTCGCTGCCCAGGACTCACACGCTCACGCAGCTCCCGAGGGGTTCATCCGCAAATGGGTCTTTAGTCTCGACCACAAAGTTATCGGGTTGCAGTATTACTTCCTCGCGCTTTGCGCCGTGTTTGTCGGCATGTTCCTTTCGTTGTTGATGCGCATTCACCTAATTTGGCCGACGGCTACTTTGCCGCTCCTGGGTGACATCAAGCCGGAGACGTATCTCACCCTGGTGACGATGCACGGCACCATCATGGTGTTCTTTGTGCTGACGACCGCGCCGCAGGGTGGCTTCGGAAATTATTTCCTGCCCATTCAAATCGGGGCGCCGGACATGGCTTTCCCGGTTCTCAACATGCTTTCGTTCTGGACGACCTTCCTTGGATTTATCGTAATGATCGCGGCCTTCTTCGTTGCCGGAGGAGCGCCGCTGCACGGTTGGACGGGTTATGCGCCGCTGAGCGCGATCCAGTCGGCGGGACCAGGTGAGGGCCTCGGCGCGGATTTGTGGATCATCAGCATCGCGATTTTCTGCATCGGAGCGCTCATGGGCGCGCTGAACTTTATCACCACGACTTTGGATATGCGGGCCAAGGGCATGACGATGATGCGCATGCCGCTTACGGTGTGGGCGTGGTTCGTTACTGCGATTCTGGGCTTGCTGGCGTTTGGCGTGCTGCTATCGGCGGGAATTCTCCTCTTGATGGACCGCAACATGGGCACCAGCTTCTTCGTACCGCTGACCACCATCAATGGTCAGCTCACGGGACATAAGGGAGGCTCGCCACTTTTGTGGCAGCACTTGTTCTGGTTCTTCGGGCATCCGGAAGTTTACATCGCGATTTTGCCGGCCATGGGAATGTGCTCGCAACTGCTGTCCGTGTTTTCGCGCAAACCGATCTTTGGCTACAAGGCGATGGTGTACGCGATCCTGGCGATCGGGTTTCTGGGCTTCATGGTCTGGGGCCATCACATGTTCATGAGCGGCATGAGCCCATATACGGCTTTTGCTTTCTCGATCATGACTATGGGCATCGGCGTCCCATCAGCCATTAAGACGTTCAACTGGCTGGGCACGCTCCTGCGCGGGCGGATCCGGTTCACTTCGCCGATGCTGTTTGCGATCGGATTCGTTTCGCTGTTTGTTACCGGAGGGATCAGCGGCCCGTTCCTAGCGCAGCCGGTGCTCGACATTCAATTGCATGACACCTACTTCGTGCCGGCTCACTTTCACCTCATCATGGGCGTGGCGTCGATCTTCGGCATCTTTGCGGCGACGTATTACTGGTTCCCCAAGATGTTTGGTCGCATGATGAGCGAATCGCTGGCGCGCTGGCACTTCTGGTTCAGTTTCATCGGCACGTACGCGATCTTCATGCCGATGCACTATCTCGGCATGGCGGGAATGCCGCGGCGGTATTCGCAGATGACGGAAGTCAACTATCTGCACGATCTGATCCCGCTGCAGAAATTCATTACTTATGCGGCGTTTATCACCATCGCGGGACAGCTAATTTTCCTCGTAAATCTGTTCTGGAGCATGTTCAAGGGGAAGAAGGCCAGCGACAATCCCTGGGAAGCAACGACGCTTGAATGGATTACAGCGACACCGCCTCCGCACGACAATTTCGGGGGAAAGACGCCGGTTGTTCGCAACGGTCCTTATGAATACAACGTACCTGGTGCGCCGCGCGACTACGTGATGCAGACCGATCCAGAAGTCGAGCCGTCGCACTGAAAACCTATGGCTAGTTTCGCCACAACGGCGCCCATTATTGATTCTAGTCCAGGGGACTACGCCACACGTTTGCGCCGCGCAAGACTTGGACTGCTCGTCGCGCTGACCCCGGTCATCATGTTGTTTGTTTCGTTCAGCAGCGCATACGTTGTCCGTCAAGGGCTGCCGACGCTCGATCCGCGTACCAATCAGCTGGTGCGTGATTGGATTCCCATAACGCTTCCCAAACTACTGTTGATCAATACGGCTGTTCTAATCTTGAGCAGTTTGTTCATGGAGTTGGCGCGCCGGCAGATCAAGGGGCAAGTGGCCAGTGTGTCACTCGCCGCGCATCCAGGAGTCACCGCTGGTGACCAGGTAAGGATGCCCTGGTTACCCATAACTACGATACTCGGGCTGACTTTTCTTTTTGGGCAGTGGACGGCATGGCGTCAACTGGCTGCGAACGGCTTCTATCTGGCGACCACGCCGAGCAGTTCGTTCGTTTATCTGCTGACCGGCACTCATGCTATTCACTTGATGGGCGGCGTGCTCGCTTTGTTTTTCGCAGGGATCGCTTCGCTGTTGCGCCGTTCGGTGGCGACGCGGAGCATCGTCGTTGATGTGACCGCGTGGTACTGGCATTTCATGGCCGCGCTGTGGATTTACATTTTGTGTTTGCTGGAGTTTGCCAGCTAACCGAACTTTTTCTGACCAGGAGGCCGAACGCATGGCTGATTCCGCAGTGCACGACATCCCGTCGGTCTATGAACCGTCGCTGTTCGGCACGTACTCCAAGAAAATCGGGATGTGGCTGTTTCTGCTTTCCGATTCGCTGACGTTCGGCGCGCTGCTCTATGCGTATAGCTACGGGCGCATTTCGACGGCGGGCTGGCCGACGCCTTTCCATTCCGGGAGCATCGTCAACGCCACCATCATGACCGCGTTCTTGCTTACCAGCTCCTTGACGATGGTGCTTGCGGTGCGGGCTTCTGTTCACGGCGATGCCAAGGGACAGCGTTTGTGGCTGCTGGCGACGATGCTCTGCGGAGCGGGATTTATCATTCTTCACGGGCGCGAGTGGAGCAATTTGATCGCGGAGGGTTTGACGCTTCCGATGTTCCCCAAGGTTCCGGGGCACGAAGCGGCCAGCGAGTTTCGAAACGTGTCCAAGGTCGTACCCCAGTTTGGCGCAACCTTCTTCACGCTAACGGGAATGCACATGCTGCACGTGACACTGGGCGTGATCTACCTCGGCGTGGTCGCGTTGCGCCGAACGTTCATTCCGGTTTTACTGGGCCTCTGGCTGGTGGCGTGGCTGGCGACGCCCGCGTATAGCCCCTTCCACTACGGCGCGCACGTGCTCTTAATCGCGGCGATTGTTTGCGGGATCATCCTGTGGCTGAAGCCCAAGGTTTACGATTCATCCGACGTGGAAGTTGCCGGACTGTACTGGCACTTCGTGGACCTCGTGTGGATGTTCATTTTCCCGTTGGTTTATCTGATGTCGGCGAAGATTCTCTAGGAGCCGGAGGGATATGGATACGATTCAGGTAGCTCTTGCGGAACGCGCTGCAGAACAGCAGCGGCATCACGGCAAAGCGCTGTTCTTCTGGGTTTGGGGCGCGCTGCTGGTGATGACGGCCGTCGAAGTTATTTTGACGTATCAGAACATGCAGCCAGGGAAGATGCTGACGATTTTGCTGGGTTTGTCATTTGTGAAGGCGGCGTTGATCATCGGCTACTTCATGCACTTAAAATATGAAGTTTCGCGCATGAAATGGCTTACCATGTGTTCGGTGGTGGCGTGCCTGATCTTGATGACCATCTTTTTCTTTCCGGACGCTTTTCGTATTCTCTACCTGGGAGTGAAATGAGAGTTCGCGCGGCGCTTTTGGTTTTCGCTTTCTTTCTGTCGGCTACTCCTGTTTTCAGCCAGGGTTGTGCCATGTGCCGGAGTTCCGCCGCCGCGACTTCCAAAGATGGGCAGAAGGCCATCAGCAAGGGCGTCTTGGTGCTGGTCTTGCCCCCGGCCGGATTTATGACCATCGGTGTTGCGCTGGCGTTTCGTTATGGAAGGAAGCGGGACTTAGAGAACTGCTGAGCGCCTTGAATTGAGTGAGAACCACGAGCGCCCTGCTCGTCGGGCAACAGATTAAATAAACTTCAACAATCGCATCGCAGATCCCATTCCTGCGTCGGATACTGAGTTGAGCCAGCCACTGGACACTGGGGAAGGACCGCATTCGCAGCCCTTCTCCGAGGAGCCCTCTAACAGAACTACAACGCGATTAGGCCACGCGCGAGCAGGGGAAACGCTCGCCGATTTTCGAGTGATAGTATCCCTCTTTGGATGGGGAGCTCATGAATTCATTGAACACTGTCGAAGGGACGTTGAAAAACTGATAGACCCCGCCCTTCACAAACTGGATCTCGAGCGTCTCGGAGTCTTCCTGATAGCCTACCTGGGTAATTTCCGCCGAGGGAATAGGGAACCGATTCATTTTAGAGAGCCCCCTTTCTGGTGAGAGACGCTTCCTTTCGATGGCGCAGGGATGGGCCATCGTGCCGCGGCCTGGGCTGATACCCAACTTCTGGTCTATGATCTAGTTGGTCATTCCCCCTGGCCGTGGCCCTGGATTGTCCCTCTTTGGTAGTGGCTCAACGGCCGGATTCTAGCATAAATAAAACTGATTTAAAGCTGCTTTTCTTTTGATAAACGGGGATTAGTCAGAGTCCCTGGCCTGTTTTTCGTCAACAGTGGCCGCAAAGAGAAGCGTCCCCACAATTCCGATTGCTCCTGCCACAAAAAACGGGATCTGCGGTCGGACCCGCCACAGCAGGCCTCCGATTGCTGATGCCGGCGTAATGGATAGATTGCGGACGAGGTAATAAAGACCCACCGTTCGTGCCCGCAGGTTCTTTTGCGCAAGGTCAACAATCATGGCCTTGCGAGCCGGCTCACCAATTTCTCGCAAACCGCCAATCATGAACGCGGCTGCCAACCACCGGAAATCGGGAGCGAGAACAACGGCGACAGGGAACAACGCGAAACAGAAGAAAGTCGCGATCACAAAAGGCTTGCGTCCCAGGCGGGCGGACATCTTCGCAGAGGGGAAATAAACGAGGAGTGCTGTTCCGAGTTGCACGGCCACGAGTATTCCGTACCGCGGAATCGCCACACCGGTAATATTTGTGACGTAGAGGACCACAAAGATGTCAGCCATCCCTTCGCATGTTCGAATGGCGATATCGGAACCCAACAACCGTTTGAGTGTGGAGTGAAAAGAATTCCAAACGTCCCACACTTTGACCGAATCTAGGGAAGCGGTCGGCAGATTGATAGTCCAGAGGACCGGGATGGTGATTCCTACAAAAGCGATGGTGATTAGCAGGCCCGTTCGAATGCCGGTCTGAAGCCCCAATGCCCCAATCATGGCGCCGCCAAGAAGAGGCGAGACCACCATCGGGATACGTTTCAAAATCGATTGGACCGTGAACCCCATCGCGCGCCGTTCTTTGGGAAGAGCATCGCCAATAGTTGCGAAGATGGCCGGGGAGGCCATAGATTGCCACGCCATCGCAAAAGCCAGTCCCAGAAAGAGAAAGGGCCAGGAAGGGGCGAGTAGGTAGACCAGGTAGCCTGTCACCGCCACAGCTAAAAAAATCAAGAACGCGCGGCGACGCCCCCAATGGTCGGCCAGCCAGCCGCCGGGGTACTGATAGAGCGCATCGAGGAAATCCTCGGCGGTCCCAAATAGACCGACGACTGCAACGCTCGCACCGAGCGATTCGAGATACTTTGGGAGGAATTTCTTCCAGAGCTCCTCGCCCAAGCCAACCAGGAACACAGCCCCGGAAGCGGCAGCCACGTTCCGCTCCATGCCGAGAGATATTGAAGGCCGTTTAGGGGTTGCAGCTTCCAGATAATCTTCTCCCCGATCTGTACTTTTCTTAAACTTCAGGCTGCATTCCGGAAAGCGCCGTTCGGTTTCCCACGTTTCACCATCTCCTGGCAATAGGCATACAAGGCGTCGTAAACAATCCACTCCGCCACGTTGATTTCATGGTCGTCGTGAAAGCCCAAATTTCGAAATCCCTCAGCGATGGCTTTCAGCCCTGCGGCCTCGGGTTGGTGCCACAGAGTATTATCCGTATCGGCGCCGTTGACGATCTTGCCGAGGAGGTGCAGAGCCGGGTTTGCCATGAGCTTGTACTTCTTGAGGATCGCTTCGAAGGAACACTCTTTTCCGTGATGACCAAGTTCCACTCCCGGCACGTCGAAAGGTATTGCGTTTGTTCTGTTCGCCTCAAGAATGACTCGTTCCGCGGGCACAAGATGAAACTTGGCCTCCGGGTCCACAAACTTCTTGATGAGCCACGGGCACGCCACCCGGTCCACCCTGACGTGCTCCCGGGTAATCCATTTCATAGACTCGTCCAATCCTTCTCGCTGAACTCCTCAAGCGGAATGTTCTTTTCCTGAATGCTGTCTACCGCGCGGTTACAGCCTCGTAGACGACCATACGCGCCACGGGTTTTCCGTCTGCTTCTTGCTCAGGGGTATACACGTGGTGTGTCTCTAGGTCCACTGCGAGGGTATGCACCGCGTGCTGGACCTTGAAGTCTTCGATTTTCCGGTAGTGGTTCGGATCGTCTTGATGAAAAACAGAAATAGCACCGCTATAGCAGGCGGCATAAATTCGGCCCAGGCCAGGATCGAACTTGATGACATCCGGCCCATCCGCCAGCGGAAGAAACGCGATGGGCTCGTGTTTGTCGAGATCGAACACGGTCATGAGATTGTTTCCTTCACAAGAAAGGAAAGCACGATGATGGTCTGGGTCAAGTGCCATGCCGTGATTGCCGTTGCATCGCCCGACGGCGTAGCGGCCAACCACCTCGTCTGTCAACGGATCAATGACCGCAAAGATGTTTTGGTCCTGGAGGTTAATGTAGACCTTGCGCGCAACCGGGTCGTATTGCGGCATGCCAGTTTCGCTGTCGAAATGCAGTGTCTTGATGATTTCATCCTTTGTGACGTCAACAATCGCCTCGGACTTGCCGCGCTCGTCGGAGACATAGAGTTTGTGAAAGGGTGCGGCGTAGGCGCTGCCATCCGGCTTCCTCTCGGTGGGCAGTTTCCTGACGACCTTCATCTGATGCAGGTCGACCACCCCGATCGTGTTATCGCCGGCATTCGAGGTGTAGAACTTCTTCAGTTCGGCAACATACTCGATGCCTTCGACCCCCGGCGTGTCCGCGACCGTCGCCACTACCTTATTTGTGCGTAGATCGACGACGTAGGTCCGTCCGGCCGCCAGATGCGC
>Ga0137394_10001546_pt1 | contig 16857 bp, 20 predicted proteins | sample czobulk116metaG_FD_108278 | JGI IMG/M metagenome (GOLD analysis project Ga0137394, IMG submission 108278) | Vadose zone soil microbial communities from Angelo Coast Range Reserve, California, USA - czobulk1.16 metaG | ecosystem: Environmental > Terrestrial > Soil > Vadose zone | place: USA...
CCCGCCCAGACGAGCGCGCGGCCGCCGTGGCCGACGAGCCCGATCGCCTGGGCGGCGAAGAAGCCGCCGACGGCGAGGACCTCGATCAGCAGGAGCCACAGCATGCTGCGCAGCACGGGGCCGCTCACGTCGAGGGCCGCCCGCGCGAGCACGATGCCGAGGACCAGGTAGATCACCTGCGAGATCACGATCGTGGTCTTGGCCACGACGATCGAAGGCACGCTCTCGGCGTAGGAAACGTCGCGCCGCACGAGCCAGGCCTTCATCGCCTCGCCGCCCACCGAACCCGCCGCGGTCACGACGTTCAGCGCCTCGCCGGCCAGGCGGGCGCCGTACAGCCGCCAGAAGGGTGCGCCGTCGCGGGCGAAGGCGAACCGCCAGCCGAGCGTGTCCACGGCGGCGATCACGCTGTAGGGAAGGCAGATGACGACGAACTGCCACCACGCGAGCACGCGCAGCGTCGCGAGGACGGGCTCGGCGCCGACGCGGTGGACGAGCACCGCGAGCAAGATCGCGCCCGCGACGAGAAGCAGCGGCTTGACGAATCTCACGACACATATCGTGCATGAGGAAGGAAGCCTCCCGCTATGGACCCCTGAACCTCGCCGGGGATGCTTAGGGCATAGCGCCTGACCGAAGGTTGATGCCAGCGGCGTGGCGCCCGGGCTCCCGGGCCGCCGCCCCACAAATGCGGCGTATTTCCGCATTCCCGTCTGGCATCCCGTATGCGATCGGGCTCCATCATCTCGTCTCAGGGAGGACGCCATGGAGAAGAAGAGCCGCAGCCAGGGGAACCCCGCAGTGAAGGATCTGACGCCCCGTAAGACGGAGGACGTCAAGGGCGGTCGCGACGCGGCCACGGGCCTGTCGACGGGCAAGCGATCCCACGGGTACATCGGATAGAGGAGCGGACAGTCCGAGTCTCGTTTAACGGAGGGACGTGATGGAGAAGAAGGAGAACGGCAAATCGAGCGGCAAGCGCGCAGTAAAGGATCTGTCGGTGAAAAGCGCCGCGTCGGTTAAGGGCGGCGTCATCCCAGTCGTCCGAGAAGAGTCGCACAAGGCGCAGTTGGAGTACCTACCGCCGCCGCCTCCCCGCTAAATCGGGGTCCGGCGAGCATAGACGGGCAGCCGCCGAGGAGCAGCCGGCGGTGCGTTCAGCGCGGCGGCTGGGGCCGGCCCAAACTCGCGGCGATCAGGTGGTCGAGGTAGCGGAGGTCGAACGGCTTGGGCACATAACCGAAGGCCCCGTTCCGAATCGCATCGACCGTCAGCGGCAGTTGCTCGTTTCCGGTGACCATGATGACCGTGATGGACGGGTCGATCTTCATGATTTCTTTCAGGACTTCTATGCCGTTCATGCGGGGCATGTTGATGTCCAGAAGGACCGCGTCCGGACGCTGCCGCGCGACGGTGATAAGCGCATCTGCTCCATTCGTCGCCGTGTCGACCTCATAGTTGGAGGGAAGGAAGTACACGATAAGCAAGTCGAGCAGCGCCGTCTCGTCGTCCACAATCAGGAGGCGTGTGCGTATGCCGGGTTTGACCACGGCAGCAACGGACGCAAGCTGTTGCGACGCTGGGAAACGTCCGCTCCCGACGGCCGGCGACTGGTTCATGCCGGACCGTTGTCCGTCGGTGACGGTTCCGATTCGCGGGAGACGAGTTCTAGGACGGCGAGCTCGGCGGCGCGCGAAAATGAGACGATGTCGCCAGACGCGTGCGTCGCGTTGATGAGTTGTAATACCCCGTTGATCGGGTACTGAAGAGATACGACGAGCATCGAGCTCGTATGAAAGCCAGTCGTCCGGTCGATGTGGGAGTTGAACGAATACGGTTTGTCCGGCGGGATGACATAAGCGTCGGGAATGTTCAGCGTGATCCCCGTGAGTCCGACATAGGTGGCGATGCTAGGTTCGGTCCAGCGCAGCGGGGCCTGCGTCAATAGGTCGGCGGACATCGCGTGGCCGACCGACCGCGCTAGTTCATCATTCTGGGTAACGACGAACCTCAGACCATCCGCTTCTCGCTGATAGACGGTACCTGCTTGGGCGCGTGCGATGCGGCGCGCGGTGCTCAGTAGGTTCAGCACGGTTGCCAGGTTCTTTACGTCCGGCTGCATGAGGACCTCCAACACTGCTGGTCCTCGCGCTTCGGTAGCCTGGCGGCCCGAATGTCCGGCCCTCGGGTCCATGGCTTTGCGTCCCAGCCTTACGGCTGGTTTGCCGTTTGTCGGAGCGAGCCCTCTACGTTGACGCAATGGGCGTGCCGAACCACGCGTGGCCCGTAAGTACCTATCGCTTCATGGCGGCGATCGAGGAGACCGTCACGGCGTGGTTGATTCTTGACCGCTGGATCCGGTCCAGGCGACCAACGGCTAGCCAAGCGCTTACGTCGAGCTATCGGCCTCTCATATCCCTGCCATCGACCGCCGGCGTGTCGGCGAGAAAAAAATTTCAGCGTTGACGGCTTGGTGCGCTGCCGTACGCTTGACGTCATGTGAATCAACTTAGGGACGTCTGCGGTCGTTTCGGCGCGAGGCCGACCTGTAGCCGGCAACGCGCCGCTGTACGACCGCGAACGCGAGACCGCTCATGTCGGACGATGCGTACGTCAGCCAGCTGCTGCGTCACACCGCGCCCAACGAGTACTGCCTCCGCTGCCTCGCCGAAGCACCGTATGACGGCTAACGACGACCGTCCGCTGAAGCCGGCGCCACGATGCGCGATCTGCGGCAAGCCGATCCCGTCCGGCGGCGGCCGGCTACGTCGCGGCCTGGCGAGCGTGCACGTGGAGTGCGCAGAGCGCGAGGACAAGAAGCGGAAGCCTCGATCGTGAGTGGAGCGCCTGCGACGCCCAGCTATTTCTCAACGAGCTTCCAGTAGGAGTCCTTGCGGATCACTTTGCCGTCGCGAAACTCGTAGTGGTCGGTACCGCGGACCTCCAACCGAGCGCCTGTTGGCGTTGTTCCGGTCAACGTCCACTCCGAGAACCCCATGTTTCCACTAACCCAGTGGCGATCGTCTCCGTAGTGAACGTCGGGAAGCCCCTTGAACCGGCTGGCCAAGCCTTCGCGAACCTGGGCATTACCGACAAGCCTCTGACCCCACGGATGTGGTCCACGTGGCATCTCCAACGTTGCGTCCTGGGCGAAGAAGTCCATGATCGCATCCAGATCATGTCGGTTGAATGCGGCAACCAGCTCCTTCAGGGCTTGAATCGTTGCCGGCTGTTTCATCGCCATCTCAACCCTCCTGTACGGCGCTCCAGCTGTTACTCAATGACCTGATCTGCCCGCAGCAGCAACCAGGGCGACGCCTGAGACTATCGCGCTGTTGGAAGCCAGTCGCCAGTCGTGTAACTTCGTATGAGAGATGGGTAAAAGTTTTCCTAGGGATCAATCTTTCGGGTTGACGCGGCTGGTGAAATAGATACATTACTCGATCGGCGCGAGTTGGTAGTCGGAAGCGCGGAGATGAATTTGGGGAAACACCTTTCGGAGGAGGCTCTTCCCGGGGTCTCGCGCGCCGAATCCCGATTCCCATGGGGGAACCTCGGCGATGTCATCGGTGCGGCATATGACGACGATTTTTCAGGCGCTGATGAGACCGAGAAGCTTTTAGGCGAACTCTGCGGAAGCCCGACAGATCTGGCGAAGCTGGTGGCGACAGTGAATCAGCGACATCGCCGTATCGTGGCAATCTCAGCGCAAGCGATCGCCCGCTGGAACAAAGACGACCCCACCTCATGGGCACGTGTGCGCGAGTGGCTGACTATGCGGGGCGTACGCATCGTAAGCAAATAGCCCTTGGAAGTCCGTCGCGAGCGCCCTCTAGCCGAAGGGAGGTGCGGCCGTGCCGCTTCAAGCCGCTCCAACTGGTTCGACGCTTGGGTCCGCGTCTCACTGGTCGGAATAGAACTCGTGACGGTCGAGGCTCGCGTCGTCGTCGCTTCGATCGCGACATATTTCTAACATTCCCAAGCCCTCCCCCCTCTCACGCCTCGCTCAGCGTGCGCGCCAGGTCCGTGTAGGACCGACGGCCCGCGTATTTAGACGGGGACGACGGTAGGTCTATAATCCCGGCACGCGGCGCCGGGCCGACCGAGGCACCCTGAGACGCCCGGAAAAGGAGCGCGGCATGGGACTGCTGGACAAGAAGGTGGCGGTGGTGACGGGCGCGGGCAGCGGGATCGGTCGCGCGGTGGCGCTGGGCCTGGCCGCCGAGGGCGCCAGCGTCGTCGTCGGCGACTACGGCGTCAGCGTGGATGGACGCGATCCGTCCAGCGCGCCCGCGGAGGCGGTCGTGAAGGAGATCGAGAAGGCGGGCGGCCGGGCGCTCGCGAGCGCCGAGAACGTGGCAACGATGGCCGGCGGCAAGGCCATGGTCGACGCTGCGCTCAAATCGTTCGGCGACCTGCACATCGTGGTCTGCTGCGCCGGCATCCTGCGCGAGCGGATGATCTTCAACATGACAGAAGACGAATGGGACGCGGTCATCGCCGTGCACCTGAAGGGCCACTTCACGGTCATGCGTCAGGCCTCCGCGCACATGCGCGAGAAGAAGGCCGGCTGCATGATCACGTTCACCTCCACGGCGGGGCTGGAGGGCAGCCCCGGCCAGCCCAACTACGCCGCCGCCAAGGAGGGCATCGTGGGCCTCACGCGCTCCGTCGCGCTGGCCATGGCGAAGTACGGGGTGCGCTGCAACTGCATCTCGCCGACGGCCGACACGCGCATGACCCAACGGCTGCCTGGCGAGCGCCGCGCGGCGGCCACCGCCACGCCGCCGGAGGCCATCGCGCCCGTCGTCGCGTTCCTCGCGAGCGATCGCGCCGCGCACATCACGGGCCAGGTGGTCGGCGTCCGCGGCGACGAGGTGACGCTCTTCTCGCACCCGGCGCCGCTGCGCACGCTGACGGGTGACCGCGCGTGGACCGCCAGCGCGCTGGCCGAGGTCTGGGATCGCGCGCTCGGCCAGGACCGGCTGCGCCGTTTCGAGGCGATGGGCATCCAGTGGCCGCCGAAGCGCGAGGGCTGAGATGAAGATCAGCGCGTTCCACCTGATGCCGCACCGCGAGCTTCCGGACGACTTCGAGAAGCGCTACGAATCGGTCTGGGTCACGCCGCCGTGGTGGGAGCTGGCCGACGCCACGCGGGTGGGCCAGTACTACAACTGGACGCTCGACGAGCTGCTGTTCGCCGCGCGCGCCGGCTTCGACGGCGTCTGCACCAACGAGCACCACCAGAACGCGTACGGCTTCATGCCGAGCCCGAACCTCATGGGCAGCGTGATTGCCAAGGCCACGAACGGGACGAACGTCGCGATCGTGCAGATGGGCGCGACGCTGCCGACGTCGAACCCGCCCATTCGCGTGGCCGAGGAGTACGCGATGCTCGACTGCATCAGCGGCGGGCGCCTGGTGGCCGGACTGCCGCTCGGGAGCCCGATGGACGTGAACCTGTGCTACGGCATCACGCCCATGGAGCACCGCGAGCGCTACCGCGAGGCGTTCGCGCTGACGCTCAAGGCCTGGCAGGCGCGCGAGATCTTCGCGTGGAACGGCCGCTACTATCAGCTCGCCAACGTCAACCTGTGGCCGCGTCCGATCCAGCAGCCGCACCCGCCGGTGTGGGTGCCGGGCTCGGGCAGCATCAGCACCTTCGACTTCGCCGTCGACAACGAGGTCTGTTACTGCTTCCTGTCCTACTCGGGCGCGAAGGCGGCCAAGACGATGATGCAGGGCTACTGGGACGTCGTCGCCAGGAAGGGGCGCGAGACCAACCCGTACCGCGCCGGGTTCCTGCAGCTCGTGGTCGTCGCCGAGACGGATGCGGCCGCCGAGGCCAAGTACGCGCGGCACATCGAGTACTTCTATCACAAGTGCTTGCACTGGCCGATCCAGTACGGCTCGCCGCCCGGCAACCAGGACTATCGCAGCCTCGTGGCCGCGTCGAAGAGCAATATCCGACGCGCCGAGGACACCAAGCAGCTGCGGTACCGCGATTTCGTCGAGAAGGGCTACGTCATCGCGGGCAGCGCGGCCACCGTCCGCGACCGCATCAAGGAAGAGGTCGTCAAGGGCCTGCGGGTCGGCAACCTCATGGTGCTGCTGCAGATCGGCTCCATGCCGCACGAGCTGACGCTGGAGAACATGGATCGCTTCGCACGCGAGGTGCTGCCGTCGCTGCGCGGCGAGTGGGACGACGAGGGCTGGGTCAACCACTGGTGGCCCGAGCGCCTGCGCGGCGGCACCGCCGCGCCGGCGGCGGCCGTGGCGGCGGGGCGCCAGTGAGCGACCGCACGGTCGCGGTCTGGGACGGGAAGGTCCGCATCCGGGTGCAGTCCAAGGGCAGCGGTCCGGCCCTGGTGTTCTTTCACGGCCCGTGGGGCCTGACGTGGGATCCGTTCCTGGACGAGCTGGCGAAGAGCTTCACCGTGCACGCGCCGGAGCATCCGGGCACGACGCCGGAGACGCCCGACGACGTCTACCACCTCGACGGCCTGTGGGATCTCGTCCTCTGCTACGACGAGCTGCTCCAGGCGCTCGGGCTGGAGGCCGCCGCGCTCGTCGGCCACTCGTTCGGCGGGATGCTCGCGTGCGAGCTCGCCGCCGCGTATCCCGCGCGCGCCCGCCGGCTGGCGCTGATCGCGCCGCTCGGCTTCTGGCGCGACGCCGATCGGGTGGTGAACTGGATGATGCTCGATCCCGCGCGGCTGCCCGAGTACGTCTTCCGCGATCCCAAGGGCGAGGCCGCGCAGCGGCTGTTCGGCAGCGCGGAGCCGGAGGCGCGCGTGCGCCTCATGTGGGCGATGGGCGCCACCGGCAAGTTCATCTGGCCGATTCCCGACAAGGGATTGAAGAAGCGCGCCCACCGCGTCACGGCGCCGACGCTGCTCGTCTGGGGCAAGGAGGACCGCCTCGTGCCGCCGGTCTACGCCGACGAGTTCACGCAGCGGATCCCCGGGGCGCGCGTGCAGACCGTGGAAGGCGCCGGCCACGTGCCGCACCTCGAGCGTCCCGAGGTCGTCGCGCGCATGATCCGCGAATTCGTCGCGGCCTAGAGGAGCGCCCCGGGTTCCCCGGGGCGCTCCGAACGTTGGGGGGTGTGGGGGGCCATGTCGGGGCCCCCCACGTTGTCAGACCAGCCTTGCGCGCAGGCGCGACGAGATCGCGTCCACGACCATCACCATCAGCACGGTGACCAGCAGCACGGTCGACGCCGCCGAGTAGTCGATCATCCTCAGATACGTCTGCAGATAGAAGCCGATGCCGCCGGCGCCGACGAAGCCCAGCACGGTCGCCGCCCGGATATTGGTCTCCAGGCGATAGAGCACGTAGGAGAGGAACAGCGGCAGCACCTGCGGCAGCACGCCGAATCTCAGGACCTGCAGCCGCGTGGCACCCGTCGCCGTGATCGCGTCGACGGGCCCGCGCTCGATGCCCTCGATCGCCTCGGAATAGAGCTTCGCGAGCGACGTCGTGGTATAGGCGACCACGGCCAGCACGCCGGGAAACGGCCCGAGGCCGACGGCGGCCACGAACACCAGCGCGTAGACGAGCGTGTCGACGCTGCGGAAGAAGTTGAGCGTGGCGCGCGCGAGATGAAACACCGGCGGCGCGGCGACGTTGCGGGCCGAGAGAAACCCCAGGGGCAGCGCGAGGACCGCGGCCACCGCGGTGCCGAGCAGCGCGATCTCCACCGTCTTGATCGCGCCGAGCAGCGCGGCCGGCAATACGCGCAGATCCGGCGGCAGCATGCGGCGCAAGAAGTCGAGGATCCACGGCACGCCCCGCGCGAACCGGACGGGATCCGCGCCCGTGTCCCACGCGGTCCACGCCAGCACGACCAGCGCCACGAAGACGGCCGCGCGCCTCAACGTCCGGCCTCCTCGCCGTAGATCGTCGCCGCCACCGCCGGTGAGAGCGCGGCCGGCGGCCCGTCGAACACGACGCGCCCGCGGCGGAAGCCGACGACGCGCGTGGCGTAGGCCAGCGCCGTCTCCAGCTGGTGCTGGCTCACGATCAGGGTGAGGCCGCGCTGCGCCCGGATCATTTTCAGCAGGTCCATGATGCTGCCCGTGAGCGCGGGGTCGAGGCTGGCCGTCGGCTCGTCGGCCAGGATCACCGCGGGCGACTGCGCGAGCGCGCGGGCGATGGCCACGCGCTGCTGCTCGCCGCCCGACAGCGTATCGGCGCGGCGCGCGGCGAAGTCGGCGAGCCCGACCTGCGCGAGGCACTCCCGAGCGATCCGGCGATCCGCGGCGGGGAAGCGTCCGAACAGCGTCGGCAGCGGCGGCGCCCAGCCGAGGCGGCCGGCCAGGACGTTGTCCAGCACCGAGGCGCGCCGGACGAGGTTGAACTGCTGGAACACCATCCCGATCTGCCTGCGCAGCGCGCGCAGCGTCGCGGGGTCGGCGCCGGTGACCGCGCGGCCGCCGAGGCGCACGTCGCCCGCGGTCGGCTCCACCAGGCGATTGAGCGCGCGCAGGAACGTCGTCTTGCCGGCGCCGCTACGGCCGAGGATCACGACGAACTCGCCGGGGCGGATCACGAGATCGACGCCGTCGACGGCGGCGACGTCGGGCGGCAGGACGACGCGCAGGCCCGTGACCTCGATCATCGTCGACGGCACCGCGGAGACGGCGGCGCTCAGCGCGGTCGGACGCCGAGCAGCTCGACGGCCGCGCGCACGGGATCGTAGTCGCGGTCCTCGGCCGGCTCGAAGCCGTCGATGTCGTACATGCGCTTGAGCAGCGACGCGTAGGCAGGGCCACGCATCTGCAGCAGCGCCGCCCGCACCTTCGCGAATGCGGCGGCGTCCAGCCCGTCGCGCGCGGCGATGCCCGCCTCGGGGATCGGCGGCGTCTCCGCGACGAACGCGATCTTCTCGCGCTCGGCGGGGTCGGTCAGGTATTGCTCGCGCGCCATGTCGAACGACGCGATCGCGTCCACGTGGCCGTTGAGCAGCGCGCGCATCGCCGCGTCGTGCGCGCCGGCGAACATGACCTCGCGGAAGAACGTCTTGGGATCGCGGTTCTTCACGAGGCCCCGCTCGATCAGCAGGACCATCGGATAGGTGTAGCCGGACGACGAGCTGGGATCCACGAAGGCCATCGTCTTGCCGCGCAGGTCCTGGAGCGTCTTGATGCCGCTGTCCTTGCGCACGTAGATGCGCGAGGTGAACGTGCTCTTGCCGTGCCAGAGGTTCCTGGCCACGATCCGCGCCTTCGCCTCGCGGCTGGCCAGCACGTAGCCCACCGGGTGGACGAACGCGAGGTCGGCGGTGTGATTGCGCAGGGCCTCGATGACGGCTGCGTAGTCGGAGGCGACGGTCACCCGCACCGGCGCTCCGTAGAGCCTGCCGAGCGCCTGGCCGAACTCCTCGCCCGCGGCGAGCAGGTCGGTCGGCTTCTGCGAGGGGGTCAGCACGAGGTGCAGCGGCTGGGCGGCGGCATGCGTGGGCCCCGCGCACGCGACGGCGGCGAGCAGCAACCCGAGCAGCGTTCTCATCGCGCGCGAGCATAACAGCCAAATCTCGTCAGGCTAGAGCTTTACCGCTGGTCAGAAACTCGCCAGACGGCCCCGCCGGGCTACGCGCAAGTGCCCGCAACGACGACGATGTCGACTATGGCGTAGTCGTTGCTCTACCCATGTGCGGACCTCGCTCCGACAAAGGCAAACCAGTCGCGAGGCTGGGACGCAAAGCCACGGGCCTGGGAATGGGTCTCAGGTAGCCGGGTTACCGAAGAACGAGGGATCGGCGCCTGCGCCGGTCCTCCGGGACGGGTGTCCAGGAGGGCCGGCATCATGCGCGCTTTACCCTTGGCCGGAGTGCGCGTACTGCTCGTCGACGACGACGCGCTGGTGCGCGAGGCGTTGCACGACTACTTCACCGAATGCGGCGCCGTCGTCGTCGCCGCCGGATCGGCCCGCGCGGGTCTCAAAGCGTTCATGCAAGCGCCACCCGACGTGCTCGTTTCCGATCTTCGCATGCCGCCCGGTGAGGACGGCTTCTGGCTGATCGCCGCCGTTCGGGCCCTGAAGCCGTCGCAGGGCGGTGACGTGCCGGCGGTGGCGGTGACCGGCGACGTGATGGCGGCCTCGCAGGCGATGGCGGCCGGGTTCCAGGCCGTGCACGGCAAGCCGCCGAGACTGCCCGATCTGACCGCGCTCGTCGCGCGCCTCGCGGGTGTGCCCTAGCAGGGCCGAGGGGTGCCACGGCTTCGCCGGGGCGCCCCGAGCGTTTGGGGGTTTGGGGGCCATCTCGGGGCCCCCATGTAAGATCGTGACGTGGCCTCGATCCTCGACGTCCGGCGCTGGCCGGACGTGCGCGAGACGTTTTCGTGGGACGCGCTGTGGCCGCTGTTCGACGGTGACCGTGCGCGTCTGAACCTCGCCCACGAGTGCGTGGACCGTCACGCCGGCGACGGCGTGGCGCTGCGCCTCGCGAGCGCGGACGGTCGCTTCGTGGAGCATTCCTTCGCCGAGCTCTCCGCGTGGTCTTCGCGCTTCGCCAACCTCCTCGAGACCGACGGCATCGACGCGGGCGACCGCGTGGCGATCATGCTCGAGCCCTCGCTCGCGTTCTACGGCGCGCTGTTCGGCGCGGTGAAGCGCGGCGCGGTGGCCGTCCCGCTCTTCACCCTGTTCGGCCCCGACGGCGTCGCGCTGCGCGTGGACGATTGTCGGCCACGCCTGCTGGTGGTCGAGCGCGACGCCGAGCGCTGGCAGGCGGCGCTGCCGGGGCTCCGTGTGGTCGCGCTGGACGCGCGCTTCGCGGCGCGGCTTCACGAGCAGAGCCCGCGCTACACGCCGCGCACGGCGGCCGACGATCCGGCGGTGTTCCAGTACACGTCGGGCACGACGCGCGCGCTGCCGGAGGCCGTGCGCCACACGCACCGCGCCGTGGTCACGCTCATGGTGGCGGCGCTCTACGGCGTCGGCCTCGAGCGCGGCGACCGGTACTTCTGCCCGTCGTCGCCGGCGTGGGGCCACGGGCTCTGGCACGGCACGATCGCCCCGCTCGCGCTCGGCATTCCCGTGGGCACCCTCGCCGGCCGCTTCGATCCGGCGCGCTTCTCGGCGGCGCTCGACGCGTTCGCGATCACGAACGTGGCGGCGGCGCCGACGGTCTATCGCATGGCACGCGTGGCCGGCTGGACGCCGAAGCGGGGACGGATCGCCAAGTGCTCGTTCACGGGCGAGCCGCTGGACGCGGCGACGCGCGAGTTCCTCACCGAGATGCTGGGCGTCGCGCCGTGCAGCATGTACGGCAGCACGGAGGTCGGCGTGATCCTCGTGGACTATCCGGGCTTCGAGGGCTACGCCGTGCGTGCCGGCGCGCTCGGCTCGGCGGCGCCGGGCTGGGAGGTCGCCGTCGTCGACGAGGCGGTCACGCCCGTCGCGACCGGCACCGTCGGCGAGATCGCGGTGCGCCGGCGCGGCGCCTGGTTCGCCGTGAAGGACCGCGGCTGGATGGACGCCGACGGCTACGTGCACCACGCGGGCCGCTCCGACGACGTCATCATCTCGGCGGGCTGGACGATGAGCGCCGTCGAGATCGAGCAGGTACTGCTGCGACACCCCGACGTCCGCGACGCCGCCGTGATCGCGGTGACCGACGCCTCGCGCGGCCAGATTCCGAAAGCCTTCGTCGTCGCCGCGCGCGCGGGCGCCGCCTTCGAGCGCGAGATCCAGGAGTGGGTGAAGACGCGCCTGAGCCGGCACGAGTATCCGCGGGCGGTGCAGGTGGTCGACGCGCTGCCGCGCACGCCGGCGGGCAAGGTGGATCGGCGCGCGCTGCGCGCGCGGGAGGACTCGTGAGATTCCCGACCATCACCGACGACGGGTTGGCGGCGCTGCGGGCGCGCGTCGGCCAGGATGTGCCGCGGCCCGAGCCCTACATCGAGGTGGCGACGCGCGACGCGATCCGCCACTGGGCGCACGGTATCGGCGACCGCAACCCGTACTGGGCGACGGCGCGCGTGGCGCCGCCGACGATCCTCTTCGCGATGGATCGCGTGGTCTCCGGCTACGTGGGCGGCCTGCCCGGCATCCACGCGATGTACGGCGGCACCGAGTTCCGCTGGCGGCGGCCGATCCGCGAGGGCGACCGGCTGCGGGGCCGGAGCGTGCTGCAGCCGCTGGAGGAGAAGCCCTCGAAGTTCGCGCGGCGCGCGATCAAGCAGACGTACCGCACGACGTTCGTGGACGACGCGGGCGCCGTCGCGGCGGAGGCGGACTCGTGGTGCTTCCGCACCGAGCGCGACACCGCGCGCGAGCTTCGCCGGTACGCGCCCGTCGAGCCGCACCGCTACCGTGAGGCGGAGATCGCGCGCATTCGCGACGCCTACCGCGAGGAGGCGATCCGCGGCCCGGCGCCGCGTTACTGGGAGAGCGTGACGACCGGCGAGACGCTGCCCGAGGTCGTCAAGGGTCCGCTCACCGTGACCTCGATCATCGCGTTCGTGCAGGGCTGGGGCAGCCTCTACGTGCGCGCCCACGGTCTCGCCTTCGACCTCTTCGAGCGTCATCCCGCGCTCGCCATCCCGAACGCGTTCGCGGTGCCGGAGCCGCCGGAGCGCGTGCACTGGGACGAGACGCTCGCGCGCGCCGTCGGCGTGCCCGGCGCGTACGACTACGGCCCCGAGCGCGTGGCGTGGCTCGGCCACCTCGTGACCAACTGGATGGGCGACGCCGGGTTTCTCGCGCGGCTCGCCGTGCAGGTGCGCCGCCACAACCTGATCGGCGACACCACGTGGTGCCGCGGGCGCGTGCGCGGGCGCGGCGCCCCCGGTGAGGTCACGCTGGAGCTGGAGGCGGTCAACCAGCGCGAGGAAACGATCGCGGTGGGCGAGGCGCTGGTCATCCTGCCTCGCCGCGCGACCTAGCCTTGGCCGCGACCGCGCGGCGGCTCGCGCTCGTGGTGGCGGCGGCTCTCGTGCTCGCGCTCGCGCCCGGCGCGATGGCGCAGATCCCTCTCGAGCTACGCTTCGACGGCCAGGCCTTCGAGCCCACGGCGCCGCCGGACTTCTCCTGCTTCGGCGCCACGCTCGGCCGCTGGGTGAGCTGCCGCGTGCAGAAGGCGCAGGCGCCGGGCGCGTACGTGCTCGAGCGCCTCGCGCCGGGGAGCTACCGGATGCACGTCAGCATCGACGAGAACCCGGCCAACCCGCGGCGCTTTCCCGGCGACTACGAGGCGCAGCTGGGGTTCGACGTCACGGCGACGGGCCCCGAACGGCTCACGGTGGACGTGGCGCGCCTCATCCACGTCACGCGCCCGGGCGACAACGACCGCTCGCTCGAGGGCATGCTGCTGGGCTGCGCGACCCAGCCCCGGTTCGACACGCCGCGGTTTGCCTGGAGCCCGACGGCGGAGGTCGACTTCGCATGGGAGCCGATCGTCGACGGCGCCGAGTATCGCTACAGCGTGGCCGCCGCCTCGTGCGGACAACCGCATCGCGAGCGGCCGGTGCTGAGCCGGACGACCGGCGCGGCGGCGATGGCGCTCACGCTGCCGCCGAGCGCGGAGGGCGAGTACTACATGGTCCGCCTCGCGGCGTGGAGGGCCGGCCGTCTCGTCGGCGACCTCTACACCCACGACGGCGGCGCGCACTCCTGGAACTATCGCTTCCGGGTGCGCGACACGAGCGTGCCGCGCTGGGCCTACGCGGCGGCCGGCGGTGGCGTGCTGCTGCTGCTCCTCGGCGCGCGACAGGTCTTCGGCGCCGTCGAGCCGTCGGTGCGGCGCCGGCGTGTCCGACGCGCGGCGTGGATGGCGCTCGTGGTCATCGCCGTCGGGACGGCGGCGGGCGTGGGTTACGCCTACCAGCAAGAACGCGCGCGACGGCGCGTCGCGGCCGAGCGGACGCAGGCCGAGGCCGAACGCCAGGCGCGACAGCGCGAGTTCGTCGCGGCCTTCGCCTCGGCGGCGCCGCGCCCGGCATGGTGGGACGAGGTGACCACGCCGTACCGCGTCGACAACGTCGGCGACCTGCTGGCGGCCTGGCAAGGGCATCGCACCGGCGACGGGGGCCGCGGCGAGCGGCAGTTCTTCAAGGCGGCCTACCAGGGCATCGTGGATCACCCGGACGACGAGCACGTGGTGGCCACCGCCATCGACCTCATGACCTGGGTCGAGCGCGACTATCCGCACCGCCTCTCGCTCGCGCGGTTCGGGTACGAGCGCTATTTCGCGCATCGCCGGCGCACCGACAACTGTGCCAACTGCATGCCCGGCGACACGACCCAGGCGCTCGCCCAGAACCTGAGCCAGGCGTTGATCGAGGCCGGCCGGTACGACGAGGCCATCGAGGTCTGCCGGCGCCTGATCGACGCGCGCGGCGCCGAGGTGAGTCCCTACAAGCTCGCCGAGACGTGGGACCGGATCGCGTGGGCCTACTGGGGCAAGGGCGAGCGCGATCGCGCCCAAGAGATCGTCCGCGAGGCGCTCGCGAAGTACGGCGGCACGGTGCGCGGCGACGTGCTCAGGAGCACGCTGGCCCGCTTCGAGCGGGGCGGCTAGCTCTTCTTCTTGTCGATGCGCACGAGGTCGTAGCCGCGGCCGCGCATGCAGCGCTCGTAGACGCGCTCCTCGGCAGCGGCCTGCCACGACAGGTCGGCGTAGGGTCCCGCCCACGGCCGCCGTCCCGGTGAATAGGCCCAGGGAGCGCCGAAGCCGCCGTACGCGTACTCGCTCGTCAGATCGCGCGCTTCGGCGCGGCAGGTCGTCTCGTCATGCGCCTTGACCTCGGCCGTCACGTCCGGCTTGACCCAGGCGTAGGAGGCGCAGCCGCCCAGCAGCAGCGCGAGTATCGCGACGATCCAGGTGATTCTCATGACGTCGTCCATTATGCGCCCCGGCGCAGCACGGCCTCGGCGAACATCGTCAGGATCTCCTCGCGCGCCGCGAACCCGTCCCCCGGCGCCTGCGGAAACGCGATCACGCGCGCGAGCCCGGCCACGCCGCGCAGCCGCGCCACCTGCGCGACCACGTCGTCCGGTGTGCCGGCGAGGGCCATGAGGTCCACCAGGCGGTCGGTAACGAGCGTGCGATGGCGCGACGCTGCCGTCGCGTGCTGGTAGGCGTCGTAGGACTCCCGCACCCGGCGCATCGCCGCCTCGTCCTCGTCGGACAGGCGCACCGGCAGCGGGTGCCGGCAGGCCGAGGCCACTCGGCCGCGCGCGTGGTCGCGCGCCCGCTCGCGGTCGCGCCCGATCGACATCGGCGCCCAGAGCGCGACGTCGAGATCGGCCGGCGCGCGCCCGGCGGCTCGCGCGCCGGCGGCCACGCGCTCGATCGCGACGTTCAGGACATCGGGCGAGACCGTCGCGTAGACGATCGCCCCGTCGCCCAGCCGGCCGGCCGTCTCGAGCATCCGCGGGCCCGAGCCCGCGAGATAGATCGGAATGGCGCGCGGCGCGTCGAGCCACGCCAGGCGGCCCTCGATGCCCGTCTCGAAGCGCGCGGTTTCGCCCTGGAGCAAGCGACGCAGCGCGACCGCCGTTCGCTCCAGCGTCGCCGCTTTGCCGACCTGGGCCAGCGACAGCCCCATCGTCTGGGCGCTCGAGCCGCCGGTGCCCACGCCGATCACGACGCGGCCGGGCGCGAGATCGTGCAGGGTGGCGATGGCGCTCGCGGTGACGGAGACGTGGCGCGAGTGCGGCACGGTCACGCCGGGGCCCAGGCGGATGCGCGAGGTCGCCGTCGCGCACGCGGCCAGCGTCACCCACAGCTCGCGGCAGATCAGGTGCGAGTCGGTGATCCACGCGGTGTCGTAGCCGAGGCGCTCGGCGAGCTGGACCTGGCGGACGACGTCCGGCAACGGCTCGGTGGCGAGGATGGCGACGTCGAACTTCACTCGGACGGGCGCGTGGCCGAGGCGCGCTGGACCTCGTTGCGGAAGCTGACGGGATCGTGCACGCGCGCGAAGACCTCGCGGGCGCCGCCGGTGCCGGTGACGGTCAGGTCGCCGTAGTTCAGCATCCGGCCGGGCAGGCTCTGGGTGACGGAGATCGACTCGACCTTCAACAGCAGCATTTCGGTCGTGTAGCGCGCGACGAGGCCGACCTTGAAGATGAGCCGCATCGACGTCACGGCGAACTCGGAGGTCATCATCTCGATCCAGCGGATCGCCCACCAGAGCGCGCCCGCCACGGTGACGGCGAGGCCGAGGTACCAGAGCCACGGCGGATCGGGCATCTGCGCGAGCGCCACCGTCAGGCCCACGCCGAACAGCGTGACGAGCAGCGGCTTGAAGTAAAGGATCCAATGCAGGCGCGTTTTGTAGAGGACGCGCTCCTCGGGCAGGAGATGGTGCTCGACGTAACCCACGCGGGCGAGACTAGTCCCGCCCGCGCGGGCAGTCAAACGACGCTCAGGAGCCTTGCAGCGCCTCGTGGACCTTGCCGACCATCTTGGCGCCCGGGTTGACGAGGGTCTTGTCGCCCTCGTCCTTCCACTTCGACGGGCAGACCTCGTTGGTCTTCCTGGCGACGTAGATGTTCGCCTTGAACTTCCGCATCAGCTCGTCGATGTTGCGTCCGACGTTGTAGAAGTTCATCTCCATGTTCAGCAGCGTGCCCTCGGGATTGATCAGGAACGTGCCTCTGAGATCGAGGCCGTTGCCCTCGTTGTACACGCCGAACAGCCGCGACACGTTGCCCGTGGGATCGGCGGCCATCGTGTACTTGACGTTGGCCAGCTCCTTCTCGCTCTTCTGCCACGCGAGGTGGACGAACTGCGTGTCCGTGCTCACGGTGACGATGTCGCATCCCATCCTCTGGAACCGGTCATGCTGCTCTGCCAGAGCAGCGAATTCGGTCGCTCAGACGAAGGTGAAGTCCGCCGGGTAG
>Ga0137394_10001547_pt1 | contig 16854 bp, 11 predicted proteins | sample czobulk116metaG_FD_108278 | JGI IMG/M metagenome (GOLD analysis project Ga0137394, IMG submission 108278) | Vadose zone soil microbial communities from Angelo Coast Range Reserve, California, USA - czobulk1.16 metaG | ecosystem: Environmental > Terrestrial > Soil > Vadose zone | place: USA...
GTTTCATTTTGCAGGCGGCATCGGGAAGCATGATCTTTTCCGCGAAAACTTTCGCACGTTTGAGGAGGGCCGGATGAAAACTAACGGGACACTTTCCAATGGTTCGCGTAGGACATTTCTCCAGTTGTCCGCCGCCGCGACCGCGGCGATGGCCTTCCGCATCTCTACCGAAGCATCCCTCGCCGCGGAAGAGCGCAACGTGTTTCACCCCGGCGCCGTCGTGATTGACGCCAACGAAAATCCTCTCGGCCCGTGCGATGCCGCGCGCAAAGCCATCGTGGATATGGCGCCGCAAGGCGGCAGATACTCCTACTGGCTCAAGGAAGAATTCGTCAAGACTTTCACCGAGATGGAAGGCATCCAGCCCGAATACCTGCGCGTCTTTCCCGGATCGAGCGAGCCGCTGCATTTTTCGGTGCTGGCGTTCACTTCGCCAGCCAAAAGCTACGTCACCGCCGATCCCGGCTACGAAGCCGGCATGAAGGCGGCGAAAATCTCCGGAGCGCGCATTGCCAAAACCGCGCTGACGAAAACGTATGCGCACGATATCAAGGCCATGATCGCCGCGGCGCCGGACGCCGGACTCTTCTATGTGTGTACGCCGAACAATCCGACCGGAACGATGACGCCGCACACCGACATCGAGCAGCTACTCGCCGCGAAGCCGAAAGGTTCCGTCGTTCTCGTGGACGAGGCCTACATCCATTTTTCGGATGGCGTCTCCGCCATTGACCTGGTGAAGGCCGACCAAGATGTGATCGTGTTGCGAACCTTCTCGAAAATTTACGGCATGGCTGGCATTCGCTGCGGCATGGCCATCGGACGTCCCGATTTGCTTGCGAAACTGGAGACCTTCGGAGGCTGGAGCGCGATGCCGATTACCGCGGTAGCAGCAGCAACCGCGAGCCTGAAGCATGAACATCTGGTCTTGGAGCGCAAACAGTTGAATGCCTCCATCCGGCAAAAAACTTTTGATTGGCTCGCTAGCCGGGGCTATGCCTACGTCCCATCACAATCCAACTGTTTTATGCTCGATGCCAAGCGCCCCGCGAAAGAAGTGATCGACCTGATGGCCAAACGCAATGTGTATATCGGACGTCCGTGGCCCGTCTGGCCGACGCACGTGCGCATCACCGTCGGCACGCAGCCGGAGATGGAAGCGTTCCAGGAAGCCTTTCAAGCAGTGATGAAGAGTTCGACCACGACCGGCTTTCTCCCTGCGCTCCCGAAGCGCCGGTCTTATCCCGACGGACAGTCGTGGCCCGGCATTTCTTCCTGATCCTGGTCGAATTTAGCCGGGAATTACAGACTTCTATCGCGGGTCATCGATCGCCGGTGTCCTGATTCGAAGGCCAGGCAAGAGTGGGGTCGCCGGAACCTGCTCGAGTCCGCGCGGCGGTTTCGGTCCTCCTTTCATCCGCATTTTGCAACTATCAGAGTGATGTCGTCGTGCTGTTCGTGAGGGCTGAATTGCTGAACGTCATCAACGATCGACCGTAGCAGCGTCTCGGAAGGCAGTTCTCGATGTCGCCGCAATGCTTCGATCAGTCGTTGTTCCCCGAATTCCTCTTCTGCAGTGTTATACGATTCTGTTATGCCATCGGTGTAGAGTGCCAGCGTGTCCCCTGGGTGAAGCTGGCATTCTCCAATCGAGCAATCCCACTCTTTGAAGATTCCCAGCACCGTGGCCGTCGAATCGAGCCGTTCCAGAGTGTCATCACCCCGGAGGAGAAGAGCGGAGAGATGCCCGCAATTCGCGTAGCGCAAGCGGCCCACGTTGTCGTCATATTCGGCAAAGAAAAGTGTGGCGAAGGCGCCGTCAGGCGTATTCTCACAAAACAGCCGATTCACCGAGCGCAAGAGGCGTTGCGGCTGATCCAAGGCGATGGCGCACTGGCTGCGCAGATTCGCCTGCAGATTGGCCATCAAGAGAGCGGCGGCGATTCCTTTTCCCGAGATGTCGCCGATCACCAAACCGAGCCGCTCCTGGCCTAGATCGAGGAAGTCGTAATAGTCACCGCCCACTTTGTGCGCCTGGATGCAAGTACCGGCGTATTTCAGCGTTCTCAGCGGTGGCAGTGTTTGCGGGAAGAGCCTGGCCTGCACCTGCTTTGCAATTTCCAGCTCCTGGGCCGCACGGCGCTCCGATTCCAGCTTCTCGGCTATCGTGCGGCGCTGCGCTTCGACGGCCTGGGTCATCTCGTCGAAGCTCACTAGCGAAAAAGAATTTCCGTCGACATCTCTGAAGCGGGCGAACACTCCGCCCCAAATAGGTTCCTGCTCTCCGAGCAGCATCGATGACGCGGTCGAAGACGAGGCTTGCTCCTGCCGCTCATATTTGATGCGCTTCAGGCGCGGCGCAACCTGAAAGCGAACCCCGCGCTTGGACCATTCCTGAAACTTGGCAGCGACGTTTTCTGTGACAAAAACAACTTGTGTGGAGCGGCCGATGAGCTTGTACTCACTAGAATTGGGCTTCGGAACGACAAGCGAAAGGATCGCGGAACCATCCGGAGGAGCGACGGCTACCCAGCGGTCACCGGATTGAAGCCGGGTATCAAACGCCAGATGGAATCCGAGCTGATCGAGGTAGAAGCGCAGACTTCGATCCTGATCGCGCACGAAAATGTTGACGCAGTGAAGGCGAAGATACAGGTCTTGGCGACTCGGCCGAAAAGCGGCCCCGACTGTCCCATTGGATGAAGGAGAGCTGCTCATCGGCGTCATTATATGTCCGAACGCCGTTCCTGGTCGTGGTTTGCGGGCGAAGGAGGAAAGGAGTCGGATGGCCTTGGTCGGGCCTCTCGCGGCCAAAAACAACAGGGCGCAAATTGGGCAAATCCGAATCAGACGGTCCACCACCCAGAGTTCCCATCGCCTATCAGTTTTTTTCCGAATCAAGGAGAAATGGGGCGGGAATAAATCTCGCACAACTACAAAGCATTCTTCGACAGAAACGGCGTGTCAGGCGTGCGCTTCTGGTGCATGCCCATTCGAAGGCCCGTGCGGAAGGCTGCCGCGAAACTGTTCCGCCTCGGTCGACCCGGCTAGCGCCGTGGTTGAAGAGTTGCCGCCGGAAACGACCTGAGCGATTTCATCGAAATAGCCCGTGCCCACGAAGCGCTGGTGCGTGACGGCGCAGTAGCCTAGTTCCTGCGCGGCAAATTCTTCCTGTTGAAGTTTGGAGTAGGCGGTCATACCTGCCTGCGAATAGCCCCGCGCAAGATGGAACATGGACATATTCAGCGCGTGGAATCCCGCCAGCGTGACGAACTGGAATTTGTAGCCCATCTTGCCCAGTTCCTGCTGGAAGTTGGCAATGGTGACATCGTCGAGCTTTTTCTTCCAGTTGAAAGATGGCGAGCAATTGTAGGCCAGCAGTTTGCCGGGAAATCTCGCATGAATAGCGTCCGCGAATTTCTTGGCCTCGGCGAGATCGGGCGTGGAGGTTTCGCACCAGAGCATGTCGGCGTAAGGAGCGTAAGCGAGGCCGCGAGCAATGGCCGCGTCGATCCCGCCGCGGAACTGGTAGAAGCCTTCAGGCGTGCGTTCGCCGTAGATGAACGCCCGGTCACGCGGGTCCGCGTCAGAGAGCAAAAGACCGGCGGAGTTTGCATCCGTGCGTGCAATCAGAATGGTGGGCACGCCGCAAACGTCGGCAGCAAGACGCGCCGCCACGAGTTTCTCGATGAACTCGCGCGTCGGAACAACAACTTTGCCGCCCAGGTGGCCACACTTCTTTGCGGAAGAAAGCTGGTCTTCAAAATGAACGCCCGCGGCGCCGGCTTCGATCATCGCCTTCATTAGTTCGTAGGCGTTCAGCGAGCCGCCAAACCCGGCCTCGGCGTCGGCGACGATCGGCGCGAACCAATACGTGCCGGACTTCTTGCCTTCGGCGGATTCGATTTGGTCCGCCCGCAGCAACGCGCGATTGATGCGCTTCACGAGGTTCGGCGCGGAATCGCATGGATAAAGGCTTTGGTCGGGGTAGACATCGCCCGCGGTATTGCCGTCGGCGGCAACCTGCCAGCCGCTCCCGTAGATCGCTTGCAGACCGGCCTGCACCATTTCAATGGCCTGATTGCCGGTGATGGCTCCGAGCGCGGGAAGGTAGTTGTGCGTGTGCATCAAATTCCAGAGGCGCTCCGCGCCGAGGCGCGCCAGCGTGTACTCGATCTGGATCGACCCGCGCAGGCGAAGGACATCCGAGTAAGAATAAGGACGCGTGATGCCGGACCAGCGGGGGTCCGTAGTCCAATAAGAGAGCGGGTGATGTTTGTTGCCGTTCCCGTTGGTTCCGTTGGATGACATGCTTGCTCCTCGTATGGACTGACTCACGACTCTTGATCGGCAATCCAAGAAAGATTCTTGCTCTTGCAAACTGCTGGTTCGTCGGAGCCCAGCCTGAAGGCTGCGCCACGCAAACCCCTTCATCACGCAGGATTGAACTCCGCGCGGCGGATCATTTCTTCACTGATGCCGCGGGCTTCGCGGAGCGTAGCGGCGAGCTGCGGGTCATTGTTTTTCGCGCGCTCCCGCAACAAACGGTCGAGCTCTTCGTCAAAGAGATCGCGGATGAGTTCTGGGGTGTGACGAACCGGCGCGCCCCGCTCATCGAGAACTTCAACTTTGTCCGAGTGCTTCATGCGTTGCGAAATCATCAAGCGGTAGATGCGATCCGTAGCGAGATCTTCCATGTAGCCATCGAGGAGACTCGCGCCCTTGCCGTTGAGCACGCCATTGCGATAGCGAATGACGGTGCGAACCGCGGCGCGCGTTCCGGCCAGCGTGCGTTTGCCGACTCCGGTCGGAAGCGGGCGAAGATCGGGATGGGTGCCACGGTTCGCCGGGCGCTCCTGAAGTTGATTCGGGGCGGGGAACTGGCCAACGGCAATTTCGTTTTGATCGGGATGTCCCGTCCAGGCGCCGTCCATCAGCGAGTTGGCTTCGTTCTTCTTGTCTTCCGCGAGGGCCTTCAACGCGCGAGCGTTCAGTTCCGCGTCCTCGCGGCTGGGGAAGAGTGCGGTCATGCCGCCGATCGCGAGCATGCCGTGTTTGTGGCAAATTTCCGGCAGGAGGTTGCGCAAATTCTGGAAAAACGCGACGTTGTGCGGAATAGTGTTGCGATCGGGAAGTACCCACTCGGGGTTCTCGAGATTGCAGTGGATCAGGCTGGCCATGTAGTCCCAGCGGCCGAGATTGAGCCCCACGATGTGGTCGCGAAGATTCCAGGCAAACTCTTCCATCTGAAGAGCGAGCGCATGCGATTCGACCAGCGCCATGCATTTGATGGCGTTCGTCGGCAGCCCCCTGAGGCGGGCAATCATCTGGAAAAGATCGCGCCACCAGAGAGCCTCGTCGGCGGATTCGGACTTGGGAATGTAAATACAAAGAGGATGCTTCAGCGCGCTGAAGTCCGCCTGATAAGCAACCATCGCGACGTCGAAGAGCGAAGCGGGCAGCAATTCCCCGGGCAGAACTCCGGCTTGATGTAAGTGCAAGCCACGGGGCCGCGTGAAAATGACCGTGCCACTGGGATTGATGCCAACGGTCTTGTTGCGCTTGCGATCAAAGTAGGTGAGCCGGCCCGCGAGCGCTTCCAGAATGTTCTTAATGCCGCGTGAATTGTGCTCCCATGCATTGGCGGTGGAGTCTTCTAGATCAAGCATCACGCCAGGAGCGCCGGAATTCAGCATCTTCACCACAAGATCGGCGTCATCCGCGGGGCCGGTCATCTGATTCCGCTGATCCGCGCACCAGGCGGGAAGCTCAATGCGCCAGGAATTCGTGGTGGCCACTGAGGGCGGCAAGTAATCGGGAAGCTTGCCCGCGTGGGCTTCGGCCAGGGCATAATCACGGCGCGCGACCAAGGCGCGCTGCCGCAGCGTGAGCGCGGCGTGCAGCGGCACAAGAAACTCGAGAAAGCCCGCAGGGAGATCCTGCGCTGGATCGAAATCCGGAGGTGCGGAATTGACAGGCACGATGCGATTCGAGAAGGGCAAAGGAGCGAGCGCCGGATTCGGTTTGCTAGTAGCGGTAGCCATAGTCGAGGTCAGTCCTTTCCGATACGAATTCGAACGGAAGCCGGCCGGCGATCTAGAAAGGCAATTCGAAGGCCAACCGGCACAAACGCGTAATTTCTAAGGCCTATTTGCTCAAGGAGATAGGAGGGCCGCTCGGGGAGAAGAAGCGGACCCGGGGGGAAAGTGCACATGCTGGAGAGAAATTTGCACACCATCGGCGACTTCTTTCCTTCCGGAATCCTTCTGTTCAGCATATTGAACATATGTTCAACTCTGTTTTCCCTTGTACCGGAGCCGACCCGCCGCTGCAAGTTCGTGTTCAGTATTCTGAACAATTATTCTATACTTGGGCGATAACTATTTCTTATGAGAGGCGCCCATGGCGGCCACGGAAACAAGTCCCGCAACAGCGGTGGAACGGGCGCTGAATATTCTGGAAGCCGCCGCGCAACGCCGCGAGGGACTGACCAACGCGGAGATCAGCCGCAAGCTGGGGATACCGAAAAGCTCCGCGAGTTACATTTTAAGGACTCTGGAGAGGCGCAGTTACTTGCGGCGTGAAGCGGAAACGGGACGATATCGGCTGGGCTTGAAAATATTGAGTCTTGGCGGCGACGCCCAAGCGAACCTGGACATCGCGGACGTGGCCCTGCCGTTTATGAGGTCGTTGGTGGAGCGAATTCATTTGACGGTGCACCTGGCGGTCTTGGACCAGGGCGAAGCGGTGTACATCGAGAAGGTGGAAGCGGCGGGATTCTTCAAGGTGAACACCTGGGTGGGGAGGCGGATGTTTTTGCATTCCACGAGCGTCGGGAAATGTCTGCTGGCCTGGCTGCCGAAGCACGACGTGGAGACAATTGCCAAGCAGCAAGGTCTGAAGAAGAGAACGCCCGAGACCATCACCAGCATGCCAAAGCTGCTTGCAGACCTGGAGCAGGTGAAGCAGTCGGGATACGCAGTGGATGACGAGGAAAACAGTTTGGGTGCGCGGTGCCTTGGCGCGCCCATCTTCGACAGCATGGGCAATGTAGCGGCGGCGCTCGGCGCCAGCGGGACGCTGACGCAGACGGATGAGGTTAGTATGCCGCGGATCATCGAGGCACTGAAGGAAACAGCGCGGCGGATATCGCGGCAACTACAGAAAAGCGGAGCAACAGGGGCTGCCTAGCGGGCAGCCCCGGCGCGAAGGATTGCTCGGCCTAGCCCGCGACGACCAAATTGTTCTTTACAGAGAAAACATTCGGAACTTGATTGGCTCGCAAGCCGGCGAGATTCTTGTCCGTCTCGTTGTCCACCACGCCTTCTAGGGTGACGTTGCCATTCTTCACGATGATATGGATGGAAGGCACGGCCTGAATGGAGTAACGCGAGAGAGCGGAGTCCCCATAAATGGCGCGGTACAGGGCACGGCGGAGTTGGTCGTCCATCGGCGACGGAGGGAGAACCTCGATGTTGTTCACCACCGAAGCGACTCCCTCGATGCTCTTCACGGCGGCCTCCGCGTCGGATTTTAGAACTGGCCGAGTCACTTGGCCGTACAGAGTCACCTTGTCGCCCTCCACCTGATATGCGAGATTGTCGAACACGGAATACCACGGCAACATAACAAGCTGGTGCCGCACTTCCTTGTAGAGTTTTTCCCGGTACTTTGCTTCATTGCGCTGTTTCTTTTCCTCCTGTAGTCTGGCCGCCACGGAACTTGGCAAGGCCACGATCGGTGTGGCGAGCAGCACTGCTACAAATAGGGCCCGGAGTTCCTTTCTCATGATTTTCTCCTGGACAGACGTTTTCTTGTTTTTCCACCAGTTAGATTCAAGATGCAGGGCAAGTGCGTGCGCGGTTCCGTGCCGCGGGCAGGTGTTAGCATACTCTCTATACGGCCGCAGGAACGGTGGAACTATTTCCGAGGGGGACGATCTTTGTGAGGGCCACGGTGTTGGGCGGATGTGACTTAGAATAGTTTGATGCTGGTCATTGCACATCGCGGGGCATCGGGGAACGCGCCGGAAAATTCGCTGGCGGCGTTCAAGAAAGCTGTTGCGTTGGGGGCGAATTTCATCGAGACGGATTTGCAGCTTTCCCGCGATGCGCGTTTCGTGGCCATTCACGACGCAACGGTCAATCGAACCACGAACGGGCAGGGGACAGTGCATGACATGACGCTTACAGAGCTGCGACGGCTGGATGCCGGGTCGTGGTTCGGGAGCGAATTCGCCGGAGAACGCATCCCCACCCTGGAAGAGGTTCTGGAGTTCTCCAAGAAAAATGACGTGGTGTTTTACCTGGAGATCAAGCCGGGAGGCTCGTGGGGCGGGGAACACGCGCTGATTGGCGCGCTGCGCGAATCGGGAGAGATACCGCGGGCGGTGGTGATATCTTTTGACGCCGCGATCGTCCTGAGTTTGCGGAAAATCGAGCCAACGTTGATGACCGGGCTCCTGTACGACGGCCAGATCGAAAATCCGTTGGAGAAGGCCGTCGCCATCGGCGCGCGGCAATTGGCCGTGCGCGGAGATCTGGTGACGCCGGCGCTGCTTGCCGAAGCCCGCAGGAAAGATCTGCAAGTGGTGTGCTGGACGGTGAATCATCCCGCGCACATGCGGATGCTGGCTGCTGCGGGAGTGGACGGGATCATGAGCGATTATCCGGACCGCCTGGTGGCGGCCGTAAGAAAAGAAGCCGCGAGCATCTCCTGACGGCGGGATATCCAAGCAGCGGAGTTCCATTCTAGAGATGAAGAGCGATCGAGCGTCCATCACGAACCGACCAGCAGAGATTCGAGAGTGGCGAGTTGGGCGACGGGGAGCTGTTCAGCGCGCGAGTCGGCACGCAGATTTAGCGCCGCCAGCGCTTCGCGGACGCGAGCGGGTTTGGCGAGAGACCGCAGATTATTGACAAGAGTTTTGCGCTTCTGCGAAAAACACACTTTCACAAAATTCAGGAAACGAGATGCGTCGCCGAAGGAGAGCTTTGCGCGTTCGCCGGGCAGGCGGAGGGTGACGAGCGCCGAGGTAACTTCCGGCGGCGGCTCGAATGCTTCGCGAGGAATTTCGAAGACGAATTCGGGGCGCGTGTAGAACTGGGTGACGACGGAAAGATAGCCGTAATCGCGCGTGCCCGGTTGGGCCGCGAGGCGGAGAGCGACTTCGGTCTGAATGACGACGTGTATTTCATCGATGAAATCGGCAAACGTGAACAGGTGATGAAGAATCGGCGACGTAATGTAGTAGGGAAGATTGCCGTAGACGCGGATGCGGCGGTCCGAAGCGATGGCGGCAATGTCGGCTTTAAGAATGTCGCCCGGGAGAACGGTGAGATTGGGGAATCTTTGCGCAAGGTGGCGAAGGCCGGCGATGAACGCCGGGTCGATTTCGATGGCGTGGACCGGGGTGCCGGCGGCGAGGAGGTGTTCGGTCATCTCACCATGACCAGAACCGATTTCGATCCAGCAGTGCTGGCCGCCGCGCGAGAGTGGAACGGTGGAATGCGGTGAAACGCGGATGGCGCGGGCGATCTCTTCGCGCCAGTGGAGATCGGCGAGAAAGTGTTGGCCGAGGCGTTGGCGAGCCATGCGGGGAACAGTGTACCAGGGGAGATTGACAGGTGACTCGTGCCCGGGTGGGAGAAAGGCTGGCCCGTGAAGCCTCAAACGACTTCGTAGTCACCTGGAGCCAGCGACCATATTTGGTAATTGCGGCCCAACAGTCCTGCGGGGTCGGCGCCATAACGATAGTCACGAACATGAACAACCCATGCGCCGGGGTGAGTGCAGCTTGGTGCAACGGAGTCCACGTCAAAGATCATCCACGCACTTCCCTGAGGAACGCGTGCAGCGCCCCATTCGGTGAGTTGCACCATTTCCGGCTTCGCATGGAATTGTGGGGTCATCGCTCAGGCGATTCTAAGAGTGAAACGCCAAGCAGTCAATTCAGCGTGTCTTACTCGGCATCGCTGATGCGGCACTACAGGATGCGCACCTAGCCCTGGCTTTCGCGCGGCTCGCGATCAGAAGTAGCCGGTTCGATAATGGATCGGGCGTTCAGGAAACGGGAGTACGCTAGCTTTTCCTACCTCTTTGCCGGAGAGGCTGCGGCGCCTCACACGGCGTGCGGCTACGCGGCGGGCGTGATTTCTGTGCTTCTCACCGTATGTCCACTGAAACAGGACATAGAGCAAGAAGTCACATCCAAGAATGCAAAATGCCAGAAACACCGTCAGCGACACAAGAACCTCGCCCGGACTGGTGTGCATGCCTAGCCGAGACACGAAAACAGTGGGACCGAACCCCCTAAAAAGTCCTCAGCGGTTTGTGAGGAATTCCTTAGGAGGAGTCTCTCGCGAAAGGGTCCCCGAAATGCCGTCCGACGGAAGACCGGGCAAGCGGGACAAGTTCCCCGTGGCACCACCGTGGCGGAGAGAGGGCTCCAAAGGCGAAGGTGCCGCCCTTCCCGGTAAGATCCCGCGGGGCGCAGAAACGCGAAAATTGGCGGCGCCACGAGGTCGGCCCGCCTGGGGAGGCCGCGGCCACGGAAACAGGCCGCATACAAGGTTTACGGCCGAGCGATGGCCTGCCAGTTTCTTGAAACATTCCTGGCACACTCTTCGCGTGAAATTCGCGTGGTGGATTATTTGAAATCAAACACCATCGCCGGCGGACTGCTAAAGTCATTCGGATTCAGTTGCCCCCGCTCGCGCACTCGAATGTAGCGCGGATCGAACGACCATCCGGGACGATCGGAGCCTCTTTGTGCGATTCTAGGGCCGCAGTTAGGACACACAATCCGCATTTTTTTGGAGCGTAAAATACGGCTAGGGGGGAGACACACGGGGCTTTCATGGCGAATCATCGATCAACGCGCATCTTTTACGGGTGGTGGATTGTTGTTGCAGCATTCCTAAATCTCTTCTTTGCCGTCGGTATAATTTTCTATGGGTTCCCGGTTTTTTACCCCGCGTTTGTCGAGTCCCTTGGTTTCACGCGCGCGCAAGTCACCCAGGGCTTCCTCCTCGGATTTCTTGTGGCGGGATTGCCGTTTGGTTTGCTGGCGGGAGCGGTGATCGACCGGATAGGCGCGCGATGGGTCATTCTTTCGGGAGCCGGCCTCGTCGGCATTTCCCTTCTGCTCATGGGTTCCATGACCAGGCTCTGGCATTACGACCTATTCTGCATCATGGAGGTTCTGGGATATGTGCTCGCGGGGCCCATCGCCAATCAGGTCCTCATCGCCCACTGGTTCCGAGTCCGGCGCGGCCGGGCGATGGGTTACGCTTATCTCGGGCTAGGGTTAGGCGGCGTCATTTCCCCGCTGCTGGTTCATTTTTTGATGCGAAGCTTTGGTTGGCGCCATGCGCTAGAGGTCGTGGGCCTGCTCACCCTGGCCGTGCTCTTTCCGGTGGGGATCTGGATTACGCGCTCAAATCCGAGCGAAATGGGTCTTTTGCCGGATGGAGCGGAAAGCGGTGGTCTGCCCAAAGAAAAGAACAGCGCCACGATTTCTCCCGCAAGCGGAGTCCGAGCTGCGATTCGCACAGCAAATTTCTGGCTCATCCTGGCGGGGTCCACGTTGGTGATGGGCGCCATCGGCGCGGTGATTCAACATTTCATTCTCTTCCTCAAAGATCAGGGCTACTCGGCGACCACCGCCACGCGATTCTCGACGGCTCTGCTGGCGTCGAGCCTCGGCGGCCGGGTGGCGGTGGGTTATCTGGCGGACCGCTTTCGAAAGAAGAACACCATGGCGCTGTTCTACGCGTTGCTCAGCGCCTCGGTCCCCTTACTCGGTATGGCCCATCAGCCCGTGGCCGTCTGGACTTTCGCCTTGTTTTTCGGCTTCTCCATGGGCGCGGACTACATGCTGATTCCGCTCGTCACGGCGGAATGCTTCGGGACCGCCTCGCTCGGCAAACTCCTGGCACTGATCATCATGGGATATTCTCTCGGACAGTGGGGAGCGCCCTGGATTGCGGGAAGAATATTCGATTCGCGGCACAGTTATGAATTGGCATGGAAAATCTTGGCTGCAGCGGGCCTGCTCGGGGCCGCCGCCATTTACGCGGTCTCGGACAGGCAAAACAAAAGCAGCGCCTAGGCTGGAGGAAAAGGTCGCAGATCAGCGACCACCAAGCCTCGCGCCTTGACGGCGCTGGTAGCGTCAGATAGCGCAAAATGATCGCGTCCGCCTCGCAAGACGGCCCCTACAACGACGAGAAGTAGGAATGAGAAGAGACCCCTAAGAAGAAGACGCTTCAGAGCGGTTTCATAATCGATCAAAGAAAGTGGAAACGAAAAGTCCCCTTGCGCGTTTAGGGGAAAGTGCTGTATTCCCCTAAAGGAGTTATGGGGGCAAGGATCGAAAGGCAGGGCGATTTGGTGCAGGGGACGCTGGACATGCTGGTGCTGAAAGCGCTGGCGCGGGGGGCGAAGCACGGCTACGCGGTGGCCGAGTGGATCCACGAAAGCTCGAACGACGTGCTGTACGTGGAAGAGGGGGCGCTTTACCCGGCCCTGCACCGCTTGGAGCTGCGCGGGCTGCTCTCCGCAGAGTGGGGCAGTTCGGAGAACAACCGGCGCGCGAAGTTTTATTCGTTGACGGCGGCAGGGAGGAAGAAGTTGACGGAAGAGGCGGAGTATTGGCGGCGGATGTCGGGGGCGATCGCGAGAGTGATGCAGACGGCGTGAAGGGCGGAAACCAAAAACTAGAAATCGGAAGCTAGAAGTCGCAAGCCGGAGGAAGCGAGTCTCGGAAGAGTTTGGAGAATTGGATATGAACATTTGCGTGAGGGCGAAGGCCTTGTTCAGGCGGAAGCAGCTGGAAAAGGATTTGGATGAGGAGCTGGCGTTTCACTTGGCGATGCGCGAAGCGAAGAAGCGGGCGGCGGGAATTGCGGCGGAAGAGGCGAAGTATGCGGCGCGACGGCAGTTTGGGAATGCGACCCGCGTGAAAGAAAGTTGCCGGGAGATGTGGAGCTTTGCGTCGCTGGAAACGTTTTGGCGCGATCTGCGGTATGGGGCGCGGGCACTGGCGAAGAATCCAGGGTTCACGGTGGTCGCCGTCGTGGCGATCGCCCTTGGCATCGGCGTGAACACAGGGATTTTCTCCGTGCTGAATGGAGTGGCGCTGCGGCTGCTGCCAATTCCAAGGGCGGAACAGATTGTGAGTGTGGACCAGATCTTCCATGGAAAGCTTTCGCGCAATGTTCATGGCGAACCCGGGCTGTTTTCCTACTCCGAATACAAAAATTACCGCGATCACAATCACGTGTTCACAGGGCTGCTGGCCTATGAACCCTTTTTGGAGGCGACGTTGGCTGGAGAGAGCCCCAAACAACTGATGGGAACGGCTGCGTCCTGCAACTATTTCGACGTTCTAGGGGAGCGGCCGGGGTTGGGGCGGGTATTTGTGGATGCGGATTGCAGCGCGCCCGGAGCGAGCGCCGTGGTGGTGCTGAGCGACGGTCTGTGGAGGAGCCGATTCGGTGCTGATCCGTTGATTGTGGGAACACGTGTTTCGTTGAATCGCGCCAAATTTACCGTGATTGGAGTCGCCGCGCCTGGATTTGGCGGCCTGGATCCGTGGCCCAGCGAATTTTGGGCGCCGCTGACGATGCAGAAGGCCCTGGAGCCCGACCGGGACTTTTTCCATGAAGACAATACCGGTTGGCTGGCGATGCTGGGACGAATACAGGGAGGCGTTTCGATCGAAGAAGTGCGATCGGGTTTGCGAGTAATCGCGGGCCAGATTGATCAGCAATATCCCGGGAGGACAACAACGTTGGTCATTCATCGCGCAACGTTCTTGGGGCGGCCGGAAGAACGAACTGTGGTGTTTCGAATAGGGGCTGTGGTGCTGGCGGCGGTGGGATTGGTCCTACTAATTGCCTGCGCGAATGTGGCGAACTTACTCTTGGCGCGAGCAGCCGCGAGGCAGAAGGAGATTGTGATCCGGCTCTCGATCGGGGGAAGCCGTTGGCAGATTGTGCGGCAACTCCTAACGGAGAGTCTGCTGATTTCGTTTCTTGGCGGGACACTGGGATCGCTTGTCACGTTCTGGTCGATAGAAGGCATCACGCGAGTTGTGCTCGCGCACTTGCCGCACGGCGCTCCGCGGCTGGTGTGGAATGTGAATCCGGACCTGCGTGTTTGGGGGTATTCGCTGGTGTTGACGGCTTTGACTGGGATTGTGTTTGGACTGGCGCCGGCGCTGCATGCGACACGCCAGGATCTGAGCACGTCGATTAAAGGGGATGGCGGAGGGCTCATTGGAAAGGCTGCGGTCGGAGGGATGCTGAGAAGCGCGCTGGTCGGGGTGCAGGTTGCAGTTTGCATGGTCTTGCTGGTTGCGGCCGGATTGTTGATGCGTGGACTGTATGTGGCGCAGACCATCAATCCGGGATTTGAGATGAAAGGAATTACGCAGGCGATCTTTGATTTGCCTTCGCAAGGCTATAACGAGGAGCGCGCACGAGTCTTTCAGCGGGAATTGATGGCGCGAGTGGCGGCATTGCCCGGAGTGGACGCGGTGGAGCAGGCGCGCGTTACACCGCTCAGCCATCAGTTTGAGGGGACGGGAATGACGGTTGCGGGGGAGACCCAGGAGCAGATGTTTGAGTTCAACGTGGTTTCGCCAGGATTTTTTGCGATGCTGGGAATGCCGATCGTCCGCGGCCGCGCTTTTACTGAGGCGGATATACAGTCGGATGCTAATGTCCTGGTGGTGACGGAATCCACGGCCGGACGCGTGTGGCCGGAACAAGATGCCATTGGGAAGCTACTGCGCGAGGGAAAGAAAGAGTATCAAGTGGTTGGCGTTGTCAAGGACTCGCAGGTTTCGCACTTGGGACAACCCGGCGGGATGTTCTTTTACATGCCGGCGGGACCGAAAGAGCAGGCCAGGCTGCAATTGCTGGTGCACGGCCAGAGCGGGGACACCGCGACGGCAAACGGGATTCGTGAGTCGGCGCGGGCGCTGGATCCGGATTTGATCGTGGATGTCACGAGACTGGAAGACAACCTGGAATTGTGGCGAACGCCGTCGCGGATTGCGGCGACGCTCTCTGGTGTGCTCGGGGCGTTGGCGCTGCTGCTTGCTTCGGTTGGCGTGCATGGAGTTGTTTCCTACGGAGTGAGCCAGCGCATTCGCGAGATTGGGATTCGAATGACGCTAGGGGCGGATGGGAAAGATGTGATGAGGCTGCTATTGCGGCAGGCGATGCGGCCCGTGCTGATCGGAGCGGCCGTGGGAGTAGCCGGATGCGCAGCGGTCTCGCAGATTCTTTCGAAAGTGCTTTACGGTATTGGCTCGCATGACCCCACTGCGTTCATCGGCGTGCCCGCGTTCTTGCTGGGCATTGCGTTCCTGGCGAGCTATATTCCCGCGCGGCGGGCGACGCGCGTAGACCCGGTTGTAGCCCTGCGTTACGAATGACGGCCCTCGGACAGGGTAAAAAAATCTCCAACATAATGTGAGGGCGCTCGAATCCGTTCCTTGACGCGCCGCGGACGCTCCGGTAGCGTAAAGTCATTGCGTTGTTTAGGGCGAGCCGATGGCGAGAACACCGTGAGAATTTTGTTTGTGGCATCAGAGGGGCTGCCGTTTTCGAAGACGGGCGGCCTGGCGGATGTGGTGGAAGCGCTGCCGAAGGCGCTCGTGGCGCAGGGCCACGAGGTCGCGGTGGTATTGCCGCGTTACCGCGGGACGAAGGCCACTGCCGTGGTAATGCCCAGCCTGACGATTCCGATGGGCGCGACGCGGCTGCGGTTTCCGGCGATTGCCGACGGCACGCAGTTGAATGGCGTGCGCTACTACTTTGTGGATGATCCGGACTATTTCGATCGCGACGGATTGTATGGTGGCAAGAGCGGAGATTACCCGGACAACCCGGAGCGGTATGCCGAGTTCTGCCGCGCGGCGATCGAGGTGGCGAAAAACGTCTGGCCGGCGGATGTGATTCATTGCCATGATTGGCAGACGGCGCTGGTGCCCGTGCTGCTGCGAACGTCTTACGGCGATGATCCGCTGATGAAAGATACTCCGGTGGTTTTCTCGATTCACAACATGGGGTATCACGGGCAGTTCACCAAGGATGTGCTGGACCGCGCGGGAATTCCGCAAAGCGTTTTTCATCCCGGTGGGATCGAGTTTTACGGAAAGGTGAACCTGCTGAAGGGCGGATTGGTTTATTCGGATTATTTGACGACGGTCAGCAGGAAATATGCGGAAGAGATTCAGACGCCGGAGTATGGACACGGACTGGATGGAGTGGCGAGGAGTCGTGCGGACCGGCTGGTGGGAATTCTAAACGGCGTGGATTACACGGCGTGGAACCCAGAGAAGGATAAGTTGATCGCCGTGAATTACTCGGCGAAGGATTTGAGCGGGAAGCAGGTGTGCAAGCAGGATCTGCTCGAAGTGTTTGGATTGTCGCATGAGCACCTGGGCCGGCCGCTGATCGGAATCGTGTCACGCTTCGCGGATCAAAAGGGGTTCGATTTGATTGCGGAAAAAGCCCACGAGTTGATGCGTGAAGATCTGGTGCTGGTGGTGCTCGGAACGGGTGAGCGCAAGTATGAAGACTTGTTCCGTGCTTTGGCGGCGGCGTATCCGGGCCGCGTGGGGGTGAAGATCGCTTACGACAACGTGCTGGCGCACAAAGTCGAGGCGGGAGCCGACATGTTCCTCATGCCTTCGCGGTACGAGCCCTCGGGGTTGAATCAGATGTACAGCTTGAAGTATGGTACGGTGCCGATTGTGAGAGCCACCGGCGGTTTAGACGATAGCATCGAGCCGTTCGACGTGGAGCACGGCACCGGGACGGGGTTCAAGTTCAAGGA
>Ga0137394_10001548_pt1 | contig 16853 bp, 8 predicted proteins | sample czobulk116metaG_FD_108278 | JGI IMG/M metagenome (GOLD analysis project Ga0137394, IMG submission 108278) | Vadose zone soil microbial communities from Angelo Coast Range Reserve, California, USA - czobulk1.16 metaG | ecosystem: Environmental > Terrestrial > Soil > Vadose zone | place: USA...
GAAAAGGAGCGGAACAGCTCGACTTCGGCCGCTCCGAGATGGACAATCCAGGTCTAATCGCCTTCAAGGATCATTGGAATGGCAGCCGCTCCGTGCTGAAGTATTACCGCTATCCCGCTCGTCTTCCATCTGAGCAGGGAAGATCACGATGGCAGGTCGAAGCAGGTCGCGCAGCGTTTTCCATGTTGCCGGATTTCTGCCTGGTTGCTGCAGGAAGGCTTCTGTACAAACACTTTGGCTAAACTTTCGAAAGCTCAAGCACTCCTCGATCTGTACCGGTGCCCTGAGGACACGGCTTGCTTTGCCGTGGCAGGCGAAGGAACTGCTTCGAATGGCGCAGTTCCTCAAGGGCTGGAGCTGGATTCCGCTCGATTCGAAAATGGCCGGTGTGTCCTGCAATTAGACCCCGATCAGCTTGTCGAAAACTTGCGACGGGAGCGTTATGTCAAGGCAGTCAAGTGTGAATCGCCCTTTCGCCGGTTGGGGAAAGCAGCTTATTACGCTTTGCGGCCGGTGATTCCATTCGCGGTCCGCACCTATCTAAAACGTCTTGCTCTCAGAGGATGGAAGGAAAACGTCTTCCCCTCGTGGCCGCTTGATCGAACAGTCGATGAATTCCTGAAGAAACTTTTGCTGATGGGCATGCGTGCCCGCGGAGTAAGCGAAATTCCCTTCATATGGTTTTGGCCCAAGTCATACTCCGCTTGCGTGGTGATGACACACGATGTGGAAACCTCTGTGGGTCTCGATTTCTGTCCGGACCTGATGGATCTGAATGACAGGCATGGAATCAAGTCTTCGTTCGAAATCGTGCCGCAAGACCGGTATTCAGTGCCGGCTGAGTTGCTGCAAAAAATCCGCGAACGGGGATTTGAAATTAACGTGCACGATTGGAACCATGACGGGCAACTATTCTCCGAACGAAACTTGTTCCTGGCACGTGCAAAAGAGATCAATGAAGTCGCCGAGCGTTGGGGCGCGCAGGGGTTTCGTTCCGGTGCGCTCTACCGCAACCTGGAGTGGTATGACGCTTTTACCTTCGAATATGACATGTCAGTTCCGAACGTAGGCCATCTCGATCCGCAACCGGGTGGATGTTGCACGGTCATGCCGTACTTTGTCGGCAACATCCTGGAGATCCCGCTTACTGCCGCCCAGGACTATATGCTCTTCCATCTTCTCGATGACTACTCGATTGAATTGTGGAAGCGCCAGCTCGCGACCATCCTGGAACACAATGGTATGGCAAGTTTCATTGTGCATCCGGACTACATCCTCGAACCCAAGGCGCGGGCCGTCTATACCGAACTGCTCGGTTATCTTGCATCGCTTGGTTCCCAGCAAAATGTTTGGATCGTGCCACCGGGAAAAGTCAATCGCTGGTGGCGAAACCGAAGCCAAATGAAGCTGGTGAACAACAATGGCCAGTGGGAAATCGAAGGGCCCGGCAAGGAAGATGCCTGTATGGCTTACGCCATCGCCGACGGCAATCGGGTCAGGTATGAGGTAAACAGGCCGGAGTGCGTGGAAGCCTAGAGAATAATCGGCGCGCATTGGCTCGCAGGCAGTACATAACCTGAACAAGGAAAGAAACTCGAAATCTCAAAAGACAGATCGGACAAACCTAATGGACATTTCAACCATCGAAGCGCCGCGGGAAAAAGCGACACTGCCGGAGGAAAACAGGGACGAGAGTGGCACTACCTCCAAGGCAAAGTTGATTGGTAAAGCAATTCGCATGATCGCTGACCGCGGAGTGGCTTTCACGGTAAGGCGCGCGATCTGGCGGCTTTATTACGAGCGATTTGAGCGTCAGCGGCGAGGGTTGCGGAAGCAGGCATCACCGGCCCTAATTCGATTCCTCGGCAACGACTTCGAACTGCACGCCGCCACCGAAGGCGTGAGCGAGGAACTGCGCCTGTTTGGAGTCCACGAACCAGCAGCTACGGACGCGTATCTCGAGAAGCTCTCTCCGGGCGATCATGTGCTCGACGTGGGCTCCAATCTGGGCTACTACTTGTTACTGGCGGCGCAGCGGGTGGGCGACAGCGGATGGGTGCTGGGCTTCGAGCCCGCGCCCGGAGTGTACGAGATCCTCGAACGCAACGTTCAGCGTTCCCCATACAAGAATGTGCGTGTGTCTCAGTGGGCGATGGGAGCTAAGAGCGGAACGCTTGAGTTTTTCGAATCCGAAGTGCCGAACTGGGGCAGCATTTTTCAGGACAGCCGCTTACAACAGACGCGCTCCACAATTGTAAAAGCCCGCACGGTGGATGAAGTGGTGCGTGAGAACCCCGGTTTCGGTCCTAAAGCACTTCGTATGGACGTGGAGGGCGCGGAACTCATGGTATTGCAAGGTGCGCGCGAAGTCCTGGCGCAACACAAGCCCTGCCTGTTCATTGAATTCCACAACTTTGCTCTGGGCTGGGAGGCGGTTCGCGCCGCGCTGCTCGATTTGCGCCGCATGGGTTACTCGTCGGGTGTTCTGATAGAACGGACCTGGGACCAGCCCTGGATGGGCAAGTGGATGCGTAAGCGCCGCACCTGGAAAGGAAGTCTCGAAAGCTTGATTGCAAGAGTCGAATCTCCAATGAATCCGCTGGTCGCCTCGACCCTGATCTTCGTTTTAACCGCGTCCGAGTAGAACCCGCCATTCCAAAGAGCGGCACCAACTCTCCCTGCACATTGCCCGACAAAAACCGAATCATGTCATCACAAGTGCAAAATCAAACCGACGCTGAGCGGCAACTAGACAAAGCCTCGCCTCAACAACGTCTAACTGCGCAGGCCACTTCCTCGCGCGCATTAAGCGACGTGCTCGCCCATGGTGGCGCCTGGCTCGACCAACATTGGCTGTTGACGCTCGCCGTTGTAGTCACTATCGCCTTGTGGCTCAGACTTGTGCTCTTGGCCCAATCCAGCCTCTGGGTGGATGAAATGTGGAGCATCGGAATTTCCCGCATGCCCTGGCATGTCTTCCCTTGGATCATGCGCCACCAGGACCCAAACATGCCCCTGTATTACGCCGTCTTGCACTTCTGGATGGGGTTGGGGGGCAGCGAAGTAGTGGTGCGCTCTCTGTCAGTCCTCTTTGCCGTGGCTACAATCCCCGCTTTGTACGCGCTGGGAACTTACTTGTATGACAAACGCGTGGCGCTCATTGCCAGCAGCTTGATGGTAGTGCATGCGTTTCACGTTCAGTGGTCCCAGGAGGCTCGCTCCTACAGTTTGCTGGTATTGCTGCTGACGCTTTCGTGCCTTTTCTTTGCTATGAGCATCAGGAACCCGCGTCCCCTGAACTTTGTGCTCTATGTGCTTGCCAGCGTGCTGGCATTTCACGCCCATATCTTTGCCGCGTTGGTGCTGGTGGCCCAGGCAGCTTCGCTTTTATTCCTGAAGCGGCGCGAAGTTCCGTGGAAAGGACTGCTATCGAGCGCAGGCGCGATTGCATTTCTTACGGCTCCGCTGGGTTTGCTGATTGTCGAACGGGCACGAAATCCCTGGTTGCCACTTGGTTGGCTGCCTAAGACTTCACTGCATGTGGTTTACGATCAGTTCTACGCAGTTGCCGGCAATGCGGATTTCCCCGGCTCTAGCGGGGGAAAATTGATATTGGGCGCGTATGCGCTGGTCTGCCTCTTGGCATTTTTTGCCTGGGTAGGAACTTGGCGGTCAGAAGGGAACTCGTTCCAAAGTTGGCGCACTGCTTTTCTGATCTGCTGGCTGGGGGTTCCAATAGCAATGCTGGTCGCAGCCTCCCTGGCTCAACCCATATTGATGAACCGGTATCTGCTTATCTGCATTCCGGCGCTTGTGCTGTTGGCGGCGCAATGGCTCCGCTCCATAAGACCTGCAGCGCTATCCCTACTGGCGGTGGTGATCTTGCTGGCGGTGGCGGCGGCCAGGCTGCCACAGTATTACCGCCATCGTGCCGAATTCCAGCCGTGGAAGTCTGCTACCGACTATGTTCTAGGCAAGCAGCTCCCGGGAGATGCTGCTATCTTCTGCGTTGCTCCCGGAAGGCTATTGTTCGACTACTACCGCGAAAGGTACCACGGCGCATCGAGCGCGACTCCAGCCGTGATTTACCCGGAGTGGAGTGATTCCAGAAACGATCCCAAGGTTCTCGATTATTTGCCACCGCTTACCGGCAGCTTGTCGCAAGCCGCATTGCGCAATCATGAGCGTGTTTGGCTGGTGGTATATCACGACACTTTCCCAGCCACTCGCCAAGCTCGAGACCAGATCGAAAAATTTCTTGCGACTAAATACGGCAATGTAGATATGGCAAAGTTTTATGGAGTAACCGTTCTGCTGTACTCGAATGGTAGCCTTGGGCACGTCAGCCGTTACTAGAGCTGCCAAGAGCTGCCGATGTCCTCATTGGGTACATGCGTTCGAGCATCCCTAGCATTATCCGCGGGCCCCAGTCTTAGATAACCGAGTGTTAATTCGAAACCGCAAGCTGTTCCCAAACGTAGCTAGCGAGCGCCAAACACAATTGCGGCTCAGCCGGCAACGCTGAATCATCTTCCCTCGGAAGGCAAGAAAGCAAGGAGTGCAAGACATGCCAAATTTGTTTAGACGTGGAAAGCCGTTACAACGTCAGCGTGCATTCATTCTGATCTTCGTATCTCTAGTAATGGCGCATGTCTCAGCGTATGGGCAGAGTCGTAATTTGACGGTTCTAGTCCTCGTGAATTCCCAGAATGTCAGTGGCTATAACGCAAGTCCCGCCACTCCGGGGGAGTTTCAGCGATTCGCCGAACGGTACCTCGATCATTTGCAAGTTCCTTATGGAATTTTTGATGTGGCGAGCGCGCAGCCGCCGGCGGACCTCGATTCACGCCAGCTGATCATTGCAGGCCATTCGCGTCTTTTGCTTCCAGCGGTGTGGAGCAATGCTATCGCTAGTGCTGTGAGCAACGGCACCGGCTTTGTAAATTTGGACTGGGACCCGGCTGTTGGCAGTGCATCCCATATCGCGGCCATCTTCGGCGCATCTGGATCAACAGCAGGAAACCCAGCTACTCAGATATCCGTGCCGCCGGCAGTTGCGCCCGGAGGCGCGACCCCACACTTTATAGCTGGTCTGCAGAAAAAGTTTGACGACGCAAGCGGAACTCTTGTGTACCCATTCCATGCTGCAGCCGATGGAATCGTGCGGTCAGCTGCGAGCACCATACTGCTCAATGCTCAAGGGACGGTGATTGCCCGGCTTGGCAACGATCCACTGATCGTAGCGACCAGTTATGGCTTGGGACGGGCGGTGCATTTTGGAACTCTGGACTACCTTCACGCCGATCGTTTCGGTTTCGCCATGGGAGTCGATGATTTGTTCTGGCGAAGTCTTGTCTGGGCAGCTCGCAAGCCGTTCGCGCTTCGCGGCTACCCTAGACTCTGGGCGGTCCAGATGGACGATACCCGCTCGGGGTGGGGTACCCGGGTGCGCGATCTGTACGAGCCGCTGCTAACCGGCCAGGCCAGCACGGACGGAAGAGGTGGGCCGTGGAAGATTACCGGGTACCTGTTCACCGACTACATGACTGCCGGCAGTGCTGATCGGGCTTCAGCTATCGCTGACGTAAACGCCGGCAAACTCGAGGTCTCGCCCCATTCCTTCGCTGATGTTAGCGAGGGAAACATGTATTGGAATGCCAATGGCTCGGCTTTAACCGACCAACAATGGCAAACGAATATGTCTGCCATTGACACGTGGAAGCAAGGAAACGGTGGCGCCGATACCATCCCTTTCTTCTCCCGTTCCATAGTGGCACATTTCTGGAATTTAAGTGACAACACCGGCTTCGATCTTTGGAACCATTATGGCTTTCGGTATATCACTTCCATCCAAAAATCAGGGTTCAGAGCGACGGTGCAGAATAACGATGCAGAACGCCTTTCTGTCCAGCCTTTCTGGCCCTATGAAATGCCACCAAAGACGGTCAGAACCTCATTCGGCTCTGAAGACTACCCTTTTCTGTTCGCAGATGATTACACAGTAAGAAGCCGGTCTGGCCTGCCAGCACAGACCTTCTTTTTGTTTGCTACCCAATACATCGACTTTGCGAAGTATTCTCGGCCAGATTTTGAGTGGCCCAACGCACAGGCGACACCGGTACCAACTGTCGCCAGCAGCGTAGCTCAGCTTCAACAGTACACTTGGCGTCACTGGTCAGGTTTGGGTCCGGTGCAGCTCTTTACCCACGACGTCATCAATTATCAGAACTCCTCGGTGTCCGATAGGCAAGCGGTCATTGCGCAATCTTCCTCATGGCTGAATGCAAATGGTGTACGACACATTTTCATGGACGACTTGGGTGACTACATGTACGCGCGTGCTAAGTCTAAGCTTACGCGCGCAACATTCGACGGAGCGCAACTGAACTACACCTTTACCGGCAGGGCTGCCACTGCGGACGGCGGCCTTATTTCCACACAACTCCTGTTATTTCAGGGAGACACTGAAGGTGCCTGGCAGACAGTGCCGGGCTTCACCAGCGGGCTGCTGGTAACTCGAGACATGCCTCCGTCAATTCAGTCTGTCTCGCCTACAAATGGTTCCGCCATTGGTGGGACCACGGTCACTATCTCCGGTACAGGATTTACGCCTGCTGCAACCGTCTTCTTTGGACCGAACGCTGCTAGCTCCACAACCTTCGTTAATAGCTCCACACTGCAAGCGGTGTCCCCGCCCGGACCGGAAACCACTGTAGAAGTGCGGGTGGCGACTGCCGGCGGCAGTGCGGCTCTATCTTCAGGTTTTACCTATTTCCCTCCCCCGCGCGTACTGGTCGCGGCGTATGGATTTAACGAGGGCAGCGGCACGACCGTGACCGATTCGTCTGGAAGCGGCAACAACGGCACCACTACGGCCACTACTTGGAGTACGGCTGGCAAGTTCGGGGCTGCGTTGTTATTCAACGGCACTAGTAGTTGGGTGACGGTACCGGATTCGGCCAGCCTGGATCTGACCACCGGCATGACGCTGGAGGCGTGGGTAAATCCGACGGTCCTGGGCACCGCTTGGCGCACTGCCATCATGAAAGAAGCCACTGGAGGTCTGGCATACAGTCTCTATGCCAACAGTGACACTACCCGACCTAGCGCGCACGTGTTCGTGACTTCAGAGCAAGATACCCGAGGCACAGCGGCTCTCCCACTAAACACTTGGACCCACCTGGCGATGACCTACAACAGGACTACGCTGCGGATATTTGTAAATGGAGTCGAGGCCAGCAATAGGCCTCTCGTCGGGAGTGCCCTGGTTTCGAGCGGAGCGCTACGCATCGGCGGCAATTCGATCTGGGGAGAATACTTCAGCGGGCTGATTGATGAAGTCAGAATCTACGATCGCGCTTCAACTGCCGCTGAAATCCAAACTGACATGAACACGCCGCTTGCCGATGCCACTCCGCCGACGGTAGCGATGACGGCTCCCCTGAATGGCGTGACTGTATCCGGGCCGATAACCGCGTCCGCGAGTGCCAGCGACAACGTGGGCGTGGCAGGAGTGCAGTTCCTGCTGGATGGAGCACCTCTGGGTGCCGAAGACACAACTGCACCTTATTCCATCACCTGGAACACGGGCACGGTAAGCAATGGCACGCATACCCTGTCGGCACGAGCGCGCGATGCTTCTAGTAATACCGCAACCAGTTCGGTGATCACCGTGACGGTGGCGAACGCACCCGACACCACACCGCCGAGCGTCAGCATGACAGCTCCGGCGAATGGGGCAACGGTTTCAGGAAACACTACGGTTTCCGCTAATGCCAGCGACAACGTGGGTGTGGCGGGAGTGCAGTTCCTGATGGATGGAAACGCTCTCGGCGTGGAAGATACCAGCGCACCTTATTCCATCACTTGGAATGCAGCCACTGCCACCAGCGGACCGCACACCTTATCGGCGCGGGCGCGCGATGGGTCCGGCAATATCACTACCAGCGCGGTGGTGAATGTGACCAACGTTCCGCCTGACACCACGGCCCCGGTGGTCTCGATGACGGCGCCGGCGGCTGGGCCAGTGTCTGGTTCAGTGACGGTCTCGGCCGACGCCAGCGACAACATCGGAGTCGCCGGAGTGCAGTTCCTGCTGGATGGAGTGGCGTTGGGAGCGGAGGATACGACTTCGCCTTACTCGATCACTTGGAACAGCGCGGCTTCGACCAACGGTTCCCACACCTTGTCGGCACGGGCCCGCGATGCTGCTGGCAACACCACCACCAGCGCTACGGTTACGGTGACAGTGAGCGGAGGTCTGACTTCGGGGCTGGTAGCGGCTTATGGCTTCAACGAAGGCAGCGGCACCACCGTAGCTGATTCTTCCGGCAGCAACAACAATGGGACCACGACCGCCACTACCTGGAGCACGACTGGCAAGTTCGGCGCGGCGTTGTCCTTCAACGGGACCAGCAGTTGGGTGACAGTGCCTGACGCCAACAGCCTGGATCTGACCACCGGCATGACGCTGGAGGCTTGGGTGAACCCAACCGCACTAGGCACTGCCTGGCGAACAGTGATTATGAAAGAAGCCACTGGAGGTCTGGCATACAGTCTGTATGGCAACAGCGATACTACTCGGCCGAGCGCGCACGTGTTCGTGGCTTCAGAGCAAGACACGCGTGGCACGGCGGCACTCGCCCTCAACACATGGACCCACTTGGCGATGACCTACAACGGGACTACCCTACGGATCTTTGTGAATGGTGTAGAGGCCAGCAACAAGGCCATTAGCGGTAGCGCACGGGTCACAACCGGGGCCCTGCGAATCGGCGGCAACTCGGTGTGGGGAGAATACTTCAGCGGGCTGATTGATGAAGTCAGAATCTACAACCGCGCGCTGAGCGCGACTGAGATCCAGACCGACATGAACACGCCGGTAGGAGTGAGCGACACCAGCGCACCGACCGTATCCATGACCGCACCGGCGAATGGAGCAACAGTATCCGGATCGCAATCCGTCTCCGCTAATGCCAGCGACAACGTAGGCGTGGCTGGAGTGCAGTTCCTGCTGGATGGAGCACCTCTGGGGGCAGAAGACGCGACCAGCCCTTACTCCATCACCTGGAACACCGGCACAACAAGCAACGGCGCGCACACCTTGTCGGCAAGGGCGCGCGACGCTGCCAACAACACCGCGACCAGCACAGCAGTTAGCGTTACGGTCGCGAATGCTGTGGACACCACCCCACCAACCGTTGCCATGACGTCTCCAGCGGATGGGACAACGGTCTCGGGATCGGTGACGGTTTCCGCTAATGCCAGCGACAACGTGGGCGTGGCCGGAGTGCAGTTCCTGCTTGATGGGAACGCTCTAGGTGCCGAGGATACCAGCGCACCTTATTCCATCACTTGGAATGCGGCGACTGCTACCAGTGGGCCGCACACCTTGTCAGCGCGGGCTCGCGATGGTGCCGGCAACATCGCCACTAGTGCGGTTGTGACCGTTACCAACGTTCCGCCTGATACCACGGCACCCGTGGTCTCGATGACTGCGCCGCCGGCTGGACCAGTCTCTGGCTCAGTGACGGTCTCGGCCGATGCCAGCGACAACATCGCGGTTTCCGGAGTGCAGTTCCTGCTGGATGAAGCGGCGCTGGGTGCGGAAGATACGACCAGTCCTTATTCCATCACCTGGAACACAGCGAGTGCGACCAACGGTTCCCACACTTTATCCGCAAGGGCGCGCGACGCCGCCGGCAACACCACCACCAGCGGAAGTGTTACGGTGACGGTGAGTGGAGGTCTGACTTCGGGGCTGGTTGCGGCTTATGGATTCAACGAGGGCAGCGGGACGAGCACGGCCGATGCCTCCGGCAACGGCAACAACGGCACCACCACCGCCACCACGTGGAGCACTGTCGGCAAGTTCGGATCGGCGTTGTCGTTCAACGGGACCAGCAGTTGGGTGACGGTGCCGGATGCCCCCAACCTGGATCTGACCACCAGCGTGACGGTAGAGGCGTGGGTAAACCCCGCGGCACTGGGTACCGCCTGGCGTACGGCAGTTATGAAAGAGCAGACCGGAGGCTTGGTATACGGTTTGTACGCCAACAGCGACACTACTCGGCCGAGTGCACACGTGTTCATCACTTCGGAGCAAGCCACGCGTGGGACAGCCGCGCTTGCTCTGAACACCTGGACGCATCTGGCAATGACCTATAACGGCACCACTCTGCGCATATTCGTAAACGGCGTGGAGGCCAGCAACAAGGCAATCAGCGGCAACCTCGTACTTTCAAATGGAGCTTTGCGGATCGGCGGTAATTCGATCTGGGGCGAGTATTTTAGCGGCTTGGTTGATGAAGTCAGGATCTATAACCGGGTGTTGAGCGCTAACGAAATCCAAAGTGATATGAACACTCCGATCAATGCACCTCCGCCACCTCCTCCACCGGACACCTCGCCGCCAGTTGTTTCTGTCACTGCACCGGCTTCTGGTGCTACAGTGGCGGGACAGATCACCCTTTTTGCTGACGCATCGGATAATGTCGGCGTTGCCGGCTTGCAATTCTACGTCGACGGTACACTCTTTGGCCCTGAAATCACCTCGCCACCGTACACTACAACTTGGAACACAGCGGCCGCTACGAACGCGTTGCACACCATCACGGCAGTAGCACGCGATGCAGCCAACAATCTGACGACCTCCGCCCCAATTTCTGTAACTGTTGCTAACACCAACAATCCAGCGGTGATCGGCGCCTGGAGTGCGCCTTTCAATTGGCCAATTGTTGCCATCAACATGGTGGTGACACGGACGGGCGAGGTAATATCCTGGGACGGGCCGCCGTCGAATGGCGGAACCTCAGCTCAACTCTGGACTCCGGGTACGGGCACCTTTACAGCAATCCCGAATAATCTCACCAACATGTTCTGCAATGCGGCCGTGGTTCTTTCTGATGGCCGCGTACTAGCTATTGGCGGGCACGCTGACTTTGGTGTGGGCGTTCCCGATACCGACATCTTCGATCCCATAACTAAGCAGTGGTCGCGTGTCGCTTCGATGAATCATGGCCGCTGGTATCCCACTGCCACGGTATTGCCTGACGGTCGCGTACTCGCCATATCAGGTTCCGACACGTGTGAGACCTGCATTGTCGCGAATCCGGAAATATACGATCCGGTCACGAATCTCTGGACAGAACTGCCGACTGCAGCGTTCACGACTGCCTTCTATCCATTGATCTTCGTGTTGCCGGACGGGCGTGTGCTGGAAGCAGGTGCAACAAGAGAGCCCACGGTGACCCGCGTACTTGATCTCAACACTAACGTGTGGACCACGGTCGATCCTCTTATGCACGACGGGCATTCGGCCGTGATGTATGAACCGGGGAAGATTATGAAATCCGGAACGGCGGCCGATGTAAACATTTCGACGGCGCCCGCCCAATCCACTACGTTCACTTTAGATATGACCCAAGCGTCGCCCAACTGGCAGCAGACACCCAACATGGCGTATCCCCGCGCCTTCCATCCCCTCACACTGCTTCCTGATGGCACCGTCTTGGTTACGAGCGGGGGCTCAACTCGCGACGGCGTGAACTATGCAAACTCCGTACTTGCGGCCGAGGTGTGGTCACCACTGACCAAAACCTGGAGCACAATGTCGGCACAGCAGAATGGCAGGCTTTACCACGCGAACGCCGTGCTGCTGCTGGATGGCCGCGTTCTGGTCGCCGGCAGTGGCCGCGTAGGCCCGGCCCCGCAGCTCAATGCCGAAATTTTCTCGCCGCCATACTTGTTTAAGGGTACCCGGCCGACGATTTCATCAGTACCTACAGAGGCCGGTTACGGCGGCAAATTCTTCGTTTCCACGCCGGATGCAACCAGCATCACTTCGGTGACGCTGCTGCGCATCTCCGCGGCAACGCATTCCTTCAACATGGACCAACGCTTCCAACGGTTGAGTTTCGCACAAGCCGCCGGAGGATTGAACGTAACCGCGCCCGCAAACGGCAATCTGGCGCCGCCTGGTTATTACGTTCTCTTTATCCTGAACGGCTCGGGCGTGCCATCACCGGGAGCTGTGATCAGGATTCACTAATCGACCAAAACTTCATGGATTACAAGTTCATCAAACAGCAGCGACCGATAAATTCCCGAAATTGGCCAAGCATCGGTCCGCTCTACCTATCGTTTGTGCTTGCCTTCGTGCCCCTTCCCCTGGTCGCGCAAGCTGCTCCGGCTGATGTAGTAGGGAAGCATGGCCTGCACTCTCAGCACTCTGAGAAGGGTTACCGGGAAAATGACCGGCCTACAGCACTGACCGGAGACGCCAACGTGATTAGCGTGACCTATCAGTGTGCTGACAAGTCTTCTGCGGGTGGCACCTGCACAGCCACTGTCACGAAACGCGAGTTCGATGCTCTGGTGGAGGCACTCGACCCGAAGATGCCGGCCTCAAGCCGGCAAGCGCTGGCGACGGAATATTCGCGTTTGGTAATCATGGCGGGTGAGGCCCGCCGCCGCGGCGTTGATCGATTGCCTGAATTTCAGACCCTGCTCAGGTTTTCCACTCTACAGCTGCTGGCAACCCAGTTGGTACGCGATATCAGTGCAAAACTCGCTTCCGTCTCCCCGGCAGAAGTAGAAAGGTACTTCCTCGAGCATGCCCGTGACTACCGGGAAGTGGTGCTGAGCCGGATTCTTCTGCCGGCTTTGGCCAACAACACCATTCACCGTTCAGAACCGGCAGCAGCGGGAGTAGAGGCGGTGCACGCCCGCGCTTTAAAAGGCGCGGATTTTGCCGAACTGCAGCGGGAAGTTGACGGCACGGTGCCCGGTAGCGAGACCAAGGTTCGCCTCGGTCCTTTGCGCTGCGATTCGCTGCCAGAGGCACACCGTGAGGTTTGCGGTTCCGAAGTTGGCGAGGTCTCAGCTCCGTTCACCGATAAATTTGGACACACGATCTACAAGCTCGAATCAAGACGCGACCTGCAACTGAATGATGTTCGTGACGAGATTCACGCCTTGTTGCAGCGGCGCCAACTTGAGGCAAAAATTCAAAGAGTGCGTACCCCGGTTGCGCTTCAGCTCGACGAACGTTACTTTGGCCCACTTCCAAAAGCAGACGTAGCGCACAAGCATGGCATGCACTATCCCGATGTCAGCGCTCCGAAAGCTACCTCATCAGAACACCGGCACTAAGCGTTTTGCCATTATCCAATTGAGTACCAGTCAGTAATACAAAACCCGTCGCAGGTCACAATGCGCCGTAAAGGTAAATGCGTTTGACCCCGCGACTGTAGGGAAACGATCGAAAGCACAGCCAGGCAATCAATGCATATTCTTCACGTAGTGGGCGCAAGGCCGAATTTCATGAAGGTCGCGCCCGTGGTGCGCGCTCTCGCGAACCGGCCGAATGTAAAGCAGACCCTGGTGCACACCGGCCAGCATTACGACGTCAACATGTCCGATGTATTCTTTGCGCAGCTCGGCATTCCAGAGCCAGACGTAAATCTTCACGTTGGCTCAGGCACACATGCGCAGCAAACGGCAGAGATCATGAGCCGCTTCGAACCGGTGCTCCTGGAGAAGAAGCCTGACATGGTGTTGGTCTACGGTGACGTGAACTCTACTGTGGCCGCTGCTTTGGTATGCGCAAAACTTGGGACGCAAGTGGGACACGTCGAGGCGGGGCTGCGCTCCTTCGATCGCACGATGCCGGAAGAGATCAATCGCCTGATGACGGATCAGCTTGCCGATCTTTTGTTTACTCCATCAGAAGATGGCGATCTTAACCTGCAGCGCGAGGGAATTCCCGCGCACAAGATTCACCGCGTCGGCAACGTCATGATCGATTCACTGGTTCGCCTGTTGCCTGCGGCTGAGCGATGTAATGGCAGCGGCGTTCCAGCCCGATTTGCCCTGGTCACGCTGCATCGGCCCGCCAACGTGGATAATGGCGGAGTGTTAAGGAGCATCCTAAAATCTCTGCTCGAGATCAATCAAGATCTGCACGTCGTCTTTCCGGTTCATCCCCGCACACGCCAGCGCATCGCTGATTTCGGCATCGATGTTACCAAGCTCCATCTGCGCGATCCCATGCCATACATTGAGTTCCTGGCGTTACAGCGCCGTGCTGCGGTGGTCATCACTGACTCCGGCGGCATCCAGGAAGAGACCACCTACCTGGGAGTGCCATGCCTCACCCTGCGCAATAACACCGAAAGGCCGGTTACGGTGGAGTGCGGCACAAACGTGGTCATCGGACAGGACGGGGCCAAGCTGTTAAGTGAATTGCAGAAAGTCGTGAACGGCAGCAGAAAGCCAGGCAAAATACCTCCGCTCTGGGATGGCCGGGCCAGCGAGCGAATCGCCGACGTCCTCGAAAAACTCAAACGATGATCGGTGATGTAAGTGCATTGGCAACTGCCGGGACGGTGCGGCGTCGGTGAAAAGGTCTGCAGAGAGTTAAGGGCAAGCTTTCGACCGTTCGATTTATACGTCCATTTCCAAAGTTGCCCTGCAATTGCTTCCAAAAGTATCGGGTCGCTGAAACATCACCGCCAGAAATAACTTTCAGAAATCAGGAAGTAAATATCACATGAGAATCGCTGTCATCGGATCAGGATATGTCGGTCTAGTAGCGGGGGCCTGTTTTGCAGAGCTGGGACATCAAGTCATCTCGGTTGATAACGACGAAAGCAAAATCGCCCGGCTGCAAGCCGGAGAGGTTCCAATTCACGAGGAGCACCTGCCGCAACTGCTCGCCAAACATCATGGCAAAGGCCTCGAATTCAACGGTAAGTTGATGGAGGCCGTGCGCGCCTGTCAGGTGATCTTTATCGCAGTGGGCACTCCTTCCACTGAGCAGGGCACAGCCGATCTGTCACATGTGGAAGCTGTTGCCCGAACGGTGGCTCTCGCCATTGACGAATACAAGGTGATCGTCGAAAAGAGCACTGTCCCGGTGTTTACAAGCGAATGGATTCGCAAGGTCATGCTCTTGAATGGAGTCCCGGCAGAGCAGTTCGATGTTGTTTCCAATCCGGAGTTTTTAAGAGAAGGCAGCGCGGTACGAGACTTCCTGTATCCGGACCGCATCGTAATCGGAGCAGATACAGAACGTAGTGCTAGCCTGCTGCGGGAGATATACCAACCTCTGACTTCCGGTTCGTATTACAGCCGCGGGACAATACCAAGTCTGATCGAAGCCCCACCGTCCCCGCAGCTACTGGTCACTAGCACCAAGAGTGCTGAATTGATCAAGCATGCCTCGAATGCTTTTCTCGCTACAAAGATTTCATTCATCAATGCCGTCGCGAATATTTGCGAGGCGGCAGGAGCAGATGTGGGAGAGGTCTGTCGCGGTATTGGCATGGATGCCAGGATCGGCAGCAAATTCCTCAATCCCGGAATCGGCTATGGTGGTTCATGCTTTCCGAAGGATCTCAAGGCGTTTGCCTCAGTGGCAAAGGAGTTAGGTTACGACTTTCGTTTGCTTGATGAGGTCATGGGTATCAACGAGCGCCAACGGCAACTCTTTTTGCGCAAGGTTCGCAGCGCACTATGGACCCTAAAAGACAAGCGCATTGCTGTGCTCGGACTCGCGTTCAAGGGCGGAACGGACGATGTTCGGGAGTCGCCGGGAATCGATCTGGTAAAAAGCCTGTTGAAAGAGGGATGTGCCATTCGAGCTTTCGATCCGGCCGCCATGCAACGGGCTCAAGAAGTCTTGCCTAACGCCGGGATTACTTACTGCGAATCAGCCTATGAGGCAGCCTCGCAAGCTGACGCGTTGCTCATACTTACGGACTGGCAGGAATTTGCAACTCTGAACCTCAGCCGTCTGCGAAACCTGTTGACGTATCCGATCATTCTCGATGGCCGGAATTTATATGACCCCACTACCATGGCTAGCGAGGGTTTTATCTATTACAGCGTCGGGCGCCCCAACCTGCAATATCCGTCGATCCGGACGAACGCTGACCTCGCCGTCACTGAAAACGCGCTTATGTCCATTAAGAGTCGGTCCAGTCACGCTGTCGCCAGCAGTTGAGCTGCTTGTTCGGGACGAATTGTTGCGGCCTGCTTGCTCTTAAGCAGGCCGTTTTCGTTTGCGGCTTAATCCTCGACCTAACTTATCGGAAGGTTTCACAGCGCGCCGCGGTTGGAGCTACTGCTGCTCGTTTGCGTTCTCCGGCTAGGGAATAGGTATAGCCGCAGTGGCTTCGTTCGAGAAAATACTCTCAATACCTTGCGCATCCACAGAGGTTACGACGTAGAAGTATGTCTGGCCAGACAAAACCGTTGAGTCGGCGAATACCAGCCCCGGCTGTAGTGAAGTAGTGAGGAGTTGGTACCCAAAGCCGGACTGTGTCGACCGGTATACGCGGTAACCATTGATGATCGAAGCGCTCGCCACCCAGCTTAAATCAACTGCGTGAGCCACCGGAGTGAACCCTGAACCCGAAGCCGATACCACAGCCGGAGAGTTGTTTGCGTTGCTAACGAAAGAGACTGACGCGCTCGCGTTCCCAGGTGTGGGCGGCGCAAATCTAACCGATGCCGTGGTGCTGGCTCCTACTGCCACAGTCTTTGGAAGCGTGAGGCCAGTCACGGTGAATGCGCTGCTGCCGGTAACGTTCGCAGCGGAGATGGTGACTGAGGCGTTCCCGGTATTTGTCAAGGTAACGGTCTGGCTTGCATTGCTCCCCACCGCAACCTGGCCAAAAGCCAGACTGGCTGGCGACGCGTTCAACATCGGTGCCGGAGCTGGCGTGGCGTTTCCGCTCAAACCAACCGGCGATACCAGGTTGGTGGCATTGCTGTCAATCGTGATACTTCCGGACTGATTTCCGATGGTGCTCGGGGAGAACGTAACGGTAACCGCTCTTGAGCCGCCC
>Ga0137394_10001550_pt1 | contig 16832 bp, 14 predicted proteins | sample czobulk116metaG_FD_108278 | JGI IMG/M metagenome (GOLD analysis project Ga0137394, IMG submission 108278) | Vadose zone soil microbial communities from Angelo Coast Range Reserve, California, USA - czobulk1.16 metaG | ecosystem: Environmental > Terrestrial > Soil > Vadose zone | place: USA...
CGGCCGCGTAGAGGCCCTGACCGCTCACGAGGCCGACGCTCGGGTCGGCGAACGGCGCGGCCAGCCGCGCGATCGCGTCGGGGGCGAAGAGCGCGTTGGCGTCGGTGAACACGAGCACCTCGCCGCGCGCGGCGGCCACGCCGCGGTTGAGCGCCGGCGACTTGCCGGCGCGCGGCTCCTGGCGCACGAGCCTCACGCGGTCGTCCGGGTAGCGCTGCACGAGCGCGTCCGTGGCGTCGGTCGAGCCGTCGGAGACGACGATCGCCTCGAGCTTCTCGCGGGGATAGCGCTGGTGCCCCAGCGTGCTCGCGAGCTTGGCCGCGATGCAGCCCGCCTCGTTGTAAGCGGCGACGATCACCGACACGCTCGGGGCGCCGCGCCGCGTGGCCTCGCGCGCCGGCCCGATGCGGCGCGAGAGGACGCGCAGCAGCAGCGGATAGCCGATCCACGTGTACGCGAGCAGCGCCGCGGCCGCCCAGAAGAGCACGGCGAGCGCGTTCACGCCGCGAGCCTGCGCGGCGCGACGCCCGCCGTCTCGCGATAGACACGCGCCGTCGCGTCGACCTGGCGCGTGAGGTCGAAGCGGTCGAGGACGAGGTCGCGGCCCGCGCGTCCCATCCGTTGGGCGGCCAGCGGATCGCGCAGGAGCGCGCGCAGCGCGCGCGACAGCGCCGCGGGCTCGCGTGGGGGCACGAGCCGGCCCGTGCGCCCCTCGCGGATCACCTCGGGCGTGCCGTCGACGGCCGTCGCGACCACGGGCTTGGCCATGGCCGAGGCCTCGATGGCCGTGAGCGGCATGCCCTCGTACAGGGAGGGCAGCGCCAGGACGTCCAGCGCGTCCAGCACGCGCGGGGCGTCGGAGCGAAAGCCGGCGAAGAGGACCGAGGGCCTGATGGCGAGCCCGTCCACGCGGCGCTCGAGGGCGGCGCGGAGGCTGCCGTCGCCGACGAGGAGCAGCCGCGCGTCGGGGAACTCCGCCAGCACCGACGGCCACGCCTCGAGCAGGTACACGTGGCCCTTCTGCTCCTCGAGGCGGCCGAGCACGCCCACCAGCGGCGTCGCACGATCGATCCCCAGCTCCTTGCGCACGGCGTCGCCGCCGGCGCCGGGCCGGAACACGGAGAGGTCACGGCCGTTGGGCACGACGACGATCTTGCGCGTGTCGTAGCCCTTGCCGGCGATGAGGAAGGCGCGCGCGGCTTCCGACACCGCGATCACGCGGTCCACGAAGCGAGCCACGAGCCGGTCGGCCAGGAAGCTGCCGCCGATGAGCCCGCGCCGCCAGCCCTCGCGGCCGTGATAGGTCTCCACGACGCGCGCGCCGTGCCAGCGCGCGAGCGGCGCGGCCACGACGGCGGAGCGGAACAGGTGCGCGTTGACGACGTCGGGCCGGAAGCGCTCGATGAACGCCGACAGCTTGCCGACCTCGTCGCGGCGCCGCCACGACTCGGCCTCGACGGCCAGCGTCTCGATCGCCACGCCCTTCAGGTCGGGCGCGAAGGCCTCGAGCAGCGGGGCGGGCGCGGCCAGCGCCAACCGGAACTCGCGCGCGTCCAGGCGGCGGGCGAGCGCGAGGACGACCTCCTCCACACCGCCGCGCACCGGCGAGGTGAGCACGAACAGGACGGAGACGCGCCTCATCTATGCTCCTCCGACGGGTGAGACCGGCATCGCGCGAGCGCGCGGCGAGCCCTCGCGCAGCCCCGCGTCCTCCAGCAGGACGTCGTGCACGCCGGTGATGTGATCGACGCCGCGGTCCACCGGCACGCTCGCGAGCAGCACCGCGTCCGCCGTGGGATCGCTCGGGTGGTAGCCGTGCATGCCGGCGAAGCGCACGGCGCCCATGTCGCTCGGGCAGAGCAGCATCCCGGGCTTGAGCAGGAAGAGCAGGTGGTAGTAACGGTCGTCGTCGAACGCCACGCCGAGGCGCTGCAGCTCGCTCGGGGTCATGAGCTGTCCGCACGGGTGCTCGGCGAGGAACTCCGTGAGCACGCGGCGCGCGCGCTCGTTCCAGACCCAGAAGCGCGCCATCGTCGAGTCGTAGGCGGGCAGGTAGTCGCCCGGCACGGACAGGCCGAGCGTGGCCACGTCGCGGCGCAGGTCGCACGTCCAGCGGATCGGCGTCATCCCGTGGTCGGAGAACACGAACATCCGCACGTCGCGCCGCGCGCGTGTCGCGGCCTGCCAGACGCGCCGCAGTCCGGCCTCGTACCAGTCCACCCGGCGTTTCACGTGGTCCGCGTCGTGGATGTGCCAGTGCAGGTCGGCGTCGAGCCCCGAGAGATAGAGGAACAGCACGCGCGCGTCGGTGACGGCGGCGCGCCGCGGGGCGAGGTCCAGGATCTGCGCGTCGGTGTGCCGGTGGTAGTTGTAGCACTCGTAGCGCAGCCCGTGTCCGCGGAAGGCGTCGAACAGCGATGGGCAGTCGAGCCCGCCCGGCTGGTAGATGTCGCGCTTCTCCGTGAGGTCGAAGTACGGCAGATGCGCCACCGGGTAGTCGTAGAGCGAGAAGTAGCCCGAGTAACCCGACAGCCGCCGCGCGGCCGTCTTGAGCACGCGGCGGGCGACGCGGTTTTCCACGAGCGGGCGCGGCAGCGCCGACAACGCGCGCGTCCAGCGGAAGGGTGAGCGCGCGGGGTCACGGTAGAAGAGGTTCCAGTGGCCGTGCTGGCTCGGCGTCCGCCCGGACAGCAGCGTCGGGATCGCCCCCGAGCTGTAGCCGAGGATCGTCGTCAGCCAGCGGCGGTCGGGGAGCACGTCGTCGAGGAACGAGCGGTTCCGGACGACTTCCCAGCCGAGCGCGTCCACGAGCACGTAAATGGAAAGCGGCGTGTCCATGTGTCCTCTCAGTTGTTGCGAACGCACCAGCGCCAGAGCGCCGTCACGGCGCCGCGGGCAGCGGCGGGCGTACGCGGCGCGGCGCGGCCCGCCAGGGGCAGCAGCGGCCTCACGTCCGTCGGCGCGCGGTGGCCGTCGCGCGCCAGGTCGACGTAGGCGAGGGCGCCGGCGGCATAGAGCAGCGCGCGCGGCGTGGAGCGCCGTGCGAGCGCGAGGGCGCGCAGCGGGCTCACCGGCAGGGGCGCGCGGTTCGGGTGCAGCGCCAGCTTCGCCCACTCGCGCAGGCGCCGGTAGCGCGGCTGCGCGCCGGCCCAGCGCGCGAGCAGCACGTCGAGCGGCGCGCGGCCGCCCGTCAGCTCCTCGAGCTCCCAGACCAGGAACGCGGTCAGGGCCGGCACGCCCTCGACGATCCGCCGCCGCAGCCACGCGCGCTGCGGGCCGGCGTCGCCCTCGGGCAGGAGCGGCTCGCCGCTCGGGTCGAGCTTGGCGCGCGTGGCGCGCTCGAGCTCGGCTTCGAACGCGGCGGGTAGTCGAGCCGCGAGTTTCGGCGTCCGCGCGAGCAGCCGCGCGAACGCGGCCGGGCGCTCGGCATAGGACGTCGCGTGAACGCCGGCGAAGGCGAGGGCCGAGCCCGCGAGGTCCAGCACGAGCTTCACCCGCTGGTAGGCGACGTCGAGCAGCGTCTCGCCGGCGAGGCCGTCGAGGCGGTCGTAGGCCTCGAGCTGCTCGATCGTCCGGTTGAACACGAGGTGGAGCGCGTCCTCGCGCGGGATGCGCTCGGGGCCGAACGCGGGGATCGACCGCAGCAGATCGGACGGACCCCACAGGACCTTGCCGTGGGTGGCGAGGTCGTAGACGAAGATCGAGGGCCGCGCGCGGTGCCGCAGGTAGCCGACCTCGACGGGGCCGAACTCGATGTCGACGGCCACGCTCGGCGCGCCCAGCCGCGCGCTCGCCTCGCGCCCCCAGTCGCCGACGTGGCGGCGCAGCGCGCGATAGTCGGTCATGCGCGGGACGATCACGAGGAATTCGATGTCGCCGAGCACGCGCAGGTGGCCGTTCACCGGCAGCACCGTGCCCTCGCCGCGCGAGAAGCTGCCGGTGAGCACGAGGCCCACGAGCTTGCCGGGCAGTCGATCGGCCAGGAAGCCGGCGCAGCCGTCGACCACGCGGCGCAGCGCGTCGTCGTGTTGGTCGTTGCGGCACAGGGGGAACGTCGTGCGAGCCGGAGGACGTCGCGGGGCGCTCACGCCGCCGCCTCCGCCACGCGGCGCCGCGCGAGCTCGCCGCGAATGGCGGTCGCCGCCACCGCGGCGACGTGATCGACGCGCCCGACGTTGTACAGCACCAGGTCGGCGAAGGATATCGTCGGCTCGACGTAGGCGGCATGGGCGCCGCGCACGGTGGCCTCGAACTGCGAGAGCACGGAGCGCCGCGTGCGGCCGCGCTCGCTCGTGTCGCGCGCGATGCGGCGCGCGAGGCGCACGTCGTCCGGCACGTCGAGGAAGAGCGCCAGGTCGAGCAGGCGGCGCGCCTGGGGCTCGTGCAGGAGCAGGATGCCCTCCACGAGCAGCACCGGACGCGCCTCGACGACGGCGTCCTCGCCGATGCGCCGATGCGTGCTGAAGCAGTAGCGCGGCGGCCGCGCGGGCAGTCCTGCGCGCAGCGCGCGCACGTGCTCGAGGAAGAGCGGAGTGTCGAGCGCGTCGGGCACGTCGTAGTCGAGCGCCGCGCGCTCGGCGGCCGGCAGCTCGCCGCGGTCGCGGTAGTACGCGTCGTGGCAGAGCAGGGCCACGCCTTCGGGCCCCAGCGCCCCGGCCAGCGCGCGGCAGAGCACCGTCTTGCCGCTGCCGCTGCCCCCGGCCACGCCGACCACGAAGGGCGCGCTTGTCCCACCGGAGGTAGAGCTCATCCTGCGGCCTGCATGGCGGGCGCCGGCGCCAGCCGCGCGTAGAGCGCCTCGTAGCGCTGACCGACCGCGCGCCACGTGAAGCGGCGCTCGACGAGGCCGCGCGCGTTGCGCGCGATCGTGTTGGCGACCGCCGGGTTGCGCAGCAGGAGCCGGATCGCCTCCGCGAACTCGTCGTCGCCGTCGGCGGTGAGCAGGTGATGGCCCGGCAGCACGTCCGGCATCCCGGCCAGCGTCGGGGGCGAGGCGACCACCGGCGTGCCGAGCGCCATCGGCTCGAGCAGCCGGCCCTTGCGGCCGAAGCCGGCCTCGAGCGGGCTCACGTAGACGGCCGCGCCCCACACGCGCGCGCGCAGGTCCGCGAGGCTGCCGGTGACGCGCACCCCGGGCAGCGCGCCGAGCGCGCGCACGGCGTCGGCGGCGCCGTCGGCGCCGGCCAGCACCAGCTCCGCGCGCGGCACCTCGCGGCGCACGCGCGGCAGGATCGCGCCCGCCAGGCGGCGCGCGGCATCCACGTCGCGCGGGGCGGAGAGGTCGCCGGTGAAGACCAGGCGCCAGGGCTCGCCGCTCCGCCGGTAGGCGTACTTGACGTCGTCGATGCCCGCGGGCAGGACGTCGATGCGCTCGAAGGGGACGTGCTCGACCAGCGCGCGCCGGTCGTCCTCGGAGTCGACCACACAAGCGGTGGCCGCGCCGAACCACTCGCGCGCCCACGCCGTCTCCGCGCGCTCGTCGACGCGCGCCGCGAGCCGGCGCCAGGCCGAGTCGCCGGCGCGGCGGACGTCGCGCGCGCGCAGCGTCGCGGACTCGTGGCAGGCGAGCACCGTCGGCGCGGCGGCGCCGCGCGCCAGCGGCGCCAGCAGCGCGCTCTCGAGATGGATCACGTCGGGCGCGAAGCGCGCGGCGACCCGGCGGGTCATCCGATCCAGCGTCGCCAGGGCGTCGGCGGGACGGCCGGACAACGCGCGGCGCCACCGGCCCGCCGGCACCGTCTCGACGAGCGCCGCGCGCGAGGCCAGCCAGCCGCGCTGCGCCGGCGTGTCGCCGCTGCCGGTGGCCGCCACGACCGCGACGGCGTGGCGGCCCGCGAGGTGATCGACGAGGTGCGAGGCCGCGAGACGCGCGGCGTCGTGGCACGGCAGGTAGGGCAGCCGTGGCGTGACGAACAGGACCCGCATGGGTTATGAGGCGCGCGCCGCGACCCGGCGGGCCGGGCGAACCTCGTCGAACACCGTCTCGATGGAGGCGAACGAGAACGCCGCGAGCAGACCGGCGAGCTTGCGCTCGGCGGTCGCCAGGCCGGTGTAGTGGCGGAAGCGCTGCACGAACGGCATGGCCGGCCGTGGCTGGTCGGGATCGAACTCCCAGGGATGCACGTAGAAGACGACCGGCCGCTTCTCGCGGGCATTGACGCTGGCCAGCGCGCCCCGGATGAGCGCCGCCGGGAACAGCCGGAAGAACCCGCCGCCGAGCGGGAGGTTCACTCCCGCGAAGCGCGCGGTGCCGACGGGCACCTCCCAGAAGTCGATCCCGTCCACGCTCTGGGCGACGTGGGGGAAGCGCGGCGCGTCGGGAAAGCCGTAGCGGTCGTGGACGACGGGGTACATCGAGGAGTCGTAGACGAAGCCCTCCTCGACGAGCACGCCGAACGCCCACGGCGTGTCGCGCCGGATCGAGTAATTCGGCGCCCGGTAGCCGTGCACGAAGCGGCCGGCCGCCTGCTCCACGGCATGCTTGGCGCGCCGGATGTCGGCGCGAAAGCCCGCGGGGCCCAGCCGGAACACCGGCGTGTGGTCCCAGCCGTGGCTGGCCACCTCGTGTCCGCGCTCCACGATCGCCCGCACGAGGCGGGGGTGGCGCTGCGCCACCACGCCGAGGATGAAGAATGTGCCGCGCGCGCGGTGAGCGTCGAGCAGGTCGAGCAGCCGCTCGGTCTGCGCGACCACACGGCTGGGCAGACGGCGCGCACCATCGACGCCGAGGGCGGCTTCGAACTCGTAGCCGTGGTAGTACTCCTCGACGTCGACGGTCAGCGCGTTGACGAGGCTCTCAGGCAACCCGGCCTCCGAGCTGTCGCGGCATGAGACGCCGCCACGACGGCTCGTCGTCCTCGATCGTGGTCACCGTGTTGCGCTCGTCGTCGTTGAAGATCACGCCGAGGCCGCGCTGGCGGCCGACGACGTTCATGCAGTCGCGCAGCATCTCGCGCGGCGTCCGGTTGGCGCGCACGACGACCACGAAGCCGTCCACGAGGTCGCGCAGGATGCCGACGTCGGGGTTGGGCAGCGCGGGCGGCGTGTCGAGCACGACGTAGTCGAAGCGGTCGCGGAGCGCGGCGAGCAGGCCCGCCAGGCGCGGCGATTTCAGCAGCTCGTACGGCATCGACGACGCGGCACCGGCGGGGACGACGGCGAAGGCCACGCCGTCCGGACGCGCGACGACGGCGTCGACGCCCATGTTGGGGTCGAGCAGATAGGTCGACAGCCCGCGCGTCGTCGGCAGGCCGAGAGCCCTGGCCACACCCGGGTGACGCAGGTCGGCCTCGACGAGGACGACGCGCGCGTCGGACGCCTGGGCGAGGGCGCCTGCCAGATTCAGCGCGGTGATCGTGCGGCCGTCGCCGCGGCCCGGGCTCGTGATGGCCACGGTGCGCGTGCCGCGCTCGTGGCGGAACGTCTCGATGGCGAGCCGCACCGCGCGGTACTGCTCGGCGGCGTGGCTCGTGGGCTCGAGCAGGCTGACGAGATGGTCGTCGAGCCGGCCTTGCTCGACGTTGGAATCGCCGTCGAGCTGCCAGGCGAAGCCGCGGCGCCCGAACGTGGCGCCGTCCTCACGGACGGGCGCGCCGTAGACGGGCGCGGGCACCGGCGTGACCGGGGCCGGCGTCGCCGGCGCGGGACGACGCATGAACGGAGACTCGACCGCCGGCGCGGCGACGGGCGACGGATCCGGCCGGGGCGGCTCGCGGCGGGGCGGCTCGGGCTTCGGCTCCACGCGCGTGGGCTCCGGCTTGGGATCGGGACGCGGCTCCGGCCGCCGCGGCTCCGGGCGCTCGACGGGTGGCTCGGCGACCGGCGCGGCGGTGGCGACCACCTGATCGCGCTCCTGCTCGACCTTCTCGAGGGCCTTGAAGAACTTGCTCACGGCCTGTCCTCCCTAGGGATGGGTGCCGCCGGGCATTGCGGCGAGCCAGCCCAGCGCATTCGCGGCGAACGCCAGCAGAAAGACGATGACGAGCACGAGGAGCGCCACGCCCGAGCGCGCCGCCCAGAGGGCGCCGTTGCTGGGCACGAGGCTGACGCTGCGCCGCTTCTTCCACTCGCGGCGCTCGCCCTCCTCGAGGTACTCGATGGCTTCCTGCACGATTCCGGCGTCGATGCGCCGCTTGCTGTCGGCGTAGCCCGACAGCAGGCAGTGGTCGCAGACGATGTTGATGACGCGCGGCGTCCCCTCGCTGTACTCCGAGATCTTCTGGATGGCGGCGTCGGAGAAGATGCCGGCGTCGGTCGCGCCCGCGATGCGCAGGCGGTGGCGAATGTACTGGCGCGTCTCCTCGGGACCCAGCGGCGCGATGTGGCAGCGCAGTCCGATGCGCTGCTTGAGCTGGCGCAGCTCGGGCAGGTTCAGCTTGTCGCGCAGCTCCGGCTGGCCGACGAGCAGGATCTGCATGAGCTTCTGGCTCGTCGTCTCGAAGTTCGACAGCAGGCGCACCGCCTCCAGCGTCGGCACCGAGAGGTTCTGCGCCTCGTCGATGACGAGCACGGGCGAGGCCCCCTGCTTGTGCTGGTCGATGAGGAACTCGTTCAGCTCGAAGAGCCGCTGCGCGTGCGTGGTGGCCGTGGACTTCACGCCCCAGTCTTGAAGGATGTATTCGAGGAGGCCCTCGATGCCGAGGGCGGAGTTGTGCACGTACGCCACCGGCGTGCTGGCGTCGAGCCGCTCCAGCAGCGTGCGCAGGAGCGTCGTCTTGCCGGTGCCGATCTCGCCCGTGAGCACGATGAAGCCCTTGCGCTCGCGAACGCCGTAGATCAGCTGGGCGAGCGCCTCGCGATGGCGTGCGGACTGGAAGAGGAACTTCGGGTCCGGCGTCGGGGCAAACGGCGCCTCACGCAGACCGTAGAAGCTCAGGTACATGACCTACCTCCCGCTCGTCGCGGCCGTCGGCGCCGCCGACGGCGTGAGCAGCGCGACGAGTCCCTGGTTGTCGTGCGCGACGACGAACGACGTGCCGGCCACGATGAGGAGGCCGAACCCCACGGCCGCCGTCGCCCAGCGGCGATGGCGGAGCGTGCGCGAGCGGTCCTGCTCGGTGGTGATGCGCGGAATGGCCGACAGCACGGGCAGGGGCAGCGTGGACCGGATCTCGTCCACGCGGCGGAACGACGTGTCCACCTGCTCGGCGAGCACGACGGCGGCGCCGCTGGCGCCGATGGCCAGGGCGAGGCCCACCAGCAGCAGGCGGAAGCGGTTGGGACCGGCCGGGCGCTCGGGCAGGCGCGCGGGCTCGATCACGCGGAAGTTCTCGCCCTTCTGGCGCTGCTCCAGCTCGGCGGCCATGTCGGCCTCGCCGCGCTTGGCGAGCAGCGACTTGAAGAGGTCCTTCGTGGTGTCGTAGTCGCGCGTGAGGATCGCCAGCTCCTGCTCGCGCTTCGGCGTGTTCTCGAGCCGCCGCGTATAGACGGCGATCTGCCCGTTGATGCCGCGGATCTCCTCGGCGGACGTCTTGGCTTCGACGGTCGCCTGGTCGAGCTGCGTCATCAGGCTCTGCACGTACGCGTTCTCGGGCGGCACGCGCAGATCGCGGCCCGCGCGCTTGCCCGTGGTGGCGGCCACCGACTTCGGCAGCGCGGCCGCCGCCGCCTTCTCGGTTTCCACCTTCGCCTCCAGCACGCGGATCTGCTCCTTGAGCTGGACGACGTCGGGGTACTTGTCGCTGAAGCGCGTCTGCGTCATGGCCAGCTCCTGACGGAGCAGGTTCAGACGCGCGGCGGCCGTGTCGGCCGGCGTGACGCTGGGGCCGGCGGCGCTCGGCGTGGCCGTCATGGCCACCGTGGTGTCGATCTCGCCCAGCGCGTTGGTCAGCATCTGGCGCCGCTCGGTGGCGCGGCGATTGTTCTCGTGGGCGAGCTGCAGCTGCTGCTGCAGGCGCTCGAGCGTGCGGAGGTTGACGTCCTTCTGCTCGGGCAGCTCGCCGAGGTTCTTCTCCTTGTAGGCGGTGATCGTGCGCTCCTGGTTCTGCAGCTTGTCGCGCAGATCCTTGAGCTGTCCCTCCAGGAACTCCGAGGTACTGGCCGCCTGCTGCTCGCGCATCCGCCCGTTCTCTTCGATGTAGAGCGAGGACAGCGTGTTGGCCACGCGGGCGGCCACCACGGGGTTGGCCGCCGTGTACGAGACGGTGAAGAGGAAGGAGCGGCCCTCACGGCTGCGCCGCTCGCGCTCTTCCACCAGCTCGATGCGGATGTCCTTGCGCATGCGGTCCACGAGGTCGTCGGTCGAGCGCGCGTTGCGATAGAGGCCGTACTGGCGCGCGATCTGCGTCAGGCGCTGGGGCGTGAGGATCTCCTGGCTCAGCGTGAGCAGCCGGGCCTCGAGGTCGGCCTGGACGGTCGACGTCACGTAGCGCTCGGGGATCACCTGGCGATTGACCAGCACGAGCGACCGGGCGGTCCAGAGGCTCGGCAGGAAGACGGCCAGGGACACCGCCGCCGTCAGCACGAACAGGAACGGCAGTACGGCGAGCACCCGGCGGCGGCGCACGATTTCGAGCAGGCCGGACAGCCCCGGCCCTTTGGCGGTCTCGTCGTAGACGGTCGGCGGAGTCGGCATGGAATTCACCTCTAGGGAACGACGACCACGTCACCGGACTTCAGCGTGACGTTGTCCTGGCTCCGGTAGTCCTTCACCACACGGTTGTAGTTGAAGGGGATCTTGCGCGTGGTGCCGTTGGTGTCCTTGCGGAGGATCATGATCTTGCCGGGCGACGCGAAGTCGCGGAACCCGCCGGCCAGCGCAATGGCCTCGAGCACGGTCGTGTCGGCCTTGAGCTGGAGCACGCCGGGCTTCTGCACCTCGCCGAGCACGGAGACGCGATAGCTGCGCACTTCGGTCACGGTCACCGCGACCTCGGGGTTCGGCATGAACTCGCCGAGCGCGGCCGCGATCTTGTCGCGCAGCTGCATCGGCGTGAGCCCGGCCGCCTGGATGTCGTGGAGCAGCGGCATCGAGATCTTGCCGTCGGGCCGCACGGGTAGCGTCCGGGAGAGCGCGTCGTTCTTCCACACCGTGATCTGCAGCATGTCCTCGGGCCCGATCACGTAGTCGCTGCTGAGGGGATAGCCGCCGGCCGGGGCCACGGCGGCGGAGGGCATCGGCGTCGTCACCGGCGAAGCCGACGGCGCAACCGGCGCCGCGACCTTGGCCTTGGATGCGCCCGGCGTCGTCGAGCCCTGCGCGGCCGGGAAGTTCTGCTGCGGGCGGATCTGCGCGTGCGCGGTGTAGACGCCGAAGCCGGCGAGCAGCGCGGACGCGACGACGAACCACTTGAGCGTCATGGGTGTCCTCCTGGTCAGAGCCGGCTCAGCTCGCGGCCGAGTCCTGCTTCAGCCCCATGTCCTTGATCTTGTAGAGCAGCGCGCGATAGCTGATCTTCAGCATCCTGGCGGTCTTCACGCGGTTCCATCGGCACTGCTCGAGCGCGCGGCAGATCACCTCGCGCTCGGCCTCCAGGACCGCGCGGCGCGAGATCTCCTTGAGCGAGAGGCCCTTGGTGGCCGCGAACGGCTCGGGCGCCGCCGCCGGCGCGGCGGCCACCGGCACGGGCGCGACCAGCGTGCGCGGCAGCGCGAAGTCTTGCAGGACGATCATCCGCTTGATGAAGTTCTCCAGCTCGCGGATGTTGCCCGGCCACGCGTATTGCATGAACGCCTGCATCGCGTCCGGCGACACCTCGCGCTCCGGGAAGTTGAACAGCCGCGAGTAGCGGTGCACGAAGTAGTCGACGAGGGCGGGGATCTCCTCGCGGCGCTCGCGGAGCGGCGGCACCAGGATGTTGATGACGTTGAGCCGGTAGAAGAGGTCCTCGCGGAAGCGGTTGCCGGCCACCTCGCGCGCGAGATCGCGATTGGTGGCGCAGATGACGCGCACGTCGACCCGGATGTTGTGGCGGCCGCCCACGCGCGAGAACTCGCCGTCCTGCAGCACGTGCAGCAGCTTGGCCTGCAGAGCGGGGTGCAGCTCGCCGATCTCGTCGAGGAAGATCGTGCCGCCGTCGGCCAGCTCGAAGCGGCCGGGCTTGCGCTGATGGGCGCCGGTGAAGGCGCCGCGCTCGTGTCCGAACAGCTCGGACTCGAGCAGCTCGCGCGGCATCGCCGCGCAGTTGACCTTGACGAAGGTCGAGCGCCGCCGCGGCGAATGGGCGTGGATGGCGCGGGCCACCAGCTCCTTGCCGACGCCGGTCTCGCCGCACACGAGCACGGTGACGTCGGCGCGCGCGGCCTGCTCGATGACGGAGAGGATCTCGCGCATCTGCGGGCTGGTCAGCATCGCCAGCTCGCGCTGCACGCGGTCGCCGTTGTCCTCGACGGCCGGCATCGCCGCCCCGGCCGGCTCGCGGCGCGGGCGGCCGGCGACGCCCCGGATCACGTGCTCGAGGTCCTCAGCGGTGTAGGGGCGGCGCAGGAAATCGTCGGCCCCGGCCTGGATCGCCTCGACGATCTGCGAGCTGTGCCCGTTGTCGGCGACCATGATCACCGGTCCCGAGGCGGACAGCTCGCCCGCCCGGCGTAGCAGGTCGATGCCCGACATGCCGGGCAGGCGGATGGCGACGACGGAGAACGCCACGCGCCCGGCGCGGCCGAGGAGCTCGAGCGCTTCCTCGGCGGTGCCGGCGGCGAGCGGCGTGTAGCCCCAGGTCGCGAGCTGCGTGGTCACGCGCCGCCGCTGGTCGGGGTCGCTCTCCACGACGAGGACGGGGCGGCCGGCGATCGGTGTGGCGTATGGCGACGCGGCGTCGAAACTGGAGGCCTTCATCGGGAATCTTTCTTCCATCGGACCGACCCTTCCATCGCAAGAGGCGTGCCGGACCCGTGTTTCGCGGCTTTAGCGCGCACGTTGAAAAGGTGCGCAGCGCTCGTCACGTGTCGCGGCGCCACTCTGGGAGTGGAGGTGCCCGATAGGGGAAAAGGTTTGACGCGGCTCATCCCGGACGTTTCCCGGACAGCACGAACTTCACGGTGTCGAACAGGATCCACAGGTCGAAGCGGAGCGAGAGGTGCTTGATGTAGTAGAGGTCGTAGCAGAGCTTGCGCGTGACCTCCTCGGTCGACATCGAGTAGCCGGCCCGTACCTGGGCCCAGCCCGTGAGTCCGGGCCGCACCTCGTGGCGCAGATTGTAAAAAGGAATCACGGCCGAGAAGGTGGCGACGTTGGACGCCATCTCCGGCCGGGGGCCGACCAGGCTCATGTCCCCCCTGAGGATGTTGACGCACTGGGGGAACTCGTCGAGGCGGTAGCGGCGCAGGACGGCGCCGAAGCGGGTCACGCGGCTGGCGTTGTCGCGCTGCCAGATGCCGTCGGCGCCGCGCTCGAGCGGCCGCATCGTCCGGAACTTGATCAGCCGGAAGGGACGGCCGCCGAGGCCGATGCGCTCCTGGATGAAGAACACGGGCCCGCGCGACTCGAGCTTGATCCCCAGTGCGATGAGCGCGATGAGCGGCGCGGTGGCCAGGAGGGCGACCGAGGCGATGACGACCGACATCGCGCGCTTGAGCGCGAGCTGCGCGCGCGACACGCGGAAGCCGTCACCGAAGATCAGCGCGCTCGGCGTGAGCGACTCCACGGCCAGCCGACGCGTGAAGCGCTCGTACGCCTCCGTGCCTTCCTCGACGCGCACGCCGCGGAAGCGGCACGACAGCAGCGCGGAGACCGGCAGGTTGCCGCGCCGGTCGGGCATGGCCACGATGATCCGATCGGGGCGCGCGCTGAGCACCACGTCGGCGACGTCGCCGTAGGCGCCGAGCCGCCGCACGCCGGCCACCGCGTCGCCGTCGGGCGCGAGCACGCCGGCCACGCGCATCGCGAGGTCGGGGCGCGTCGCGATCTGCGCGGCCAGCTCGGCCGCGAGCCGCCCGCCGCCCATGATGACCACGCGCTCCGAGAACGGCGCGCGCTTGGCGAGGGTGTACACGGCGAGGCGGAGGACGAGCACCGCGAACAGCGTGACGAACAGCGCGTAAGGGGCGAGGTTGCCGCTGATGATCGCGTTGGGAAAGAGCAGGTACGTTCCGGCCAGCACGAGAGCGGCGAACCCCAGCGCCCGGCACAGCCGCGTGAACAGCTGGCCCGCGTCGTGCGGGGCCTCGAAGTCGTAGAGGTCGTTGTAGTAGAACGCGCCGAGGCAGACGGCGGCGACGATGCCGGCGCGCGCGGCCAGGCGCCAGAGGCTCGTCGCCGGATCGTCGGCGGCGGGTGACCACACCGCGATCGCGGTGGCGAGCACCGCGAGGGTCGAAACTCCGTCGAGCCACGCGAGACGTTGTGCGAGGGACATGGGTCGCCGGGTACGGCCCGGCTGCAACCATGTCAGGGCAAGGTCAGTGCCAAACCATGCAAACGCTCGCAGAAGCCTGCGTTCCGGTGCGTTTTTCCCGCAGCGCCAATGTCAGACCGTGGCGCAAGCGGGGGTGGGAGTCGGACAATTGCTGCATTCGCCTGCACCCGCCATGAGTAAGCGAGTGCAGGAGTCTAGGGACGGTCGAAGGTGATCGGGTAACCGAATTGCAGACCGACGAACAGGCGATTCTGATCGGCGTCGGCGGCGATGAGGTTACCGGCGCTGTCCCGGACCACGGAGGCGGTGCGCTGCTGGTAGAACTGGTAGCGGGCCACCGCGGCCATCCACGCCGTGATCCGATAGGTGAGCTGCAGCGGCAGCGTGATCGAGGAAATGTCGATCCGGTCGTTGTCGGCCGACTTCACCCAGGAATAGCGCGGCAGGAACGAGATCGTCAGCCCGCGCATGAGCGTGACGACGTCGACGCGGCCCGAGATCGAGGTGTTGTCGGTCACGCCGCCGAGCCCGCCCGCGGTGGCGATCTGCCGATCGAAGCCGGCGCCGATGGCGCCGAACCACATCTTCTGGTCGTAGCTCGCGGTGACGGCCGGCGTGATGCGCGAGGCGCCGCCCTCGTGCTCCTCGAAGCTGGGCCCGCCGCTCGCGGCGAGCGTGATCGTCGGCGTCACCTGCCAGTTGACGCCGATGCGCGGCGTGTGCGTCGTGACTTTGTCCTCGTGCTCGATGTCGAAGTACGCGAACTCGTACCCGACCAGCCCGCGCAGGTAGCGCGTGAGCGTGCGGTCGAGACCGACGTTGACCCGGTAGACATCGGAGTCGTCGAGCTCGCTCCGCTCGAAGCGCTGCACCGCCCAGGAGCCGCCACCCCGCACCGTCGTGAGCTCGTCGAGCTTGTAGGAGACGCCGCCGCCGAGCGCGTTGGCCCACGACCGGTTGCGTCCGACGGAGATGCCCTCCGGCGAGAGGAGGTTGGTGTTGGTGGTCGCCGTGAAGTCGTCGGTGAGGGTGACGGTGAGCTGCTCGGTCACCCGCCACATCCCGTCGAGGTTGAAGTTCTGCGTGTTGAACGCGTTGTCGCGTGACGAGTCGCGCAGGTACCACTCGGCCGTGAAGTTGTAGCCGGCGATGAGCCGGTGCGTGCGGCTCTCCCAGATGAAGTTGATGGCGGGGGTGACGCCCGTGATCAGGTCCCAGCGACGGTTACGGTTGTCCAGCAGGACGTTGTCGTTGAACTCCTCGCTGATCGTGATGCTCGGCAGCAGCGTGATGGGCGCGCGCAGCGGCAACTGCAGCTTTTGCGGATCCTGCGCCGCCGACTGGCTGGGGGAGAACTGCGGCGCGATCGGGACCCCTTGCGCGACCGCCAGCCCGGGGCTGAGGCAAACGCCGAGCGCGATGCAGGTCGCGAGGGCCCGAACGCTCACGCCGCCACGAATATCACACGTCGCCGAGCCGCGGAAAGGGCTTTCTCGTCGTCGCCGTCGCGTGCAGACGCTCGATCGCCTGATGGTAGTGCGTCAGCGCCGACGGTTTCTGGATCACATCCACTGCGCCCATCTTCTTGACGTCCTCGATCTCGTCCGCCGTCGCGTGGCCGGTGATCACCACGACGGCGAGCGAGGGCCGCAGCCGGCGCACTTCGGCCATGACGTCGAGACCGTTCATACCGGGCATCGACACGTCGAGGAACATCGCGTCGAACGCCACGCTCTTGAGCCGGTCGAGCGCCTCGCGTCCGGAGTGCACCACCGTCGTCGAGTGTCCCTGCCGCCGGAGCGACGTCGCGAGCACCTCGGCCACCTGCGGCTCATCGTCGACGATCATGATCTCCATTTCTTTTCCTCCTTCTTGTAAGTCCTACAATCTGCCCTGAACTTTCTACAAAACCATGTTCCCCAAAACAGCGACCTGAAGGCCCAAGTACTTGTAATCGCTGGAATCACAGGGTGGGTAAACCCTTGGCATATGCGCTGCAATTCCCTGCAGACAGTTGTGAGCTGTGCAGCCGACACCACGGAATGGAGAGAGCACGCGATGATTGAGCCCCTGATGGCCCTCTGCACCAGCAGCAAGATGCAGCCGATCCGTGATCTGATCTCGAAGGTCGCGAGCACGAACACCACGGTGCTCCTCCGAGGCGAGAGCGGGACCGGCAAGGAGGTCCTCGCGCGCGCGCTCCACAAGGCGTCGCCGCGCTCGGGCAAGCAGTTCCTGAAGGTGAACTGCGCGGCCCTGCCGGGCGAGCTGCTCGAGTCCGAGCTCTTCGGCCACGAGAAGGGCGCGTTCACCGGCGCCTATCGCCAGAAGCCCGGCAAGTTCGAGGCGGCCCACCAGGGCACGCTCCTCCTCGACGAGATCGGCGAGATGCCGTTGCGGCTGCAGGCCAAGCTCCTGCACGTGCTCCAGGACGGCGAGTTCTCGCGCGTCGGCGGCGAGAAGATCATCGACACCGACGTGCGGCTCATCGCCGCCACCAATCGCGACCTCGAAGCCAGCATGCGCGCTCATCAGTTC